>Ga0182030_10003123_pt1 | contig 35338 bp, 35 predicted proteins | sample 812S3MmetaG_FD_121299 | JGI IMG/M metagenome (GOLD analysis project Ga0182030, IMG submission 121299) | Permafrost microbial communities from Stordalen Mire, Sweden - 812S3M metaG (Illumina Assembly) | ecosystem: Environmental > Terrestrial > Soil > Wetlands > Permafrost | place: Sweden...
ACCGATTCGGTCTTCGCCGCGAGGTATCCCATCAGGGAGGGGCTGTCGAATCCGTAGGCCTCGGCGACCCAGACCAGATCGAGTCCGGCCTTTTCCATCTCGGCGACCTCGGCGACGGCCCGTTTGAACCCGCCGGCGTAGCCCAGGTTGGTAGTGATCTTCATGGTCCCCCATTCACGTCAGTGTCACAGTACCGGAACACGCACATCGTCCCGTGTCGCCACGGACCCCCTGCGTGCACCTAACCTAGGGACGAAAGCAACGGCGCTTTCGCCCAATCACAAAGGCTGGTGACACGTGGTCACGCGTCCTCACGAAGCAACCGACGAGTTCAATCCCTGGCTGCGTATCAGTTCTCTTATTGAGAAGGCGGGACATCTTCTCGGTCTCGATGAGGGAATGATCTCGCGCATCGTTACCCCCGAACGCATCCTCGAAGTAGCCGTGCCGGTACGCATGGACTCGGGCGACGTCGACATGTTCACGGGGTGGCGGATCCAGCACAACTCCTCGCGCGGCCCGGGCAAGGGTGGTATTCGCTTTCATCCGAGCGTGAATGTGGACGAGATTGCGGCCCTGGCTGCCGATATGTCGATCAAGTGCGCGGTCGTCAACATCCCCTACGGAGGGGCGAAGGGCGGCGTGAAGGTCGACCCCACGGCCCTCTCGCGCGGGGAACTCGAACGACTCACGCGGCGCTACGCCTTCTCGATCGCTCCGGTCATCGGGCCCGACCGCGATATTCCCGCGCCCGACATCAACACCGACACGCAAGTGATGAGTTGGATCATGGACACCGTGTCGATGCTGCGCGGACACAACACGCCCGGCGTCGTGACCGGTAAGCCGCTGGCGATTGGCGGGACCCTCGGTCACGCCGGGGCGACCTCGCTCGGCGTGACCATCTGCACGCTGGCGCTCCTGCGACAACTTGAGCGCACCCCCCAAGAGCAACGCGTCGTCATTCAGGGATACGGCAAGGTCGGCGCCCCACTCGTGAAGCTCCTCAGTGAGCGGGGCATGAAGGTCGTTGGGCTCGCCGACATTCACGGGGCCATTCACGTGCCCGAGGGCATCGACCCTGAAAAGATGACCCTGCATTTCGACGAAGCCAAGTCGATCATGGGATATCCCGGGGCAGAAGAGGTCCACGCGAATCAACTCTTCGAACTGCCGAGCGACATCGCCATTCCCGCCGCGTTGGGCGGGGTCATCACCGAAGAGGTCGCCACGAAAATGACCGCGTCAATGATGGTCGAGGCAGCGAATGGTCCCACCACCGGCGAAGGCGCGGCCGTGCTGAGCAGTCGCAATATTCCCGTCATACCGGACGTGCTCGCCAACGCCGGTGGCGTCGTGGCGTCGTACTTCGAGTGGGCGCAAGACTTACAGGGCTTCATGTGGGAGACCGATCTCTTTCACCAACGTCTCGAAAAGACGATGCACGAGGCGTTCGACTCCATCTGGGAGCGCCATTTGCAGTTGAATGTCGCACTCCGCGATACGGCACTGGTCGTGGGCGTCGAGCGCATTGCCGAAGCGACTCGCCTACGCGGACTGTTTCCCTAAGGACCCGTTAACCGGACGACGATCGTGCCGGCGGCCTTGTCGTGGAGGGTCTGTCGTTTTCCGTCCCACGCCGCCCACAGGAGGTCGAGGTAGTGCGGCACCGCGAGCAGCAGATAAATGCTCAGCTGCCGGGCTAAACGGCGGGTCTCAGCCGGGGTCGGATTGCTGTAGGTGTGCAGCTGGTAGAGGCTGGCGGTGAGAAGGATCACGCCGTACACCAGCGCGCGCGTATAGGCCTGAGTCGCGGTGACCTTAGAACCGTCGGCGCTCAGACAGCGCAGCCGAAAGAGCCGCATCCCGAGAGTCGCGCCCCCGTAGCGTACGAACAGTCCAAAGTACAAAAACGCGGCCACTACCTGGATGAAGGACACCGCGTAGAAGGAAAGACTCGATTGGCGCAGGGGAATGGAAATGACCAGCCCGAGAATGATCGAGTCAATGACGAATCCCCCGAATCGCCACCAGAACCCGGCGATGTTCTGGCCCGGGGTAGTCGCGACCGTGCTCAGGTGAGCGGTCGCTGGGAACTGCGACGGTGAACCCGCACTCGAACTCGGAGCGCCACAGGAGGCGCAATACCGTTGACCGTCGACCTCTTGGGCTCCACAGACTTGGCAGTACGCCACGGCGACCTCCACGGGGTTGGCTTCGTCACCACACTACAAATGGCGGTCTCGACACAGCGCGCTTTCAGTGCACGAGAATCGAGATCGTGATCAAGACGGCGTCGTAGAGAAAGTGCGTCACGATTGGACGCATCAGTTTGCGGTGCTTTTGGAACGACCGCGTGACAAAGAACCCGAAGGGAATGGTGAAGATAAATCCGATGCCGTAGTAGACGTGATAACTGGTGCGCAAGATCAAACTCAAAATCAGTGACGCTCTCGGCGTCCAGCCCAGTTGACCGAGCCGCGTAATGAGATATCCATTCACCAGCACCTCTTCGGTCACGGCGGTCACCGCCGAAATAACGAGACCCCAGATGACGTAGTACTTCGGGATGTGCGCAATAGAGGGGCTGACGAACAGAGACGGGTCGTTGATCAACAGTCCGTGAACAATGACGATCAGAACGAGCTCGACCCCCAAGGCCGCGAGTCCAAGTCCCACTGCCGGTATGACGTCGCGCGTGAAAGTAGGCGGCTCCAGTCCCAGGTCGTGACGATCCTGACCGGTGCGAGCGAGCAGGTAGAGACCCAGGGGCACTACCGCGGCGACGGGCAAGTAGGCGAGAATTCCCAGGAGCATGTTGGTGAGCGGATGTCCGGCGACGTACGTCGGGAATCGCGCGATGTCGGCCACACCCGACGCGTGTTCGGAGAATATGACGACCGCGCTGACCACGACCGGAAGAAGAAATGCGACCATGACCCACCGGGTCTCTCGCACCAGTGACCGACGTTCTGGTCCGGACGGTAGTGGCCCGGTGATCGCAGTCGGCGTCAAGCCGGTAACGACGAACCCAGCGGGGGACGGGTCGGTGACGTTCAGTGACTCCGACGATGGCACGACGGGGGTCGGCGCTATGGCACTGGCGTCCGTCGACGTCGTGGCCCCGCACTGAGTGCAGAACGGACCCACGACGCGAGCGCCGCACGATCGACAGAAGTTCACCTCCGACAGACTGTCACGTCCAAAGCAGAGTCAACGTCACGTGAGGGGCCGCGAACGACCCCCCACTCAACGCACAAGTATGCGCGCTCACGACTCCGTGAGACTTTGTTGGTTCGGCTTCTTGTCAGGGCGGGCCAGGGCTTCGTAGAGTCCGCCGATGATCACGATGATGAACATCACGATCAGCGTGATCCAGCCGTAATTAAACAGGTAGCCGCGCCCGCTCGAGAGAGAACTTGGCCACACGATGTTGAGAAGCATCAAGAACAAGTAAATGCCCCCGACCACCGTGACCGGAGTACTCCACTTGCCCAGCCTGAAGTGACCATTGGGCTTCCAACCTCTGCGCTCGGCGATGAAGGAGCCCAACACCGTGAGGAAGAAGGACAAATAGATGCCCGAGGTGGCAAAGGACACGAGGGCAAAGAGGGCGTTGACCTGGGCCGGGTAGTAGAACCACAACACGTGCACCGGCTTTGACGGGTTGACCAAGACGAGCAGCAGGAAGAGGAAGGGGATGATTGTCGCGACCAAGATGGCGTTTCGAGGCGTGCGGTGCTTCGCCGTCACCTTCTTTAAGATCCCCGCGCCGGGGATGGCGTTATCTCTGGCCAGCGCGAACGTGACGCGCGAGCCCGCGCCCATCACGGCAGTACCGCAACTGAAGAACGCGATGATCACCATGACGAGAAAGAAGTCCTGGAGCCAGCTCGGAAGGGTTGCAAGGATGACCGGAATACCGCCGGCAATGACCTTGGAGAAACCGGTCTTTGGAATCGCCAGGAGAAGTCCCAGGACGAGGACGAAGGAGGCGATGCCGCCGTAGAGAATGGCGTTGCGCATGGCCTTTGGAACCTGTCGGCCGGCGTCCTTCGTTTCCTCGGCAATGTCGCCAGCCGATTCAAACCCATAGAAGATGTAGACGTTGGCGAGAATTGCCACGAGGGCGGCGCCCGTCAGCCAATGCCCCCCAAAGTTGACGCCGAAGGGGTTGGTCTTGGCAAACTGCACGCCTTGGGTGGTTCCTAAGTAGCCGAGGCCGTGATGAAAGCCCTTGATGGCGAGCGCAATGAATACGCCAAACGTGCCGATCGTCTCGACATACACGCCATAGCGAGCGACACGACCGAGGATCTTCGCACCTATCGAGTTGAAGATGGCCGACAAGATAATGACGACCGCCACGACCGCGAAGATGGTTACGTGGTTGGCGGGATTGAGGTCGGTCTTGAACCAGATGTTCATTAAGTCGGTGACGTAGGTGACGATTCCCGAGTCAACAGAAGCAACGGTCGCGAGGAGTGCGAAGCCGTAGATCCAACCGACGAACCAGCCATAACGCGGTCCGATGTTGTACTTGCCGTATTGATACAACGCCCCCGACAAGGGATACTCACTCGCCAGCTGTCCAAAGACGAGCGCCACCAGTGTCATGAACGCCACGACAACCGGGATCGTCCAGATATAGCGCGGCCCACCCGCGCCGGCCCCAATCACAAAGATGGAGTAGATGCCCACCACAGGGCTCAGGTAGGCGAAGGCCACCGAGAAGTTGTCAAAGAGTGAGAGCACTCGTGAGAGTTCTTGGCGATACCCAAGCGCACTCAGGCGCTCGTGATCTCGCGTGGCCTGATCGTCTACTGACATTGGAAATCCCCCCTAGAGCCACTCGGCGGTGGGTGGCTCGTCATTACGATAACCAGCCGCGCGCTATGGCGCGGTATTTCCCCGCCCGGCGGCTGTGCAAGTCTTAAGTAATGGACGATGAGGCAAGAGTCAAGGAACTCGAGGCCACCATTCATTCCCTGCGTGACGAGGTTGAGCGACTGAAAGGGGAGCTATCACTGCTCCGTCGAAATCTTGACGAACGGCCACCGCACTACTTGTAACCGTCTGAATCGTGTGAGGACTCCACGAGGAGACGTTGTCCGGTCGCCGCCAGAAGGAATTCGCGTTCAGGCGCGGCTCGTTTCGCTATTTCCAGTCGAACTTGTCCGTCCTCGCGAGGTGGCACGTGGGTGATCAACGTTGTTCGCGCGTCAAGAGACTGAGCGAGGATGGCCGCTTCCTGGGCGTCGAGGTGAAAAGGCGACGAGGACGCGTCCCGCGATTCGAGGGTGCATTCAAGAAGCGCCACATCTGGTCGATGAAACGCGGGCGGAGGAGACCAGCCGGGACCCGTATCGCTGCTGTAGACCACGCGAGAACCACCGAGCGAGACGTGAGCCGCCAGGGTCGCCATTTGATGGGTGGTCGCGGAACACTCGACACGAAACAGTTCGGAGTCGACCTCGCTACCCTCATCGACGATGATCACGTCGGTATCGGTCAACTCGATATCGAACTGCAGTGCGCCCATCGTCGCCCGCGAGGCAAGCACGCGAGGTCGATCACGCCACGCTGCAGGGAATGTCATAAACGCTTGGAGGTCAAAAGAGTGGTCACGATGAGCGTGGCTGATGAAGATCGCGTCGAACCGAGTGGTCCGCGCACTCTTGAGATACGAGGCGAAGGAACCGAAACCGCAATCCAGCAGAACTGCGGCCCCCGGCGTTTCCAGCAAGTAACTCGAGCAGGGGTGCTTTAGTTCCGCGTCATACGAGGACCCGGCACATCCGAGAACTGTCAGGGTGACGGGCACGCGCGCGAGGGTCCGAACGTCTCAGTCCTGTTCGTACGTCCCCACGAGTATCGCCCGAGCGAGGGAGTGCATGAAGAGATTGAACCCGAGGTACGCGGGAGATGCGTCGCTCGGCAGATCCAGCCGATCGACGTCGAGGGCATGCACGACGGCGTAGTAATGGTGAACGCCGTGTCCGGCCGGCGGCGCCGCGCCGATATAACGCTTCGATCCGGCGTCGTTGGAAAATTGGACCGCACCCTCGCGCAGCCCGCTTCCCGTGTCATCGCCCGCGCCAGACGGCAGCGACGTCGTCGTGACAGGAATGTCGGCGACGGCCCAGTGCCAAAAACCTGACGCGGTCGGCGCGTCCGGGTCGTACACGGTAACAGCAAAACTCTTGGTCTCTGGAGGGAACCCGCTCCAGGACAGTTGCGGCGACTTGTCCTTACCGCCCGCTCCCATGATCCCACTGACCTGGGCCATGGAGAGTGGCTGCCCGTCGTGAATATCCTCCGACGTCACGTCAAAGGACGCAACGTGGGGAAGTTCTGCGTAGGGATTTCTTGACATCTTCTGTCTCCTCTCGAGGAACATGCATCATTGTCACGGGACATCGGCTAGCGCCATCGCCACTGTAGTGATGACGTCTTACTGGCGCAACGCCCCCGACCGCAGGTCGGGACTTTCCTAGGATGAACTCAATGAACGGTATATCTTCACCTCGGTGCGTCATCGTGATGGGAGTGTCGGGATCGGGTAAGACGACGGTGGGCCGCGCCATGGCCGAACGGTGGGGAGATGAGTTCATCGAGTCAGACAAACTGCACAGCGCCAGTGACATACACAAGATGGCTTCGGGGACGCCCCTCGACGACGACGACCGATTGCCGTGGCTGCACGCGATAGGCGGCAAACTTCGCGACGAGGCAGCGGCGGATCGCCGTACCGTGACTGCCTGTTCCGCACTCAAGCGCGAAAACCGCAATGTACTTCGCGAGTATGCGCCGGGCGCATTTTTCGTGGAACTCGACGGACCACTTGACGTCGTACGCGAGCGCGTTCTCTCTCGTCACCACGAGTTCATGCCGCCATCGCTCCTTGAGTCCCAGTACGCCACGTTGGAGCCACTCGAGCCCGACGAACTCGGCCTGCGGGTTGATGTCACCCTCCACGTCGACGAGATCGTCGACCTCGTCGAGCACGCACTGGCGGCTCAGCCCCTTCACTAAGTCGACGTTGAACGGGTCACCACTACGCTGAGGATTCTGATGTCAACAACACTCATGCCCGCAGCGTTTATCGGACACGGCAGTCCCATGAACGCCATCGAGCAGAACCGCTATACCGATGCCTGGTCGACGTTCGCCGCCTCGATGCCCACGCCAAAAGCCGTTCTCGTCATCTCCGCGCATTGGTACGTGAACATCACCGCCGTCACCGCGATGAGAGTCCCTCGCACCATTCACGACTTTTACGGTTTTCCCCAACCCCTTTTCGACGTCCAGTATCCTGCGCCCGGTGATCCCGAAGTAGCCCAACGAATCGTTGACGTCGTCGAACCGACCTACGTGGGCCTGGACACTGATAGTTGGGGCATCGATCACGGCACCTGGTCGGTGCTCAAGCACATGTACCCCCGCGCCGACGTACCGGTGCTGCAACTGTCAATCAACGCCGAATTGCCCTTCGACTATCACTTCGGTCTAGGTGCGAAACTCCATGAGCTTCGTTCTGAGGGCGTACTGATCCTCGGTAGCGGCAATGTCGTGCACAACCTCCGTCTCGTCGACTGGCACTCCCCGGGCGAAGGCACCGATTGGGCCCATCGCTTCGACGATGACATGCGCGAGATTATGACCCACGACGCCGCTGAACTGGGAACCGCGAGTTCTCACCACGACTACCGCCTGGCGGTGCCGACACCCGATCACTTTCTGCCCCTCGCCTACCTCGCCGGTCTCGCCGCCGCGGCCAACACTCCGGCGACCACCATCATCGACGGATACGAGATGGGATCTCTCTCTATGACCGCGTACGAACTTCGTTCGGCGTAACTCGTTCTATCGTTCTCGACGGCGAAGTTCGTCCTCGACGGCCGCGGGATCGAGACCGCGGCTGCGCAGAAGCAAGAGTGAGTGAAACCACAGGTCAGCAACTTCGCTGACCACCCGCTCGTCGTCTTCACCCAGTGCCGCCACCACGACCTCGACCGCTTCCTCCCCGACCTTTCGAGCGTTGAGCGCGACACCGCCCGACAGTTGGGCGTGGACGTAGGAACCTTCGGCGTGCTCCGCCTCACGGCGCAGTATCTTTCGCCACAGCCACGGCGTGAAGCACGACCTGGTCCCGTCGTGACACGCCGGGCCGTCGGCGTGCACGCTGACTAGCACCGCGTCTTCGTCGCAGTCGAGCTCCAAGTTGGTCACGTGAAGGAAGTTGCCCGATGTCTCGCCTTTTTTCCACAGTCGTTGGCGAGAGCGCGAGAAGAAATGCACCAGACCGGTCGACCGCGTGAGCGCGAGGGCTTCCTCGTCCATCCATCCCAGCATCAGTACGCGCCCGGACGATTCGTCCTGCACGATGGCGGCACGGAGTTCTTCACTCATGACACTCCTTCAGTGGCCGCAGCCCTACGCCCAGCGCTTCAATTTCACGGCGCAGTCCGACGAGTCCTGAGGGGTTTTCGTGAACGATCGACGCGACCAGTGCGCCGTCGGTCACGCGCAGGGCGTCGGCCACGTGTTGGGCGCACCCCGCGCCACCTGAGGCGATGACTGGCACGTTGACGGCGTTGCGCACGGCGACGGTCAACTCGAGATCGAAGCCTCGGCGCTGACCATCGTGGCGAATCGAGGTGAGCAAGATCTCCCCCGCACCCCGCTCGCAGGCCTCGACCGCCCAGGGAATCGTCTCGGTCTTGGTTGCGACTCGAGCTCCATGGGTGTAGACAACACCGTCGAAGGAGTCGATGGAGATGACCACCGCCTGAGATCCAAAGCGATCGGCGATGGCGCTAAGAAGCGAGGGGTCCGCGAGAGCAGCAGAGTTGAGAGCCACTCGATCCGCGCCTGATTCGATGATGCGCGAGGCATCGTCAACGGAGCGTACGCCACCGCCCACCGTAAATGGAATCTCCACGACGTCCGCCACGCGCTGGACGACCGAGGTCATGGTCACACGTTCTTCGGGCGTTGCCGTGATGTCGAGAAAGACCAGTTCGTCGGCGCCGCCATCGCTGTACAACGCGGCCAGTTCGGCCGGATCGCCCACGTCACGCAGTTGCACGAAACTGATGCCCTTGACGACGCGACCATGCGCGACGTCCAGGCAGGGAATTAGACGAGGGAGAGGCACTGGTCAAGAAACTCGAGTCCGGCGGATCCACTCTTTTCGGGATGAAACTGAACCCCTAGAAACGACTTGTGACGCACCGCTACCGTCACCCCGTCCACGCTCGCCACCGCACGTGGCGAATTCACGGCGTAGGAGTGGGCGAAATAGTACGCCTCACCCCACGGTTCGACAACCGACCAGCCGAGTCGCGGAACACGACCGTCGCGAAGCAACGTGACATCACCCTCGAGTATGCCGAGTCCTTTGACGCCGCCGCCTTCTTCGCTGCGCTCCATCGCGAGTTGCATCCCGAGGCAGATTCCCAGCGTCGAACCTCCCTCGCGAAACCTCTTACGCAGGGCGCTCGAGGCCCCCGTCTCATTGAGGCGTTCCATGGCGCTCCTCGCCGCACCGACGCCGGGCAACACAACGTACTCGGCCTCACGGATGGCGTGGGGATCATTGGTGATCACGCTTTCGCGTTCGAGGTGAGCGAGCGCGGCGCACACCGATCGCGTATTCCCCGCGCCGTAGTCGACGACGACAACCGGCTTCACAGTGATCCTTTGGTGGAACGAACGAGTGAGCCGTCCTTGGTAAGAGCCTGTGCCAGGGCGCGGCCGACCGCTTTGAAGGCGCCCTCGGCGACGTGATGAGCGTTCTCCCCCGTCGCCGTGACGTGCAAGGTAATGCGGGCCGTTTGCACCAGTGACTCGAAGGCATGGGTGACCATGCCCTCGTCGGGTGAAATGGAGATCTTCGCAGTCGCGCGACCCGAGAGGTCAACGACGGCGTGGGCGATCGCTTCGTCCATCGGAACACGAGCCTCGCCGTAGCGGGTGAGTCCCTTGCGATCACCGAGCGCCAGATCCAGGGCCTCGCCAAAGGTCCGCATCATGTCTTCCACCGTGTGGTGATCGCCGGTTTCGAGGTCCCCGACCCCTTCTAAACGAAGATCGAGTCCCGCGTGGAACGCGAGTTGCTGGAGCATGTGGTCATAAAAGCCCGCACCCGTGTTGACAAGGACGCGACCCTGGCCCGGCACCCGCAGACGCACGCTGAGGAGCGTCTCGGCCGTATTGCGCTCGTACCGCGAATACTGAGTGGGCATGGGTGTCTCAAACAAGACAGCGCGCAATGCGTCCAGCAAGAAGTTGTTATCGATCTCGTCGCGAACGCTCACCCGCAGTCCTCCGGGATAGGCGCGCACGACTGCGCCATAGGGCAGCAACTGATCTACCAGCTTCTCGGGTTCGTCCATCGGAATGAAGAGAAAGTTCGTGTACGAGCGAAGTGGGGTGAGGCCGAGTTTCTCTAACTCGCCCGCCAGGCGCTCGCGTTCGCTGAGCGCGCTCGAGATGTCGATGGGTGAGGAGATCGCGGTGAGGGCGAGCGCCGCCGAGAGCGACGACACCGAGAGAGGGGCCTGTCGAGAGCTAATCGACTCGATGAGGTCGGGGTTCGCGAGGGCATAGCCCACGCGCGCACCGGCAAGTCCGAAGGCTTTGGAAAACGTGCGCAGGATGATGATGCCGCGATCCAATTGATCGATCGCGTCCACTCCCGCGTACTGCGCGTAGGCCTCGTCAACGACGATCTGTCCAGGGACGCTGGGGATCTCGCACATTTCGCCGGTTGGATTGTTCGGACGACAGACGTAGACCAGATCGGCCGTTGCGGGGTCGTCCACGACGGTGGCGCCGGCCATGATCGCGGCGAATCGATACATCGAATAGGAGTACGCCGGCACCGTGGCGATGGTGCCGCCTCGCGCGAACATGCTGGCCAGCAGCACGATGAATTCGTCACTCCCCGCCCCCAGCGCCACGTTCTCGACCTCAAGATCGTGGTGGCGGGCAATGGCTTCTCGAAGCGGCAGATATCGTCCACGGTCGTACTCGTTGACGTCGGCTAAGGCGCGGGCGAGTGCGGCGGGACGAGCGCTCGGGGGCGGGGCGGCCGCCACGTTCCCGTCGAAGCGAACGATCGATCGCGGGTCGATGCCAACTCGTCGGGCCAGTACCTCGCTCGACGGCGGCCACTGGTAGGCCTCCAGCGCGACGGGCTTCATCGGCGCGCCGTCGCTTTGTGTGCCGTCATACCTTCGAGCTCGGCCAAGGCTTCGATCGTCGGGGCCAACCGCTCTAGCCCTTCCTTGGTGACGCGCTGCACCGTGACCGTTTTCATGAATCCTTCAAGCCCCAGTCCTCCCGTCGACTTCGCCCAGCCTCCCGTCGGCAGGACGTGGTTCCCGCCAGTGGCGTAGTCGCCTGCGGGCACTGGCGAATAGAGACCGACGAAGACGGCTCCCGCATTGCGAATCCTTGGCGCCAGCGACTCAGCTCGCTCACCCAACAAGAAGACGTGTTCGGCGGCGTACCCCTCCACTTCGGCGAGCGCGGACTCCAGGTCGTCGCCCACACGCACGACGAATCCGCGCGAGTCAGGTCCGTGCTCCATCTGCGCGGCAATCTCTTGAGCAATGATCGCCTCGTCCACGCCCGCATCGGCGGCCACCACAATCTCACTCGGTCCGGCCGGTAGATCAATGGCCACGTCGCGACTGACGATGAGCTTCGCACTGTTGACTGCGCCACTTCCCGGACCGAAGATCTTGTCGACTGGGGCGATTGATTCCGTGCCATACGCCATGGCCGCGATGGCTTGCGCGCCACCAATCGCCCAGACCTCGTCGATGCCGAGCAGCGCCGCGGTGGCCGCGACGGCGGCAGAGCCGTTGGGCGGCGTGCAGACGACAATGCGTTCCACGCCCGCCACCTGTGCCGGGACCGCACTCATGATGAGCGACGACACGAGACCGCGCGGCACGTAGATGCCGATCGAACGCAACGGTGTCCAGCGGCGCTCCAGCGTGACCCCGGGTGATACCTCCATCATGAGGTCCGCGGGACGCTGGGCGGCGTGCCAGGTTCGCACCGCTTCGGCGGCGGCCAGAACCGCGGCGGTCGGGATGTCGCCATACGCGACAGCTCGCTCAGGCTTATCGGACGTCGTCGCGTCGAAGAGTTTCGACCATTCGACGAGCGCCTCGTCTCCGCGTTCACGAACGTCAGAGACAATCTCCTCGATCGTGATGGCGCGATCGGTTTTCACCGGGGTGCTCACGGAACCATCCTCTCGATGGGCAAAGTCAATATTGAGCTCGCCCCCGCTGCTTCGAGTCTCGGCAGCAACGCCCAGATGTCAGCGGCCGGGACGAGGGCGTGCACGGCCACGACTCCGGGCGTCGCAAGATCCATGACGGTCGGTGAGCCGCTTGTCGGTAGGACGGCCGTGACCTCATCCAAGCGACTTTTCGGAACGTTGCAAAGGAGGTAGCGGTTCGCCCGGGCATTGATGACCGATCCGAGCACCGTAGTCAGTGTGCGACGCGCTTCGGAGTCCTTCGCGTTTACCTGACCTATTAATACGGCCTCGGACTCAAAAAGAACGCCAATGGAGCGCAGCCCGTTCGTGCGCAGTGTGCTCCCCGTCGAGACCAGATCAACAATGGCATCAGCAAGGCCGAGACGCGGTGAGATTTCAACAGATCCTGCCACTGAGACAATTTCTGCGCTGACGCCTCTCTCGGCCAGCGCCTTCGCCGCAATGCGAGGGTGAGAGGTGGCGATACGACGTCCCTCGAGGTCCGCGAGTTGGGTGGCGGCGTCCTCATTCGAGACGGCCGCCTGAAGCGAACATGTGCCAAAGCCGAGTCGCAACAACACGTCGACGCTGCACTCGCGCTCGTTAATAAGGTCGAGGCCAGTGATGCCACAGTCCACGACGCCGTCTTGGACGTACTCGGGCACGTCGTCGGCGCGCACGAACAACAGATCAATATCCGCGTTGCGACAGTGCGCTTGGAGCATCCTCTCCCCCGGTTCTTGGGGTGAGACTCCACTCGCTTCGAGCAGTGTCCACGACGGTTCTCGTAGTCGCCCCTTTGAGGGCAGGGCCATGGTCAAACGGCGAGTCATCGTCGTCCTTTCTTTAAGACGGCGCGATAGCCCCCCTGGCCGTGGTGGAGCCACTGCGCGACGCGGGTAATGGTGGCGGTAGAGGCGCCCGTACGTCGCGAGATCTCTTGGTAGGACATACCGTCGTCGACCAGTCGGGCGACCTGGAGTCGTTGGCCCATGGCGTCCAACTCGGTGGACGTACATAAGTCGCGCAAAAACGCGGCGACTACCTCGGGATCACGCAGGCGCGCCACCGCCTCGACAAGTTCATCAAAACGTGACGCGGTTTCGGGACTCGCCTCCGCCGGGATCACCTTTCCACTCGTCATGCTTACATGCTAATATGCTAATTCGCTACTATGCAAATCATCCCCGCCCTTGACATCCTCGGCGATGACGCCGTGCGCCTCGAACAGGGTGATTACGACCGAGTTCTCTTTCGCCAGCCTCTGGAAGAGTTCATGGGACGAATTGTGGCGACACAGCCCGCACTTATTCACGTCGTTGACCTCCAGGGAGCGCGCGACGGGGCCCTGCGCACGAATGTGATTGAGCGGTGTCGACTCGCGGCGAACGGCATTCCCCTGCAGGTCTCGGGCGGAATTCGTTCGATCGAAGCGGCGCGCACCGCTCTTGACGCGGGAGCCGCCCGGGTGATCGTGGGAACGGCCATATGGAGCGCACAAGAGGCGTTGACCTCATTTGTAGAGGCCCTCGGGGATCAACTCGTCGTCGCGCTGGACGTTCGTGAGGGACAGATCGCGGTGCGGGGCTGGCTCGTCGAAGCGCCCTTTACGTTCAAAGAGGCTCTCGCGCGCTGTCGCGAACAGGGCGTCACTCGCATTCACGTCACCGCGATCGAGCGCGATGGAACGATGCGCGGACCCGATCTCGCCCTCTACGAAGAGGCGTGTCGCAGTGACGTACTCGTGGTTGCCGCGGGTGGCGTCCGCGACGACAAAGATGTCGACGCCCTCGCGCGCATCGGGTGTGAGGCCGCCGTCATGGGAGTGGGCTACATGGCCCGACTTGGCCTGTAGATCACACCTCGCCCGATGCGACCATCCCCTTGGTCGGCGTGAGCGAACCTCCGGCCGGTTCGACGGTAACCCCGATCTCCGTCGGTGCGGGGGATGTTGCGAGCGTAAACGCCACCGCGTGCGGCGTCGATCCCATCACGCCAATCGATACAGGCGAGCCGTTGACGATTCCCCACAGTTGGTACGTCTCAGAAGAGGGTAGCGAAGGCATGCTGGATTTCACCAAATAACCTCGCCCGTCCGGCAGGAGGACAAACGACGCGAGAACTTGGTGATCGGTCCCGCTAAGGGTAACAACCTTGTGTCCCGGTGTGGCAAGAGCACTCGCGACACCGTTGTGTCCATTTCCCGCGAGTGCGTTTTCCAAATTCGCCACGCGAGCGTTGGCGTTCGACAGAGTGATGCCGAGGGCGATGATCGCGGCGGCGGCGGCCAGTGACACGGTGAGGAGCAATCCACGCGCGCGGCGTGTGCGGTGATGATCGCTCGGCCCGGCAGGATCGAAGTCTCCCAGGAATACGGGAGGTGACGGGACGTCCGTCGGATCAGTCTCGTACAGTCGCGTCGCAATTTTGGACCAGAGACCCTCAGGCGGCGCCTCATAGGTATTACCGATTGCGGACGCCACCTCGCGCAGCGAATCCAGTTCTCTCTGGCACTCGGTACAGGTGAGGATGTGTTCTTCAACATTGGTGTGAGCGTCGGTGTCGAGTGCGTCCAGGGCCATCGCGGCGAGAAGTTCGGCTGCTTCGTCGTGCGTCATCACCGATCGGCTCCTTGAATCCCTTGGCGTGAAAGGTCGCCACGCATGCGACGCATGCCATTTCGAATGCGGCCCTTGATCGTGCCCTCGGGCACCTTAAGGATTTCGGCCACCTGAACGTACGTGTGGCCTTCAAAGTACGCCAGTTCAATCGCGCGGCGTTCTTCCTCGGGCAGTCCGCGCAAGGCTCGCAGGACTTCTTCCGAGACCATCACGTCCCACGCTTCACGGTGAACGTCGTATCCGGCTCCCGCGGTGCTCGCGGCGTCGGTGATCTCACGTCGACGCGCCGAGGTGATGGATCGAATCGTGTCAACCGCGCGCGCGTGCGATTGAGTGAGAAGAAAGGAGCGAAGGTTTCCGCGCGAGGGGTCAAACCGTTCCGGTTGGTTCCAGAGCCGCAGAAAAACTTCCTGGGCCACGTCTTCGGCTTCGGCCTGATTGTTCAGCACCCTTCGAGCCAGGCCGTAGACGGCCCCACCGTGACGCCGGTACACCTCAGCGAGGGCCACCTCACTGAAACGCGCGATGAGCGTAACGAGCTGGGCGTCGCCGGCCTCACTTAGATCAGTCATGCTGTCTTTATTCGGTGCCGGCGCCCGCGCGGATGTTGTTTTCTTCGTGTCCCTGACGATAGCGGTGCCCCTGCTGGGGCCGTAGGCCCAAGAACGCGGCATCCGCCAGGGCTTTCGCTCCGAACTAGTCGTCACCTGATCAAGGGAGGACTGTCGGTGTGGGGACGAGTGGGCACACAGTCAAAGGCGCTGACCTTGAGAGCCGAATTCGGGCCATCTGCCTCGCATTTCCTGGCGCCACCGAAAAACTCAGTCACGGCTCACCTGGCTTTTTCGCGAGTCGCCAGTTCGCGATGCTCTGGTTGGACGGACATCACGAGCACGACTTCGCTCACCTGTGGACGAACTCGACATGGTCCTCGACGACGCGTACCGATGCGTCGCCGCGAAACGCCAACTGGCCCAACTCGACACTGGGAGGGGCTAAATCGCTACCGCGTCTAGCCGGCGTCTACGCACGCCGCGCATCGTCCCAGCACCGCGAAATGGCGAGGATCGATCACAAAGCCGAACTCGCGCATCGCCGCGTTGGAGAGGGCGCGAAAGAATCCCTCGGGCGCTTCCATCTCTCCCCCACACATCTCACACACCAGGTGTCCGTGCGTCTCGGATGCCAGGTGGTACGTGGCGGGACCGTGTCCCAAGTGCGCATGAACGATGACGCCCAGTCGCTCGAGCTCCTCGAGATTGCGGTAAATCGTCGAGAGGTGGACGTCGGGCGCACTGGCCTGAACCTCTTCAGCGAGTTCTTCAGCGGTGCGGTGAGGACCTTTTTCGAAGAGACAACGCAGCAGGATCCTTCTCGAGGTCGTGGCGCGACCGCCGCTCTCGCGCAGGAGATCCAAGACCTCTTCGACCCGGTCAATTTCGGGCGTGGCTTCATTGCCGGCATTCTTGGCGGGTGACCGCATGGTGACAGATTATCGGGCAAATACGTCGAGATCCTTCTTGCGTCCAGTTCTTATTTATGCCAAGATTTTGCGAAGGAACGGGGGCCGACCGTGATACCACGACGTAATGGAAGATATCTGCCAACTGTGCGCCGCCGAGGATAAATGACGACCCTTCAGAACCCCCCGACACGGCGCGCACAACTACGCAACGCCTTGAGTCCCGAAGAGTGGCGCCGCGCAAACTGGATGTTCGCTTCCATCGCTGCGCTGCACATCATCGGTTTTGGCGTCTTCATCATCTTTGTCATTCCCGGCCACTACAAGGGTTTCGGAATCGGTATCTGCATCCTCGCCTACACCCTGGGCTCGCGCCACGCTTTCGATGCGGACCACATCGCCGCCATCGATAACACCACGCGCAAACTCATGAATGATCGACAGGGAGTCGAAGGGGCGCGTCGGCCGCTCAGCGTGGGATACTTCTTCTCGCTCGGCCACTCGACGATCGTCGTGGCGATCGGCTTTGGATTCGTCCTGGCCGAAAAGGCGGTCTACGGAGCGGTCTCCAACAAAAACTCCGGACTGGAACATTTCGGTGGCCTCTTCGGCACCATCGTGTCGGCCACGTTTTTGTACCTCATTGCCCTATTAAATATTGTCATCTTGGTCGGCATCATGAGGGTCTTTCGCTCGATGCGCAGCGGCTCGTTCGACGAGGTCGAACTGGAACGCCAGCTCAACAACCGGGGCCTGATGTTCAGGTTCTTCGGTCGTTGGATGCGCACGATCGACAAGGAGTGGAAGATGTACCCGGTCGGGGTCGTGTTCGGCCTGGGCTTTGACACCGCCACCGAAGTGTTCCTCCTCGCTACCACGGCGTTCTTTGCCTCGAAGGGTCTGCCGTGGTACTCCATCATGTGCCTGCCCATCCTCTTTACGGCTGGAATGTCGCTCCTCGACACCCTTGACGGGTGCTTCATGAACCTCGCCTACGGGTGGGCCTTCTTCAACCCCGTGCGGCGCATTTACTACAACTTGGCCATTACCGGACTGTCCGTCGCCATCTGCTTTTTCATTGGCACGATCGAAGTCCTGGGTCTTCTACCGAGCGAGCTTCACCTCAAAGGGGCCTTCTGGCGGCTCATGGCGAACTTCAACCTCAACGCGGCTGGCTTCATCATCGTGGCCATGTTTATTGTCACGTTCTTCGGTGCCATGGCCTTCTGGCGCTACGGCCACGTTGAAGAAAAGTGGTCGTCTCATTTGAAGCCCACGGGAGAGTTCGCCGACTAGTCGGACTCGACGTCCCCCACAAGAGGAAACTCGAGAACCATCGTCAGACCTCCGCCAGGCGTGTCCTCGGCGCGAATCTTCCCGCTCAGGAGATCCATGAATCCCACCGCGACGCTCAGCCCGAGTGAGGCCCCACGCTCGCCGCTGAGAAGAAGGGCCGAGTCGAGAAGAGTCGAGCGCTTCGAGGGCGTCAGGCCGGGACCGCGATCGATCACGAGGATCTCCAACGCATCATCGGCCACGCCGGCCGTGACGCGCACCGGAGATCCAGGAGGTGAAAATCGGCACGCGTTGCCAATAAATATCTCGAGGACGCGTTGGGCCAGGACCGGATCGATTTCGAGACGCGGCAGATCGCTGGCCGCGTCAATATCGAGAGGGTGGTCTGTTGTGTCGACCGCGGCGAGGGCATGGCTAACGATCGAGCCCACCGTCACCAAGGAGGGCCGCGCCACCACGCTGTCCGTTTCGAGACGTCCGAGGTCGACCAGGTTGTTGACGACTCGCGAGAGGCGCTGCACCTCGGTCTCTATCGCCAGGAGCCGCTCACGCTGCACCCGAACGGGTGCGGTCACGCCGCCGTCCAAAAGTGAAGTCACTTTGAACTGGATCGCCTCCAGCGAACCGCTCAGGTCGGTGGAGACGGCCCGCATGAGACCCGATCTCGTGGCTTCGGCTTGAGCGAGATCACTCAACTGCGCCGCGTCCCTCACACTGCGCATCACTCGAAGTCCGTTTGCCACTCGGCCAGCGAAGGCGCTCACCAGCTGACGATCTTCTCCGTCCAGGGCCACGCCTTCGAGGGCGAGGGCGTAGTGATCTTCAATGGGAAACTGCGTCGCTGAGCTAATGTCGCCGAGCGGCTCGCCACTGACGACGTCGGGACGCCATTCACCGTCGCGATCAGTAATAATGGCGACGCTCTTCGCGTCAAAGACGGCCCGCAGCGACTCAAGAAGAGGCAAGAGATCCTCGTGCGACGTGCCCGTCGTCGCGACGGCACTGGCGAGGATCTGGGCCTCGGCGCGGGCGCGATCGGCCTCGTAAGAACGGCGGGCAAAACGACTCACGAGCACGCTCGCCGACACGGCAAACACGAGAAAGGCAAAGAGTGAGACCACGTCGTCGGGACGCCCAACGGTGAATGTATGGATCGGAGGGGCGAAGTAATAGTTCTCCAGTAAGAAGGCGGCAATGGCGGCGGTAATCCCGACCACCACTCCGCCCAGCGTCGCCACGGCGAGCACCACAACCAGGTACACGAGGATGTCCGTCGAGAGAGACAGGCTAGAACGGCACTCGGTAAGGATCCACGTAAAAAGCGGGAGGGCGACGACCGCACAGGCCAGCGCCAACAGGCGCCGCTCCCAGGGGAGGGCGCCCTTCTGACGCCGTCGATGCTCGTGCTTGGGCTCGTCACCCCCCAGCGAGATGACGTGCACGTCGAGGTCGGGGGTGTGACGCAACAGGTTCTGAATGACTCCGCCAAAGGGCCGGTACCACGAGCGCGAATGACTCGAACCAACGATGATTTGAGTGCCTCGCTCGGCTCTCGCAAAGGCGACGAGCGCGGTTGAGATATCGTCGTCCACGATCTCTTGGTACTTACCCTCGAACTCGATAATCAGCTCTTTGGCGAGCGACGTGTCGACTGAGGAACGATGCGCGCTGTCGGCGGGCACAATGTGAACCGCAATTATCTCTGCGCCGGTGCGCGAAGCGATTCGAGCGGCGCGCCGCAGGAGTATTTCATCCGACTCAATACCCCGGACCCCGACAATCAGTCGCTCGCGCGTCTCCCAGGTCGCTTCGATCTCGTGCTCGTCCTGGTATCGCTGTAGCGCGTCCTCCACGCGATCGGCGAGCCACAAGAGTGCCAACTCGCGCAGGGCACTGAGGTTGCCTACGCGAAAATAGTTGGACAGCGACGCGTCAATCTTGTCGGCGGTGTAGATGTTGCCGTGGGCCATTCGTCGGCGCAGCGCCTCGGGAGTGACGTCCACCAGCTCAATCTGCTGGGCTCGGCGAACTACAGAGTCGGGAACCGTTTCTTGTTGAGTGATGCCAGTTATCTTCTCCACCACATCATTGACCGACTCAAGGTGTTGGATGTTGACCGTCGTAATGACGTCGATGCCCGCCTCGAGCAGCGCTTCGACGTCCTGCCAGCGCTTTTCGTTTCTCGAACCCGGAGCATTTGTGTGGGCGAGTTCATCGACGAGGGCGACCTCGGGCTTGCGCGCGAGGACCGCCTCAAGATCCATCTCTTCGATGGTGGCCCCTCGGTAGTCATGTGTCACTCGAGGCACGACTTCGATGTCACGCACCTGGGCGTCCGTCTTCGGTCGATGATGCGTTTCGACGTAGCCGATCACGACGTCCGTGCCGCGATCGCGACGACGCCAACCTTCGTCGAGCATCCGGTAGGTCTTTCCTACCCCGGGCGCGGACCCTAAATAGACGCGGAGTTGGCCGCGCATTAGGTGCTCTCTCTCGCGGTCGCGAGGCCCGCAGCAACGATCGTCCCGAGCAGAGCCGCTACGGCGCGCCGTTCCTGAGAGACCGGCTCTCCGGGCGTGGGCGTAAGAACGAAGCGGCCGAGCGTACGACCTCGCCACTGTGTGACAATTTCCGCTTCGGGTCCTGGTATGCCGAGTTCGTCGACGGGCCAGTGCATACCAACGTGAAGGACCTCGCCGTCGATAAGGATGCGGGCCATTGGCGGATCCGAAGGGCGTTGATCGAAGCGACAGGCTCGCAAGTCCAGTAGTTCAATCAACATCGACTCCGCGCGCTCGACGAGGTCTGGGCTTGACGAGGTCTGGGCGAGGTCAGTCAGATCGCGCACCATAGAAACGTAGCGCGACTCCTCGCTGGACCTTCGAGAGTGGCGACGACTCTGGGTAGCCAGTTCGGTAACCGCGAGACCCACCACCATCAAGCAGATGGTTATCTCGAGGGCGTCGCGACCTCGAATATCGAAACTGTTGTAAGGACGGGTGAAAAAGAAATCAAACCACAGTGTCGATGACACGCTCGCCAGATACCCACTCACACGAGTTCCCGCGATGGCGATCGCCACCACGACCACCACGAGCACCAAAGCAGTCGCCGCGTTGGTGAACGACGTGCGAAAGGGGGCAAGCGCCGCCGTCACGGCGAGGGGGGCCGCGACGGCGAGCACAAACATGACCCGTGCGCGGTGCTGTGCAAAAAACTTCACTGCGGCCCCTCTCCCTCATGTTGGCCGCTTGCTATTTCAGCGCGGCGAGTCCTTCGTTCAACTGCAGCACATCGATGTACTGGGCGCCGAGGAAACCCCATTGGGCGGGGTGCGTCTCGCTCACGATCAACGCACGCAGTTTTGAGTCCGAAATTCCCGTCGCCTTCGATACCATCGGAATCTGAACCAGGGCATCCTTTTGCGAGATGTCAGGGTCATATCCCGAGCCCGAGGTCGTCACGAGGTCCGGTGTCGGGTTGACGCCACGCGCGCGCCAGTACTTCACGAGTTGCTCCGTGTACTTGACGAGTTCCGCTGACTTCGGTCCCAAGTTCGTTGCGCCAGACTCGCCCGCCACACCGTTGAGGACCAGCGGGTCATCGCCGGGGTGTCCTGCGGGACTGGGGTTGTTCTTCTCCGTGTCCGAATAAGGGCCGAGATCGTCAGGGCGCCCCTGAAAGACACAACTGCCGAGCGGGTGACCCGGGCACTTGGTGACGTTCCAGGGCTGACCGATCAGCGTCGACCCGTTGGCCGTCAATGACCCGTCAGCTTGGGACTTGAAGAGCACTTGGGAGACGCCCGTGCCGGCGAAGGCGTAGATGAATCCGAAGAAGACCAGGCAGATGACTGCGAAGATCAACGAGCGGCGGAGGTGTACGAGCATTTCAATCTCTCTTTTAGTAGGCGTGAAGGGCGACGAGGATGAGGTCGATGAGTTTGATGAAGATGAACGGCATAATGATGCCGCCGACGCCAAAGATCAAGACGTTTCGTCGCAGGATGACCGAGGACTTCGACGCGCGGAACTTCACACCTCGAAGGGCCAGAGGAATGAGCGCAATGATCACCAAGGCGTTGAAGATGACGGCCGAAAGGACGGCGCTCTCCGGGCTGTGCAACCTCATCAGGTTGAGCGCCTCGAGGGGTTTGTGGTGCAGGCCGTACACGGTGACAAACAACGCCGGAATGATAGCGAAGTACTTGGCCACATCGTTGGCAATCGAGAACGTCGTCAGGGATCCGCGGGTGATGAGAAGTTGCTTGCCGATCTCCACGACGTCGAGCAACTTTGTGGGGTTGGAGTCGAGGTCGACCATGTTGCCGGCCTCTTTCGCCGCCGTCGTTCCTGTGTTCATGGCCACGCCGACGTCCGCTTGGGCCAGGGCTGGTGCGTCGTTGGTGCCGTCACCGGTCATCGCGACGAGTCGACCGCCCTCTTGCTCTTGCTTGATGAGGGCCATCTTGGCTTCGGGGGTGGCTTCTGCGAGGAAGTCGTCCACACCCGCTTCTTGGGCGATGGCGGCGGCCGTCAAGGGGTTGTCGCCGGTGATCATTACGGTGCGAATGCCCATCTGACGCATCTCTTCGAACTTCTCGCGAATGCCCTGCTTCACAACGTCTTTGAGCTCGATAACACCGACGATGTCCGGACCGTCGGCCACGACCAGCGGTGTGGAGCCGGCGCGAGAAATACGCTCGACGATGGCGTCGAGGTCGGGGGGAACAGTTCCGCCGAGATCCGTGGCCCAACGCTTCACCGAGTCACCCGCTCCTTTACGAATCTGACGTGAGCCAATGTCGAGTCCCGACATGCGCGTGGTAGCGGTGAAGGGAATAAAGGCATGGTCGCTATCGAGTTGACGCTCACGAATGTCGAAGAGTTCCTTTGCAAGGACGACAATCGAGCGGCCCTCGGGTGTCTCATCGGCCAGCGAGGCCAGTTGCGCCACGTCAGCCACTTCCTGCTCGGTGTGATTGCCGACCGGGTAGAAACCCGAGGCCATGCGGTTGCCGAGAGTGATGGTGCCGGTCTTGTCGAGCAGAAGGACCTGCACGTCGCCGGCGGCTTCGACCGCGCGCCCACTCATGGCCAAGACATTTTTCTGTACAAGGCGGTCCATACCCGCGATGCCGATGGCCGAGAGCAGTGCACCAATGGTCGTCGGGATGAGACAGACCAAGAGGGCCACCAGAACCACGACCGACACGCTGGTTCCGCCGAAGTGGGCAAAAGGAACGAGGGTCACCACTACTGGAATGAAGATGATGGTGAGAACCGCGAGAAGAATGGTAAGCGCAATTTCGTTCGGGGTCTTCTGGCGGTTCGCGCCCTCCACCAGCGTGATCATGCGGTCGATGAAGGTGTGGCCACGTTCAGCGGTGATGCGCACGACGATGCGGTCGCTCAACACCTTTGTGCCACCGGTAACGGCCGAGCGGTCGCCACCGGACTCTCGGATGACCGGCGCCGATTCACCGGTAATCGCTGACTCGTCCACCGAGGCGATGCCTTCGATGATCTCTCCGTCGGAAGGGATGACGTCACCAGCCTCACACACGACGAGGTCGCCTTTGCTGAGATTCGCCGCAGCAATGAGCTCCTCGGTCCCATCGGGCTTCAGTCGGCGAGCTTCCGTTTCGGAGCGCATCTTGCGCAGAGTCTCCGCTTGAGCTTTTCCCCGGCCCTCGGCCATGGCCTCGGCGAAGTTCGCGAACAGCACTGTCAACACGAGCCAAATGGTGATGGACCAGGTGAACTTGCTGGGGTGAGCGATGGCTTCGATGAACGTGATGACTGATCCGACGAGCACCACGAACATCACAGGGTTCTTCACCTGCGTTCGTGGGTCCATCTTCAAGACGGCGTCACGAAGCGCTTGGCGCAGGATGGGCCCGTCGAAGAGTCCCCTGGCTTGAGCGACCCCGTGCGGTTCCGAGGGACCGGCGACGGGCTGATTTATAACGGTTGTCATTAGAAGAACCTCAAGTGACTAAATTGCTCGACCACGGGGCCGAGTGCGATTGCGGGGAAGAAGGTGAGTCCACCGATGATCAAAATCACACCGATGGTGAGACCGACGAACATGCCATTATCGGTGCGGAAAGTTCCGAGCGACTCGGGCACAACCTCTTTCTCGGCAAGGATCCCGCCGAGGGCGAGCGCGGGGATCATGATGCCGAATCTACCGATCAGCATGTCAATTCCTCCGATCACGTTGTAGAAGGGAGTGTTGCCGGTGAGGCCGCCGAAGGCTGAGCCGTTGTTATTCCCCTGGGAGGTCAACGCGTACAGGATTTCCGTGAAGCCGTGGGGGCCCGCGTTTTCAGGACCTGCTCGACCCGCGACCAGTGACACCGCAATGGCGGTGAGTATGAGCACGATCATTGGCATGACGAGCGATCCGAGACCCGCGAGTTTCACCTCTCTCGCCTGGATCTTTTTACCGAGATACTCCGGCGTTCGTCCAATCATTAATCCGCCGATGAATACAGCGATGATGGCGTAGATCAAGAGGGTGTAGAGCCCCGTTCCGGTACCGCCTGGAGTAACTTCGCCCATCATCATGCCCGTCAAGAGACCCATGCCTCCGATGGGCGTAAAGGAGTCGTACGCGCTGTCTGCGGACCCCGTCGAGGTTTGGGTGGACGCCACGCCAAAGAGCGCCGACGACGTATCGCCAAATCGGACTTCTTTGCCCTCGGTGTTGCCGACGGTAGCGACAATGCCCGAGTGAGCGACAGCCGGGTTGTTCTGGTGTTCGGCGTTGGAGGTGTACCCAACCCATACGCCAAAGAGAACGATGATCACGGCGAGCAGCGCAAAACCGTGCTTGATGCTGCCCACCATTTTTCCGAAGGTGTAGGTGAGCGCGACAGGGATAGAGAGCAGCAGATAGATCGACAGGAAGTTCGTGAGGCCGGTCGGGTTTTCGAAGGGTGTCGCCGAGTTGGCGTTGAGGAATCCTCCGCCGTTGGTGCCAAGCTGCTTGATGGCTTCCATGAAACCGATAGGTCCTCGCGCAAGTGTCTGGCTCACGTTGTTCAAGACGTCGTGGAAGCTCGCCGTGCCGGCGAGCGTCTCGACCGCCCCTTCTCCCACGAAGATGATGCCAAAGACAAAGGCGACCGGGAGCAGTATGTAGAACAGGCAACGGGTCATGTCGACCCAGAAGTTGCCGATGGTCGGAGACTTACGACGCGAGAACCCGCGCACCAGCACGATGGCGGCGGCGATGCCGACCGCCGGTGAGACAAACTGCTGAACGGTGAGCGCGCCAATCTGGGAGAAGTAGGACATGGTGGTCTCGCCGCCGTAGTTCTGCCAGTTGGTGTTGGTGATGAATGAAGTGGTGGTATTGAAGTCCAGTGCCGAACCGACGGCACCGAGGTGTTGCGGGTTGAGCGGTAGCGACCCTTGAATACGCAGGATCACGTACGTGAATACCAAAGAGACGAACGTGAAGATGACCATCGCGCCGGCGTAGCGCTTCCAGGTCTGCTCTTGCTCAGGGCTGGTGCCGAGCAACCGATAGACGGGCCGTTCGATCCAGCCGAGCCAGTGCACGCGACCGTTGAAGACCGCTTCCATGTAGGAACCGAGGTAGCGCCAGGTGAGTCCGAGCGTGACGACGAGAGCGAGGAGGGTGAGGAAGAAACCCATTAGAACTTCTCGGGTTTAAACATGGCGTACCCGAGGTACAAGAACATGACGACGGAAATGATCAAAAGTATGATTTGGGAAAAGCTCATACTTTGTCCAGGACTTTGATGAGCCCGAGCATCGCAAGCGCGAACGCCACGAAGCCGAGTATTGAGTAGAAATCAGCCATGACCCCATCCTTCTGTCGAGATCCTGAACAGATTCTTTATAAGTTCTTACCTCCCTTCTTTTTTTCTTCATTTTTCTCAGGCGCCCCACCGCGACGTTTGGGGCGATACTGATGAGATGCGCAGGCGTCTCCTAGGTTCGATCATCGGCGTCGCGAGCGCGTTGGCCCTGGGCGCCATCATGTTGCCACTTCGCTCGCACATCAGTGTCTCAACAACCGCGCTCATCCTGGTCATCCCCGTTGTCGTCGGTGCCGTCATTGGTGGATTTACGGCCGGGGCGGCCAGTGTGGCGGCCGGCTTTTTGATCTACGACTACTCCTTTATTCCTCCCTACAAGACTCTGAACGTCGGCGGCGCCCAGGACTGGGCCGCGCTAGGGGTCTACGTCGTCGTGATGTTGCTCGTGGCCCGCGTGGTCGATCGCCTTGATACGACTCGCCTGGAATCTCTTCGCGGTCAAGAAGCAATGCGTCGCGTCGCCGAAGTCTCGGAACTCCTAGTCGGAGACCAGCCGGTGGAAGAACTTCTTCGCAACATTGTCGCGACCGCCCAGACGATGTTCAACGTACCGGGGGTGTCGCTGCTCGAACTCGAGGACGGCCAACTGGTCGTCGTCGCGAGCGCCGGAGAACCCTTGACGGCCGAGGAGCTTCGCCAACTCGACCCCCACTCAGGCACGCCCATTCGAGTTGGCACGGTCGCCGGAAGTCCGAGTGAGTTGCGCATGGTGGCGCTCTCGCCCTCGGGCCGTCCCGTTGGGATACTCGCCATGCGCGGCCTAGCGATCGCCGAGTCGGATAGAGCCGTGCTCAATACCTTTGCGAACGACGCGGCGCTGGCGCTAGAGCGCGCGCAACTGCGCGAACAAGCCTTACGCTCGAGCCTGCTCGAAGAGGCCGACCGATTCCGCCGTGGGCTGTTGGGTGCCGTCTCGCACGACTTGCGCACTCCCCTCGCGACCATCAAGGTGGCCTCGTCAACACTCTCTGCTCGCGGTGATCTCCTGTCGACAGAGGACAGTCGCCTCTTGTACCAGCTCATTGAGATTGAGTCCGATCGCCTGACGCGTCTGGTCACGAACTTGCTCGACATGACACGCATCGAGGCCGGCGTCCTCACCCTGCATCGCACGACGATGTCGGTGAGCGATCTCATCGGCGAGACAGTCGCCGCCTTGGGCACGACTCTCAACGATCACACCGTCGACGTGACGGCGCCCGCGTCGCTGCCCGAAGTCAACATCGATCGCGTCTTGATGGGACAGGTACTGATTAATCTCCTCGACAACGCCGCTCGGCACGCACCGGCCCATAGTGTGATAGCCGTGAAAGGTGAGCGCCGAGGACCCCAGGTGGTCCTCACAGTTGCCGATCAGGGCCCGGGCGTTCCCGCTGGCGACCGTGAAACGATCTTCGATCGATTCACCCAGCTGAGCACCGGGGGCCGCGCCGGGCTCGGTCTCACCATCGCGAAGACCTTCGTCGAAGCCCACGGTGAACATGTCTGGTACGAAGAGGCCGCCGACGGGGGCGCCCAATTCGTCGTCTCGCTTCCAGTTGCTCAACTTGCGAGCCACGCCTAGGCATGGCTCACGTCCTCGTTATCGACGACGATCACTCGTTGTTGCGCGCATTGCGCCTCGGTCTTGAGGCCGAGGGCCACGACGTGTCAACCGCCGTAAACGGTGAGCGTGGGATCTCTCAAACGGCGCTTCTGTCCCCCGACATCGTGGTGCTCGACATCGGACTTCCCGACATGGATGGTCTCGTTGTGTCCCAGCGTATCCGCCAGTGGAGCGACGTTCCGATCATCATTCTTTCTGCGACCGGCGACGAGCATCGAAAAATCGATGCCCTCAACGGCGGCGCTGACGACTATGTAACGAAACCATTCAGCATGGGCGAACTTGAGGCCCGAATTCGAGCCGTCCTGCGCAATAGAGGGGCCGAACCAGCCGAGGCTGGCGAAGCCACTCTCGATCTCGGTTCGCTCATCGTCGATCTCGTTCATCACGAGGTTTTTCACAATGGCGAGAAGGTTGACCTTACGTCCAAAGAGTTCGGGGTCCTCGCCTACTTGGGCCGATACGCGGGCAAAACCTGCACCTATCAGATGATCCTGGGCGCGGTGTGGGGAACGGGCTATGGCGACGAGGCGGCGTACGTTCACGCGTACGTGCATCGCCTTCGCCAGAAGCTGAACGACGAGCACGGCACACTGATTCAAACGACTCCCGGGGTCGGGTACAGCTTGCAGCCCGTTCTCGCGGGAAGTTAACCCGCCGTTGGCTCCAACAGCGCGGCGCGCGCGATGTCTTCAAACTCGTGGACGTCGATAACGACGTCGAGCTCATCGTCGAAGCTGGGCTGAGGAGTGAGGAGAATTACTCGCGACGTGTCAGCCACGGCGACTTGACCGTCGATCTCGCTGGCGGCCGAGGCGAGTGCAGTGGCGTCGAGGGGAGTATCGACATCTAGTTCGTCCTCAGCGGTGATGGGCAGTTCGGCGACGAACGCCGTGAGCGCTGAACCAGCCACATCCGATGCCACAAAACTCAAACAACCAAGTACGGGCAGGTACGAACCCGGAGTGGTCTGAGAAAATGACGTGGCCGCTAACTGATCTTGCCCGATGGGACCGGTGGTGACCATTCCCGACGAGTCGAGCGCATCGGCGAGGCTGGCACATAATTGCGCCAGGTTCGTTGTGGGCTGAAAGCTCAGCATATTGTCGGCCTGTCGCGGTGCCCCCCAGAAACCGACGCTGGGTTTTCCCTGGAACACCAGCGTCTCGACGAAGCCGATGCCGTAGTTGGTCGTGACCTCGACGAGATGGCATTGAGACAGCTCAGTTATGCGGTCCATAGATTCCACGGCCACGTGACAACGATGTTCGGCATCAGGATGGAGGTCGACGAACCTTCGTTCCATGCTGAGAAGATCACCGCCGATGCCCCGTGAAACATAGAACGCGCCTTTCACCCACGAGTCCCACGGCACGTCATTAACGCTCGGTAGCAACGCGAATGCATCCAACGCCTCGTAAATGGGTCCGAGTGATGACAGACGACGAGCCAGCAGAGTGCGCCGCATGCCAAACAGCCGAAGCGTGTCGACCTCGTCGATGCCGAGCCCGTGTCGAAATGCGTCACAACCCTCTTCACCCTCAGCGACCACGGAACGAACGACTCCGGCCACCGCGTCGTCATTTACCTCGGGCCGGTATCGAATGAACTCCCCCGCGTTGAGTTCGTACGCGTTCTTGGCAAGTTGATCGCGCAGCGCCGTCACTCGATCGGTCGCGCTCATTGCAACATTCGCCGTCGAGCTAAGGACATCTCTACACGGTACTCATGGACGCTCTGGCCAGAGCTCAGAACGACTAGTCGTAGGAGAGGTCTTCGGGTCGAATGTTCCTATAGTCAGTCTCTGGTTGCTCGAGAAACTGGACGCTGGACACCGTTGTTCGCCCCTCGAGAAGACATCTGTCCGCGCGATGCATACCATCCATCAACTCCCCCTCGGATCCCAAGATGACGGGAAACGAGAGATCGACCTCATTCACCAGTTCCATATGACGAACGAGAATGCGTACCGTCGCTGGCGACCCATCTGCGCCGAACCAAAAGACGGTGTCTAGTTCGCGAATTGAATTGAGGGGAAGTTCCTTCACGGGGAACTTTTCCGATAGTTCGATCAAATGGGTTACGTCCCATGCGTCAAAGCCGACGTCACTCGGTCGAAAGTAGTACTGCTTGCGCACAAGTCAACCGTCCTTTAAAAGGCAATCAGTTCGACTTTCGACTTGCAATGAAAACGGGAATCTGGCGCTCCGTCTTTGTCTTGTAGTCGGCGTAGGGAGGGAATACGGCCACGGCCCTCTCCCACCACTGCTCATACTCGTCGCCGCTGATTTGGCGGACTTCAACGTCAAAGGGTTCCGGTCCGTCTTGCAGCACCACGTCGTCGGGATAGGCCACCAGGTTGTGGTACCACTGGGGATTCTCGGGCGCGCCGCCTTTGGAGGCCACGAGTGCGTAGGCGCCGTCGTGCTCGACGCGCATAACGGGGGTCTTTCGAATCTTGCCGCTGCGCGGTCCACGAGTGGAGAAAATCACAATGGGGATTCCGGTGTCACGAAGAGTGTTGGCCTGCGTGCCGCCCGAACTTTCGTACTCCTCGACCTGGTCACGCACCCACTGCGAGGGGCTTGGTTCATACTCACCATCTAGCGCCACGGCGACGTCCTTTCTTCGGCTTTACTGCAGGTGACTTTAACCGCGCGATGCTGAAGCCGAGTCGAGCTCAACCTCTCACGTCACCTGGCTCGGGTTGATCGTGTCGCTCGAGGGAGATCTGGCCGGTGTTGACGTCGAAGTCGAAGAGCTCCCCATAACGGCCCCAATCGATGGCGATGTTGAGCTGGGTGCGCGCCTCGTCCTCGGAGAATCCCCGTCGCAGGAGATCAAGAAAGAACCCCTCACCAAGGGTGCCGTCATCAGTCGTCGCCAGCGAGTTGCAGATCGCTCGAATGAGTGGCGCCCGCTCGCGGGCCAGGGCCGCAAAGATCTTCTTCGACTCCAAAATATTCGCCGCTACGAAGATACGACCCTCGTCGGTGATGTGCAGGTCGGCGTCCCTTGCGTCGGCCAGTCCCAGAAGTTGCGCGGCGTCAACGAGTGGCAAGAGGTCATCCACCTCGAAACTCAACTCGTGGGCCAGTTTCGGCAAGTCTTCCTCACCCCCTCGGGCGAGCAGTATTTCCAGCAGTCCCGACATTCCGCCCACGCTCGCCGCAGGCAGCGGAGTGTCCGTCGCCGTAGCGTCCGCCGCACTCTTCGCCGCCACGATGTGCGCGGGAGCTCGGTTGTCGGGGCCAGTCATCAGGGTGTAGATCTGATCAACAAGAGCCTGAAAACTCTCATCGTTACGATGGCGCGGTTGGGCGAAGGTGCAGCCAATCTCGGTACGAATTCGCCCGGGGTTGGCCCCCAAGACGAAGATGCGATCGGCCAGGACGACAGCCTCTTCGATGTTGTGCGTGACAATCAACATCGCCTTCGTCGGAAAGTCCTTCTCGCGCCACAGGCGCAGCAACTCCGCTCGCAGGTTCTGCGCCGTCAACACGTCGAGGGCGGAAAACGGTTCGTCCATCAATAAGGCGTCGGGTTCGACCACGAGCGCGCGCGCGAATCCGACGCGCTGGCGCATTCCGCCCGAGAGCTCCTTTGGGTAGGCCGACTCGAAACCGTCAAGTCCGATCGTGTCGATCGCTCGCTCCGCGCGCTGACGGCGCTCGCTTGGTTCCACGCCAAGAGCTTCGAGGCCAATTTCGACGTTCTGGCGAACCGTCAACCACGGCAACAGAGCGAAGCTCTGAAAAACCATGGCGACGCCTGGATTGGCACCATTCAACGGTTGACCGCGGTAGCTCACCTCGCCTGAGGTCGGTGCGATCAGTCCTGCGATGCAGCGCAACAACGTACTCTTCCCGGACCCCGAACGTCCGAGCAGCGCCACGATCTCTCCTTCGCGCAGATCGAGTGAGACGTCGTCCAGCACCGGCAACGGACTGCCGTCGGGGGAGACAAAGGACTTTGAGACGTGCGAGACCTCGATGATCGTCGCCTGTCCCGCACCCGCATTTGCGCCAAGGACTTCAGTGTTCATCTTCATCGTGCACCACCTTCTCGTAAAGGGACGTCCAAAATCAAATTGATGCTCATAGGGTGAATCGCCGCTCGGCCACGCGATATAGGCGGCGCCAAACGAGTCGATTGACGATCACGACGAAGGCACTCATGACGACACCGCCCGCGATGAGTTCGGCGAAGTGCCCCTGATCCGAGGCGACCGCAATGTAGTTGCCGAGTCCGTAGGCGTGAAGTGTGTGATTATGCCAACTCACGAGTTCGGCGACGATGGAAGCGTTCCACGCTCCCCCGGCCGCCGTGATGCCCCCGGTCACGTACGCGGGAAAGATCGCCGGCAAGATCACCTGGCGCCAACGCTGGCGCCTGGTGAGCCGCATCGCCACCATCATTTCGCGAAGGTCGTTGGGGATGGAACTCGCACCGGCGATGACGTTGAACAAGATGTACCACTGCGCGCCGAGCATCATCAACACGATCGCGCCGACGTCGAGAGGAACATGCGCGTTGATGAACAGCAGTGTGGCGAAAGGGAAGAGAAGAATCGCCGGAAAACTGGCCAACACCTGAACAACCGGCTGGGCGTACCGCGAGAGCCGAGGGCTCATGCCGATCTTGACGCCAACCGGCACCCAGATGAGCGTGGACGCGATCAGGAGCACGACAACGCGACCGAAGGTCGCGAAACCAAAGCCAACGAGAGTCGGAAAACGGCCAAACCCGAGGTGCTTGTTGATATAGAAGAGACCCACTACGGCGATTACCGCCGAGAGCCCGACGATGAGCGAGTAGAAGATGAGATCGCCGAGCCGGCGCTTGCGTACGTCGGCGCGCAGGGGGTACTCGGCGAGTCCGAAGGGGCGCGTCAGGCGATCGAGCAATCGACCAACGGGCCGCGTCGCGCGTCCGAGGAGTTGTGGGATCGATGAGCGCCGCAGCAAGTTCAGCACCACGCTCTTGGGCTTGTCGCCTGACTCGGAACTCTCGAGGCGGAACTTGTCGGCCCAGGCGACGAGCGGGCGAAAGACGAGGAAATTGGTGCCCACGACCAACACGACCATGACGCCGATCGCGATGATGACGTCGCCATACGATCCTTTTTGAACCGCCGCGGCCATGTAACTTCCCATTCCCGGCAGGCTCTCGGATACGCCCTTACCCTTCACGAAGACGGTCACCGCCTCGGAAGCGGTGAGGAAGAACCAGCCGCCGCCCATTGACATCATCATGTTCCAGACCAGGCCGATCATGGAACTTGGCACGTCGAGCTTCCAGAATCGCTGCCACTTCGTCAAGCGGTACATGCGGGCCGCCTCGTCGAGTTCCGTCGGCTGGGCAATCAGGGAGTGATAAAAGCTGAAGGTCATATTCCACGCCTGCGACGTGAAAATTACGAAAATAGATGCGAGTTCAAGACTGAGCACGTTGTTTGGAAACAACTTGATGAAGAAGGTGAGGGCGATCGGCAAAAACACGAGGATGGGAATCGACTGCAGGATGTCGAGAATCGGAACGAGGACTTTTTCCGCTCGACGCAGACGAGCCGCCGCGGTGCCGTAGACAAGAGTAAAGATCAGCGACAACGAGAGCGCGAGGAACATGCGCAGGAGCGATCGAGCTGCGTAGTAGGGAACGTCGGCGAGATTGGTGGATATGTGAGTGATCGCGTGACCGGCGGTCAGGTTGACGGTCATCGAACGGCCGAGCCGCACAACGCCATAGAGCGTGGCAATGATCCCCGCGCCGACGACTAGATCGACCCAACTGAGTCGACGCCCACGTAGTGCTTCGCGCACCGGAAGGAACTGTCGTACAGCCACGGGCTCTCTCTCGCTCGGCTGACCAGGTCAGCGACGTATGAGGTCTATCTTGCAACGAATCGAGATGGTGTTCGCAACTTTGACAGGCGGTGACACGCCGTCACGCATTGTTCACAAGGAGGGGGCGTCCTCTTACGCGGCGTGACTCGGTCCGCCCTGGGCGACGAAGTCCTTTGGACGGATGAAAACGAACGCACAGACCGCTCCCACGAGGGCAATAGTGCCGCTCACGATGAAGAGGTCGTTGAGTGAACTCGCGAAACTGCTGCGAAGTCCGCCAAACACGAGGCCGTGAGCGGACGGCGGCACGGCCTTCAGTATTCGATTGATGTACCCCTCTTTGACGTTGGTCACCAAAAGATTCATATTTGTTTTGGAAAGATGCAACGGCGCGAGCGACGAGTGCAGTCCACTCGTGAGAGTCGAGGTGAAGATGGTTCCGTAGGTCGCGATGCCCACGGCAATTCCAATCTGACGAAAGGTCGTGTTCACCCCCGAAGCCATCCCCGACCGCTCGGGTCGCACCACCCCGACCGCCGTAGAGGCCAGCGGCGGATTTACCATGCCCGAGCCCACGCCCGAGATGATGAATCCCGCAATCAGGTGCGTCCAGGTCGTGGTACCCGTCAGTCCGCTCATGAGAAGTAGCCCGACGCCCACCATCAACAGTCCCGGGCCAATGAGCCAACGCGCAGGAACGCGACTGCTCAGTCGACCAGCGATGGTGGCCGAGATCAACGTCCCGCCACTCAACACCAGCAGTCGAGCTCCCGTGCCGAGGGCTGAATAGCCGAGCGAGTACTGCAGATACAAAACGAGATAGACCAACATCGCAAAGAGCGATCCATTCATCGCGAAAGCGACAACCAAACCGCCCGAGAACGTCGGAATGCGAAAGAGCGACAGATCGAACATCGGGTTCTTGACCCGGTGCTCGACCACGATGAACGCCACCAGCGAGACGACCGCGATTGTCAAGCAGACCCAGACCCCCGTGTCACCCCACCCTTGTTCGCTGGCCCGTATAAGTCCGTAGACCAAGGTGACCAGGCCGAGGGTGAGCAAAATGAATCCCGCCCAGTCGGGGCGCGATGCGTCAGGAGTCTTCGACTCTTCCACTTGCCATATCGTGATGACGATCGCCACGATGCCAATGGGAATGTTCACGAGAAAGATGCCGCGCCAGTTAATCCAACTAGTGATGACCCCGCCCAAAATTGGGCCTAAGGCGACGGCGACGCCGGTGATCGCGCCCCACACTCCAAAGGCCACCCCGCGGTCTTTGCCGCGAAAACTGTGGGCCAACAAAGCGAGGGACGTCGAGAACAAAATGGCCCCACCGATACCCTGGGCGCTGCGCGAGAGCGTCAACATCAATGGCGACTGGGCAAAACCGCACAGCAGGGAGCCAAGCGTGAAGATAACTAGTCCGATGGTGAAGAGGAGACGTCGCCCGTATCGATCGGCTAAGGACCCCGCAGTCAATAGCAACGATGCCAAAGTCAAGGCGTACGCGTCGACGACCCATTGGACGTCGGAGAAACTCGCGTGAAGGCCCCGTTGTATCTCAGGAAGGGCGACCGTCACAATGGTGACGTCGAGCAGCAACATGAAGGTCGCCGCCCCGACCACGATCAACGTCCACCATTTTCGCTCCACGAACCCTCCTCCTCCAGCCGCCAGGTCATCGTAACGACAGTCAGTGACATGAGGCACTCGATCGCCACCCTAGAGGACTCAGACCGGGACGAACCAACTACTCATCGAAGGCGCGCCCATGCTCGACGACGGCATGACGACGGCACGACGACGGCACGACGACGAAACAGTAAAGTCGGGACGCGAAACGCGGCTACGTTCACGGTAACGAAGGAGCACTTGGAATGGCCCACGATCCAACGCCCTCTGAACTTATCGACGGACGAATCAAGGAACTAGGTGACTGGCGCGGCGATGTTCTCAGCCAGGTTCGCGATCTGATCAAAACGGCGTTGCCCGACGTAGTCGAAGAGTGGAAGTGGCGCGGGGTGCCCACGTGGTACGACCACGGGATTATCTGCACCGGCGAGACCTACAAGGACAAAGTGAAACTAACCTTCGCCAAGGGCGCCGGCATTGAGGACCCGGCGGGTCTCTTTAACTCGAGCCTGGACGGCAACGTTCGTCGGGCGATCGACTTTCACACGGGTGACAAAGTCAACGCGCGGGCTCTGACAGCACTCGTGAAGGCGGCGGCGAAACTTAATCGAAGCAAGTAGTTGGTAACGGTGCCGGGCGAATAGGTCGAAGATGTAGGACCCAACTAGCTCAGGAGCTCTTGCCAATTGGCGGGAACTCGTCCCGCGGGTCCTGGTACCGGCTGGTCG
>Ga0182030_10003124_pt1 | contig 35336 bp, 32 predicted proteins | sample 812S3MmetaG_FD_121299 | JGI IMG/M metagenome (GOLD analysis project Ga0182030, IMG submission 121299) | Permafrost microbial communities from Stordalen Mire, Sweden - 812S3M metaG (Illumina Assembly) | ecosystem: Environmental > Terrestrial > Soil > Wetlands > Permafrost | place: Sweden...
CGTGTGGCCGCACGATCACCGGGTGCACCACTCGCGTGCCGGTCGTCAACGGCGCGTCACGCGTTCCCGCCGCGACCAGGGTCACCACGCCGACTCCCAGCAAGGTCTTCACGAGCAGCGAGCGCGTCATCGTCGCTGCCGCGAGCGCCGCCGTCGAACGCGACGCCAGGGCCCCGACCGCCAGCGCGATCGCCGCGGTCGCGCGCCGCCGGCTTCGTCCGCTCGGAGCGTCGTCTCGCGCGGAGCGCAGGAGGCGCGCGCGCATATCGCCGCCGTCGATGAGGCGAGGCGGCGGCTTCACCGCATGCCTTCCTTCCGGATGCTGCTCCCTTGCCACGCCGCGACAGCCACCTCGAAGTGCGCGCGTGCCCGGCGAAGACGGGACGCCACCGTTCCCTGTGCGAGCCCGAGCAGCCCGCTGATCTCGCTCATCGTGTGCTCCTCCAGCTCGTAGAGGATGAAGACGGCGCGGAGGTCGAGCGGCATGCCTTCGAGCACACCGTCGAGGACCGCCCGCGCTTGCGCCTGCTCGGTGAGCTCGTCGGGGCCGGGCGCAGGATCCTGGGGATCTCCGCCAGCCTCCTCGGGGACCTCGTGCCGGTAGGCTCCCTTGCGTCGGAGCTCGGAGGCGATGCGAAACGCCGTGCCGAAGAGGAACGACTTCTCCTTGCCGGGCTCGATGTCGGCGTCCCGGCGCGCGGCGACGCAGATGATCTCTTGCAGGGCATCGTCGATGTCGCCTTCGCGCACGCCCAGGCGGCGGAGAAACCGCCAGAGCGGCTCCACGTGCTGGCTCACCATCTGCCGCAGGCGTGCCTCGACTTCACTCGCGCGATCGGAGCGTGAGCGCGCGACGAACGGCACGGAGAGGGTGAACAAGCGGAGCAAGGAGTTGCCGCGAGGGGGCTGGGCCTCGCCCAGTACATGGCTCCGGGGCGTCAAGTTGATCACCAGACCGCCGCGCCGGCAGAGAGGCCGGCGTAGAGGCCCAGGAGCGGCACCTGGTGAACGACGATGTAGGGGTCCTCGAAGACGTAGGTGGGGCGCGTGAGGGAAAGCGAGGGACCGACGGAGGCTTCGGCGTAAAAGGAGCCGGAGACAGTCTTCCGGGCGCGAGCCAGGAGGGAGACGTCGCTCCAGAGGCGGGTAGCGTCACCCGGATGCGCCACCTGGACGCCCGTGGCGCGAGCCTGCCCGACGTCGACCTGAACGCACGGCGCGACGGTCCACGAGGACCCGAGGGAACGATGGATGCACGCGCCGGCTTCTCCCGCCGCGAGCGCGAAGCGAGCCTCGCTGGAAGCGCCGGTGTCGTACGCAAAGCCGGCGTAGAGGGCGGGTGCGAGGCGACCCCGACCTCGAATGCCCGCGGCGATATCCGCGCCGAACAATGGCATCTGCGCAAAGGCCGTCCGCATCTCTGCCCCCGCGGCGAGGTCCGTGCGCCACGCGAGAGGGAGTGAGGGGAGGCGATCCGGCTCGACTGCGGGAGGCGCGGACGCGCGCGCGAACGCAGGCGCAGGCGCGGACGCAGGCGCGGGCGCGGACGCAGGCGCGTGCCCAGCCGCAACCATCGCCCGCGGATCAATCGCAATCGCCGCGACGAGCGCGAGCGCTCCCACCACGTCCTCGCAACTCTCCCCCTCCACTGCCCGCGTACCCCCGTCCGTACCGGTCCTCAGCGCGCCGACGAAACGCTTTCCTCGATGGTCGACGTGCACCTCGAAGCGCTGCGCCGTCGCCGAGCCGTCCGCGAAAGTCGCAATACGCGTGAGCCCCACGACCTTCTCCTGGAACTCGGCACGTGACGGGCACCCCGAGACCGCCTCGTACTGCAGCGCGACCTCGCGCGACTCGGCGGACGACCACCGCGGCACGAGGACAGCCAGCGCGGCCGCGACGCAGGCACATCCCCGGCGTCGCACCATGGCGGTGTCCGTTGCTCCGCCCGGCGTCCGCGTTCACGTCGTCTTCTCGTGATCAACTTTCGACTCGACGGCCATCTAGTGCACGGAGGTCGCGATGACGCACGACGAGCCGCGTGGAAGAGTGAGCGCACTGTGGGCCGCCGTGCTCGGAACGAGCGTCGCCGCATGCGGAGGCGTGGTCCCCATCGGGAACGGCTCCGGCGATGGAGGAGGCGGCGCTCCGGGATCGGCCTCGATCGCTGCGGAAGAGGACTCCCCCGGCGGCCCCGCCTACACCGGGGAGGACGCCGCGAGCAGCGCCGAACCCGACGCGGGTGCAATCTCCGAGGTCCCGGACGCGGGCGTCGTCGTCGGCTCGCTGGACTCCGGATACGCGGAGGACGCTTCGACCGTGCTCGCGGACGCCGCTGGCCAGTGCCCGTCCATTCTCAGCTCCGCCAACTACGCCGAAGATCCGCCCGTCTGCGACGCGTGCATGGCCCAGTCCTGCTGCGCGCAGAACGAAGCGTGCGGCACGAACACGGACTGCGTGGCGCTCATCACGTGCGCGGCGTTCTGCGAGATGGACGGCGGCACGAACACCTCCTGCGAGTCGCAGTGCATCCAGGAGCACGGAGCCGGGGGCAGCGCGTACCTGGCGCTGATGCAGCGCATGGACACGAGCTGCGATCTTCAGGCTTGCTTCCCCCTGTTTTGAGCTACTCCCCCGCCTGCGTCGCCCCCTTGAGCGCCTCTCTCTTCTCGCGTCGCCGGCTCATTGCTTTCCAGACGAGCGGCACCGCGGCGAGGACGAGCTGCGCGATCACGCCGAGCCTGTCGGGATACACACCCAGGAACTCGATGCGGAGGAACGGCATCGGCCGCGACGGAAGGATCCCCACCTCCTCGAACGAGTGGATGCCCTGGCCGAGCAGGACCACCGCCGTCGCCAGGAGGACCACGGTGGAAACCTTGAACAGCGTCTGCATCGGGAGCCGGACGCCCGCGCGACCCACGCCGTAGACGAGGCAGAGCAGTAGCACGACGCCGACGCCGGCCCCCCACACGACCGCCATGGGCGCGTCGATCGACAGCGCCTCGAGGAATACCGCCGTCTCGAAGCTTTCGCGGAACATCGCCAGGAACGCGATGCCGAAGAGCGCCAGCGCGCCGCGATCGAGCGCGCCCTGCGTGCGGTCACGGAGCGCCCCCATGGTCTTCCGCGTCGTCGAGCGCGCGTTCACCCAGAGCGCGGCGTGGAGCAGCATCGCGACCGCCACCAGCGCGAGGCACCCCTCGAGCCGCTCGTTCATCGCGCCCGCCAGGACCTTGCGGCCCACCGTGAAGACCACCGCTCCCACCGCGAGCGCCGAGACCCAGCCGGCGTGAACGAACCGCGCGCGCGACGCTTCTTTGCGCTTCTTCAGGACGGCGAGCAGCGCCGCGATGATGACGGTGGCCTCGAACCCTTCGCGCACGATCACCAGCAGCGAGAACCAGAACACCGACAGCTTCGTCGACGTGCGGCGCGTCCCCGCGGCCCGGTCGAGCAGCGCCATGAGCTCGCGTGCGTCGTCCTGCGCCTGCGGATCCCGCTGCTGGAGCGCGGCCCGCGTCGTCGTGAACGACGCTTCGAGCTGCGTCACGACCTCGGCGTCGCGGGTCTTCAGCCACGGCTCGATGGGCTCGATGTCGGTGAGGTACGCGTCGAGCACCGCCTTCTCCGCGCCCGCCGCGTCTCCCTGCGTCGCCAGATGGGTCGCCTCCTCCACGCGGGTGCGAGCCGCCGCGAGCAGAGCCGGCGCATCGAGCACGGGGAGCTTGCGGCGGAGGCAGGCGAGCTCCCCCGCGCCGCTGGAGAGCACGAGCTCGGGGTCGGAGGCGTTCGCCAGCCTGTCGAGCGGGACGCGCGGCGGAGCGTGGTCGCAGGCGGGCTGCCGGAGAGAGAAGAGGTAGAACGCGAGCGCCCAGCGCTGCTTCTCGTCGAGGGCGTCGAAGGGGGCCATGGAGGTGCCCTTCACGCCGAAGCGGATGACGTTGAAGGCCTTGAAGGGCGTCAGCACGTTCATGACCGCGTCGCCGTGGAAGTCGGCCGGCTTCGGGTTGAGCGCGGCGGCCGCCAGACCGTCGCCGTGGCCCGCCGGGCCATGGCACGTGGCGCACGTCTGCGCGAAGAGGCGGGCTCCCTCGTCGAGATCCGGCGGCGCGGAGGGAGTCCGCGGCATGCCGGTCGCGGCGACGAGGTCGTCGACGAGCGACGCGCAGTCCTTGCCCACCGCCGGCGCATCGGCAGCCCGCTGCACGCGCGCGTCGATGCCGGCGATACGCGGCTCGAAGCTGGCCAGGTGCGGGAGCCCGCGCACCATCGACAGCGCCTCGGCCGACAGGGACCGCTGCTCGGCCAGCTCGCCGCTATCGCCCGACGCGACGGCTGCCGGATAGTCCGACTCCAGGTACTGGAGGATGGAGACGAGGTGCTGCGGATCGCTGTCGGGGGGCGGGGACGAGACCGGGGTGCTGCCTCCCTGAAACGCAAAGACGAGCAGCGCCATCACCGCCGCGACGACGACGAATGGCACGGCCCAGCGCCCGATGTTGAAAGTCGTTTTCAACACCCTCAGTATGTACGGGGACGGCAGACTCGACAACCTCGAACGTGCGACGGGCCTTTTGACGCACAAGCCGCGGCCTTTCGCGGGTCAGGCAGAGCTATGCTTCTCCCATGCGCCGCGCGCTCGCAGGCGTCCTCCTCCTCCTCGCGTGCGCATGCAGCCGCCCCTTCCTGGCGCGCGACGGCACGCTCGTCTTCCAGGAGAAGGGGGCGCATGGCGCGTCCGTTCTCACGGCGAACGGCCTGGAGTTCCACGACGTCACCGACATCCCGAGGAGGGTCGTCGTTCGCGATCCGTACGAGCCGTGGCGCGCTCCCATCGGTTTTCTCATCCCGGCGAACGGACGCTTCACGAAGACCAGCAGCCCGACGCTCGTCGCGACCAGCGGCCTCGCCATCGTCCTGCGCCCCAGCGATACCCGGGTGCCGTCGTGGGGCGGCGAGATGCTGGTGCGCGTCGATGTGCTCGCCCCGGCCGCGCCAGGCACGGCGCGCTGGGGGGAAGACGTCGCCATCGTCCTCGATGGACGCGGGGAGGACACGCTTGCGCTTGCGGCGGCCGCGCTCTCGCGCCTGGGAGGCCGGGATCGCGTCGTGGTGACGGACGCCGCGGGAGCGCGCGTGGTCGTGCCGCCGATGCCCGCGTCGAATCGGTCGCTCATCCTCGCGGCCATCGACCGGCGGCTCGCCACCCCGCCGGACGCCCGGCCCGATCCCGCGCGGGCCGTCGCCAAGGCGCTCGCCGTGATCTCGCGAGGCACCCTGCGCCGCGTGCTCGTCCTCAGCGAGGCGGGTACGGACGCGCGCGACGAGGCCGTGAAGGGTCTCGGCGAGGAGATGGTTCCGCTGTCCGTGGTGGCGACGAACGATCGCGGCGGCGACCTCGACACGCGGCGGGGCTACATCGACGCGTTCGTGCCCGCCTCCGGGGACGCGGCCTTCCGCGACGTGGTCCTCGGTTTCGAGGGGACGCCGGCCCCGTCGCATGTCCTCGAGGCCTCGGGCGGCGACGCACGATGGCAGCTCGAGGGCGGCGACCTCGCGCTCGGCGACGTGCGCGCCGGCGACGAGCGCACCGAGGTCGTGCGCGTGACCATCCCCGCGTGGACCGCCGGCGAAGCGTTCACGCTGCACGTCGCCGTCCGCTTCGACGACGTCGCGCGCAAGGGCGAGCGCCGCACGATGAACGTGGACCTACCGTGCACCTACGACAACGACGTCGAGCGCCTCGCCGGATCGCGCCACGGCGACGTCATCGCCTACGCCTCGGCCCTGGCGACGCTGGCGCGTCTCGACGCGACGTTCCTCGGTGGCGGACGGACGCCCGGCGACCTTCGCCCCATCGCGCGCATGCACGCGAAGTCACTCGGCCTCCTCGCCCGCGACATGCACGACTCGGCTGCCGCGGCGCAGGCCGCCCTCCTCGAAGCGCTCCTCGACGCCGGCGAGTAGCCTTCAGATTCCCTTGGCGTCGGGCGGGCCCGCGTCGACGCTGCCGCCGCCACCGCTGCTCCCGCTGCCGCCGCCGCTGCTGCCCGAGCCGCTGCACCCGGTGGTCGCCACGTCGTTCCACTCGCCGCCATCGCACTCGAATGCGTCGTAGAAGATCGCGCCGTCGCAGTCCGTCGGGTTGCCCGGACACTGCAACCCGGGGCTCATGCACGAGACGCCCTGCTCGACGCTCACGGGATCCGGGCAGCCGGTGGGCGGGCAGTCGGGCTCCGACGTGATGCAGCTCCACTGTCCGTTGAAGCACTGACACGAGGCGTCGCCCGTGATGTTGCCGTTGCAGTCGTACGTCGGGATGTCCGAGTTGCACGAGAGCTGCGGCGAGAGGTTGCACCCGTTGCCTTGCACGACGGACGACGGGTCCGGACACCCGGGCGGCTGCGCGTCGGCGCACTCCGGCTCGAAGCCCTGCGTGCACGCCCAGATCGCCGCGCCCTGACCGTCCGACTGGCACGAGCACTCGCCCGTGACCTGGCTGCCGTCGCAGGCGATGGACGTCAGCTCCACGGTGCATGGGCCCTCCGTGGAAAGGTTGCAGGAGCTTCCGGGCTCGACCCCGTTGGCCGGGGGGCACGCCACGACACAGGCGGGATCGTGGAACTGGGGACAGGCCCAGGTGCCGCTCGTGCAGGTGCAGTCGGCGGAAGCGGTTGTCCCGCATCCGGTGAAGCTCGCGCCGCAGGTCTGCCCGGCCGTCGGGCATGCGACGCCGCTCGCCACCGCGGACGGCGACGGGCACGTCCCTCCGTCTCCGCCGCCGCCGACGAGGCCGACACGGCCCCCGCACGCGAGCGCGGCCAGGAAGGGAATCACCAGGGCAACGGTTCCAGCGAAGCGGCGCATGGGGGCCCCCTTCGCAACGACCAGGCCACCCTGAAACCCCCACGATCCCGTGGGGAACACGCGATCGCCCGCTGTGCCGGAGCGTGCCGCCTGCGTCAGCGTCGCCGGGCCGCGAGCTCGCCCCAGGCCGCCGCGACGGCCTCGACGACACGGTCCTGATCACCCTCCGGAAGCGTCGGATACATCGGCAGGCTGATGGTCCGGTCGCCGATCTCCTCGGCCACGGGCAGCGCCCCGCGCGGCAGCCCGAGGACCTCCACGAGGTACGTCAGCTCGTGGATGGCGCGGTAGTTCACGGCCGTGCCGATCCCCGCGGCCCCGAGCTTGGCCAGCATCGCGTCGCGCTCGCCCGGCCACACGTGCATCGTGAACAGGTGATGACTGCTCGTGCCGCGCCGCTCGACCAGCCAGGGCACCCCGCGCACCGTGGGCGGCGGCGTCCGCATGTCCGGCACACGCTCGCGCAGGAGCGACTCGTAGCGCCGCACCACTTGTTCCCTCAGCGTCCTCTTCGCCTCCACGCGAGGCAGCTGCGGGCGAAGGAGCGCGGCGTCCAGATCGGTGAGGTTCGCCTTGTACCCGAGCTCGACGAGGTCCCAGTGCTGGTAGAGCGCCCCGTGCCGCTCGGTCGCCGCCTTCGACACGCCGTGGTTGCGCAGACGCCGCAGGCGGTCGGCCAGGCGCGGGTCCTTCGTCGCCACCGCGCCTCCGTCGCCGCTGGTCAGGTTCTTCGTCGCGTAAAATGAGAACACCGCCATGTCGCCGAGATCGCCCGGGCGCACGCCGTCGCGCTCCATCTCCACGCCGTGCGCCGAGTCTTCCACGATGAAGAGGTTGTGCTGGTCGGCCACGGCCCGGAGCGCGCGCATGTCCGCGAGCTGCCCGTAGAGGTGCACCGGGAGGATGCCGACCGTGCGCTGCCCGACCGCCGCGCGCACCGCCGCCGGATCGAGGAGTCCCGTCGTCGGCTCCACGTCGACGAGCTTCGGCCGCGCGCCGAGGTGAAGGATGGCGTTCGTCGTGGCCGCGAACGTCATCGGCGTCGTGATCACCTCGTCGCCCGGGGCGAGGTCGAGGGCGCGCAGCGCGAGGAGCATGCCCATCGAGCACGAGTTCGTGCCGACGACGTGCGGCGGGGTGGCCCCGTCGCGCCCGCGCACGAGAAACTTCCCGAGCTCGTCCTCGAACGCCGCCACCTGCGGACCCAGCGTGAGAAACAGCGTATCGAGCACACGCCGCCACGAGCCGGCCTCCTCTTCGCCGAGCTGATGGCGGTAGAACTCGACCTTTCCGGTGGTCATCGCGCCCTCACGACGCCGTCGTCGTCAGCAGCTCGCCGTCGATGGCAAGCTCGCGGTGCGCCCGCTCGGCCTCGCGGAGGAACACGTACTGCTTCATCGTGTACCAGCGCCGTTCGTCCGGATCGACCGCGCCCTCGCGCAGCGCGGCGAGCACCTCACGGATCCCGTCGTCGAGGGTCTTCTCGGCCGCGTAGGACAGCACCCGCTGGATCTTGTCGAACGACACGTTGTAATCGCGCAGATCCGGATCCGTCGGCGCGTGCACCACCTCGGTCCCCGGCACCGCGTCGCGCACGCGGAAGGCCAGGTTGAGGATCTGAACGTTGCCCGCGTCCGAGCCGACGTTGAACACCTGCCCCGCGATCTTGCTCGCGTCGCTCGTCATCGCCAGCTCGAACGCGCGCGCCGCGTCACGCACGTGCACGAAGGGGCGCCACTGCCGCCCGCCGCCGTCCACCGTGATGCGCCGGCCGACGTAGGCGTTCTTCGTCATCACGTTGATGGCCAGATCGAACCGCATGCGCGGGCTGAGGCCGAACACCGTGGCCAGGCGCAGCACGCACACCTCCATGCCCTGGCCGACCTTCGGGAGGCCGTGACTTGTGATCCGCGAGTCCTTCGACCCGAGGAGAAAGTCCTCCACGTCGGCCTTCGCGCGCGCGTAGAGCGACACCGGGTGGCGCGGGCTCGTCTCCGTCAGACCGAGGCCCTCGCCGTGGCCGTACACCGAGCACGACGACGAGTACACGTAGCGCCGCACGCCCTGCTCGAGCGCCGCCGACGCGAGCCGCCGGGCCCCGTCGACGTTCACGTTGCGCGTCAGCTCCGGCTCGAGCTCGCACGACGGATCGTTCGAGATGCCCGACAGGTCGACCACGGCGTCGACCCCGGCGAGGAGCGCGCGGTCGAACGCCCTCACGTCGCCGCGGACGACCCGCAGCTTGTCCCCGAAGCGCGCCTGCGCCCGGCCCAGCGTGTCCCCGAAGTACAGGCGATCGAGGACGGTCACCCGGTGGCCTTGCTCGAGGAGCAGCGGCACGAACACGGAGCCGATGTAACCGGCGCCGCCTGCGACGAAGACGTGCATGGTGCGCGCGCGATACCACGAAAAGGCGGCTACGTCACAGACGGGCCCGGAGGCGACCCGCGGAGCGGATCAGTGCGCCGGAGCGAGGTGCGTCCGGTACGCCTCCAGGGTCCGGGCGAACGCGTCGCGCGAGGCCCCCGCGTGGTAGCTGGGACGCTCGTCGTTGAAGAACGCGTGCTGGGCGCCGGCGTAGATGTGGCTCTCGTAGTGCTTGCCGGCCTTCTTCATCTCCTCGGCGAAGGCCGGGATCCCGCCGTTGATGCGCTTGTCCTCGCCGCCGTAAAAGCCGTAGACGGGGCACGCGATCTTCGGGATGAGCTCCGCGGCGGGGGCGCTTCCGTAGTAGATGCACGCCGCCGCGAGCTGAGGGTCGTGGGCTGCGAGGAGCCCCGAGAGGCCGCCCCCCGCGCAGTAGCCGACCGAGCCGATCTTCTGTCCCCGCGTCTCGGCGCGCTCTTCGCGCAGGTACTTCGTCGTCGCCAGCAGCGCCGGCACGAAGGCGGCGAGGTTACCGAGCATGCCCATCATCGTTCCCATCGACTCCTGCAGGCGCCCCGACGCGTCCGCCGGCAGCTTCGCCAGCGCGTCGGCGCGCGCCTTCTCGTCCATGAAGATGGCCGGCCCGGACGCGTTGACGAAGATGAGGAGCTCGCCGAGGCGCTCACGCGTGATCGGCCCCGGCCGCACGCCGTTCTTCGCGTAGAGATCCGGCGAGAGGACCGCGTAGCCCGCGTACGCGAAGCGCCGCGCGACGTCCTCGATGTGCGCGTCGAGCCCCCACGCCTCCTGGAGGACCACGACGGCGGGGAGAGGCTTCTCGGCGCGCGCGGGCACGACGAAGTAGCCGGTGTACTGCCCGTTTCCGTAGGTGACGTTCTCGATGTGGAGTGCCATCGCGCGGCAGGATAACTCAGGGCGAGCCGAGACCGGCGAGGTAGTGGGCGCGCACGTGGTCGGGCGGGAGCGCGTGGTCGTAGACGGCCACCTCGTCGAGCGTGCCCGACAGGTAATTGCCGCCGCCCCCCGCCTCCGCACCCACGACGAAGTCGGCTACCGCGCCGGCGATCGAGAACGCGGCGGTCTGCGATCCCTGCGATTCGCCGTTCGCGTAGACGACGAGATCCAGCCCGTCGAACGTCGCGACCACGTGCGTGAAGCCGGACGCGCTCGGTCCTGCGGCGCTGACTGCCGTCGACACGTTGGAGCCGTCGAGCCGCTGGAAGCCGAAGGGGCCATCGGTGGGCGCGACGAACAGCAGGTAGCCCTCGCTCGGCGGTCCGCCGATGGCGTCGTTGCGCGAGACGATGCCCGCGTAGGTCGACTGCGATTGCACGGTCACCCACGCCTCGATGGAGAACGGCGTCTGCCCCGCGAACGCGAAGCGAACGCCCGCCGTGACGAGGCCCGAGACGCCGTCGAACGTGGCGGCGGTATCGTCATCGCCGCCGATCGCGCCGGGCGCGCCGAGCGTGATCCCACCCTGGTAGGTGGCGTCGTTGCCGTGTCCGCTCGAGTCCGCGGCTGTCGTCCCGGTGAGCTCGTCGAATCGCCAGTACGCGAGCGGAGCATCGGCGAGCACCTGCCCCGGATACCCTTGCGCGGAACCATCTGCAGCGTCGGCCCCGCCGGTCGACGCGTCCGATGGCCCGAGCCCGCCCGACAACCCGTCGAGCGAGACGAGCGAGCACGCCGGCGCGGCGACGACAGTGACGAGGACCGCCGCCGCGAGGAGAGCCGCGCGGGACGGGGGCATGGGTCCGATGGTAGCGCGCCGTTCGTGGTCTTCGAATCGCGCGCCGTCGGCGTCCCCATGAGGAAACGCCCCCACCGGCGGGAGGCCGTGGGGGCGTAAGGGGGAGCGCGAGCCAGGAAGAACTCTCTCGCTCTCCCGAGATGCTAGCGCGTTGCGAGCCTTTGCAACAGTCGCGGCTGCTCAGTATCCCCGAGGCTCGGGTGGTACAGCCACGGTCCAGGCGTCGCGCTCGTCGAGGGTGTAGGGGTTCTGCTGCGCCAGGACGGGCGTCCGCGAGCCCTGCAATCGCGTGGCGACCTCGCGCCGGTCGTCATAGAGCTCGAGCGCGCCCCCGTGGGAATCCTGCGAGATCCGGGCGAGCGGCTTGCCGTCCATCGCGCGGAACACCAGGCCCCCGGGAGGGACGTAAATAGTCGAGATCCCTGCGGATTGCGCGTTGGCCTCGCGACCGGAGTGCTCGAAGGCGATGCCTCCGACGAAGGCGGCGCAGACGGTGACCGACCAGAGAAGAGCGCGCGACGAGGAGCGGAGCATGAGGGGTCCGGAAAGTATCGTCCTCGGTCGGGGACCCGCCAAGGGCGCCGTCCGGACGACATCCCCCTTTCGGGGGCGTGAGCGCGTTGGGGGGGCTGGCACCCCGAACGGGCTACTCTCCGGCCGTGGAGGCTCTAGCCCGCCCGCCGCGTCTCGCCGGGGCGTACGCGCTCCTCGGATCGCATCTCGGGGTGCTCGTCCGGGCCGCCGTCGCGAGCGACGTGTGCCGCACGTGGGCGGAGGCTGTCCTCGGCGCGCGCGAAGAGTGGACGCACGACTTCGGAGGGGAGCAGTTCTCGCTGGGGCGCGCGTTCTACACGCACCTCGAGACGGACCGCACCGGCGAGTACTTCGAGGACGCCGCCGATTCGGACTCGCGCGTCGAGCGCCACGCATCCGGGCTGCAAGCCGCGATGCGAGAGCTGGTCACGGAGGCCGTGGGCGGGCGAGTGACTCCGCGGGAGGGATGGTGCGGAGCCGGGGTGCACGTCTTTCCCGCGGGGGGACCTCTCGCGAAGCGCGGGGGCGTCGTGCACTTCGACACCGAGGGCCTCGCGGCGGCGCACATCGCGAAGCGGACGCCGGCGCTGTCGCTCGTGCTGATGCTGCAGCCGCCCGCGAGCGGAGGGGGACTGCGCCTGTGGCCGGCGAGGTACGCCGGGCGAGACGAGGTGGACGAGTCGGTCGTGCGCGCAGGAGGCGAGGTGACGGTCGAATACGACGTGGGGGACGTGGTGGTGTTCGACAGCTATCGCTGCCACCAGATCAAGCCGTTCGACGGGAAGAAGGACCGCATCTCGTCGACGCTCCACGCCGCGGAGATCGATCGGGGGCTGTGGGAGAGCTGGTTCTAGAGGGAGCGCAGCGTCACGGGTCGCATCACGGGCCGCAGCCGAGGCCCCCGCAATGGCCCGAGCAGCAGTCCGGATCACCGCTGCACGCTCCGCCCAGTCCCGCGCAGCACGTGCTCCCGGTCCCGCACGTGGACCGGCTACCGCAAGCTGAGTCGCCCGTGCAGTCCGCGCTCTTCGCGCAGCCGCATGCCCCGGCTGTGCACGTCGGGCCCCCACCGCACTTCGAGGTGCAGCTCGTGCAGGTCCCGCCGCCGGTCCCGCAAGCCCCGTCGTCGCCCCCGGCGGCGCACACGCCCGCGTTGCAGCAGCCGCCGTTGCAGATGGTGGCGTTCGGACCCTGGCACGCACTGCCGCACGTGTGGGCGCTCGTGTTGCACGCCTGCCCTGCGGTCGTCCCGTTCGCCGCCGGGCAATCGGTCTGCGACTCGCATCCGCAGGTGAGCGTCGGGGCCTCGCAGATCGCGCCGCCGGCGCTGCTGCAGACCGCGCACGTGCCCGATCCCCCGCACGCCGCCGGCAGCGTCCCCGCGACGCAGGCGCTTCCCGAGCAGCAGAAGCCTCCGCTGCACGTCCCGTCGCTACCCGCTCCGCAGGCCGACGTGCACGCTCCCGCGACGCTGCACGTCGGCGTCCCCCCGGCGCAGGGCCCGCACGTCGCGCCGCCGGTGCCGCACGCGCCGTTCGTCGTTCCCGAGGCGCAGCTCCCGGCACTGCAGCATCCCCCGTTGCATGCCGTCTCGTTCGCCCCCGCGCACGCGTTGCCGCACGTGTGCGTGTTCGTGTTGCAAGCCTGACCCGCGTTCGGGCCGCCCGCCGCCGCGCAGTCGGACTGCGAATCGCACCCGCACATCAGCGTCGTCAGCTCGCACTTCGTGCCGATCCCGTTGCCCAGGCAGTTCGCGCACGTTCCCGATCCACCGCACGCGGAGGTCTGCGTCCCCGAGACGCAGGCGCTCCCCGAGCAGCAGAACCCGGCGCTGCAGCTGCCTGCGCCGCTCGCCCCGCACGCGGAAGTGCACACGCCCCCCGTGCACGTCGGCGTCCCCGCGGCGCAGATCGCGCAGCCCAGACCGCCGGCGCCGCATGCGCCGTTGCCCGTGCCGGCCACGCACGTCCCCGCGCTGCCGCAGCACCCGCCGTTGCACGGATGGGTCGCGTCGCACGCGCTCACGCAGACGTGCGCCGCGCCGCAAGCCTGGTCCGCCGGGCAGTCGGTCGCGGTGCTGCAGCCGCAGGACGAGCCGTTCTCGCACAGGTGACCGCTCGCCGAGACGAGGCAGTTGTTGCAGGCGCCGCCGCCCGTGCCGCACGTCGCTCCGGCCGTGCCCCCGACGCACATGTTCGCCGTCGAGCAGCAGCCCCCGTTGCACCCCGTCGAACCGGTGCCGCACACGGCCGAGCACACGTGGCTGGTGGTGTTGCATGCCTGGTTGGCCGGGCAGTCGGTCGCCGCATTGCAACCGCACGACCCGCTGGCGAGACACGCGGTCCCGGCGGCGCTGCCGGTGCAGTCCAGGCACACCGTCCCGTTGCCGCCGCACTGGGTCTGGATCGTCCCCGATTGGCACGTCCCCGTGGCCGCGCTCGAGCAGCAGCCGGTCGGGCACGGTTCGCTCGAGCTGCACGCGAAGGTGCAGATCCCACCGGAGCAACCCTGCGCCCCCGGGCCGCAGTCGCTCACCGAGGCGCAGCCGCACTGTCCACCGCGCGGGATCGGCTCGCACGCGTGCCCCTGCGTGCTGGCCGCGCAGGTGTTGCACGCGCCGCCGCTGTTGCCGCACTGGGTGCCGGACGTCCCCGCGACGCAGGTCGTGCCAGCGCAGCATCCCCCGTTGCACGGCTGGGTGGCGGCGTTGCACGTCGTCGTGCAGAGGCGCGTCGTGGTGTCGCACGCCATCCCCTCGGGACAGTCGGCGAGCGTGTCGCACCCGCAGAACGTCGAGCCGCCGCTCGTCACGCACTGCCCGCCGCTGGGGCTGGAGGCGCAGCTCGCGCACGCGGGGGCGGCGCTCGTGGTGCTGCACACCGCTGCCGTGTTGCCCGCCGCGCAGACGCCGGCGTTGCAGCAGCCGCCGTTGCACACGAGGTTCCCGGTACACGACGTCGAGCACGTGTGGGCCACCGGGTCGCACGCCTGCCCCACGAGGCAGTCGGTCGGCTTCGTGCAGCCCGCGCCGCCTTCGGTCGCGCCGCTGTCTCCCGGGGCGCCCGAGTCCGGAGGCGACGCTTCGACGGCGTCGGAGCCCGCGTCCTCCGGGGGCTGGTACGCGCCGTCGGCGGCCGCGTCGATCGTGACGTCGGCGCCGACGGAGGCGTCGAGGGGCGCTCCGATTCCGTTGAGGTCGAGCCCGCACGCGGGGGCCACGAGCGCGGGCACGAGCGCCCACGCGAGGAGGGCGACGATCCGCTTCATACCCCCGTTCACAGTACCATGGTCGTTCGAGGCGGATGAACGGGCAAGAGACGTCCTCCGTCGGGGCGACAGGCGAGGACGCCTGCCGGGTGCCACACCACTCCTCATCCCATGAGCCCCTGGACGACCTTCCTTCTCTCGACCTCATCGCTCCTCCTCGCCCTCCCGCTCACGCCGATGGCGTGCGGCGGCCAGACCGCGGATGGTCCCTCCCCCGCGGAGGCTCCCGACACGGGCGGTCCTGCCGAAGCCGGGACCTCTCCCGAAGCCGAAGCCGACGTCTTCGCGCCATTTCCGTCCGGCACGATCGCGGTGGGCATGTCGCTCGGCGGCGTGAGCTTCTATCCGCCGGGAGCCACCACCAACACGCTGCCGATGGGGCAGCTCTTCTGGCCCAATGACGGGTACGTCCGGCAGTACCTGGCGTTCGACGCGAGCGGCTACCTCTACGTCGACTCGTATCTCGATGCCCAAGGGCCCGTGGGCTCCCTCGCGCGGGTCGACGTCTTCGCGCCAGGGAGCGTGGGGCAAGGCACGCCGGTGCGGACGATCGTGGGCTCGACGACGGGCCTCGTCAGCGCCCGCGCCATGACCGTCGACGGAAATGGGTTCCTCTTCGTCGCCAACGGCAGCGTGACCTCCGTCCCGCCGAGCAACGTCCAGGTCTTCGCCCCGGGCGCGACGGGCGATGCCCTCCCGGTCCGGAGCATCAGCACCACCTCCGTCGGCGGCCTCTGGCTCCCGTCCGGGATCGCGCTCGACCCGGCGGGGGATCTCTACGTCGGAAACTCGGAGGGGCCGCCGCTGTACCTGTTCGCCGCGGGCACCGGCGCTCAGACGCCGATCGAGTCCCTCGGGGACGACACCAGCCTCGAGGACGTGTCCGGAGTGGCCATCGACTCGAGCGGTCGCGTCTATACGGCCGATGCGACCGCGAACCGCGTCGTCGTCTTCGGCCCCGGCGGGAGCGCGGTCCCTCTCGGGTTCATCGCCGGCGACCAGACGGGGCTCAGCATGCCGCTGGACATCGCCGTGGATCACGCAGGACGCATCTGCGTCGCGAACGACATGGGCGGCGTGCGCGTGTTCGCCGCAGGCGCGATGGGGAACGTCGCGCCGGTGGCGATCCTGAGCGAGTCGGACGGGTACAACGTCGCCGTCGCGCCGTGAGTTGGGGGGCGGGGCGGGGCTACCGCATCACGGGGATTGTCACCGGCTGATCAGTCTCCTCACAGTGGCAGACATTCGGCCGCGCAAGAGCGTTCAATGCAAGTGAGGAGAGTTCTTGGGTCCGCTGCTACTCATGGAGTGCATGAATCTATGGGATTGTACCGAATCGTCAATGCGAGGAGCGCGGGCACCAGCCCTTGCACGTAACCGACGGACAGTGCGTCGCTCCCGGAACGCCCGCCGCCCCCTTCACGGCTTCGGCTTCGCGTTCATCTCCTCCCCGCCTCCGCCGTTGCCGTCCGCGTCGCGCCGCATCTGCTTCGCCATCGCGTCCACCTTCAGCTGCCACAGGTCCATCGTCTCGCCCTGCGGGTCCAGCGCCGCCGCTGCCGCGAGGTCGTTCTGGCACGCGCTCCACTCGCCCGCGTCGCACGCTTTCTGTCCCCGCGCCCGGAGCGCGGTTGCGTCCATTCCGACGACGCGGCTGTCGGTCCGCACTTCCGCGTACGTCGACACCTGCGACTCGTCGACGTCACCGCGATGCGTCCACGACCAACCGAGCCCGATGGCGAGCAGCAGCGTCAGCACGCCCCCGATGCTCCCCGTGCGCTTGCCCCACGCTCCGTCGAACCAGCGGTTCATCACGGACACTTCGTCCCGCACGTGGCTCGGCGTCACGCCCGCCGCGCGACCGATCTCGCCCGAGGTCTCCTTGTGGACCTTGCTTCGCACCCACCAGTCCCACTTCTCGCCGAACTTCGCGAAGCCCTGCTTGAAGATGCCCTGCATGAACGTCCGCTGCTCGATGCGCTCGCGCATCGGGTACGCCTCCTTCCGGAGCGACTCGAGGGACTCCGTGGGCTCCTCTTCCTCCAGGCTGCGCAGGTAATCGATGGCCGCGAACTTGGCGATGCCGTGGACGTACTTGCGCGCCTCCGCCTCGGTGAGCGGAAGCGTCGCCCGCGACATTCGGAGCATCGTCTCCTGGTAGACGTCCTCCGCGACCTCCGGCTTGACGCCCTGGCTGCGCGCGACCTTGCACACGGCGGCCTTCAGCTTCGGGCACCGCAGAAGGCGCGCGAGGATCTGCTCGGGTGTCTCTGTGGGGGGGTCGTTCACGCTGTTCATGGCCGTATCCTCCAGGTGCCTCTACGCGGTCAAGCCGCGGAGCCCGCCCCCTGAGGAGCGGACCCCGCGGCCGACCTGTCTGCCGCGACTCCCTGCCGTCCCTACCGCTACTTCCCGCCGTTGATGACGGGCGCCGTGGTCGCCGGTGCCTCCACCGGCACCGCCGGGGTCGTCGCAGGCGCCTGGACCGCCGCGCTGGCCTTGATGGCCGCCGCTGCCGCCTTGCGCTGCTTCTTCCCCGTCGGCCCCACCGCCGCGCGCGTGGCCTTTGCCTTGGCCGCGCCCGCCGCCTTCGTGGCCGCAGTGGTCTGCGGCGCCTGGGCCTGCGTGAACCCGACGCTCTGCATCTTCGGGCTCTCCTTTCCGAACCGTCCCTGAAAGTAGGCTTTCAGGTTCCCCACGAGGGGCGTGGTGTCCGCCACGGTCAGCGCCTCCGCCGCAACCGCGGCATGCAGCGCCATCCGAGCGGCCTTCGTGGCCTCGGCCGCATTGATGCGGGCCTGAAGCCGAGAAACGACCGCGGTCTTGAGGATCGACTGATCCCCGAGCACCATCGTCGTGTCCGGGACCAAGGCGTTGATGCCGTTCACGAGAGCTGTGAACTGCGCCTCCACCTTCGCCCGCTGTGTGGCGATGTTGATCTTGCCGACGGTCGTACCCGCCGGGATCGCAGTCGCCGTAACCGTGCTGCCATTCTGGTTTGTCATGATGGTCATGGGCTTGTCTCTTTCCGGGAGGGCGTTCTCTTTGCCCTCCTGACTTTCACATCGAGAAAATGGACCAAACTGCCGGGTGGTTTTTTCGAGGGGACGTCGTTTTCTGGTCGCGACGGCGCCGGAGAGGGCCGCGAGGGCTTCGATCGGGGCCACGTACCCCCATCGCAGGGTCGCGGGACGAGCCAGACGGGGCGCGGAGCCCCCGAATCGGGCCGCGCCACGAGCCATCGGGGCCGCGGGGGCTCCGGAGACGGCCGCGCGGGCTCTGATCGGAGTCGCGTCGGCTCTGACTCGGGCCGCCGCAGCTCTGGCTCGAGTCGCGCGGGCTCTGGCTCGAGTCGCGCGGGCTCTGGTTCGAGTCGCGCGGCCTCTGATCCGGATCGCGTGGCCTCTGGCGCGGATCGCGTGGCTAGCGACGCGAGTCGCGTCACTCGTCGCGCGGCTTCATCGGCTCGTGACGCGACTTGCTCGGGAACCGGCGCGACTCCATCCGGAAGTCCCGCGGCACGGTTCACTCGTGCCGTGGCTTCGTTCACTCGTGCCGCGGCCCGGTTCACTCGTGCCGCGGCTCCGGTGGGTCGCTCCGTCACCTCCTCTGTTCTCGATGCGACCTGCGCCAGCGCTCTCATGCCCCCCTATCGGACGCCCTCGCGGAGAGTTGCTCCCTCGGAGACGTTTTTTCCACGTTCCTGGGCGATACTCCCCGCATGCCCTCCGTCGACGCGAGGCCGTTGCCGGCTCGATGGTGCCTCGCCGTCGTGCTGCTGACCGTCGCGTGTCACGGCAACGACGAGACCCAGTGCTCCTGCCCGGCGGACGTGGGCGTGGCGATGATCACGCTGTCGTGTGTCCCGGCCACTCCCCCGCTTGCGACGGTCAACGAGAACTGCACGGTGGCGCTGACCGCCCCCGACTTGATCGAGGTCACCAGCGACGTCGCCGGCACCTGCCACGTCGACGTGACGTTTGCGAACGGCACCACATCCGCGACCGACATCACGATGACAGCGCAGACGTTTGCCTGTGGCTCCAACCCGCACGCGTGCGGGAACTTCGCCGCGACGCCGGCCGCCGTCACCATCGCCGCCCCGTGCGCCGACTCCGGCGTCGACGCCGCGCCTTCGGACTGAGTCGGAGGCAGTTCCAAATCTGTCGCGCAACGCGGAGCAACACGCACGGGGTGTGACGCGATCCATCGGGTTACCCAACGCCATCGAGACCCGAACCGGCGCCGACCCGTCGCGACGTCGTCGTCCGCGTCACTGCCTCCCGCACGTGGCGGATTGGCAGTCGTTGCTGGATACCGTGCCGCCATCCGCCGGCAGCGCGTTGACGCAACACCCCCACCCTCCACCGCTCGGCTCGCAGAAGGAGAACGGCGCCGTGCACTCGATCACACATGAATCGACGCCGCTGGGTGCAACCACGATCCCGGTAGTCCAGGAACAGAACGTCGCGGCAGGCGTGACCGTGGCCTCCAACGCATCGTCGCCCCCCTGATCGCCGCGACCCGCGTCTTGCGGCGATCCTGTCAGTGCGCCGCCGCACGCGACGAGCACGACGGAGACGAGCGAGGCCAGCGCGCGTGACAAGGTGGAACAGCAGCGTAGCCGAGAGGGCCATGGGCGTCGAAAGGAACGGTCACGGCTCCACGCACCCGACCCACGAGACATGACTCTCCGGCAGACCGACGGGAGAGTAGCGAAAGACGACGGGTGGATGGCCGTCGCAGGCCACGTCAATTGGCCCACTCGCGCACGAGCCCGTGCTCGCGGGGAGCTTTCCTCCGCATGCCCACGTAGCCACGGCCAGCACGGCCATCCACGGCGCGCGTTGCATGCCCTCTCGAGTATAGCCACGCCCCCGCTACGGCACCCTCCCCGGCGTCCGATCGTCGTTCTTCTTGTCCACCACCCACGCCATCCACTCCGCGTTCGCCCGCTTCGGTGTCTCGCCGACGACGCGCGCGAACGCGGCTTCGCCGGTGGGGTCCACGCTGACGCGGTCGCGCCACGCGGCGTAGAACGGCCACAGGAGCCTGCGGGCGTCCAGCCATCGGCACGCGTCGCGTGCGAGCCCGTAGTGCAGCGACAGCGCCTGCTTCCGCGCCTCTCCGGTCGCCGCCTTTCCGCGAAACGTGGCGTCGCTCATGCCGAAGAGCGCGTCGAGGCGCACCGAGCCGCGCTCCGACGTCGAGTGGAGCGCGTCGAGGAGCCGCTGGTGACGGAAGTTCGATTTGCCGTGCACCTCGCCGGGCTGGTCGACAGGAAAATCCGGCCATTCGTACTGCGATGAGATGCCTTCTTCGAACCAGAGCGGCGCCTCGGGGAAATCCTCGAAGAGCGTGTGCGCGAGCTCGTGAAGTGCCGTGGTCCGCCCGCGCGCGAGATCGACGACGAGCTCGCGCCGCGGATGAAAGTAGATGCCGAGCGAGCCGAGGCACGTGTCGGTCTCGGAGGGTGTGGAGACGTCCGGCGGCTCGTGGGAGTAGTGCGCGCCGCAGAACGCCTCGTACTCGGTCGTCGTCGAGAAGACGAAGACCGTGATCGGCGCCGACGGCAAATGCCCGAACCGGGCCGGCACGAACGCGTCGAGCGCGGCGGAGAGAAGCCTCGCCGTCGCATCGAGCGCGGGATCGGGCCGCGGAACGACGAGTTGGTAGACACCCGCGACGACGCGCGTCGTCGGAGTCGGTGACGCCAGAGGAAGACGCACCGACGCAGCAGGAGTCGCGGACGCGGACACGGATGCCTGCGCGGACGCGGATGGTTGCGAGGGCGCGGACGCCTGCACGGGTGCAGGCGTAGGGGTTGGCGCAGGTCGATCGGCGTCCCGCGAGCACCCCGCCACGAGCACCACCGCCACCAGCGCCCTCCTCACACCTCTCCCAGCCTCCCCCGGATCACCCGCCCCAGCGGCACCGCGACCCTCAGGAACTGCACCAGCGCCGCGACCGCCAGCGGCAGCACCACCACCGCGATGACGCCCAGGACCTCGACCGGCATCTTCTTCAACCCCAGCATCGCGAGGCCGGCGATGCCTCCCGCGACCACGAGAAGCCCCGTCGCGCTCTTCGCTCGGCCCTGCAGCTCCGCGGCCCCGAGCACCTGCGCCATGTTCCCGAAGGACCGCAGGAGAGCGATCCCCGCCCCCGCGCCCAGCAGCGCCGCACCGAACGCGAGCACCGGCAGCGCGTCCATCGCGAAGAACGCCGCCGACAGACTTCCGCCGAGCGCGTCGAGGGTGATCGACGTCGTCACCAGGTCCAGCGTGAGCCCGAGGACCATCAGGCACAGCGTCGCCATCGCCGCTCCCGTCCCTTCCGACTCGGGCGGCGCGCGCGTGATGCGCCACACCCCCGCGAGCATCACCAGGCTCGCGACCCCCGAGAGGACCGCGACGCCGAGCACCGAGTCGTGCACTCCACGCAGATCGGACGTGCTGGTGGCGCCGCCCGACCCCGCCATCGCCGCGTACCCGAGGAGCGCGCACACGACCCGCGCCGCCGCCCCGCCGAGATAGAGGCTGATGCCGTCCGCCGCCGAGCGCCATCGCGGCGAGAGCGCGTCCGCGGGGCCTTGTCCGTCCGGCGTCGGGGGCTCGGTCACCGGCATCCGGGCGAGGCTCCGTCCCGCGTGGATCGCCGCGGCCCCGACGAAGGCCGCGGACGCGTAGTACGCGACGGTGTGGACCGTGAAGACGGCCTCCGGGATCGACGCGCCGCGGCCGAGAGCCAGCGTCACGAGGTAGAGGCCGAGACCGACGGCGAGCGCAGCGAGGGCGCCGATCGCGATGGGGAGCATCGCGCGCGCCCCGACGAGGCGACCCACGCGCACCGCGACGACGACGACGAGCGCACTGGTCACCGTGTCCGCCAGCACCCTGCCGGCGCCGAGGAGCCTCAGCACGTGCTCCATCCGCTCGACGCTCCCCGACGCCCCGGCAGCGATGTACACGCGCTGCCCGACGTCGAGCGCGACGCCGATCGCCTCCCCGACGGCCGCTCCGATCGCCACCCGCGACACGAGCGCCGCGCGGGGAGCACCGGCGACGGCCACGAGGGCGATCACGGTGGCGACGCCGGCCGCCATGTAGACGTAGCCGACGAGATCGAGCATCGTGCGGACGCGCTCGAACGTCTCCCCGCCCCGCACCGCCGCGAGGATGTGGCGATTCCACAGTGCGAGGAGGAGCTCCACGGCGAGGCACGCCGCGTACCCGAAGAGGCCGACCCTGGGCGCGCGCGCAGCAGCCATGCCGTCGATCCTACGCGGACGGCCGGGATAAGCTGCCCCGAGAGGGGACATGAGCTTCGACTACGTCATCATCGGCGCGGGCTCGGCGGGGTGCGTCCTCGCGGCTCGCCTGAGCGAGGATCCGGCGGCGCGAGTCCTCTTGCTGGAGGCTGGCGGGAGCGACGCCGCGATGCGCGTCAGGACGCCCGGCCTCGTGGGGCTGCTCTGGCGCAACCGCTTCGACTGGACGTTCTTCACGACGCCGCAGGAGCACCTCGGCGGCCGCAAGATGCACTGGCCGCGCGGCAAGGTGCTCGGGGGCACGAGCTCCATCAACTACATGGTCTACATGCGCGGCCACCGCGACAACTACGACGGCTGGCGCGCGCTCGGCAACGAGGGCTGGGGCTACGACGACGTCCTTCCGTACTTCAAGCGCTCGGAGGACAACGTGCGCGGGGCCGACGCCTTCCACGGCGCGGGCGGCCCGCTTCACGTCAGCGACGTCGACTGCAACCCGATGAGCGACCGGCTCGTCGAGGCGGCGAAGGACGCGCTGGGTGCGGCCGGCAACGCGGACTTCAACGGCGCCGAGCAGGAGGGCTTCGGGCGCTTCCAGGCCACGATCCGCGACGGGCGTCGATGCAGCACGGCGGTCGCGTTCCTTCGCCCCGCGCTGTCGCGGAAGAACCTCGTCGTCGAGACGGACGCGCTCGTCCAGGGCATCGACGTCGAGAAGGGGCGTGCGGTGGGGGTGCGCTACGTGCGCGGCGGACACGCGAAGACGGTTCGCGCCGAGCGCGAGGTAGTCCTCTCCGGCGGGGCCATCGGGTCGCCGCACGTGCGCTGAATCTCCTCGGATGGCTCGCGCGCCACGCGCTGACGCGGCGGGGCCCGCTCGCGTCGGGCGGCGCCGAGAGCGGCGGCTTCGTGCGCTCCCGACCCGACGCGCCGCGGCCCGATCTCCAGTTCCATTTCTTGCCCGTGGGGAGCGAGCAGGCCTCCTTCGACGAGGAGTCGTTTCAGCCCAAGGGAAATGCCTTCATGGTCCTTCCGGTGCTGCTCTATCCGAAGAGCCGCGGCGAGATCACGCTGGCGAGCGACGATCCTTCGAAGCCCCCGGCCATCGATCCTCGCTACTTCTCGGACGAGGCCGACCTCACGCTGCTGCTCGAAGGCCATCGCATGGCCCAGCGCATCGCGCGATCGAAGGTGCTCGACGACTGTCGCGGCAAGCCTCTCGCCGCTGTGCTCGAGTCGGACGACGACGCGACGCTCCGCACCGAAGGCCGCCGCCGGTGCAACACGATCTTTCACCCCGTCGGCACCTGCAAGATGGGGAGCGACGACGCGGCGGTCGTCGACGCTCGCCTGCGAGTCCGGGGTATCGACGGGCTCCGCGTCGTCGACGCGTCGATCATGCCCACCATCGTCGGCGGCAACACGAACGCGCCGACCATCATGATCGCCGAGAAGGCCGCGGACCTGATGCGCGAGCGCTCTTCAGGGTAGCGCCCCCGCATCGAGGAACGTCGGCACCACGGGCGTGTGCATCTCCCGCGCGCGATCGCACGCCTGCTTCGCTCCCGCCGTGCACGCCACCTGATAGAGGTCCCCGGCCTTCGCGCGGTCCTGCGGTACGCCGTGCCCGCGTTCGTAGAGGATGGCCAGGTTGTAGCAACCCGCCGCGTACGCGAGGTCGCACGCGCGGCCGTAGAACCGCGACGCCGCCGTGTCGTCCTTGGGGACGCCGTGTGCGAACTCGTGCATCTGCCCGGCGAAGAGGCACGCGGGCGCGTCCTTCATGTCGCACGCGTGCTCGTAGAGAGCCGTCGCGCGCGCCTCGTCCTTCTCCACGCCCGGCTGCCCGAACGAGTACGTCGCCGCCAGCCGGCGACACCGGTCCGCCGACCCCGCGTCGCACTCGTTCTCGCACGCGGCGAGATCCGGGCACATGCCGATGGTGTTGCCGATGGTGACGACGCTCGCCGGAGGCGCCGGCTCCTCGCCGGACGAAGACGAGCCGCGATGACAGGCGACGAGCATCGCGCACAGGGCGAGCGCGGCTTTCACTCGCACGATCCCGCTCCGACTAGAACGACTTCAGGTCCGGCATCAGCCGCTTGGACACGACGATGCGCTGGATCTGACCGGTCCCTTCGAAGATGTCGTAGACCTTGATGTCGCGGAACCACTTCTCGAGGAGCTGGTGCTCGGTCGCGATCGACCCCTCCGCGCCGCAGATCTCGATCGCGTCGATGCACGCGCGAATCGACGCCTGCCCCGCCATCGCCTTGCAGCTGCTGGCCTCCTTCGCGTTCGGCTCGCCCTGATCCGCGAGCCAGGCCGCGTGCCACGTGGCCATGCGCGCCGCCGCCAGCCCACGCCCGACGCGCGCGAGGCGCTCGGCCATGGCGGCGTACCGCGGGATGGGACGCGAAAGCACGTAGTGCTTCTTCACGAAGTCGACGGCGTAGTCGTACGCCGCGCGCCCGATGCCGATGGCCATCGCCGCGACGAGGGGACGCGTGTTGTCGAAGGTCTTCATCGCCGTCATGAAGCCCTGCTTCGTCGTGTAGCTCGCCTCGCCGCCGAGGAGGTTGTCCTCCGGCACGCGGCAGTCCTCGAACACGAGCTCCGCCGTCTCGCTCGCGCGGAGGCCCATCTTGTCCTCGATCTTGCCGACGCTGAACCCCGGCGTCCCCTTCTCGACGACGAAGGCGCGATGCCCTCCACGGCCGAGCGCCGGATCGATCGTCGCGAAGACGACATTCCACGACGCGCGCGCGCCGTTGGTGATGAAGCATTTGCGCCCGTTGATGACCCAGTGCTTGCCGTCCTTGCGGCAGCTCGTGCGGATCCCCGCCACGTCGCTCCCCGCACCCGGCTCGGTGAGCGCGTACGCCCCCCAGCGAAGGTCGGTCGACATGTCGTCGAAGATCGAGAAGAAGCGCTTCTTCTGCTCCGGCGTCCCGCTCGCGCGCACCGGCGGTCCACCGAGACCGGGACCGGGCACGCAGAGGAGGAGCCCGGCGTCGCCCCACGAGAGCTCCTCGGCGCTGATGATCGTGGTGAGCGCGACCTGACGCTTCTTGCGCGTCTCGGCGTCCATCTCGGTCACCTTCGGGTCCCCGGCGCCGGGGCCCATCGCGACCGAGGTGCCCATGGTCTGCGACATCATGACGATGCGGCGCAGAAACTCGTGGGGCACGTCGTGCGCGCGGTCCCACTTCATCGCCTCGGGCCGGATGATGGTCTCGGCGAACTGGTGAATCATCGACTGCATCTCGCGCTGGCGAGTGCTGAGGGTGAACTCGATGGTCATGGCAGGTATCTCGCGTTTCTCTCAGAGAAAGACGTTCTGCGACTCGGCGCTGGGCAGCACGAGCGCGGGATCGATGGGGCGGTCGAGCGCTACGAGCGCGGCGAGCTGGTCGGCCTGCTCGGCGGTCATCGCGCAGAGCTGCAGCTGCTTCGCGTCGCGCATCCACTTCTCGACCGGGTAGTCGCGCATGAACCCGGCGCCCCCGTGCAGCTGCACCGCGTCGTCCCCCGCGCGCATCGCGGCTTCGAGGGCGAAGGAGATGCCCCAGGCGATGCGTTGCAGGGCCGCGCGCTCGTCGGGCTCGCTCGCGGCGGTGGGCTCACCGCCCTGGCCTATGGCGTCCCAGTGGAACGCGGCGCGCCAGACCATCGCGCGCGCGGCCTCGAGGTCCATGCTGCGATCGGCGAGCGTGAAGGCGATCGCCTGGAAGTGGCCGATGGGCTTTCCGAAGGCCTTCCGCTGCTCGCAGTAGTCGCGCGTCGTCTGGAAGGCGGCGCGCGCGAGACCGACGGCCCGGGCCGCGACGAGCAGTCCCTGCGTCGCGAAGAACGAGACGAGGCGCCGCGCGTCACCGCCGTGGACGAGGCGCGCGTCGTCGGGCACCTCGACGTCGTCGAGCGCGATCCCGCCGAAGCTCGCCGCGTCGAGGCCCAGCGTGTCGAGGCGAGGAAGGACGCGCAGCCCCTTGGCGTCGCGGGGCACGACGAACGCGCCGAGGCCGTCCCAGCCCTTCGAGGCGTCGACCTGAGCGAAGACGATGAAGCTCGCGGCCCGGTCGGCGTGGAGCACGTACGACTTCTCGCCGCGGAGCTTCCAGCCTGCACCTGCGCGCTCCGCGGTCGTCACGAGCCCCGTGCGATCGCGCGACGCCTGACGCTCCCCCCACGCGACCGCTCCGAAGCGCGTGTGCGCCCCGTCCGCGACGAACGGCGCGATGAGCTTCTTCGCGACCTCCGGCCCCCCGAAGAGCAGCGCGGCCCAGCCGTACGCGCCGGGACCCGAGAGGGCGAAGCCCGCGGCGGGATCGCCGTTCGCCAGCTCTTCCTCGATGAGCACCTGAGTCAGGACGCCGAGCCCCGACCCCCCGACCGCCTCGGGGAACGCCGCCAGCGGCAGCCCCATCGCGTGCGCTGCCGCGAGCACGTCGTCCGGCAGCGACCGGGCGCGCTCGAACTCGCGGATGCGCGGACGAAGGGTCCGCTCGGCAAACTGCGCGACGGAATCGCGCACCATCTTCTGGTCGTCGGTGGGCTCGAAGGAAATCATGCGGGCTCCGGGAGAGACATTTAGCGTGCGAAACATCTCCCCCGCAACCCATACCCCCGGGAGACTACGACCCGCGGAGCTCGAACGGGACGAGGGCCCAGCCCGGGCGGCTCGGGTCGTGGTGATCCTGGAGCCAGCCCCAGAAGGACTCCGCCCAGCGGCCGCCGCCTCGTTCGTTCGGGTGGATGCGGTCGCGCTGACGCTCGTCGTCGTGGAGGCCGCCCATCACGGCGTCGCTGTCGAAGAAGAGGCACGGCGCGCTGTGGTCGTGGATGACCTGCAGGATGCCGCTGTCTCGCTTCCACATGGGCGGCGTGATCCAGACGCACGACGTGGACGCCTCGGCGATCTTGCGGACGAGCTGGTCCACGGCGTGGGCGTGCTCGGCCGGGACCGGCATGTCCACCTCGTTCGCGCCGAGCGTCACGATCACCATGGAAGGGCGGCGGGCGAGCCATTTCTCCAGGTCGGGATCGCTGGCCCAGGTCGTCGTGTACGTCGCCGTCGTCGCCTCGACGACGTAGCCGGTACCGGTCGCGTCGAACCGGGGACGCAGGTTCTGCCAGAGGGACGCGTGCACGAACGAGTCGCCGACATGCAGGACCCACGTCCCCTTCGGCATCGCCGGAGCCTCGGTTACGAGCGAGGCGGGTGGGGTCTCGTGCGATCCGGTCCAGTCGCGCGCCGCGGGGGGCGCGCGATCCACGGGGCCCGTCGCGGCCGGCGCGCTGGTCTCGCAGGCGCAGGCGAGGAGCGCCATGGCTGCGAGGAGGGTCTCGGGGGCAAGGGGACGCATGAAGAGCCGGGGAGTGTACGCGAAGACGGCTACGCGGATCGCGCACGCTTCGCGTCCCCATGACCACACTGTCGCGGCCTCGGGCCACACCCGGGCCGCGATCCGGGCCGGGATCGCGGCTCCTTACTTGGGCACGGAACGAGCATTAACTTACAGTCGAAGCAAGCCATGAATCGCGTCGTCTCCATAGTCCTCTCCGTGGTCACCGTCGCCGCCTCGCTGGTGGCGTGCGCGACCCACAGCGAGACGGGCCCGGGCCCCGAAGGCCCACCTCTTCCGCGGCTGGCGGCCGCGACCCTGCCGTCGACTGCGCCCGCCGAGGCGGCGTCGTCCGCGGCGGAAGCTGAGCCGCCCCCTCCCCACCTCGGCCTCGCCAGCCTGGCGAAGGACCCGGCGTCGCCCTCCGATCCGCTGGCCTCGGCGCACCCGTCATGCCCGGAGAAGATGGTGCTCATCGAGGGCGAGTACTGCACGGAGGTCAAGGAGGACTGCGTCGAGTGGGAGGACCCGCCATCGAACAAGCTGGCGCGCTGCGCCAAGTTCGCGCCGAGTCAGTGCGTTGGCGAGCGGGTGCACAAGCGCTTCTGCGTCGACCGCGACGAGCTCGCGACCTCGATCGACGCGCTGCCGATGAGCGACGTGTCGTGGACGCAGGCGAAGGATCTCTGCGAGCACCAGAGCAAGCGCCTGTGCATGGAGACCGAGTGGGAGTTCGCGTGCGAGGGCGAGAAGATGGTGCCGTACCCGACAGGCCTCGACCGCGATCCGAGCGTGTGCAACTTCGACAAGGGCGAGCTCACCGATCCGATCACGGGCAAGCTCCGCGACCAGCGCGAGCCGGCCGACAAGCTCGACCGATGCGTGAGCCCGTTCGGCGTCCGCAACATGAGCGGCAACGTCGACGAGTGGGTCTACCGCGACCGGACGTGGGGCGAGTGGCACTCGGCCCTCAAGGGCGGCTGGTGGATGGCGGCGCGCGACCGTTGCCGACCTGCGACGACGGCCCACGACGAGCACTTCCACGAGCTGCAGACCGGCGTGCGCTGCTGCTCCGACGCCATGTAGAGAGGGGCGAAGAGGGAGAGAAGGAGGGAAGGAGGGGCAAAGGCGACCGGATACCCGGTCCGACCCCAAGACCTCCTTTTCTCCTCCTCTCCCTGTTCCCCCCTCTCCGGTTTCAGCGGGTCATCAGCCACGCCCACCAGATCCCGCCGCCGACGACGGCGATGGCGGTGAGGCCCAGCAGCGCCACGCGAAACACGCGGCGGCCGCGGGCTTCGTCGGGGTCGAAGGCCCAGTAGACGCCGGCGAGGTGCACGAGGACGAACGAGCCGATGGCGGGCCACGCGACGCGGAGGAGCACGCGGTGGGCAACGGTCTCGTCGTCGAGCGTGATGCCGACCTCGGAGGCGACGTTCAGGACGAACATGGGCACGGACGCGAAGGCCCAGGCCGTCGCGATGGGATAGGCCAGCCCGTGAGCCATGAAGATGCGGAGGGCGACCTTGCTGGCGCGCTTGCCGGCCGGCATCCGGTCAGGATCTCACTCCTCCGCGACGGGCACCATCGCGATGTACTGCGCGACGGCCCCGCGGAGCACCGGCGGCACGTACGCGAACTCGAGGCCGATGGCGCTCCGTCCACGTCCCTCGCGCGTCCAGCGCACGCTCCCGTCGAGCACGATCATCTCCCCCGTCATCGGGCTGGCGAAGCGCATCTGCATGGGCGCCCCGAGCGGGAACGAGAGCGCCGTGATGACCAGCATGCCCTCCTCGCTGATCTCCTCGCTGCGGGCCTCGATCTCGCCTCCCGTGGGCGAGATGAGAAGGACCGGCGTGACGTAAGGCGCCCGCACGAACTGCCGGCGGTGCGAAGGCGGCGGCTCGGAGGTGCTCGGGGGCGGATCCTCCGGGGCGCGCGGCGCCTTCCGTCGCACGAGCTTGATCGCACGCTCCGGCTCGTCGTCCGCGGCGCTGTCGGGAGACTCCTCGGCCGGCGTGGAGAGCAGCATGGAGTGCCCCGGCTCGAACCCGCTCGCGGCGACGAGCGCGCGCCCGAGCTCGGCGGCGGTCTGGAAGCGCGACGACGGGTCTTTCTCGAGCGCGGTCTCGATGACGACGGCCAGCGCCGGCGCCACGTCGGGCCGCCCATTCCGCACGCTGGGGGGCTCGGTCGCGTTCGACACCTGCACGAGGACCTCGGGATACGAGCCCACGTAGGGCACTTCGCCGGTCAGGCACTCGAAGAGCGACATCCCGATGGCGTAGACGTCGGTGCGCGCGTCGATCGCGCGCCCCCAGAGCTGCTCGGGGGCCATGTATTCGGGCGTGCCCACCACCTCGTGCGCCTGGGTGAGCTTGCGATCGTGCTCCTCGAGCTTCTCCTCGGCCACGGCCGCGACCCCGAGGTCGATGAGCTTCACCGTCTCCTCGCCGATCTCGTTTCGCGCGACGAACACGTTGCTCGGCTTCAGGTCGCGATGCACGACACCACGGGCGTTGGCGTGGGCGATGGCCTCGCACATCTGCCGGGCGACCTGCACCGCGTCGGCGATTGACAGGCGTCGCCGCGCCGCGAGGATGCCGTCGAGCGTGCGCCCTTCGAGCATCTCGAGGACGATGTACGGCCCGTGCTCCCCGCAGACGCCCGCGTCGAGCACCTCGACGAACCCGGGATGGCGGACGGCGGCCAGCGCGTACGCCTCGCGAAGGAGGCGACCGCGGATCTCGCGCTTTCCCCGGAGCTCGGCGGGCAAGAGCTTCAGCGCCACGGCCCGGCGCGTGAACTTGTGGTGCGCCTCGAAGACGAGGCTCATGCCACCGCGCGCGATGAGCCGCCGGAGCTCGTAACGGGTGTCGACGATCTCGCCGACGAGCGGCTCGCTCACTCTGGCAACCGTATCATACGATGCGCGGGCCCGAGACCCCGTGGGACGCACCGCACGCCACCTCTTCACGACATTCACCGCGCTGGGCCTCCTCTATTTCGCGTCGGGCGCGGTCGGGCTCGTCGACGAGGTGATCTTCTTCAAGTACCTGTCGCTCGCGTTCGGGGCGACGGCGCACGCGTCGAGCGCCGTGCTGGTCGCGTTCATGGGCGGCCTGGCGCTGGGGGCGATGGCCGCGGCGCGCTTCGACGCGCGCGTGAAGCGACCGCTCCTCGTTTACGGGGCCCTGGAGATCGCGGTCGGCGCGCTCTGCGCGGTGTCGCCGTGGCTCTTCGCGGGGGTGGCTCACCTCTACGCGTCGCTGGCAGAAGGGACGACCTCTCTCGCGACGCTGGAGCTCGTGCGCACGGGGCTGGCGGCTGCCGTGGTGCTGCTGCCGACGGTCGCGATGGGGGCCACGCTGCCGCTCGTGGCGCGCGTCGCCGGGGCGAGCGATGGCGGCGGTGGAGCGCGCAGGGTGGCGACGCTCTACGCGGCGAACACGGCGGGTGGCGCGGTCGGCGCGCTGCTCGGGGCGTACGCCGTCATCCCGGCGCTCGGGCTGTCGACGAGCCTGCGCGCGGGGGCCGTCGTGAGCGTGGGCATCGGCGTGACGGCGATCCTGCTCTCGCGGCGCGCGCCCGTCCTCGCGCCGGCGCCGTCCGGAGACACCGCTCCGTCCGTGCCTGCCCTTCCCTCCCGCGTCGCCGCTCCGCGAGGGGTGATGGTGGCGGCCGCGGCGTCGGGGCTCCTCGTCTTCGCCAGCGAAGTCGTCTTCATTCACCTGCTCGCGCTGGTGGACGGCACGAGCGTCTACGTCTTCGGGCTCGTGCTCGCCGTCTTCCTCGTGGCGCTGTCGGCCGGAGCGGCGGCATCACGCGTCCTCGCGCGGAAGGCGGGGCCGAGCGCGCTCGCTGCGAGCCTGGCGCTCTCGGGTCTCGTGCTCGCGGCGAGCCTGCCCGTGTGGGATCGCCTTCCGGACCTGTTCGTGGCGGCCGGTCCGCTGGTGCCCGCGTGGTGGGAGCGCGAGGTCGTCCGGGGGCTCGTGGCGGCGCTGGCCATCGGACTGCCTGCGGTGTGCATGGGGATGACGTTTCCGCTCGTTCTCACCGCCCTGTCGCCGCGCGCCGACCGGGGAGCGCGCATAGGCGTCGCGACTGCGATCAACACGCTGGCGTCGATGGCGGGGTCCCTGCTGGCGGGCTTCTTCCTCCTGCCGGCGCTCGGCTCGCAGCGCGCGTGCGGCGCGATCGCCCTCGCCTACGCCACGGCGGCGCTCTTCGTGCCGGCTCCGCGCAAGCGTCTCGTCGGCGTCATGGCGCTGGGGGCGTGCCTCCTCATCCTGGCCGTCCCGCGCTGGGATCTCGCGCGCCTGTCGAGCGGGACCAACGTGTACTTCGAGCGGCAGCCGGAGCAGGGGCGAGTCATCTGGATCGACGAGGATCTCCACGGCGGCGTCGTCACCGTCACCCGCGGGGCGGACATCACGACGCTCTGGACCAACGGGAAGTATCAGGGAGACACCGGCTGGCAGATGACGCCCCAGCGCGGCTTCGCCGACTTCCCCGCCATGTTCGTACCGAGCTTCGGGCGCGCCCTCGTCATCGGCCTCGGGACCGGCGTCACCGTGCAGGAGACGGCAAGCTACCCCTTCGATCGCATCGACGTCGCCGAGCTCTCGCCCGGGATCGTGAAGGCGGCGGGTCTCTTCTTCAGCGGCGTCAACGGCCGCATCCTCGACGATCCTCGCGTGCACGTCCGCCTCGAGGACGGGCGGAACCTGCTCGTGGTGGAGAAGGACCGGTACGATCTCATCACCGTCGAGCTGACGAGCATCTGGTTCTCCGGCGCCGCCAACCTCTATAACGAGGAGTTCTACGGCGTCGCCGCCACCAAGCTCACCGAGGGCGGCGTCCTGTCGCAGTGGATCCAGCTTCATCACACGACGCTGCGCGAGGTCGCGAGCCAGATGGCCACCGCACGCGCCGTCTTCGCGCACTCCGCGTTCTTCATCCGCGGCCAGGGCGTGATGGTGCTCAGTGCCGCGCCCCTGCGCGCGCGTGCCGACGCCGACCTCGGGGACCTGGTGCTCGCCGACGAGACGATGGACGCCTTCATCGACGACGTGTGCCGGAGGGGCGGGTTCCCGCGCGCGTCGCTGATCTCCACCGACGACAACCTGCGCCTGGAGTATGCAACCCCGCGGAACAACGTCCCCTCGGCCACGGCCGTCATCGACGCCCTCCAGGCCCAGCGGAGGCCCGAGGTCGCGGCGCGCCTGCGAGCACGATAGCCTCGGGCTCGGGTCCATGAGTCTCGCGTCCGGCGACCGCTTCGATCGTTACATCATCGAGGAGCTGCTCGGAGAGGGCGGCATGGCCCGGGTCTATCGCGCGTACGATCCGCGGCTCAACCGGCGGGTCGCGCTCAAGGTGCTCCGCCTGGATTCGAGCCGGGAGCCGGAGTCGACGTCCGACGCGTCGAGCCGGGTCCTCCGGGAGGCGCGCGCGGCGGCGGCGCTGGATCACCCCAACGCCGTCTCGGTCTTCGACGTCGGGGAGGCCGACGGGCAGCTCTTCATCTCGATGGAGCTCGTCGTGGGCAAGAGCCTGCGCGCGTACGTGAACGACGTGACCGTGCGCTGGGAGACCAAGCTGCGCTGGATGGTCGACGCCGCCCGCGCTCTCGGGGCCGCCCACGACCGCGGCCTCGTGCACCGCGACGTGAAGCCGGAGAACGTGATGGTGCGCGGCGACGGCGTGGTCAAGGTGCTCGACTTCGGCATCGCAAAGCGGCTCCGCGTCGACCTGCACCCGACGACCACTCTGGAAGACGCGGGATCGCAGTCAATCACGCAGTCGATGCAGGGCACGATCGTCGGCACCCCCTGGTACCTGTCGCCCGAGCAGCTCCGCGGAGAGCCGGTCGACGGGAGGACGGACCAGTTCGCGTGGGGGGTGACGACATACGAGCTTCTCACGGGCCGGTTGCCTTGGCCGAAGGGCGTCGACGGCTTCCAGCTCGTCCTCGCCATCCTCAACAGGACCCCCGAGCCACCCTCCACGCTGCTCCCGGTGCTCCCGTCGATCGTGGAAGCCGCCATCATGAAGGCGCTCGCAAAGGCACCGTCGCAGCGCTTCGACGCAATGGAGTCCGTCGCGACCGCCCTCGAGGGCATCACGGTCAGCTCGCGCCGGAGCTGGGCCGACATCCAGATCGCGGCGGCGGCGAAGACGGATCCGGCGCCGCCGATGGACACGCCGCAGGTTCCGCTCGTGGTGGTCCCGTCCGTCGCGGTCACCGATGATCCGACGACGCTGCCGAGCAAGAGACCCTCGCGAGCGACGCGGCGTGGACCGGGGACGGTCGCGGTCCTGGGCATCGCGGCCGCCGCTGTGGTCGCGGTCTCGATCTATGCCACGCGGGGAGCGCGGCCGGCTCCTGCCGTGATGCTGCCACCCTCCGCCTCGGGTGCGCCGGGGGCCAGCGCGATGGCGATCACGGACGCGCCCGCGCCGCACACCAGCGTCCCCGAGGCGCTCGCCGCCTACCGGTCCTTCCAGCGGAGCTTCCGCGACGCCGATTGGAACGCCGCGATGACCGCGCTCGTCACCGCCACCGAGCGCGATCCAACGCTCGCCGCGGGGCATCTGCGCCTCGCGTTCATGCGGTCCCTGGAGAGCATCGACGAGGGATCGGTTCGAACGACATTCATGCAGGCGGTGCGCAATCGCTCGACCCTCGACGAGCGAGACGAGGCGCTGCTCGAGGCGCTCGCCCCGTATCTCCAGAGCGATCCGAGCGACCCCCTCGAGTCGATCCGCCGGCTGGCAGAGCTTCAGTCCCGCCGACCACTCGACGCGGAGATCGCGTACCTGCTGGGGAGCGTGCGCTACGACCGCGGCGACCTCGCTGTCGCGCTCGAGGCGTTCGACGCGGCGATCGCCATCGACCGCGAGTTCGCGCTCGCGTGGTCGAGCAAGGGCGGCTGCCTGCTCTACATGGGTCGCTTCGACGACGCGCGCGCGAGCCTGGAGGAGGCGCTCCGCCGCTCGCGCACGGCGACCGAGCCGCTCTGGTACCTGTCGGAGCTCTACGAGCAGCAGGGTCAGTGCGACGCCGAGGAGTCGGGCGTCCGCAAGTGGCTGAGCCGCGATCCCGACGACTGGTATGCCTACGACTACCTGGCGCGGGCCCTCGCGGGCGAGGGCAAGCCGGCGGACACGGTGCGCGCGGCGCTCGAGCAGAAGTGGGCGCGCCTGGGCAAGGGCCATCGCGCCAAGCTCGAGCCCGTCGATCGCGCCTTGCTGGCGCTGACCGCCGGCGACTTCGCGGAGGCCGAGGAGCGCCTGAAAGAGGAGGAGCGGGCCCTCGCCGGCGAGCCGGGAGCGCAGGCGCACGCAGAGGCCCACGCGCTGCTCGCGCGCATCGCGGAGGAGACCGGGAGGCCCGAGCGCGCGCGGGCCGTCGCCGAGGCGTACCTGGCGCGAAAGGACGCCTGGGCGCCGAGCCACCGCGTCGACAACGTGTCGATCTTCCTCGACCCGATACCGGAGATGCTCGGCGTCCTGGCGCGGACGGGCGGCGTCTCGCCTGCGCAGCTCGAGGAGAGGCGAAGCTCGTGGCTGGGAGCCTGGCGCGCGAAGACGAGTGCGGCGTACCTGGGCGATCTCTGGATCGCGGCGTGGGCGGCTCCCGCGAGCTCGCGAGAGCAAGGGCTGGCGGCGGTCGACGCGCTCGCGTCCTTCGGCAGCGTCCCGCCGTTCATCCCGAACATGCCCGCCCAGGCGCTCGTGGGGCACGCCTACTTGCTCGCCGACCGACTCGACGACGCCGTCACGTAACCGTACGGGCATGGACGCCGTGCGCGCCCGCCGAGGCCGCGATTCACTGGGGGCATGAAGCACACGGCACAGTGGTGGGCGGAGCGGGTGGCGGAATTCGCGCAGGCTGGCGACTCGC
>Ga0182030_10003126_pt1 | contig 35326 bp, 32 predicted proteins | sample 812S3MmetaG_FD_121299 | JGI IMG/M metagenome (GOLD analysis project Ga0182030, IMG submission 121299) | Permafrost microbial communities from Stordalen Mire, Sweden - 812S3M metaG (Illumina Assembly) | ecosystem: Environmental > Terrestrial > Soil > Wetlands > Permafrost | place: Sweden...
CGTTCGCCGCGGAAAGCGCGCGCACCGCATCGACGTAGACGCCGGTGTGAAAATACAAGAGCTCACTGCGCTCGGCGGGCCGCGGCTGGAGGCGCGTCAGGCGCTCGGCGAGTCCGCTTACCTCGAGGAGCGCGAGCAGCCGCCGTTTGGTGGACGGCGATTCGGGATGGCGGTCCGGCTGCATGTATTGATTGCTGCTCGAGAAGCCCGCGCCGCTGCCGGTGTCGTGCCAGAAGTAGCGCTCGTGCGCGACCAATCCGGTGGCGTGCGCAGGCAGGGAGGAGGGCGCGGTGGTCACGTCCGACGGCTCGACGGCACGGCGGGGTCCGCATAGCATCGCGAAAGTGTATTCTCTGGTACAACGACTGCGTTCGCTGCGGCACCGTGTTTCATATGGCGTTTCCGAGTCGGTGCGCTGGTCGCGCGGAACCTATCGCGAGACTCCCGCTTGCGAATTGCCGGGCCTGCCCCTCGAACAAGCGCAGAGGATAGCCGCCTTACAGAGCCGGTACCAGGTGCGGTTCGAGTCCAGGCTGTCCGCGGACACGAGCCTTCGAAACTATGAATATCTCGGCATCCTCGAAGAGGCCTGGTCGAGCGCGGAGCGGCCTCTAGATAGGCCCGGCACGTTGTGCGATGTCGGCTGCGCGAGCTTCTGGTACGCCGCGGCCCTCGATGCGTTCTTCCACCCGGGACGTCTGGTCGGCGTGGAAGTGGAGGGATATCGACTCTTCAAGGATTCCCGCGCGCGCATCGATTACGCCGCGGGCTATGTCGCGCAATTGCAAAATGCCCGCTTCGTCGTCGCCGATTACCTCTCGTACCGCGAGCCGGCGGACCTCATCACTGCATGGTTTCCGTTCGTGACGCCGGCGGCCATCCTGGCTTGGCGGCTGCCATTGTCGCTTCTCCGCCCGGCCCGGTTGTTCGAGCGCGTGTGTGCCAATCTGAACGACGGGGGTACGTTCCTGATGGTGAATCACGGGCCGGCAGAGGCCGATTTGGCGGCGCGATTGTGCGTCGCAGCAGGATTGGCCCCCGCCTGGGAAGGAGCCGCTACCGGCGTCCTTAGCCGCTATCGCGAGGCGGCGCCCATCGTGTCGTGCTGGCGGCGCCCGCCGTCTCGCGCCGGCGGCGCCTCGACGGGTGGCTGACCCAAATAGTCGTAATAATCAGGAATTTGCTGTAATATCTGCGCCGGTTCGTGAATAACTACTTGGTTCGTTTCTGGTCACCGCGCCGCTCCGGCGTCACTCTGACCACAACCCACAAAGCAGGCTTCTTCGATCCAGGTGGCCGGCATCATGTGTCAGCCGATTGTTTCTTTTGCAGTAGGTAATTCTTCAATGACGAAAATGTATGTTGGCAATCTCCCGTTCTCAATGGACGAGGCCGCGGTGCGTGCGCTGTTTGAAAAGCACGGACCTGTTCAGTCGGTTGCGTTGATCAATGATCGCGACACCGGTCGGCCACGCGGCTTTGGTTTCGTTGAGATGGCGAGCGCGGACGCTGCGCGCGCCATGGAGGCCTTGAATGGCCACGATATCCAAGGGCGAGCGCTGAAAGTGAACGAGGCGCAAGAGCGCACCGGCGGTGGCGGCGGTGGCGGTGGCGGTGGCGGTGGCGGCGGCGGGCGCGGTCCGAAGCGCTGGTAACAGCACTGATCGAGCCGCGACCGGGGCCGCAGCGATGCGGCCCCGGTCGTTTCTGAGGCAGGGCCCAGACGATCGAGGTTTACGCTCGGGTCCCAATTGCCTATAATCGCGCCCCTCGGCAAGGGGGTCCCAGGCCAGCCTGGGTCCACGAGCGAACGGTTTCTCTGTGACGTTCGAACGGTCGCGGACTTGGAAGCCCCTTGGAGGGGCTTTTTCGTTGAAGAGCCCGGCTTTTTGTCGAAGCCGGGTCTATTGAGCAAGGGGGCCGAGGGTCCCCTTTTTTGTTCTGGGCGCGCCTTGCCGACGACGCGCCGATTGCGAAGGGTTTCAAAGAATGCGCGACGCCTTGATGCGCTTGTTAGAGCCGCCGATCGAGGCGCTGGGCTTTGAGTTGATCGAGGTGGAACTCACGCAGGCCGGCCGGGCCGGCGTGCTGCGGTTGTACATCGATCGCGCGCGCGACGGCGCAGCTGCGCCGGGCGGCGCGGAGGAGAAGGGTTCACCGGTCACGGTAGACGATTGCGCGATGGTGAGTCACGCGGTGAGCCAGGTGCTCGAGATGGAAGATCCGATCAAGGGCAATTACGCGTTGGAAGTCTCATCGCCCGGGTTCGATCGGATTTTGCGCAAGCGTTCGCACTTCGAGAGGTTCGTCGGCGAGCGGATTTTTGCCGAGTTGAAGGTGGCCATCGACGGGCGGCGGCGCTTCGTGGGAAGGTTGAAATCGGTCAACGCCGACTCGATTGTGGTTGAGGTTGATGGGCGGGCGCACGACCTGCCGCTCGAGCGAATACATAAAGCAAGGTTGCGGCCGGAGTGAAGGAGCTTTGAGGCTATGAATAAAGAAATTTTGATGGCGGTGGACGCGGTCTCGAACGAGAAGGGCGTCGACAAGGAAATCATCTTCGACGCGCTCGAGGCGGCGCTCGCATCCGCGACTCGTAAGAAACACGGGGAAGAGCTCGATGTGCGCGTATCGATCAATCGCAAGACCGGCGCATACGACACGTTCCGCCGCTGGAAGGTGTTCGCCGACGATTCGTCCGAGCTCGAGGTTCCCGAGCGCGAGCTGCGCATGGACGACGCGCGCGACATCGACAAGGATGTGGAGCCGGGCGGCTACGTCGAGGAGCCCATGGAATCCGTGCCGTTCGGGCGGATCCTCGCGCAAACCGCCAAACAGGTGATCGTGCAGAAGGTGCGCGAGGCCGAGCGGGCGCAGGTGGTCGATGCCTACAAGGACCGCGCCGGCACGCTGGTGAGCGGTATCGTGAAGCGCGTCGACCGCAACGGCGTGTACGTGGATCTCGGCGCGAATGCCGAGGGCTTCATCGCGCGGGAGGAGATGATTCCGCGCGAGCCCGTGCGCTCCCAGGACCGCATCAAGGCGTATCTCAAGGAGGTGCGCTCGGAGCCGCGCGGGCCGCAGTTGTTCCTGTCGCGCACCGCGCCCGAGTTTCTGATCGAGCTGTTCAAGCTGGAAGTGCCGGAAGTGGGTCAGGGTCTGATCAACATCCTCGCGGCGGCACGCGATTCGGGCGTGCGCGCCAAGATTGCGGTGCGCTCGAACGATCCGCGCGTCGACCCCGTGGGCGCATGCGTCGGAATGCGCGGCTCGCGCGTGCAGGCAGTCTCGAACGAGATCGCGGGCGAGCGCGTCGACATCATCCCGTTCGACGAGAACAATGCGCAGTTCGTCATCAACGCCATGGCTCCCGCCGAGGTCACCTCCATCGTCGTGGACGAGGAATCGCACTCGATGGATATCGCCGTCTCCGAAGATAAATTGTCGCAGGCAATCGGCCGCGGCGGGCAGAATATCCGCCTCGCATCGGAGCTCACCGGTTGGGAGCTCAACGTGATGAGCGAGTCGCAGGCCGAGGCAAAGAGCGAGAGCGAGTCGCTCGCGCTGCGCGAAACGTTCATGCAGCAGCTCGACGTCGATGCCGACGTGGCGAGCATCCTGGTGCAGGAAGGGTTCTCGACGATCGAGGAGATCGCTTACGTGCCGGCGAGCGAGCTCAACGCCATCGAGGAGTTCGACGAGGAGATCGTCAAGGAGCTGCGTACCCGCGCACGCGACGTGCTGCTGACGCAGGCCATTGCGAGCGAGGAGTCGATGGACGGCGCGGAGCCGGCCGCGGATTTGATCGAGCTGGTGGGCGAGGATTTGAGCAAGACGTTCGCGCGCAAAGGCGTGCGCACCCGCGAGGACCTCGCCGATCTCGCGGTCGATGAGCTCGTGGAGATAGGCGGCGTGGACGAGAAGAAGGCCGCGGAGCTCATCATGGAAGCCCGCAAGCATTGGTTCGCCGAAGAAGAGAAGACCGAGAAGGCTTAGGAGCTTTAAGTATGGCAGACGTAACGGTCGCGCAGTTCGCCGAGGTGCTGAAGGTGCCCGTCGATCGGCTGCTCCAGCAGCTAGACCAGGCCGGCATCAAGGTCGATAGCGCGGAGGACATGATCAGCGAGGATGCGAAGCACGAGCTCCTGACGCATCTGCGCCGCAGCCACGGCCGCGACGACGCTCAGGCCGACGCGGCACCGCGCAAGATCACGCTGCGCCGTAAATCGCAGTCCGAGCTCAAGCTCGCGAGCCCTCAGGGGCGTGCGCGCACCGTCAACGTCGAGGTGCGCAGCAAGCGCACCTACGTCAAGCGCGAGGTGCTCGAGGATCAGGCGCGCCACCAGCAAGAGGAGCTGGATCGACAGCGAGAAACCGAAGAACAGGCGAAGGCCGCGCTCGTGCGGGCCGAGCGTGACCGCCTCGAGAAGGAGCGGCTCGACCGCGAGCGCACGGAGGAGGAGAACCGGCGCAAGAGCGATGAGGAGAACCGCAAGCGCACGGCCGAGGAGGAGGCGCGGCGCCAGGCGGAGCAGGCGGCGCGCGAGCAGGCAGAGCGAGAGCGCAAGTCTGCTGCCGTAGCCGCGAAGCCCGGCAAGTCGGCCCGCGAGGTCGTGGATGACAAGTCGACCCGCTACGGCCGCCAAGAGCTGCACATCGTGGGCGATGTCAGCTCTCGGCACAAGAAGAAGAAATCCCGCGACGGCCGGCGCCGCTCGATGGGAGGAGAGGCGGACGCCAAGCATGGCTTCGAGATGCCGACGGCGCGCGTGGTGCACGAGGTTCCGATCGGCGAGGCCATGACGGTCGGCGAGCTCGCCCAGAAAATGGCGGTCAAGGCGACCGAAGTCATCAAGGTGATGATGAACATGGGCGTCATGGCCACGATCAATCAAACGATCGAGCAGGACACGGCCGTGCTGGTGGTCGAGGAAATGGGCCACGTCGCCGTCCTGCGCAAGGAAAACGTCATCGAGGAGGATCTGCAGGGATCGACGGACTCTACGCTCGAGGTGGTGCCGCGGCCGCCGGTGGTGACCGTGATGGGGCACGTCGACCACGGCAAGACCTCGCTCCTCGACTACATCCGGCGCACCAAGGTTGCCGCGGGCGAAGCCGGCGGCATCACCCAGCACATCGGCGCCTATCACGTGGAAACCTCGAAGGGCATGGTCACGTTCCTGGACACTCCGGGTCATGCCGCCTTCACCTCCATGCGTGCGCGCGGCGCGCAGGTCACCGACATCGTCATCCTGGTGGTCGGCGCCGACGACGGCGTGATGCCGCAGACCATCGAGGCGGTCCAACACGCGCAGGCGGCCAAGGTGCCGATCGTGGTGGCCCTCAACAAGATGGACAAGCCCGAGGCGGATCCGGAGCGGGTCAAGCAGGAGCTCACCAAGCATGGCGTGATCCCGGAGGAGTGGGGCGGCGAAACCATCTTCGTACCGGTATCGGCGCGCACCGGCCAAGGGGTCGATCAGCTGCTCGATGCGATCCTGCTGCAGGCCGAGGTGCTGGAATTGAAAGCGCCGACCGCCGGACTGGCGGCGGGCTACGTGATCGAATCGAGTCTCGAGAAGGGCCGCGGCGCGGTTGCCACCGTGCTGGTGCTACGCGGGACCTTGAAGCTCGGCGACCCGATTCTCATCGGCCAGGAATTCGGCCGGGTGCGTGCGCTGTTCGACGAGGCGGGCAAGCCAGTCGATTCGGCCGGACCGTCGATCCCGGTCGTGGTGCTGGGACTCTCCGGATCGCCCAATGCGGGCGATGAACTCCTGGTGGTCGAGAGCGAGCGCAAGGCCCGCGAAGTGGCCATGCACCGGCAGGCCAAATCCCGGGACGTCAAGCTCGCGCAAAAGAGCGCGAACCTGCAGGACGTGTTCTCGACCATGGGCGAGAATAAGCCGAACGTGGTGCAGCTCCTGGTGAAAGCCGACGTTCAGGGAAGCGTGGAGGCATTGCGCGATGCGCTCAACGGCCTGTCCACGGGCGAAGTGGCTGTCAATGTGGTGTCCTCCGGCGTCGGTGGACTCACCGAATCGGACGTGACTCTGGCTGCGGCGTCCAAGGCCCGCATCATCGCGTTCAACGTGCGAGGCGACGCGGCAGCGCGCACCGCGATCAAGGAACACGGGATAGACGTGCGCTACTACAGCATCATCTACGAAGCCATCGACGACATCCGCGCCGTGCTCACGGGCATGCTGGCTCCCGAAGTCAAGGAGCAGATCGTGGGTCTCGCCGAAGTGCGCAACGTGTTCCGCTCGAGCAAGTTCGGCACCGTGGCGGGCTGCATGGTGATCGACGGGTACGTACGGCGCAACTTTCCGATCCGCGTGCTGCGCGACAACGTGGTGATCTTCGAGGGCGCCTTGGAATCGCTCAAGCGCTTCAAGGACGACGTCAACGAAGTGCGCGCCGGGACCGAATGCGGCATCGGCGTCAAGAACTACAACGACGTGCGCGAGGGCGACCAGATCGAGTGTTATTCACGGGTGGAAGTTGCCCGCACTCTTTAAAAGGCGCTACGCGCCAGTGCTAACGGGGTCGAAGCGACCCCGTCCGACATTAAATTGTGGCGAAGGATAACCCTCGCGCTCGGCGCCTCGGAGCGGAGATCCAGCGCGAGCTGACGCAGCTCCTGCGACGCGATGTCAAGGACGAGCGCATCGGCAACGTTACGATCACCGCGGTCGACGTGGCGGGCGACTTGCGCACGGCACGCGTCTACTACCTGGTGTTCGGCAAGGAGGGCGCTGACCCCGAAGTGCAGGCCGGGCTCACGAGTGCAGCCGGCTTCCTGCGCAACGCCCTGTCGAAGTCCCTGATGATCCGCTACACGCCCACCTTGAGTTTCTCACTCGATACCTCGATCGAGCACGGCGTGCGCCTGGCGCGGCTCATCGATCAGGCCAACAAGCCGCGCGACTCGGACGCGAGCTCGGGCCCGGGCGCGGATTCGGACTCGGGCGGCGAGGCAGACTGATGCCGGCCGACGTGCACGGCATCTTGTTGCTTGACAAGCCGCTGGGCTTGAGCTCCGCGGCCGCGGTGGCTCGCGCCAAGTGGTTGTTCCAGGCGCGCAAGGCCGGTCATACCGGCTCACTCGACCCGCTCGCCTCAGGGCTTCTGCCGATCTGCTTCGGCGAAGCCACGAAGTTCGGCGCCCAGATGCTCGACGCCGACAAGACCTATCGTGTGACCGTCCGCCTGGGGGAGCGCACGCCAAGCGCCGACCGCGAGTCGGCCGTGGTCGAGCGGCGCGAGCTGCCGGTCTGGTCCGCGGCCCGTCTCGAGCAGGCGCTCGCCGAGTTTCCGCGCGAGTACCAGCAGGTTCCGCCGATGCATTCGGCGATCAAGCAAGACGGCCGGCCGCTTTATGCCTATGCCCGCGCGGGCGAGTGGCGCGAGCGTGCGCCACGCCTCATCATGATCCGCGAGATGCGGCTCATCGATTGGCGGGCGCCTGACCTGTCGTTCGATGTGCGGTGCACGAAAGGCGCTTACATACGCGTGCTCGCCGAGGATTTGGCTGCGCGTCTCGAGACCATCGGTCACCTGACCCTTCTCAAACGTCTCGGCGTCGCACCATTCGGCGCGGAGCGCCAGTGGACTTTCGAGTCGCTGGAAGCGCTGCCACCGTCCGAGCGTACCCAGGTACTGTTGCCGGTGGATGCCGCGCTCGTCGACTGGCGGCGGCTGGATCTTCCGGCGGAAGGGGTGCAGGCATTGCGGCAAGGCCAGCCACTCTCCATCCCGGTCGAAAGCCCCGGAAATGTGCGCATCTACGCGGCGGGGGTCGGTTTCCTCGGTTTGGGGGCGGTCGGACCCTTGGGAAAGTTGGTGCCGCTGCGACTTATCTCGGCACCGATGAATCGAGCTTGAGAGCAGCAGCCGCGACGCGTACAATGCGCGCCTCTTAAAGGGTCTAAGTTATTGATTGAGGTTTGATTTCATGCCACTTACTCGCGAAGAAAAGGGCGGCGTCGTCGGTAAATTCCAGCGCAGCGCGCACGACACCGGCTCTCCCGAAGTTCAAATTGCACTCCTGTCCGAACGCATCAACGGCTTGAGCCAGCATTTCACCACGCACAAAGCCGATCACGCCTCGCGGCGCGGCTTGCTCAAGATGGTCAATCAGCGCCGCAAGCTCCTCGATTATTTGAAGAGCCGCACGCCGGACAAATATACGCAGTTGGTCGAACGCTTGGGCCTACGACGCTAAAAGCCGTCGCCTGAAGATCAGGCGCGTCTCATCACTTCCGATACAAGGGGCCAACAGTTGAGCCATTCCAAGAAAAGTTTTCAGTATGGGGACCACACGGTAACGATCGAGACGGGCGAGCTCGCTCGACAAGCGGACGGCGCCGTGCTCGTGAGCATGAGCGAGACGGTCGTGCTGGTCACCGCCGTGGGCCTGAAAAAACCGACGCCGGGGCGCGACTTCTTCCCGCTCACCGTGAATTATCAAGAGAAGACTTATGCGGCGGGCCGCATTCCGGGCGGCTTCTTCAAGCGCGAAGGGCGTCCCACCGAAAAAGAGACGCTGACTTCGCGCCTCATCGACCGACCCATTCGGCCGCTGTTTCCGGAAGGCTTTACCAACGACGTGCAAGTCGTGGCCTCGGTCCTGTCGGTGAACTCGGAGATCGATCCGGACATCGCCGCGCTGATTGGCGCGTCCGCGGCGCTGGCGATTTCCGGTATGCCGTTCTTGGGTCCGATCGGCGCGGCGCGCGTCGGCTACAAGGACGGCAAGTACCTCTTGAATCCTACCGCCACGCAGCTCAACGAGTCGAAACTCGACCTGGTCGTCGCCGGTACAGCCGAAGGCGTGCTCATGGTCGAGTCCGAGGCGAAGGGCCTCGATGAGCAGACCATGCTCGGCGCCGTGATGTTCGGCCACGAGCAGATGCAGATCGCGATCAAGGCCATCAACGATTTGGTGGCCGAGGCCGGCAAGCCGAAGTGGTCATGGGTCGCGCCGGAGCCGAACGTCGAATTGAAGAGTGCGGTGAGCGCGCTAGCCGAGAAGGATCTGACGGCGGCGTACGCGATCACCGAGAAGCAGCAGCGCTACGCGAGGATCGGCGAGATCAAGAGCGCCGTGCTCCAGTCGCTCGCCTCGGGGGCCTCGGGGGATGGGCCCAAGTTCTCGCAGGATCAGGTTGGCGGTGAGTTCTTCAATCTCGAGTACCGCCTGGTGCGCGAGCGGATCCTGCAGGGACATCCGAGAATCGACGGCCGCGACACCAAGACTGTACGCCCGATCAACATCCGTACGGGCGTGCTCGCCCGCACCCACGGCTCCGCGCTGTTCACGCGCGGCGAGACACAGGCGCTGGTGGTGACCACGCTCGGCACGGGCCGCGACGCTCAAATCATCGACGGCCTCACCGGCGAGCGCAAAGAGCCGTTCATGCTTCACTACAACTTCCCGCCGTTCAGCGTCGGCGAGACCGGCATGATGGGCTCGCCGAAGCGGCGCGAGATCGGCCACGGCAACCTCGCCAAGCGCGGCGTGAAGGCGGTCATGCCGGATCTCGACAAGTTCCCGTACGTGATTCGTGTGGTCTCTGAGATCCTCGAGTCGAACGGCTCGAGTTCCATGGCGTCGGTCTGCGGCACAAGCCTTGCGCTCATGGACGCCGGAGTGCCGATCAGCGCGCCGGTGGCCGGCGTCGCGATGGGCCTGGTCAAGGAAGGCGCGCGCTTTCAAGTGCTCACCGACATCCTCGGCGACGAAGACCATTTGGGCGACATGGATTTCAAGGTAGCCGGAACCAAGGAAGGGATCACCGCGCTGCAGATGGACATCAAGATCACCAGCATCACGCGCGAGATCATGCAGGTGGCGCTCGATCAAGCGCGGGCCGGGAGGCTGCACATCCTCGGTGAGATGAACAAGGTGCTTAGCCGACCGCGCGAGAACATGTCCGAGTGGGCGCCGACCATTATCACTTTGAAGATCGATCCGGAGAAGATCCGCGACGTGATTGGCAAAGGCGGCGCGGTGATCCGTCAGATCACCGAGGAGACGGGCACGTCCATCGATATCGAGAACGACGGCACGGTGAAGATTGCCTCGGTGCAGGGTGCGGCGGGCCGCGAGGCTCAGCGCCGCATCGAATTGATCACGGCGGATGTCGAAGTCGGCCGCATATACGAGGGCCGGGTTGCACGCCTCATGGATTTCGGCGCTTTCGTGACCATTTTACCGGGCCGCGACGGTCTGGTTCACATCTCGCAGATCTCCGAGGAGCGCGTCGAGCGCGTCGGTGACAAGCTCAAGGAAGGCGACGTGGTGCGCGTCAAAGTGCTCGAGGTGGACCGCCAAGGCCGGGTCCGTCTGTCGATGCGCAATGTCGACGCGGCCTGACGGAGGAACTCCCCGGCAAGCGTTGCGAAGGGCGCCCCGCAAGGCAACCGCGGCGGGGTTGGTTGCGCTGGCGGTGCTCGCCGCGGGCGGCCGCGCCGCGGACTATGGCGCCCCCGGCCATAGCGCCCCCGACGCTCCGGCCGCCGCCCCCTTGGGGGAGGTGAGCGAGAGTTCCGCCGGGACCGACGGTCTCTTTCTCGATTGGATAGATCGCTCGGTCGCGCCGGGCTCTGATTTCTTCCGCTTCGCGAACGGCACCTGGCTCAAGAACAACCCGATACCGCCGGACCGCTCATACTTCGGCGTCGATACCATCCTGGATCAGCAGAACCAGAGCTTCATCCGCGCCCTGATCGAGCGCTTGAGCGGCGAAACCTCAGCGCAGGGCAGCCCGCAGCGCAAAGTCGCCGACTTCTATGCAAGCGGGGTGGACGAGCAGGCGATCGAGGCGGCCGGCGCGGCGCCGCTCGCGGCGGAGCTCGAACGCATCGCCGCGATCCGGAATCCCGGCGCGCTGCCCGTAGAGTTCGCCCATCTTCAGTCGATCGGGGTCGCGGCGCCGCTCTCGCTCGGGCAAATGCAGGACTTCACGGACTCGACGCAGGTCATTGCGGTGGCGAGCCAGAGCGGTCTCGGGCTGCCGAACCGCGATTACTACTTGAAGAGCGAGCCGACCTTCAAGGCGGCGCGCGCCGCATATAGAGAGCACGTTGCCCGGATGCTCGCGTTGTTGGGCGATTCGGCGTCCGATGCGGCGCGCGAATCGAGGGCGGTGATGGCGCTCGAGACGCGGCTCGCGAATGCGTCGATGTCGGACGTCGAACAGCGCAGTCCACGGGCGGTCTACCACCCTGTGACGCTCGCGGGCGCGGAGGCATTGACCCCCCACCTCGATTGGCACCGGTATCTCTCCGGTCTCGGAGTTCCCGAGCTTGCCGGGCTCAACGTCGGCATGCCGCGCTTCTTGCAGGCCGTCGACCGCGAGCTCGCGCGCACGCCACTCGAGGACTGGAAGACCTATCTTCGCTGGCAACTCCTCGACGCCTATGCGCCGTACCTGTCCAAAGCGTTCGTCGAAGAGGACTTTCGCATGACCGCCGCCCTCACCGGCGCACAGGAGCTACAGCCGCGATGGCTGCGGGTGCTGCGTGCCGAAGATGAAGCTTTGGGATTCGCGATCGGCGAGCTTTACGTCGCGCAGAAATTCCCCAAGGCTGCGCGCGACGCGGCGATCGACATGGTAGGACACATCCGTGAAGCGCTCCGTCGGGATCTTGACTCGCTCGCCTGGATGACGCCCGCGACGCGCAAGGCGGCACAGCAAAAGCTCGATCTCATGGAGCTCCGGATCGGTTATCCCGACCGTTGGCGCGACTACTCCGAGCTCGCCATCGATCGCGGCCCGTATGTATTGAATGTGATGCGCGCGAACGCATTCGAAATCAAGCGGCAGCTCGCGAAGATCGGCAAACCTGTCGACCGAGACGAGTGGTACATGACGCCGCAGACAGTGAACGCTTACTACGATCCCTCGATGAACAGCTTGAACGTGCCCGCCGGGATCCTGCAGCCGCCTTACTTCGACATGAGCTGGACGAACGCTGTGAACTACGGGGCGACCGGTGCGGCCATCGGCCACGAGATGACGCACGGATTCGACGACGAAGGCGCGCAATTCGACGGCCACGGCAACCTCGAGAACTGGTGGGCGCCGGCGGATCTAACCAAGTTCCGCGAGGCCACTCACTGTATTGCCGAGCAGTACTCGCGTTTCACCGTGGGTGACGGTTTACACGTCCAAGGAGAGCTGGTGACGGGCGAGGCGACTGCGGATCTCGGCGGTTTGCTGCTGGCGTGGCGCGCATTGCACGGCCTTGCTGCCGCGCCCGCGCCGCCCGGAGGACAGGAATTCACGGCCGATCAGCAGTTCTTCCTCGCCTTTGCGCACTCCTGGGCGGGCGCTATTCGCCCAAAACAAGCCGAGGAGCTCGTAACCACGGATCCGCACCCGCCGGCCGAAGATCGCGCCAACGCGACTCTCGCAAACAGCCGGGAATTTCAGCGGGCTTTTTCGATCTTGACTCCCAGTCCCATGGTCAAGTCGGACCGCTGCGTCATTTGGTAAGGTTTGAGTCGTCCCGCTCCTTGTCAGCTTCGCGGATGCGTACCGGGGACATCGCCTTGAAGCCTTCCTCCGATGCACGGCGCACCGGCGTGTCGGCAGCCGCGAAAACCTTCGGCCGATCTCTCGCTTGGAGGTGCTGGCTTAGATACTGCTTCAGGCTCTGTTCCAGGTGGCTGCTCACCGAACTCTGGGCGTTGCCGCCGTAGGAGCGGATCACATTGACCATGAATTCTTGCGTCAAGATCGGCTCGGGCAGATGTTCTTGCTCGGCGATGACCTGCAACAGGATGCTGCGCGTGATATCTGCATTATTCTTCTTGTCCACGACAACGAAGTCGATTTTCTCGACCACCAACCGACGCACATCCGCCAACGTGATGTACCGGCTTTCGACGGTATCGTATAGGCGGCGATTGGGATATTTTTTAATCACTCGCGGATCGCTCATAGGGCTCCTCGCTCGTGTTGGCCGACGCGCTACCGGAAGATGCCGGTTCGTGCCAAACCAATGACCAGTCATTGGATATTCCTGGCAAAGGATAGCGCAATGCAGCGCTAAGGCAAGCCGGCTTTATCTTTCACGGGTGTCGGCCAGCGCCTAGGTGTCCATCGGCCCGCGCTTAAGGGTCCAAATGCAGCGTTTGGCGGCTCGCTACGCGATTTACGTCCCAACGACCCCTCGCCCAGCCCCAGGCGGCGTTGATTCCACCGTCGCTAATCGCAGACGGAGGTTCGAGGCCGAGAAGCGTGAACACCTGCATGAGGTGCGGCATCGCCTGTTCCGCGTCGAGGCGCAGGCTGCGCGCCGATTTGGCGAGCTTGCTTCCATCGGCCTCCACCAACACCGGTACATGCGCGTAAATCGGCGTCGTCAGCCCGAGCTCTTGTTGCAGATAAATCTGGCGCGGCGTGTTGTCGAGCAGATCCGCACCGCGCACGACGTGTGTCACGCCCTGCGCGGCATCGTCGACCACGACCGCGAGCAGATATGAGAACAATCGGTCGCGGCGCCTCAGGATGACATCGCCCACCGCCAGCGCCACATCCTGCCGGTAAGCCCCTTGGATGCGGTCGATGAATTGCACCTCGCGCGGCGTGACTTTCAGGCGGATCGCGGAGGCAATGTCGGTCCGCGGCGCTCGCATGCGGCAAGATCCCGGATAGCGTTCCTCCGCGGCGAGCATGAGCCGGCTGCAGGTACACGCGAACGTAAGGCCGCGCGCCTCGAGCATTTCAAGCGCCGCGCCGTAGTGCGCATCCCGCTCGGCCTGCCTTACGACCTCACCGTCCCACTCGAATCCGAACGACTCCAGTGTGGCGAGAATGCCGGCCGCCGCGCCCGGCACCTCGCGCGTGCGGTCGACGTCTTCGATGCGCACGAGCCAGCGCCCGCCGTTCGCGCGCGCGTCGAGATAGCTCGCGGCGGCGGTATACAAGGATCCGAGGTGCAGATCGCCGGTGGGTGAGGGGGCGAATCGCCCCACGTAGCCCGAATGTCGTCCGGTGTGCGAACCGCGATGTGCGGCCTCAGCGGTAGCGGTCGTCGCGGTCCCCGTACTGCTTTTCGCGCCGCTCGCGCCGCTCTTGCGCTTCGACGGAGAGCGTCGCCACCGGGCGCGCCTCCAGGCGCTTGATGCCGATCTCCTCGCCCGTCTCGAGGCAGTAGCCGTACGAGCCGTCCTCGATGCGCTTCAACGCCTCGTCGATCTTTCGGATGAGCTTGCGCTCGCGATCGCGAGTGCGCAGTTCGAGGCTGAATTCCTCCTCCTGCGTGGCGCGGTCGTTCGGATCGGGAAAGTTGGCCGCCTCATCCTTCATGTGCAGCACGGTGCGGTCGACCTCGACCATGAGGTCGCGCTTCCAGCTCTGCAGGATGCGCGCGAAGTGCTCGAGCTGTTCCTTGCTCATGTACTGCTCGCCGCGGCGTGCGATGTACGGCTTTACGTTGCGCGGGCCCGCCAACAGGCTGGCGGGGCCTTGATCGCCGTCGGCTTCCTCGTCGTTCGGCGCGCTACGCGTGGGCAGCACCAAGGGGCGCGAGTCGAACTTGATCGGCGGCGATTTCTCGCTTGGCGGCTCGTGCGGCGTGGGTGCGTCGGCGGCCGCCACGATGGGCGGTTTCACGCGCGTCGGATGAGCGACGTGATTGGTGGGGGCCGCGGCGGGTTTGGCCACGGCCGGTTTAGGCGCGGCCGGTTTCGGTTTCTGCGGTTTCACTGGTACCTTCGATAATGTGGGCTTGAGAGCAGGTGTCGGGCGTGCCGCCTTTTTGGCGACGACCGCCTTGCGGGCCGCTTTCTTAGGTGTAGCCTTTCCTGGCTTCTTCGCCGCTTTATTGGGTTTTTTCGAGGGCATTTGCAGTCTCCGCCTCCAAAGAGAGAGCGCGCGATTATACCGACGCTTTGCGGTCTGTACAGACCGTCGAACACTCATCTTTTTGGGCGCACAAGGCATTGATTAATATGAATAACCTTTGGGCGTCCAAACGCGACCCGCGCCGTGGCCGGATGAGTCCCACAAGATTACGGGCAGATTAAGGCAGCGCGACCGGCGCCGGGGGCTGCCATCCGGCTTTTCGATGCTCCGCGATCACGGTGGTATAGATGCCGCCGCGCACATTGAACTCGGCCACGAGCCGCAGGAAGCGGGGATGAGTGGCCGCGACCAGCTCGCGCAGGATCTCGTTGGTCACCGCTTCGTGGAACGCGCCACGGTCGCGGAACGACCAGATGTAAAGCTTCAATGATTTCAATTCGAGACAGCGCTCATCAGGGACGTATTCGAGTTTCATCGTGGCGAAGTCGGGCTGGCCGGTCTTCGGACACAGACAGGTGAATTCCGGAAGCGTCATGCGAATTGTGTAGTCACGCTCCGGTGCGGGGTTCAAGAAAGTTTCCAACGAGCTCGTCATCGGTCCATGAGGGGTTTACGAATGTTGCGATTACTTTACACTACGCGCCACATCGGCGGCACGCACGGAGCGGTCGCGACCGCCGCCTGATCCCGCCACACCAGGTGATCTACACTGATGCGCCTCGCCAAACTCAAGATTGCCGGCTTCAAGTCGTTCGTCGATCCGACCACGGTCACCTTTCCCTCGAGTTTGACCGGCGTCGTCGGTCCCAACGGTTGCGGCAAATCGAACATCATCGACGCAGTGCGTTGGGTTATGGGCGAGATCTCCGCCAAGCACCTGCGCGGCGAGTCGATGGCGGACGTGATCTTCAACGGCTCCTCGGCCCGCAAGCCCTTGGGCAGCGCCTCCGTGGAATTGGTGTTCGACAATTCCGAGGGCAAGCTCGGCGGTGCGTACGCGAGTTACAACGAGGTGGCGCTGCGCCGCTCAGTGAGCCGCGACGGCACCTCGGACTATTTCATCAACGGCACGAAGGTTCGCCGCAAGGACATCACACAGCTCTTTCTCGGCACCGGATTGGGAACGCGCAGCTACGCGATCATCGAACAGGGCATGATATCGCGCGTGATCGAGGCGCGCCCGGACGACCTGCGCGCGTTTCTCGAGGAAGCGGCAGGAATCTCGCGCTACAAGGAGCGCCGGCGCGAGACCGAGAGCCGGATCGGACAGACGCGTGAGAACCTCGATCGGTTGAACGATCTGCGCGAGGAGGTGGAGAAACAAATCCGCCATTTGCAGCGCCAGGCCGCCACGGCGCGCCGCTATCAAGCTCTGAAAGAGGAGGAGCGCAAGCGCCAGGCGGAGCTGTTCGCGCTGCGTCTCTCGGGGCTCGATCATGAGGCCGGCGTGCGGGACGAGACTACCGCGCGCTGCGAGACGGCGATGCACGGGGTCATCGCGGACCTGCGCGAGGCCGAGGCCGACATCGAGAGGATCCGCGTCGAGCAATCTGCCAAGACGGACGCGCTCAATACCATCCAGGAGCGCTTCTACGGGGCCGGCGGCGATGTCACCCGCATCGAGCAGAGCATTCAATTCGCGCGCGACACGCAGCAGCGCCTGCGCGCCGATGGCGAGCAGGCACAGGCTCAGGTGCACGAGCTCACCGCCGTGATAGAACGCGATCGCAGCCAGGCGAGCGCGCTCGCCGGCGAGCTCGCGACCATGATCCCCGGGCTCGACCGGGCGCACGAGGAGGAGCGCGCGGCCTCGCTCGGGCTCGAGCGCTGCGAGCAGGCGCTCGCCACCTGGCAGCAAGCCTTGGACGCACATGCGCAATCGGTCGCGGCGGGACAGCGCGAGACGCAGGTCGAGCGCGCGCGCATCGAGCAGCTCGAGAATCAGCAGCACCGGCTGCTGCAGCAGCGGGAGCGCCAGGAAGCCGAACGCGCGGCGCTTACGCAGCTCGAGCCTTCGGCGACGCTCGAGACGCTCGCCGAGCAGGCGGATCTCGCGCGCGACGCCGGCGAAAAGGCCGCCCTGGAGCTTGCGCAGCTGCTCAAAGAGCTGGCGTCGGCCCGCGAGCGCGAGCGCGGCGAGACCGAAGCGCTCAACGCCGTTCGCGCTCGCTGGCAGCAGGCCCTTGGCCAACAGGTATCGACCGAAGCGCTGCAGCAGGCGGCGCTCGGCAAGGCGTCCGGCAAGGTTACGCAATGGCTCAAGACTCAGGCGCTCGACGGCAAGCCGCGCGCGGCGCAGCAGCTGCGTGTGGAGCATGGCTGGGAGCGCGCGGTCGAGACCGTTCTTGGTTCCTACCTCGAGGCGGTGTGCGTCGACCATCTCGATTCGGTCACGGATCTGCTCGCGAGCTTCGACGGTGACCACCTGGCAGTGGTGAGCGCGAATGCCGATACGTCATCGGCGAGCCCGGATCCCGCGAGCTTGCGCGCCAAGGTCGCGGGAGCGCCGTATCTCGCCTCCGTGCTCGGTCCGGTGTTCGCAGCCGGGACATTGACCGAGGCGCTCAAAGTGCGCCGCGGCCTGTCGGCCGGCCAATCGGTGGTGACGCGGGACGGAGTCTGGTTGGGCGCCGATTGGCTGCGCCTATCCCGCGACCCCGAGCCGCATACTGGGGTGATCGAGCGCGAGGAGTCGCTGCGCACACTGCGCACCGAGACCGCCCGGCTCGAGACGGAGGTCAAAGAGCGCGAGCGGGGCCTCGACCTCACCCGTGAGCAAGTCCGCAACGATGAGGATCGCCGCGATCGACTGCAGGGCGAGGTCAATCGGCTGCACCGCGAGCATGTCGACCGGCGTGGTGAGCACGACGCCGCGCAGGCGCGCAAGGCGGATACTGCGAGGCGGCTCAGCCAGCTCGAGACTGCGCTCGCCGACGTGCGCGCGGAGCTCGAGCGCGCTCAGACCGAACTGCGCTCGGCCCGCGCGCGCATGGAGACGGCGATCGACGCACTCACCGCGCTCGAGCCGCAGCGGCTCGAGCTCGAGAGCGAGCGGGAACGGCTGCGCGCCGAGCAAGGCGCCGCGCGCGCTGCTGCACAGAAGGCCCTCGAGCGTGCGCGCGAGCTGGCGCTGCAGGTCGAGTCGCGGCGTACCTCGCATGCCTCGCTCGAGACGACCCTCGGGCGTCTCGAGAAGCAGCTTCAGGATCTCATCCAACGCCGCGACGATCTCGAGCTCAAGCGCAAGGACGGCGAGGCGCCGCTCGCGGCGCTGCATCAGGAGCTCGAGCGCGCACTCACCTCGCGCGCGCAGGTTGAGGCCGAGCTGCATGCCGCCCGCGTCGCGAGCGAGGAGCTCGACGCATTGCTGCGGGAGCGCGAAGCGCACCGCGCCTCGATCGATGAGCGGGTCGAGTCGGCGCGCGCCGCGCTCGACGAGGCAAGGCTCGCTGCCCAGCAGGTGCGGGTGCGCCGCGAGAGCATCGCGGAGCAGCTCGCCGCCACGACCTTCGAGCTGCCGGCGTTGCTCGCGGGATTGCCGGCGGAGGCGACGGTGGAGGTGTGGGAGACCGAGCTCAACGAGACCAAGGCGAAGATCGAGCGTCTGGGCCAGGTGAACCTGGCGGCGATCGGCGAATTCAAGGAGCAGTCGGAGCGCAAGGAATATCTAGACCGCCAGTGCAAGGACCTCACCGATGCGCTGGAGACCCTGGAGACCGCCATGCGCAAAATAGACCGCGAGACGCGCACCCGCTTCCAGGATACTTTCGATCGCGTCAATGCGGGCCTCAAGGAGAAATTTCCGAGGCTGTTCGGCGGGGGCCACGCCTACCTCGAGCTTGCGGAGGAGGAGTCCGAGTCGGCCGGCGTGTCGGTGATGGCCCGTCCCCCGGGCAAGCGCAACAGCACGATCAGTCAGCTCTCGGGCGGCGAGAAGGCTTTGACTGCGGTGGCGCTGGTGTTCGCGATCTTCGATCTCAATCCGGCCCCCTTCTGCCTGCTCGACGAGGTGGACGCGCCGCTCGACGACAACAACATCGGGCGTTTCTGTGAGATCGTGCGCGAGATGTCGCGCAGCGTGCAATTCGTCTTTATTACACATAACAAGACCACCATGGAGATGGCTTCGCAGTTGGTGGGCGTGACCATGAACGAGCCGGGCGTCTCGCGCCTGGTTGCGGTGGACGTGGACGAGGCAGTGCGCATGGCGGCGATGTAAGGTTGCGCCGAAGGTTTCGAAGTTGGCCGAGTTGCGTTGGATTTTGCTGGGACTGGGAACGCTTGCGATCGGCGTGATCTGGTGGTGGTCCGCGCGCCGCTCGGCCCAGGCGCCCGGCAATGCGCAGCTGCGCGAATCGACCGTGGGACCGGTGGCGGCGCCGGTACCCGCGTCCCCGTCCAGCGAGGTGCCGCACGCTGAAAAACGCTCGATGGCGAGCGGTGAAGGGCACGCTTCGGCAGCCGGGGCGCGCGCGGCACCCGCCGTGGGGCGGGCCGCGCCGGATGCGGGCGAAGGCCGCGTATCGCCCACCGAGAGAGCCGAATGGAGCGTCTCGCCGCTCGAGCCGCTCAGCATCCGCACGGCCGATTTCGAGGACGTGCCGGAGATGGACCAGCCCATGATGACGCAGCCGGACTCGCTCGATATGACCCAGGATCTCGGCGTCATGCGCGCCGCGCGGGCAGCCCCTGGACCGAGAAGCACAGCGCCCGCCGCTGCCACCCCGAAAAGCGCCGAGCAGACCCCCGGGACGGCGAAGGACGCGCTGCCCGCTGCCCCGCTCGTGCGCGGCACGGCGCGCGAGGCCCCCGCGATGCAGCCCGGGGGCGCGGCACATATTCCGACGCTCGCCTCGCCGCCGGGTACCTCGCCTCCCAGGCCCGTCCCGGAGAATAGCGATCGGCTCGACGCTGTGGCGCCCGCCAACTCGAGCGAGAAACAAAAGATCGTCGCGCTGCGGGTGTGTGCGGTCGGCGAGACGCGCTGGTCGGGGGCGACGCTCATCTCGACGCTCGAGGAGCACGGCTTGGCGTACGGACGCTACCAGGTGTACCACCGCAAGCACGCCGATGGCCGCAGCGTGTTCTGCGTCGCGAGCTTGGTCGAGCCCGGCACCTTCGACGCGGCGCGCATGGCGAGCGATCAGTTTCGCGGCGTGAGCATGTTCGCGGTGCTGCCGGGGCCGCTCGACCCGCTGCAGACCGTGGATGCGCTGTTCGCGACCGCGCGCGATCTGGCGAGAGATCTCGCCGGGACGGTGCAGGATGCCAAGGGCATTCCTTTCTCTCCGCAGCGCGTGGCGGCGCTGCGCGAGGATGTGGCGCGGTTTCAAGCGGAGCTCGGCTGAGCGGCGGCATGGGCGCGCGCGGCACGATGGACGAGGCGAAGCGCCCGGCCGCGCGCCGCGCTGCCGAGTTACGCGAACTGCTCGACCGGTACAACTACCGCTATCACGCGCTCGACGATCCCGAGGTGCCCGACGCTGAATATGATCGGCTCATGGTGGAGCTGCGCGGCATCGAGGCCGAGCACCCCGACCTCGCGCTGCCGGACTCGCCGACGCAGCGCGTCGGGGCCGCGCCGGTCGGGGCATTCGGGACCGTACGCCATCGAATCCCCATGCTCTCGCTCGACAACGCGTTCAGCGAAGAAGAGGTGCGTGACTTCGACCGGCGCATCCGCGAGCGGCTGCCCAGGCTCAAGTCGATCCGCTATTCCGCCGAGCCCAAGCTCGACGGCCTCGCGATCAGCGCGCGCTACGAGCGCGGCTCTTTCGTGCAAGGCGCGACGCGCGGCGACGGCGAGACGGGCGAGGATGTCACACAAAATCTGCGCACCATCGCGGCCCTGCCGCTGCGGCTCCGGGGTGAGGGCGTGCCGCGCGAGCTCGAGGTGCGCGGCGAGGTTTTCATGCCGCTCAAGGGCTTCGAACGCTTCAATCAGGAGGCGCGCGAGCGCGGCGAGAAGACCCTGGTCAATCCGCGCAACGCTGCCGCAGGAAGCCTGCGGCAGCTCGATCCACGCATGACGGCGGCGCGGCCCCTCGACATCTTCATCTACGGAGTTGGTTTCGTGGAGGGCGGCGAGTTGCCCGCGCATCACGGTGCCGTGCTCAAGGCGCTGCGCGGCTGGGGTTTCAAGATCTGCCCGCAATCGCGCGTGGTCGAGTCGATCGACGGGTGCCTCGAGTACTACCGTGAGATCGGTGCGGCGCGCTCGACGCTCGCCTACCAGATCGACGGCGTGGTCTACAAAGTCGACGACATCGAATTGCAACGCCAGCTCGGCTTCGTGTCGCGCGCGCCGCGCTGGGCGATTGCGCACAAATTTCCGGCGGAGGAGGCGCTCACCACCGTGCGAGGTATCGAATTTCAAGTCGGCCGGACGGGCGCGCTGACCCCTGTCGCCCGGTTGGAACCGGTCTTCGTCGGGGGCGTCACCGTCTCGAACGCGACGCTTCACAACATCGGCGAGATGACGCGCAAGGACGTGAGGCCGGGCGACACCGTGGTGATCCGCCGCGCCGGCGACGTCATTCCGGAGGTGGTGCGCGTGCTGCCCGAGCGGCGTCCGAAAGGCGCAGAGCTCGTCCCGTTGCCGGAGCGCTGCCCGGTGTGCGGCTCGCCCGTGGTACGCGAATCCGACCAGGCGGTCGCGCGCTGCACCGGCGGACGCACGTGCCCGGCGCAGCGTAAGGAGGAAATCAAGCATTTCGCCTCACGCCGTGCGCTCGATATTCAAGGGCTCGGCGACAAGCTGGTCGAGCAGCTCGTGGACCGCGACTGGGTACGCACGCCGGCGGACTTGTTCGATCTCGAGCCCGCGAAGCTCGAGGCCCTCGAGCGCATGGGCGAGAAGTCCGCCCAGAAACTCACCGCCGCCATCGCCGCCGCCAAGCACACGACGCTGCCGCGCTTTCTCTATGCCCTCGGAATACGCGACGTGGGCGAGGCGACGGCGCTCGCGCTCGCGCAGCATTTCGGCGATGCGAAGGCGCTGCGCGACGCGGACGAGGAGGAGATCCAGCGGGTGCCGGACGTGGGACCAGTGGTCGCGAAAAACATCCGAGCATACTTCGAGAGCGCCGAGAACCGCGCGTTGCTGAAGCGCCTGCTCGAGAGCGGCATCCGTTGGCCGAAGCTCGAGCGGGCGCCCCCGACCGGCGGTTTCGCCGGCAAGACGTTCGTGCTCACAGGGACGCTCGCGCACATGACGCGAGAGGCAGCGCGGGAGGCGATCCTCGAGCGCGGCGGCAAGGTGAGCGCAAGCGTTTCCAAGAAGACCGACTATGTCATCGCCGGCGCGGATCCGGGCTCGAAGCTCCTGAAAGCTCAGGATCTCGCTATCGAGGTGCTGGACGAGGCGGGGTTCACGCGGCTCCTCAAGCCGAGCTGAGGCGAGAAACCATCGCGGCGGGCCCTTTTAAGGGCCCGCCGGACGGACGACGTCAGGGCTTATTTTCCCCCGCGGAGCTCGCCGGAGCGGGCGGAGTTGCGGGTGCGGATCCCGGCGTGAGATTACCGGTCCCGCCAGAAGGCGCGGCAGCGCCCGTGTCGAGCTTCTTCTCGATCTTCGCGTCCTTCTTCAGGTCCGCCACATAACTCTGAAGCTTCTTGCGGATCAGGTTATTCGTAATCTGCGGCTTGACCTGCTCGAACGGCGGCGGCGACGCGTCGCGCGTGTCCTCGAGCTGGATGACGTGCCAGCCATACTGCGTCTGGACCGGCTCCGGGGTGACCTCGCCCTTCTTGAGATTTTTCACCGCATCGCCGAACGGCTTGACCATGCGGGCGGTGTTGAACCAGCCCAAGTCGCCGCCGTTGTTCTTCGAGCCGTTGTCGGTCGACTGAGCCTTGGCGAGGTCCTCGAACTTGGCGCCGCCCTTGAGTTTCTTGATCACCTGTTCGGCTTGTTCCTTGCTCGCGACCAGGATGTGCCGAGCCTTGTACTCGGTCTTTTCCATCCCGGCGATCGCAGTCTCGTATTCGGCATGCAGGTCCGCATCGCTCGGCTGTTGCGATTTGATGTATTTCTGCGACTCTGCATCTGCGAGCACCCGGGTATGCAGCAGCTGCAGTTGAGCCTGGATATCGGGGTCGTTCTGCAGACCGTCCTTCTCCGCTTGCGCGGCCAGAAGCTGCAGGCTGACCAATTCGTCGAGCACTTGGTTCTTCTCGTCCGCGGTCAAGTCTTTTTGCTTGCCCTGAAGCGCGTTCTTCACATAAATGTCATATTCGGTACGCGTGATCGGGGTGCCGTTGACGACTACCACGGGCGGGGACGCCGCGGCCGCGGGCGTGGGCGCCTCCGCTTGCTGCTTGTTGCACGCCGCCAGCAGGGCGACGGCCGCCAGGGAGGCCGCGCACAACGGCGCTTTGAAAGATGCTCTCATTTGATTCCTTTTACGCGAAAGGGCGCCAGAAGCCGACGTGGCCGACGCGCCCGGGGGCGGCAGTTTAAGATAATTTGGCGGAAATTGTCGTGGAAGTTGGCTGAAAGGCCGCCGGGCGCTCAGGCGCCGGGGGGCGCCAGGGCCTCGATCGCCAGGGCGTGAATCTCGCTTTTCATGAGGTCTCGAAGCGCCTCGTAGACCAGGCGATGCCGAGATACCGGCGGGAGGCCGCGGAACGCCGCGGCGACGATGCGCACGCGAAAATGGCTTGCTCCGCCGCGCGCGCCGGCGTGTCCCTCGTGCAGATGACTCTCGTCCGTGACCGCGAGTTCGACCGGTGAGAAGGCGGCAACTAGCCGTTCGCGCAGCCGCGTTTCGCGCGACGGGCGGCTCATGGCGGCGACGCGCCCGACGGCACGGGCTTGGTCTTGCCATGCAGCCAGAAGACTTGCGGAATCATGAACACGAGCATCGCGGCGCTGATGCCGAACACCTTGAAGTTCACCCACACGCTGTCGGGAAAGTTGCGCGCGACATAGATGTTCGCGACCGCGAGGAGCGCGAACCAGCCGACCCACAGAAGGTTGATCAGCGTCCAGGCGCGGTGCGATATCTGCAAGGGCTCCTCGAAAACGCTCTCGAGCATGCGGCGGGCGAGGGGCCGCTGGCCGATGACGCTCGAGCCGAGAAAAGCCGCGGCGGTGAGCGCAAGCAGCACCGTGGGCTTCCACTGAATGAAGCGCTTGTCGTGCAGCAGCAGCGTGGCGGTGCCGAGGACCGCGAGCACGGCGGCTGTGATCACGTGCATCGGCTTGAAGCGGCCCGTGCTCAAGCGATGCACGATCATCACCAGGAAGCAGACCAGCATCAGCGCGGCCGTGGCCCAGTAGATGTCGAGCAGCTTGAACGCCACGAAGAAAACGATGAGGGGCGACCATTCGAGGAGCTGCATCATGCGGGTATCATAGCCTTTGAATCATGAGTATTTACCTGCAACTTCATCCCGTATCGCCGCAGCGGCGATACCTTCGTCAAGCGGTCGACTGCCTGCGCCGCGGCGGCGTGATCGTCTATCCGACCGATTCGTGCTACGCGCTCGGCTGCCACATCGGGGACAAGGCCGCGCTCGAGCGCATCCGCATCATCCGCGAGACCGACCGCAATCATCACTTTACCCTGGTGTGCCGGGATCTGGCCGATGTCGGCAAATACGCGCTGGTTGAGAACTGGCAATATCGCCTGCTGCGAGCGCATACCCCGGGCGCGTACACCTTCTTGCTGAAAGCCTCGAAGGAGACGCCGCGGCGCTTGAAACACGAGCGGCGCGGGACGATCGGCTTACGCGTGCCGGAGCACCCGGTCACGCAACTGCTGCTTGCCGAGCTCGACGAGCCCGTCATGAGCTCTACCTTGCTGCTGCCCGGCGAGGATCTGCCGCGCACCGACGCCCGCGACATCTACGAGCGGCTCGAGCACCGCGTCGACCTCGTGCTCGACGGCGGCAATTGCGGCCTCGTGCCCACCTCGGTCATCGATTTGTCCGGCGATCGCGCCGAGGTGGTGCGGGTGGGGCGTGGCGACGTCACCCCCTTTGCGGATGCCGCATCCGTATAATGGCTGCGCGATGCGGGCGATAAGCTCGTGTTTTTTATAAATAACGAGTGCAAGCATTGGATTTATCTGCATTTTTATACAAGATCTCGATTTGGACAATCCCGGTTCTTTTTGCGATCACCCTGCATGAGGTCGCGCACGGCTGGATGGCGAGATACTTCGGGGATCGCACCGCGGAGATGCTCGGGCGGCTGAGTCTCAATCCGCTGCGGCATATCGACCCGATCGGCACCGTGCTCGTCCCGGGAATTCTACTGGCGTTCGGCGGCCCGCTCATCGGTTGGGCCAAGCCGGTGCCGGTAGCAACCAAGGTATTGCGCAACCCACGGCTCTCGGTGACGCTGGTGGCGCTCGCGGGCCCGCTCGCCAATTTCGGCATGGCGATCTTTTGGTGCCTGGTGTTCGCCGCAATCGTGCACGTACGCGGCAACGAGACCGTGGTAGGTTGGATCGTGCGCATGGCGGACGCAGGGATCGTGGTCAATGTGATCTTAGGGCTCTTCAACCTGCTGCCGGTACCGCCGCTCGATGGCGGCCGCGTGCTCTTAGGGCTCTTACCCTCGGAGTGGGGGTCGCGTATGGAAAAAATCGAGCCCTTCGGGTTGGTGATCGTGCTCGGCCTGTCCGCGCTCGGCCTCTTGGGGTGGCTGTTCGATCCGGCCCTGCGCGAGGTCGGACGAGTGATCAACGTCTTGATCGGAACCCCGGCATGAGCGGCCCCGTCCAGAACCGGCGCGTGCTGTCCGGCATGCGTCCGACCGGCATGCTGCACCTCGGCAACTATCACGGCGCGCTCAAGAACTGGATCGAGCTGCAATATCAGTACGAGTGCTTCTTCTTCATCGCGGATTGGCATGCGCTCACCACGGGCTACGATGACACCTCCAAGCTCGAGGAGTACGTGTGGACGATGGCGATCGATTGGCTCGCCGCGGGCTTGAACCCGGGCGTCGCGACCTTGTTCATTCAGTCGCGGGTGCCCGAGCATGCCGAGCTGCATCTTCTCCTGTCGATGATCACGCCTTTGGGCTGGCTCGAGCGCGTGCCGTCGTTCAAGGACCAACAAACGCAGCTCGCAGACCGGGATCTCGCGACGTACGGATTTTTGGGCTATCCCCTGCTGCAGTCGGCGGATATCCTGCTGTATCGCGCGCACTACGTGCCGGTAGGCGAGGATCAAGTGGCCCACGTCGAGGTCACGCGCGAAGTCGCGCGCCGCTTCAACCACATCTATGGCCGCGAGCCGCAGTTCGAACAGAAGGCCGAGCGGGCCATCAAGAGCCTGGGCACGCGCAATTCCGCGATGTATCGCTCGCTGCGCAAGGAGTATCAGGAAAAAGGCCACGCGGAGGCGCTCGCCAAGGCGCGCGCGCTGGTCGAATCGAACGCTCGCTTGACCGTCGCCGACCGCGACCGCCTGTTCGGATTTCTGGAAGGCGCCGGCATCGCCATTTTGCCCGAGCCCGAGGCGTTGCTCACCGCCACGCCCAAAGTGCCCGGACTCGACGGACGCAAGATGTCCAAGTCCTACAACAACACCATCGGGTTGCGCGAGCCCGTAGACTCGATCGTCAAGAAGCTCAAGGCCATGCAGACCGATCCCGCCCGCGTGCGCCGGTCGGATCCGGGCGATCCCGACAAGTGTCCGGTGTGGGATCTGCACAAAGTGTATTCAAACGCCGACACTCAGGCGTGGGTGCAGCAGAATTGCCGCTCCGCCGGGATCGGTTGCCTGGAGTGCAAGGCACCCCTGATCGACAAAGTGATCGAAGAGATCCAGGCGATCGGGAAACGCGCGCAGGAGTTCGAAGAGAATCCCGAACTGGTCCGCGGTATCATTGCAGAGGGATGCGAACGCGCCCGCGCGGCGGCGCGCGACACGATGGAGGCGGTTCGTCAGGCCATGGCGATCAACTATCGTTGATGGTCGGCGGAGGATCAATGAAACCAGAACTTACGATCGTGCCGAGCGCAGCATCGCCGCAGATCGCGTCCGCGCAGGCGAATGAGCAGACCGAGATGCCGTTTGCGGTGGTGGAGGGTCAACCCGTCACCGAGCTGCCGCGCGACTTGTACATTCCGCCGCAGGCGCTCGAGATCTTTCTCGAGGCGTTCGAGGGCCCGCTCGATCTGCTCCTCTACCTCATCCGCCGCCAGAATCTCGACATCCTCGACATCCCGATCGCGGAGATCACGCGCCAGTACACCCGCTACATCGAGCTCATGCAGGTTCTGCAGCTCGAGTTGGCCGGTGAATATCTGCTGATGGCGGCGACGCTCGCGGAGATCAAATCGCGGATGCTCCTGCCGCGTCTGCATACGGCCGACGCGGACGAGGCGGATCCGCGCGCCGAGCTCGTGCGCCGTCTGCAGGAATACGAGCGCTACAAGCGGGCCGCCGAGAGCATGGACCGCATACCGCGCATGGAGCGCGACACCTGGGTGGCCTCGGCGGACCTCGTCGAGCGCAAGGTGACGCGCATTGCGCCCCAAGTGACTCTGCAGGAGATGCTGCTCGCTTTTCAGGATGTACTGTCGCGCAGCGACATGTTTGCGCACCATCACGTACAGCGCGAGCCGCTGTCGGTGCGCCAGCGCATGTCCGACGTGCTCGCCGCGCTCACTTCGAGCGCGTTCGTCGATTTCGTGAAGCTGTTCCATCCGAGCGAGGGACGCCGCGGCGTGACCGTCACCTTCGTCGCGGTGCTGGAGCTATTGCGCGAGGGATTGATCGAGATCGTCCAATCGGCAGCCTACGCCCCGTTGCACGTGCGTCTCGGTAGTCCGGGCCGCCATCTGAAACTCGTGGCCGACGACGCTGCCGCGATCGACCTCGCCGCCAACGATGACTCGTCGAGAACCCAATGAACGACCAATACGTACGCAATGTGATTGAAGCCGCGCTCTTGGCCGCCGGCCGGCCGCTGACCACCGACGAGCTCGTCAGCCTGTTCGACGAGCGCGACGGCTTCGATGCCGGGGAGGTGCATGCGACCATCGCGGCGCTGCGCACCGAGTATGAGACGCGCGGGATCGAGCTCATCGAGGTCGCGAGCGGCTTCAGGATTCAGATTCGCGCGACGCTCTCCCCACCGGTGTCGCGGTTGTGGCAGGAGCGGCCGGCAAAGTACTCGCGCGCCCTGTTGGAGACCTTGGCGCTGGTTGCCTACCGCCAGCCGATCACGCGCGGCGAGATCGAGCTGGTGCGCGGCGTCGCGGTCAATCCGAACATCATCAAGACGCTGCTCGAGCGCGGCTGGATCCGGGTCATCGGACATCGGGACGTTCCGGGCAAGCCCGAGCTCTTGGGCACTACCCGGGAGTTCCTCGATTACTTCAGCCTGAAGAGGCTCGACGACCTGCCGACGCTCGCACAGCTCAAGGAGCTCGAGGAGCTCAGGGTGCAATTGTCGCTGCCGGGCGCGGAGCCGGCGATCGAGACCGCGGAGGCCACCGCGCCGGCGGCCGAGCCGATCGATGCGGCGGCGGATGACGATGAGCTCGAGGCAGCCGAAGCGGAGCCGCGGGCGCAGGGGCTGGTAGCGCGCGGCGCCGACCCTGAAGGCGGCTGATGTCGCCGCGCCGGCGCGGCAAGGGGCCGCCGGGCACGAGCACCGCGCCGCGTGAGGGTAGAAAGTCACCCGCCCCCGAGCGCGTGCAAAAGCTGCTGGCCGCGGCGGGAATCGGCTCGCGCCGCGAAGTGGAGCGCTGGATCCGCGAAGGGCGGCTGCGCATCAACGGCGAGGTACCCGAGCTCGGAGCAAAGCTCGCCCCCCGCGACCGCATCACGCTCGACGAGCGGCCGGTGCGGCTGCACGCGCCGAGCGGCCGGGAGCCGCGTGTGCTCCTCTATCACCGCTCACCCGGTAGTGCGCTCGATTTAAAGGCGGCCGCTTCGCGCGCCGCGGAGCACCTGCGCCTGCCGCGCTCGGGCGGCCGTTGGCTCGCCATCCAGCCGATGCCGCCCGTGGACGGCGGGCTCGAGATCCTGACCGACGACGGATCATGGGCGCACCGCGTCTCCCGGGGCGCGCAGGCCCTGACGGTCGACTTCGTGCTGCGCATGCGCGGCGCACTCAACGAGGGGCTGCTCGAGGAGTTCCGCGCCGCCGCCGATAGCGACGCCGAGCCCATGCAGGTCCTCAAGGCCGATGCGCGCTACGGTGCCGGACTCAATCATTGGCTCGCCGTCACCGTGCAGGCGACACGCTCCGCGCAAGTGCGGCACTGGTGGGCGGCCCGCGGGCTCATCGTGAGCCGTCTCATGCGTGTGCGTTTCGGTCCGATCCAGCTGTCGCGCGAATTGCCGCGCGGCCATTCTCGCGCCATGCTGGCGGGGGAGCGCAACGCGCTCATGCACGAGATCGATGCAGCGCGGTCCGCGCAGACGGCACCGGAGGACGGCGACGCCGTCGGCAGCCCGACCGGGGCCTAAGGCTCCGAAGGCCGCTCAGCGCCTTTCGGCTCGGTGGCGGCGAGCAATTCGCGGAGGTATTGCTGCCACACCGCGGCCCAGGTGTGCGTCCCGTGTCCGTGCGTCTGGTCGGAGGCGGGCAGCAGCACGAAGCGCGCGCCCTTGACCTTCTTGACCTCGCGCTCGGCGATGCCGAGCTCCGGCGGATTGACGAAATCGTCGGCCGAGTTGATCCACATGATGGGCGCCGAGATCTTGTCGAGCGCGCCCGAAGCGTCGTAGTCGCGCGACGCATTGAACTGGTACAGGAGATCGTTGGCGTCGAGCTCGGCAAGCTCTCGATCCATGTACACCTTGAGGAACTCGTCCGCGGCATCGCGCGTCGGCAGCGCGATCTGCATCTGGATGGGCGCACTGCCGGCGATGAGCAAGAACCCCGCCGCGGCGCGCAGCGCGCTCATCGGCTCGCTGCGATATTCGCCCAGCAGCCACTGGGGGTCTGTGCGGATCGAATCCATGAGCAGGTCGCGCCACAGCCGATTGCGGGCGATCGGGACCGGAACGCAGGCGAGCGGCATGGCCGCGTCCATGAAACTCGGATAGTTCTCCACCCAGAGCCAAGTGTGCATGCAGCCCATGGAAGTGCCCATCATCAGCCGCAGATGATCGACGTGCAGTCCCTGAGTGAGAAGCGCGTACTGCGCGGCCACCATGTCGGCGTACGTGTATTGCGGAAAGCGCATATGCAACCCGTCGCTCGGCTTGCTCGAGGAGCCATGGCCGATCGCATCGGGCAGGATCAGATAGTAGCGGTTGGCGTCGAGCAATTGCCCTTTGTTGAAGAGTACGCCGGAAAAACGATCCACCAGGAAACTGTGGCCCGACCCTCCCGTGCCGTGCAGGACGAGCACCGCATTGGTCACGCGTCCGCGCTCATCGTGACGCGCCTTGCCGAGGGTGGTGTAATGCAGCCGCAGCTCCGGCAGCGCCTCGCCGGAGGCGAAGCGAAAATTCGGAATGACGTAATCGCCCTCGATCGGCTTGGGCGCGGTGGCCGGCGGCTCGGCGCGCAGCGTACACGGCGCGAGCAGCAGGCAAGCGGCGGCGGCCGACCATCCCGCCTTCAAGGACACGAACCTTCGCATAGCCATCGGCTCCTTGATTGGATCAGTGCGCGACCCGTCATTGGGCATCGAAATATTGGCCGTCAACGCCGCGCCCGCGCTCGCTCAGCAGGTATAGAAACGGTCCCGTCACCGCTGCAGGACTCGCCAGCGTGTTCGGATCTTCCGCCGGATAAGCGGCCGCGCGCATCGCGGTGCGAATCCGGCCCGGATTGATGCTGTTGACGCGCAGGTTGGGCTCGTGCTCGAGCTCGAGCGCGAGCATGCCGCGGACCGACTCGAGTCCGGCTTTCGAGACCGCGTAGGCGCCCCAGTAGGCGCGCGGCCGGGTCGCGACTCCGCTGCTCACGAAAATCACCGACGCGTCGGGCGACCTGCGCAGGCTCGGCAGGAGCACCTGGGTGAGGATGAAGGGCGCGGTGAGATTCACGTGCAGCACGCGGCACCACGTGGGCACGTCGTATTGCTCCAGGGGCGTTCGATCACCGAGCAGCGCGGCGCCATGCACCAGCCCGTCGAGCTTGCCGAACTCCTGCGCGATCGTAGCCGCCAAGCTGTCGTACTCGGCCGCGGTAGCGGTCGCGAGATCGAGCAGCGCGATCGCAGGGCGGGGCGCACCGAGCGCCGTGATCTCATCATAGATCCGCTCGAGCTTCGCGGCGTTGCGCCCGGCGAGGATCACGCTCGCGCCGGCGCGAGCGCAGTCGAGCGCGAGCGCCCGGCCCAAGCCTCCGCTCGAGCCCGTGATCAGGATGCAGCGCCCGTCGAGCAGGCCCGGTGGAGCTGCGAATTCCTTGGGTATCGACATGAGTCCCTCTGCCATGGGTCAGGCTCCGCGCACGGCGCGGCGCGCCGTCCACCAAGCAAGGTACGGATCGGAGAACTTGAATCCGCCCGCCCGCCTGCCAAGCCCGCGCAGCCGCCTGGCGCCGAGCGCCGCCAGAATCAACAGGTGCCGGAGCGGTGCCCGCTCGACGCGCGGCAGCGATTCGGCCGTGGCGGCGTAGAGCTCCGCCGCGCGGCGGCGCAGCTCCTCAAGATAGGCCTGCAAATGCGCGGGCGGTTCGCCGGCGGTCAGATCCGCATCCTCGATTCTCGCCGCGAGCAATTCATCGACCGGGAATATTACACGCCCGAAGTGCGCTTCGCGCCGGTAATCGGCGAGCGAGTCGGCGAGATAGTCGGCCGCCGCGAGTGCGCCCGCAGCGCCCTCGATGGCGCTACCCGGCGCCGGCTCCCGGGTGAGCTGCGCGGCGAGCGCAAGCGGCACCGCGCGCAGCGCGGCACTGTGCGCGGCGAGCTCCGATCCGTGCTCGAGCGGTGCGCCGGCGATCTGGCGGGCGGCGGCCTCGAGCGCCGTGCCGAGCGGCGCAAAGTTGACGCAGCCGGCGCGCGGCAGCCCCGCCAGATAACGGCTGATCGGATGGAGCGGAGCACCGTCGGCGAGGCGCCCGATCTCTTCCTGCCACCAGGCGATCTTGAGCCGCGCCGCACTCGCTTCGGCGGCCGGGTCCGTCAGAGCGCGCCACTCGGCCATCAACGCGTACACACCGAGCAAAGGGTCGCGCGCCTCGGGCGCGGCGAACAGCCAGCTGAGGTAGCGCGGCGATGCCGGCGGCACGGCCCGGCCGCGGTAGGGCTCCTCAAGGGGTCGCAGCGCTGCCGTCATCGGTCTCGGACGGCGCGGCGGCGCCTGGGGTGGCGACGCCCGATGCCTCGCCGGTTGCGCGCGGAGTGCGGGGCAGCGCGTCGATGGACTCGATCAGGTCGAGCTCGCGGTTCACGCGCAGCCCCAGCCCGGGGAACCGCCGCGCCGCGGACATCACCTGCAGCTCGAGCGAGCCCACGGCCTTGTTGAAAGCGTCCACGCTGCCGCCGAGCGACTTGCCGAGCCGTCCCAGGTGCTCGCCGAATACCGCGAGCCGTTTGTACATATCTTCGCCGAGCGAGCGGATCTCGGCCGCGTTCTCGGCGAGCACGGTCTGCTTCCATCCATAAGCAACGGCCTTGAGCAGGGCCACCAGGCTGGTCGGCGTCGCGAGCATGACGTTCTGGCGTAACGCCTCGTCGATCAACGCAGGATTCTCCTGCAGCGCCGCCGAGAGGAACTGATCTCCGGGCAGAAACAGGACCACGAAATCAGGACTGTGCTCGAACTGCGACCAGTAGCTCTTCGAGGCCAGCTCGCGGACGCGCGCGCCGACGAGCTGGGCGTGGCGCTTGAGCTCCTTGCCGCGCTCCTCGTCGCTCTGCGCCTCGATCGCCGAGAGATAGGCGTCGAGCGGAGTTTTCACGTCGACCACGATGTCGCGCCGCTCGGGCATGTGCACGATCATGTCGGGCCGTATCGGGCCGGAGTCGGTCAACAGGTGCTGCTGCTCCGTGAAGTCCACGTGCGCGCTCATGCCCGACAGCTCCACCAGCCGCTTCAGGGTGATCTCGCCCCAGCGGCCGCGCACGTCGGGCCGACGCAGCGCCGTAACGAGGTTGCGGGTCTCGCGCGACAGGAGGTTCTGTCCGGTCGCGATCCCCTCCATCTGGTTCTTGATGGTGGCGAACGCATCGATCCGCTCGCGCTCGATGCTCTGGATCTGCGCCTCGGTGCGCGCCAGCGCGTCGCGGATGGGCTGCACCATGGATTCGATCGCGGTCTCGCGCTCCTTGAGCGCGGCGGCCGCGTCCTGCTGCTCGCGCGCGAGGCGCTCGCGCGCGAGTTGCAGAAACACTTCGCTGTTGCTCCTCAAGGAGTCGCGAGCGAGGTCGCCGAATGTCGCCTGCAGCTGCTCGCGCACCCGGGCGAGCGCGAGCTCACGCTCGCTGCCAGCGCCCTCCTCGGTTTTCAATTGTGCGCGCAGGAGCTCGAGCTCGACCTCGAGGACGCGCTCGCGCTGCGCACGCCACACGAGCGCGCCGAGCACGCCGAGCGCGCAGCCGCAAAGCCCGCCGAGGAGCACGAGCGAGATCGCGACGCCGCTCATGGCGATTCGCGCCGGCCGAGCCAGGCGATGAGATCGAGCGGCCGCTCGATGAATCCGTCGGCCCCCCAGATCCGCCAATTCTCGTCCTCGCCGAGATAGCCGTAGGTAGCGACCAGCGCCTGCATCCCGGCGGCGTGCGCCGCCTGCACGTCGCGCTCGGCATCGCCCACGTAGAGGCACTCCTCGGGTGCGGCGCCGGCTAGAGCGGCGGCATGCAGCATCGGCAGCGGATGGGGCTTGCGCTCCGGGAGGGAATCGCCGCTCACGATGCAAGCGAACCGCTCACGAAGCCCGAGGTTGCGCAAAAGCGGCTCGGTGAGATATGCGGGCTTGTTGGTCACGATCCCGACGGCGAGGCGGCGCGAGGCGAGGTGATCGAGCACCCGGTCCATACCCTCGAAGAGCCGCGTTTCGTCGCAGAGGCGCGCCGCGTAAATGTCGAGAAAGCGGCGCTGCAGCGCGACGAAAAGTTCGTTGATCGCATCGGGAAATCCGAGCTGCACCAGCCTCGAGGAGCCGTGGCTCACCGCAGGCCGCACGCTTCTTGCGGGCAGAGCGCTCCGCTGATTTTCGATGCGCAGTGCGTTCAGCGCGCCGATCATGTCGGGTGCCGTGTCGAGGAGCGTGCCGTCTAGATCGAAGAGTACCGCGCGCAGCGCCGCCATCGTCAACGACTCGCGCCCGGCGCGCCTTCGCCGCTCTTGCGAAAATGCGCGAGGTAGTTGACCTTGGTGTCGCCGGATAAACGAAATGCGCGAGTCAGCGGGTTGTAGGAGAGGCCGGTGAGGTCGGAAAGCTCGAGGCCCGCCGCGCGTCCCCAGCGCGCGAGCTCGGACGGGCGGATGAGTTTCAAATAGTCGTGCGTGCCGCGCGGCAAAACGCGCGCGACATATTCAGCCCCAAGTATCGCCACCACGAATGAGCGCGGGTTGCGATTCAAGGTCGAGACGATCACATCGCCGTCGGGCTTGACCAGCTGCGCAAGCGCCCGCAACGTGACAGCGGGATCGGGCACGTGCTCGAGCATCTCCATGCAGGTTACGACGTCGAACGATGCCGGGCGCTCGGCCGCGAGATCCTCCGCGGCGATGCTCCGATACTCGACGCTCACCTCTGTCTCCGTGGCATGCAGCAGCGCGACCTCGAGCAGCTCCGGTGCGAGATCGATGCCGAGCACCCGCGCGCCGCACCGCGCCATCGCCTCGGACAGGATGCCCCCACCGCAGCCGACGTCGAGCACCTCGCTGCCCGCGAGCCGTGCCGCGCGCTCCACGTAATGCAGGCGCAGTGGGTTCAAAGCGTGAAGCGGTTTCTCGGGTCCGTTCGGATCCCACCAGCGCTGCGCGAGCGCGGCGAATTTGGCGAGCTCCGCAGGGTCGGCGTTGGCCGGCGAAGGATTCGTCGATGCAGGATTCATGGGGAGTCTCCGTTGATGGCGCGGGGGGCGTCCGACCGCAAGCGCGCAGCCAAGCCGGGCCAATCGAGGCGTGTGTACTGACCTTCGCACAGGAGCTGACGGCCCGCCACCCAGACATCGCTCACCAGGTCGCGGCCCCCTGAGAAAACCACTTGCCGCAGCGGATCGGAGAGCGGCTGGGTCGCCGGGCCGCCGAGATCGAGACAGCAGATATCGGCCCACTTTCCCGCCTCGAGTGTGCCGATCTCGGCCTCGAGACCCAGGCTAGCGGCGCCGCCACGCGTCGCAGCGGCCAGCACACCGGCCGGTGTCGCGGCCTGCTCATGGAGCGCGAGCAGCTTGATCTCGGTCCAAAGGTCCTGGTCCGCGCCGGCGCCGCGGCCGTCGCTGCCGAGGCCGAGGCGCAGCGACGACAGCGCCGAGATCGGCGGCAGCCCGGCGCCGCGCCGCAGACCCGATGCGAGGCAGAGCGTGATGCCGATACCGGCGCGCCGTGCAAGATCGAGGTCCTGCGCACCGAGAGCCAGGGCATGCGCGGCGGTGAGCGCGGGCGTCAAGAGTCCC
>Ga0182030_10003128_pt1 | contig 35309 bp, 25 predicted proteins | sample 812S3MmetaG_FD_121299 | JGI IMG/M metagenome (GOLD analysis project Ga0182030, IMG submission 121299) | Permafrost microbial communities from Stordalen Mire, Sweden - 812S3M metaG (Illumina Assembly) | ecosystem: Environmental > Terrestrial > Soil > Wetlands > Permafrost | place: Sweden...
CCAGCGTCGAAATTTCCCCCGGGGAATGTTCTCCGCCATCGCGTTTTTTCCGAATCAGATCAACCGGCCGCATAAACAAGAGGCGACGTTATCACAAGACAAACCCGTCCACCAGCAACTCGCGCATCGTCCGGCCCACGATTCCTTTGCCGCCCAAATACCAAACCATCGCCCCAGGACCAAACTCCGCGATCACCTGCCGGCAGGCGCCGCAAGGCGAACACGGCACGGCTCGCCGATTCACCACCGCTACTGCCACAATCGCCGGTTTTCTGGCGCTGGCCGCGACAGCCGCAAAAATGGCCGAGCGTTCCGCGCAAATCGTCAGTCCGTAAGACGCATTTTCGACGTTGCAACCCGTGAAGATGCGCCCGTCCTGGAGCAGCACGGCCGCGCCCACTTGAAACTTTGAGTAAGGCGCATAAGCGCATTTCATCGCCGCGCGCGCGCGCCGCAGCAATGCCTCGCGCACCCGCGCGGATGTGGCTGAATCTTTCATGACTTAACGAAGGCGCTGCAAGAATCCCGTCTCGCCCAAATATGTCAATAGCCGATTACTGACTGACCGAAACCAAGCGCCCTCCAATGGGTTAAAATCTTTGACAGCGCAGTCGGCAAGGGGCAGTTCGTGAACACATCGTAATTATATAAACCCGCCTCCTGTCTCGTTCACACCGCGTTGGAAAGGAAGGAAGCGATGAAAAACAAAATCACCCGCAACACCGGGTTCACCCTGATTGAAATCATGATCGTAGTGGCGATCATCGGACTCCTGGCGGCTATCGCCATTCCGAACTACGCGCAAGCGCGTGAGAGGGCACAGACAAATATATGTATCAGCAACCTGCGCTACATCGACGGCGCCAAGCAGCAATGGGCTCTGGAACAGCGCAAACAACAGACGGATACACCTGCGGGCAGCGATTTGCAGCCCTACCTGGGCGGCAGCGCCGGCGGCACTTTGCCATCGTGTCCTGCAGACCCTGCGCGGACGTTCGCCACCAGCTATGCGCCTCAAAGCGTAGGGGTCAGACCCACGTGTCTGATAGTCCCCGCCATTCACACTCTACCGTGAAGGATTCGGCTTAAACTTTTGAGCTGCTTTTTTAGGGGCTCTTAAGCAACGGTTCCCGGGACGCCGCCGGCGGCAGCGGCGGCGTCTCCCATTCTTTGTCGCGCCATCGCGCGAGTAACTTGAGACAAGGTGCATGGGCTGAGAACACCCGCCTGCATTATGATGTGCAAAAAAAAATCGGTCCCAAAAAACATGGCAAAGCCATGGATGCGCCTTTCTTGGCTATCCCTTAGGGACTTGGAGCAAACGCAATTCCGCGGAAGGCGTCACCGCTGGGAGCGGTTTTGAGTGTGGTGGAGGGCGAGCCGGTTCCGGCATCGGTAACGGTGATGAGGCGATTCTCTGCGGTCTCTCCTGTAATGGCGTAGAGAACCGGATTTGATCCGCTAAAATTCACGGCTAGATCATAGATCTTAGTTGAGGAAACCAGGGTGTAGGCATAGACCCACGCGCTTCCATTCCAATTGAACCGCTGAATGCCTTCGCCGGGGCCCGTGCTTCGGTTGTCGGTGACATAGGCGATGGTCAATGCCGGGTTGAAGGCAAGACCTTCCGGGCTCACGGTTCCCGAGCCTATTCCGGAAGTGTTCAGGATAAAGGAGGGTGTGGCCGCACTTTTTGGCGCGCCGGAGAAGGCCATGACACCGTTGCCAGAACCGGTTTCAGTGAAATAAATATTTCCGTTAGCCAACAACAGATTGCGCGTGGCGGTGGATATAGTCGAAAGCGTGGCCGCCGGCGAATTGCTTCCCAGATAAACTATCCCCGACGCCCCGCCACCCGCCCAAAAATTCCCCGCCCCATCCGCCACCGCCGAGCGAATCGTGCTCCCTGAAAATGCCGTGGTCGTGGCGGCAATGGTAAATTTTCCGTCGGCCGTCACCGTGCCGACGGCCCGTGGAACCGGTGTCGAGCCGGTCGTGCTGGAGCTATCCAAGGCGGAGGAAGTGTAACCGATGGGAACATTGTAACCCACGACCACCACCGAATGTCCATCGGCCGACAGAGACAAGCCGCCTTCATAAGACGAGGCTCCAAATATAAGAGCGTTGGCCCCAGTGGTGGGAAGGGACACTTGCGGGGGGTTGGAGCCTCCGGACGGGGGAAAGTCTTTTAGAATGCCGGGAGCCCCGTTCGAAGAAATGCTGCCATTGCCCACTTGCAGCACAATCAAGTCTCCCGCCCCAAATATGGCGGTCGAGAAAGAAGGGGAAACCAACCGATAGAAAACCGAACCGACCGCAGGATTAATGGTCAGGAACATGAAGTTGGTGGCACCCGATCCGGAAACTGTCGTCCAATTGGAGGTCAAACCCGCGCCCGGACCATTAGTCTGTGATTGTAAAAGCCAGCCTAAGTTGAGCAAAGGCCACGAGACGGACACTCGGTTGGGCCCCGCCCATTGGGCGGTGAGAACGGCGTTGGAAGTCGATACGACGTGGACGATTCCTTGCGTGGCCAGGGCCCCCGTGTCCCAAACCAAGCCGGTGCCCGGAGTGGCCGGACTAATCCTGCTGAACGTGCCCGAGTAACTCCCGGCACTGAAAACATTAAAAGAATCTCCCGCCTTGAGCGCTCCGCCTAGATTCGTGATAACAAGCACCCCTCCGTAAGTAATGCTGCTCAGCCCGGTGACTTGACCAGCAGCACCTGTTGAATCGTTGACGTTAATCAAGGAGGTACTCCCCGCTTGCAGGGTCAGGCTGTTGCTGATCGTCAACGCGCCCGTGGGCCAACCGGGTTCGAGCGTGCCTCCCGCATTGACCACGACCGGCCCGGTGATGACTTCATTACCGGCCAGCGTTCCTGAATTGACCGTTACCGCACCGGCCAAAACTCCAGTGCCAGTGCAGGTTCCCCCAGCTACTGTCACCGCCCCGTTGTTCACGCCATAAACCGCCAGCATGCCACTGCTGACGGTCGTCGGGCCGCTCAGAGTATTCGTTCCCTCCAAAGCCACCTCACCCAGTCCGCCGACCGTCAAACTTCCCGGCCCGCTGACAGAACCGGTGACAATGAGTGCCAGATTCTGCCCAACGGCCCATGTCTGGGCGGCGTTCAGCACCAACGGTGAATTGATGGTGTCGTTATTAATTGCCGAAAGCATGTCAATGCCGCCTGAATTGACGGACAGCGTGCCACCCCCAATGGAAAGGGGAGGGGTTTCTTCAAAGGACAAACTATTCACCGTCGTATTCGTTGCCAATGTGATGTTAAAATTGCCAAGGCTTAAGTAGGAAAATACGACATCGTTCGACGAAGCCGGAATCATGTTTGACAACCAATTGCCGCCGTCAGAAAAGTTTGCCGAGCTTGTGCCAATCCAATAGAGCGTGGTGGTGGGCGCGTAAAAGCGGACATAATCCACCACCGTCGAAGTGGTGCTCACCCCGAGATCGCCGTAGCCGCCTGTGGGCACGATTCCGCAAAAGGAATTGCTCGACACTTGGGAGCTGAACATGACGAATTCCGTGCGGTCGGAAACCCCGACATTGGTGGTCCATGTCGCTACGCCGTCTATGCTGACGGTGTAATTGGCGCTATTCCACAAAAGTCCGTAGGTATGGAACCCCGTGCCAAGGCCGGAGCCCACCAGGCCGGAGGTGGCCGTCGATTCAACTCCCTTGGTGTAGCCATCCCAATGCAAATCGATCGTGACTTCGCCGTTAATATTATCCGCGTCATTCGCATCCGTCGCGCGGTGTTCGCAAATATCCAATTCCATCCCTTCCGCGGCAGGATTGCCGACAACTGTTCCGGTATTGTCCGGCGATTGCACCCAGAAATCCGAAAACATCCCGGGAGAGCCATTGAATTCCACGCTTGCTTCCGTATAGCCGTAGCGCTCCCGGAACAAAGCGTCACTCGAAATGATCGCCGTGTAATTGATCCCACTGTCAGTATAAGTGTTGATAGTCAGATAGCCGTTGGTGACCGTAACGGCGTTCGGGGTCGTGTATCCGCTGGAGTTGACCCCCACCCACACCCACCATTTGGTTGGATCGAGGGAAGTGCCGTTGAATTCGTCATTCCACACCAAATAATACCCCGGAGGCGGCGCCGCGGAAACCTTCCAAACGAGCAGAAAAGCCAGCAAGAATGCGCCGCGAAATGAGAATTTCATGTGACGTTTATCGTTTAACCAATCCAGAATACTACTTCCCGTCGGCAACGTCAATTGAGCAGCATGTTAGCGAACTGCCGTACTGTTGGTCTAAAACTGCGGTTTAAAAGTCCGACTCGTCCAGCAGCCGCCCGCGGCAAGAATTCCGCGAAGGCGCTGCGAAACGGCAGATCACTAGGCAGCCCTTTCCGTCCTTCCCAGCGGACACTTCAACCGTTGCCCCCAACAGCCGGGCCCGGTATTGAAGTAGGTGCAGGCCGATGCCGGCCCACTTGCGCGATTTGCGGGGAAGTTTGAAACCACGGCCGTCACTGTGGATACATACGGTGCGCACACCTTCCCGGATTATACATTGAATCGTGATTTTTTTCGCCTTGCCGTGCTTGATCGCGTTGCCGATGGCTTCCTGAATTATGCGGTATAGATGGATGGAGGAATCTTGTTCGACCTCAAAATTTGGATCAATTCTGAGCTGGCATCGGATCTTGGCCAGCAACTCGGTGCGGTGGGACAGGTCCTCCAGGGCCACCACCAGTCCGCCGCGCTCAAGTTCGACCGGGAAAAAAGATTTGGACAGGTTTCGCGCTGTATCGAGCGCATTTTTGATGTAGGCCGTCAAACGGTGCGCCTCCGTTGCGCAGGGATGGGACCCGGCGCAGAGTCTGGCCTGAAGATTAGTCGCCAGCAGGCCTATTCCGGCCAATTGCTGGCTTAAATCTTCGTGCAAATTGAGTCCGAGCCGGGCCTGTTCACGTTCGCTAATTTTGAGGATTTCGTGTTCCAGACGCCGCCGTTGGGAGATTTCGGTTTCAAGGGTGGTGACAGCGGTTTTCAGTTGGAAAGTGCGCTGGGCTACGCGGGATTCCAATTCCTTGTTCAGGATGCGGATTTCTTCCTCGGCTTTTTGGCGTTCCGTAATGTCGCGGAGGATCACGGTGAAGAGCTTCTGCCCTCCGGCATCGACCCGCGAAATCGATGCTTCAATGGGAAACTCTTCGCCGCCCTGGCGCAGGCCGCTGAGAATTCCCAGGCTCCCCATGGCCCGGCTCGTCCCGCCAGTTTCTCCATAGCGCCGAATGTGTTTCGCGTGCGCCGATCGAAAGCGCTCCGGAATGAACCGGCTCAACGGACTGCCGATTGCTTCGCCGGCGGCGCAATGGAACATCTTTTCCGCCGCCGCATTGAACAAGACTACGCGCTGGTCGGCATCGACGCTGATGATGGCATCCATAGCCGATTTGACCAAAGACGCCATTCTGTCTTTTTCCTGTGCCGCGAGCTGGTGCAGGCGTCGACTCTCCTTTTCTGCCTGTTTTTGCGCGGTGATGTCGTTGAAAAGACACGCGACTTTTCGACTTTCGGCCCCTCCGATCCGATAGGCGGACACTTCAAACCAACGCCCCATAGATTTTGCCTCGCTCACAAATCGGGCGGGCTCTCCCGTCAAAACAACCTCGCTGTATATTTTGATCCAATGAGGCTCAACCCTGGGAATCAGTTGGCTGATCAACTTGCCCTGAGCGTTATGCAAACCGGTTTGCCTTTCAAAGGCGGGGTTAACCGCTAGATAGCGGAAATCAACCGGCCTGCCCCGCCTGTCAAAAATCATCTCGATGATGCAAAAACCTTCGATCAGCGTGTTGAACAAACCTCGATACCGTTCTTCGCTCTCCCGCAGTGCCTCTCTCGCCAGCACTCGCGCCGTGATTTCCTCCGTGGCGAGCAAAATGCCGCCTACCTGACCCTCTGCTGTGTGCCATGGAAGCAGTTCCCATTTCACCCACTGAACAGTTCCGTCAGCCCGCTTGAACGAATCTTCCTCCATCGCGCAGCTCTCACCCGCCAGACCGCGGCGGTGCATCTCCTTCCAGTGCTCCGGAATTTCAGGAAATACCTCGTAGTGCGAACGTCCAACTATTTCTCCAGTCACTCCATAGTCTTTTTTCCAGCGATTGCTTACCGCCAGATAGCGCATTTCGTGGTCGAACATGGCAATGCCGGCTGGGGCGTGTTTGACAAACAACTTCAGAATGCTAATGGCTTCCCGCTCTTGGACGGGCATTTCGCCGCGGAGCCGGTTCGATGCGGCGCTTGATTTTTGCCGACTCAGAGGTTTCGCGGGCATGGGTCAACAGTTTCTGCGCTTAGGGGCGCTAATGTTCGCTATAAATCAGTCTGCTTTGAGCGCCTCTTGACAGTCAAGGGTAATTCCAACATAGTGAAAACCCGCTGTCAAGCGAGTTACATCATGATTAATTGGAAATGGCAATGCGCCGCAGTCATACCTTGCTTCAATGAATCCAGGCGAATTGCCCGGGTCATCGCAGGAGTTCGACGCCATTTGCCCAATGTCATCGTCGTGGACGATGGCTCGACCGATGGAACAAGGGAAAAAGCCGTCCAAGCCGGGGCAAAGGTAATCCGCTGCCCTGCCAACGGGGGAAAAGGAACTGCTTTGCGATTGGGTTGGCGCGAGGCGCGCAACGCCGGCTTTGCCTGGGCGCTGTCCTTGGATGGCGACGGACAACACGCCACGGAGGACATTCCGGAATTTTTCGCCTGCGCGGAACGGAGTCCGGCACGGTTGATCATTGGCAATCGGATGGGCCGTGCCGCGGACATGCCGCCGGTGCGCCGCTGGGCCAACGCCTGGATGTCCCGCTGTCTCTCCAATTTGACTGGCGCGGACTTGCCCGATTCGCAGTGCGGCTTCCGGCTGGCCCATTTGGAGACGCTCTTGCAAATGCCGTTAGTCTCCCGCGGCTTCGTTATCGAATCTGAAACCTTGGTTGGTTTTCTTGCGGCCGGGAAGCCTGTTGAATTTGTCCCCATCAAAGTCATTTACGGAGCGGGTCCAAGCAAAATTTGCCCCGTTCTTGATACCTGGCGCTGGTTGCGCTGGTGGACGGCGCAAACGGCCGCCGCCTGATAAATCAATGGACGAAACACCGCCTCCAACCTGGTCTGCCAAGCTCCGGCATCTGTTGCGCAAAGGCGTGACCCTGGCCGTCGTCACAGTGGCCTTTGGATGGTTTTACGGCTGGGCGTCGCCGACTGCCTTTCCAAAGGACCGCGTTGCCGGTTTCAAGGAGGGGGCTTTGCACGGGGCTCTGATGCCGTTGGCCTTGCCAGCCCTCCTCATGGGACAAAACGTCCCCATCTACGCCGCGATTAATTCCGGGCGCAGCTATAAAATCGGCTACATTTGCGGAATTAATTTGTGCGGCCTTCTCTTTTTCGGGCTGGCCTTTCGCCGCCCTACATCAGCCAAGTCCGATAAATCTCGATGATGTCCAATGCTCCCCCTGCCCAATAGCGGTTTGGCGGCAGCGAGAACGTGCTTATTTTCCGGTCAAATGAAATTGTGACTGGCTGCTGTGGATTGTTCGGGTCGTAAGCTTGAAACTCAAAGCCAGACGCAATTTCCGCCACCGCGAACAATAACATGCTGTGGTTGATGACGAGCGACGGGAATTTCACTAGGTGAATAATCGGCGGGATATTTTTGCGAAGTGCGTCCTGTAAAGAGGAGGCGGTCCTGGCCTGATGAGCGCGCGAAATTGGAAAGACCATCCGCCAATGACTCCGTAAGACATAAGAGCGCCAGGCCCCGCCGCATTCCGCTTTCAGCAGCGGGGCGCGCGCGGCGCTGAACTCCCGCAAATTGGCATAGCCGGGGATGATGATTCGTTTTTCGGGCGGGCAGGGCCGGCGCGGATTGCGGGCCACGACCTGTCGGATGAGGCTCCGGCAAGCCGGATCCTCCGGCGCATTTTGGCCGGCGTCAAATCGGCCGTGGTAGAGAAACTGCCGTGCCGCCCGTGTCAAGACGAAACAACGATGGGCGTAGTCCGGCCTCGGCTCGCGCCGGCTGAACGTGGTCTTTCCGCCCGCCTTGTCAAAATGATATTCCCAGTAAGTTTCATTCTCAAAGGCAAAACTGTCCCGCGCGAAATCAAATCGGCGCTGCTCCAGTGTCGGGCAAATGTTCGGCATAAGCATTGGCTTGCGCAGCAACTTAGGGTTCTATTAATCCCGTGGCAATGCTTTACGAACGATGGAACGACACAGTCAAGGCCCGCCGCAACGATCTGGCCTTGCGCGATCTCCTTTCCGATCGGAAATGGACGTTCGCCGAGCTGTTCGCCGCCGGCGAATCTCATGCAACGGAGTCCGGTAAAATTATTTGCCCGCAAGTTCATTCAGCCGAATTCATTATTTCGATTCTCTCCGCCTGGCGTTCGGGACAAATTATTTGTCCTCTCGAAGCTGGACAAACTCTCCCTGCTATTCCGCCGCCTCCAAAGAACTGCGTCCATTTGAAATGGACTTCGGGCACGACCACCGCTGCCCGCCTAATCGCGTTCACAGCCGAACAACTCGCCGCCGACGCCGCCCAAATCGTGTCGGTCATGGGCCTGCGCCCCGACTGGCCCAACCTCGGAGTTATATCACTGGCCCATTCCTACGGATTTTCCAATTTGGTGCTTCCGCTTTTGTTGCATGGAATACCCTTGATTCTTGCTCCGGCCCCCTTGCCTGAAATCATCTGTCGCGCCGCGGCACAAGAACCGGCGGTCACTCTGGCCGGCGTTCCAGCGCTGTGGCGCGCGTGGCACGAGACGGACGGCATCCCGGCGCAAGTGCGGCTCGCCATTTCCGCCGGGGCGCCGCTGCCGCTGAGCTTGGAACAGGCGATATTTGAATCGAAAAGCGTAAAAATTCACAATTTTTATGGTGCATCCGAGTGCGGCGGAATCGCGTATGACGGCACCCCCGAACCGCGTTCGGACGCCTCATTAGTTGGAACGCCCATGCCGGGCGTCAGCCTCTCATTGAATGACGAAGGCTGCTTGCGCGTTTGCAGCCCGGCGGTCGGCCAAACCTATTGGCCTGAGGTATCCCCCTCGCTCTGTGGCGGCCGCTTTCAGTCCAGTGATTTGGCGGAACTGAAAAATGGACAAGTTTTTTTGCGGGGTCGTTGCAGCGATCAGATCAACGTGGCCGGGCGCAAAGTATCGCCGGAGACAATCGAGCGCGCGCTTCTCCTGCATCCGCTTGTTCGCGAGTGCCTGGTCTTTGGCGCGCCCAGCCGGAATTCGGGACGGACGGAAATTATTGTGGCGATGGTCGCTTCCACCGCGAGAGAATATGAATTGAAACAGTTTCTTTTAGGCCTGCTGCCGTCCTGGCAGGTGCCCCGGCTCTGGCGCTTCGCGGATTCACTCCCCCAGGGTCCGCGCGGAAAAATCTCCCGCGCCGAATGCCGCGCTCGTTTTTGTGAGTGAAGCATTTGCCAAACTCATACCGATTCCCCGCTTAACGTCAGTTCCGCCAAAAGCAATTGCTTTTCCCCGACACGCGCGCGTGCTTCTGCCTGGATTAAATTCCCGAGCCGCCCGATAACGCGCGCTTCCAGTTGGACGACATCTCCAGGCCGCGCCGCGCCGGTAATCTTGACCCCGCGCAATGCCGCCAGTTTTAAACCTGGCAACGGTGGAATGAGCGGGTCGCTCTGTGCCACCACACCCGCGAGTTGTGCTGCCGCCTCCACCAGCAGGACGCCGGGAAAAATCGGATCGCCTGGAAAATGCCCGCGCAAAAACGGCTCGTCCCCTCGCACGCGATATTCGCCCGCCCCTTGCTTCCCCGGCGTCAGGTGTGAGACTTTGTCCAGAAAACGAAATTCCGGGCCATGGGGCAGGAATTCCAATCCGTTTTTTGTCGGCTCGTCTGAATTCATTTTGCGAAAGGCTCGGTGACTTTGAATCCCTCCGGCGCTTTCCATTGGAATATTGTTTCGTCCACCGGCGCATTGGTGACCACATTTGTAAAATCGTTGCGCATGCGCGAACCGTCCACGAAAGTCAATTCAGTGCCCGCGAGCAAAAAATGGTTTGTGGTCAGCCTCACGCGCAGCTCCGGCATGATTTCGCGCGCGGCTTCCTGTCGAGGCTGAAGAACCAGCAGCCAGGTTCCGTTGGTTTCATCGAGTGACTGAATTTGAAATTGCGAATCGAAGTCCTGGCGGGTATGCGGAAAGCCAGCGTCCAGCAATGACATGGCATCGCGCCATTCCCGTGGTGCGGAGGCGCCGAGGGGATAATGCTCGGCCCGTTTGAGCCGCGGATAAATGACAAACATGTCGTCTCCGTGACGCAACGCGATGGTTTGCGCGGGCTTCCCCAACTCCCATCGAAACTGATTGGGCGGTGCGAACCATAGATGACCCGTGGCGGTGAGGGGCTGCACCAGAGTCTTGAGCGTTCGCGTTTGCAGGAAATCAGCGGACATGGAATGAACAGAAGCCTGCGCGGCAAACCATCGGTCGAGAACGGCGTTAGTGTCCGTGGCGTGCAGCTTTACCGTGGCCAAAAAGCAGCAGACCAAAAAGCAAATGGTGTTTAGCGGTTTCATCCTTCTTGCAGGGGCGTCGGCGGCCAAATTGGAACAAAGTGATACCATTGGGTGATATTCTGTTGAATCATCGGTTCAAAAACACGCATTATTTCCCCTGTCAATTGGATGCGCGCAGCCCGATTGCCAATCACGCCGCGATCGTACTGAATCTCGGCGTGAATTTCCCCCTCGTAACCTTCCTCCCCCCGCACAATGCAGGCAGGCAAAATGGCGCAACCGGAAGCGCGCGCCAATTCGGCGGCGGCAATCGAAGCGGAAAAGGGCCGTCCAAACAAACTAATGGTCACGGCCGTCGGCGCAGCGGGGCGATCCATGAGTAATGCCACCGTCGCGCCTTCTTGCAGTCGCTTGATAATTCCAATAAAGGCAAACGCATCTTCGCCCACCACAATCGTCTCGACGCCGCGGAGGGCGCGCGAGGCCCGCCGGAGCGCGGTCAGGCGTGGGTCGGGTTCAGCCTGCGTCAACACAATCAATTTCAAACCTTTCCTGGGGAGGAACGCGCCGCCTATTTCCCAATTGCCCAGATGTGGCGTGACCAGCAGCACCCCTCGACCGCGCATCCTGGCGGTGTTATAAATGTCCCAACCTTTCCAACGCATGTTCCAAGTTTCAATGGCCACGCCTGATTCGTAGCGCCACAAGTCCACGATTTTGAGGGCAAATTCGGTGAAGAGAAGGCGGGCGGCGCGCCTTGCCGCGGAGTCATTCCCCAGCACCGGTCGCAAATTCTGAATGACAATATTACGGCGATGTGCGGCCATTCGCCAATATACGGACGCTCCGAATCTGGCCAGAATTCGGGCCGCAGTGGCCGGTAAAAAACCTCCCAGGGTCAGGCCCATTCTCCAAATAGCGCCGCTGTAGAATTGCGACGGCGAGGGTGCAGGTGCGGCGGCAGAATCGAGTTTACGACTGGTCACCACTTTCCACCAAACCGGCAGCAGGAAAATGGAGATGAGCATATTGCCCGCCAGGCCCGCTGCGCACACCTGCCCCAGGCTGGCCATGCCGGCGTTGCTGGAAAAGCCGAGTGATCCAAAACCTGCCACCGCAGTTCCGCCGCAAAGGAGCAAGGCGCGTCCAACGGAATGTCGGGCCGCTTCCAGGCTGCCTCCGTGCCGCCGCAGCGCCAGTTGCATAAAAAGACTATAGTCCACGCCGGTTCCCAGCAACAGTGGCAGCGCCATGAGATTGAGCACGTTCCACGACCAGCCCGCCAATTTCATGACGGACAGAAGACAGAAACCGCTCAGTAATAAAATGCCCAAACTAAGGCAAATCTCTGTCATGCGGCCAAAGGCCAGCCACAAGGAAAGAAGCACGAGGGCGACCATCGGCAAAACCACCTTCCATAAATTCCTTTCGACTTCGTCCAGCACCGTCTGGCCAAGCAGGCTCCAGCTAGATAGCCAGACGCCTTCCTCTGGAAGCGGTTGACCGGCTTTGGCCAACGCAGCGGCGTCCAGGCTCTCCGTGGTGGGATAAAGAAATGCCGCCGCGAAAAAACCGTTCGTGTCGTGCGCGGCGATTTTCTCAAAAATCCAACGGCTGGCTGAGTTGGACGGCCAGAAAACGTTAGTTTCCGAAAGCGCCGCGCGCCATGTATCCATGATTTTCCCGTTCAATCCCAAGGCGTCCTCGGTAAAACCATTCGTCAGCGCCGTCGCTCTCATAATACCAGCCTCGGCCACCAGGCGGCGGAGCAGGGGACGGTTGGAGAACTGCATTTCCGGTCGCGGCCAGAGCGCATCCGGCAAAGTGAAGCCAGTCAGAAGATGTTTGGCCACCGCGTTATCCAACGCGGGTTTGACAGCCGCCAACCGGCGCGCGACCTGAGTTTCGTCGCGGCCCGAGATAACCATCCAGAGCGGCTCCTTTTTTTGGCTGAGATTGTCCTTGATGGCATTGAGCGCGGCATACGCTTCACTTTGGCGTGGTTCCATCGCGTGGGTGCTTGCATCCATTCTCGGCCATCCGAAAGATAAGACAATGGCGCAGAAGAGAACCAATGCGGCCGTGGCCGCAAAAACCAGTTTCCTGCGCAAAGGATGCACCGGTTCGGCCGTGGGCGTTTTGTCAAACGTGGCCGATGGACTGAGGCGCGGAACCATGCGGTCCGGAAAGAGCGGTGGCAAAAAGAACATGATCATCACCAAAGCCGACAGCGCCACGCCAATGCCCACGAGCGAACCCAATTGCGCCAATCCCGGCAGTCCCCCGAAGTTCAATACCAAAAAGGCCGAAATGGTGGTCATGGCCGCCCAAAAAATGCTCGGTGCGATGGCTCGGCGGATTTCCGGCACAGAAAGTTTGGGATAAGCTAGAGCCTCCTGATAATGCACCACTGCATAATCCACCGCCAAGCCGAGGAGGATGGCCGCAAAGCCCATGCTAACCACGTTGATTGCGCCCAAGAACAAACCTCCCAGCGCCAAAGTTCCTCCCAAAATAAGTGCCAGCAAAGTCAGCAGCCAAAACATGGGCTTTAAACGCTGGTGTGCCAGCCAAAAAAGGAGCGCAATGATCATTGCTGTACCGCCGACCGACAAGATGATGTCGTGCTTCATGCTCCCGGATATTTCCGTGACGAATGCGGGCCGCCCGGTATAGCCGAGTGTCACTTTGCTGGAGGGAGACAAAGAACCTTCCGCGATAGATTTGACAGTGTTGAACCATTCCGTGCATTGGCGGTATCCGCTCAAATCGCCTTTCGCCTGGACAAAAATAATCCGAAAAGTCCCGTCGGAGGATGCGAACATGCCCTGGCCCTGGCCGAATCCCGGTGCGGCGCCAGCAATGTTTTCGGGCAATTGGGTCAGCCCGTATGGATCGTAACTCAGTTGGGCGAGATCGCTGGGCGAAAGAGTCATGGCCAACCGTTCCCGCGTGGCATTGAGGACATTGGCAAGATTGGTTTCTGCAAGATTTTGGACGAGCGCGCCAAAAACTTCGGGGGGCTGGTTCAGCCAAAGATACGCAATCAACTCGGCCATTTGCTCAGGATGTTCCAACCACGGCGGTTGCCAGGTGGCTTGGGCAATAAGGTTCGTTTCTTCGCGTAGTTTCCCGGCAATGGATTTGGCGGCGGATTTGGCGGCAGCGGCGTTGGATGCCTGGACGGTGATGATAAGTTCCCGCGCGTTGGAAAAATGCTCCTGATACATTTTAAGCCCTTGCACGGCCGAAATACGCGAGGGAAGCAAGTCCAACACGTCAGCGTCGAAATGCAACCTGACCACGCCGATCCCCATGGGAATCAAAAGGAGAGCCCACCAGCAGCGAAACCAGCCCTGCTTCATGGAAAAAACACGCCCTCCAAAATCTCGCCGGTGTGCGAATTTTCCAACCGCCACGAATCGTCCTCGCGTCGCGTGAATTTCCATGGGCGCTTCAGTGGGGTCCCGGCCAGGGCGCGCGGCAGTTGAAACCACGCGAACCGCGTCGGGGGCGTGCCGCGCCCTCTCCACAAATGGCGTCCATCTCCGAATTCAATTTGCCACGCGCCCTCGGCCATTTGCGCTGTTGCCATCGTAAAAGGGGTTTTGGTGAATTGAATGAAATAGTTGCCGTTTACATTAGTCGCCAGCAGAAGATCGCCGGCCAGTTCGGGACGGCTTTTGGTCGGCTTCCACACGGCCTGTCCTTGCCGCACCTGCCAATGGGGCGATGAAAAATCCAGAGGCGGCAGCGGCCGGCCGGTGCGGCACGAACAGCACAGCAGCAAACTGAGCGCAAGAAGGCCGGAGAAGGCGGCGCCTGATGGGCGGGAGGATAATTGAGCGTCGGGATTCAAGTATTTTGCGGGCGGGGCATCGGGTTGAGTTTCCGCGGCCGGCTTGGCCCGAAAAAGATCGGCGGAACGATTTTGAAATGGCGTTGAATTTTGACGAGCAGGAAGAAATACTCCAGACGCCAGCGCAAGGACCATCCACCCTCCAGTTCCCCCGCCAACACCGCGTTGACAGCAGACGGAAGATCGTAATGGTTGCCCGGCCGTAAAAATATTTCCATAAAGGATGTTGTGTAATACTGCTCAACTACCCGCCAGTAAAATCTCAGCCCGCGTCCGACGCGCTTTTCGTATCTGGCAAAAAGGGCCGCGCTCGGTTTTCCCTTTTCGAGCGACTTTATAATTGTCTCCGCCGCCAGTTTTCCCGACCAACTGGCCAGGAAGACTCCCGCTGAAAAAATGGGGTCCATAAACCCCGCCGCGTCGCCCACTCGCAACAGACGATGCCCGACCAGGCGGCGGTTGTGATAGCTGAAATCGCTGGTGGTTTGAATCGCGCCCACCAGCCGGGCGTCTTTCATGCGCTTTTTCACGGGCGGAGTGGATTCCACCCAACGCTGAAAAATTTCCTGGGGTGTACCGGCTGCCTGAGTAAACTCGTCTTTGTCAAAGACGATGCCAACGCTGGTTTTGACCGCCGACACGGGGATGATCCAAAACCACTTATTTTCCAGCCGCACGATGATCGTGTCGGTCCCGGCTTCCCCATTGTCCAGGCCCACATTCTCGAAATGGCCGAAAACCGCCAGCTTCTTCCATTTGGGATGCACCTCGCGCAAATTCTCCTGGTTGCCCGTCAGATTGCCCCTCCCCGTTGCATCCACCAGATACGATCCGCGAAATTGGTGGGTTTTCCCCTGCGGATCGCGCGCCTCCACTTGGACGGCATCGGCTTCCGTCGCAAATCGAGTGACTGTCCAGCCTTCGCGCACGTCGGCTCCGGAGGCGCGGGTGTTTTTGAGCAGCAGATGATCGAGCAAGGCGCGTTCGACTTGAATGGCATTAGGCGCCGAGTTGAATCGGCCTTCACGAAAAACAAAGCGCGTGCAGATGGAACCATTGCCAAGCTGAAACTGCGCGCCGTGCTTTGTCGGGAAGCCCGCGGCTCGCAACGCGGGCATCACTCCCATCTCCTCGAAAATGGCCATATTGCAGGGCAGCAAGGATTCCCCAATATGAAAGCGCGGGAAAACCTCTTTTTCCAGGACAAGAACTTTTTTACCCGCCCGCGCCAGGAATGTGCCCACGCTGCTTCCGCCCGGCCCGCATCCTAAAATCAACGCGTCGTACATTACGTCAGTCATAGGAACCGATAATTCACTTTTTTCTCCATGACAACTCGATTTCTTCCAAAGTGCGGCCCTTTGTTTCAGGAAGACGGAACAGGACGAAGAGGAACGTGAGGCCGGAGCAGCCGGCGTAAATCCAAAATGTGCGGGGAGCGCCGATGAGTTGCAGCAAGACTGGAAAAGTCTGCGCGACGACCAGGCAGGCTGCCCAGATGAAGAAGGTGGAAACAGACATGGCGCGCCCGCGAAGTTTCGCCGGGAATATTTCAGAACAAACGACCCAGGGCAGCGGTCCCGAAGCAATGGCAAAGGCTGAGATATAGAGCAATACGAACCAGAGCAGGGCAGGGGAATGAGAGTTGCGCGCGAAGATCACTCCCACGGTGACCAAGGCGATGACTTGAACGCCGGTACCCAGCAGCAAGAGCGGCTTGCGCCCGGCTTTGTCCACAAAAATAATCGCGCCAAAGGTGGCGAGGAAGTTGATCATGCCAATCCAGATTGAAGCGCTGAAGGCGGCGTCGGTATTGCCGGTGGCATTTTTAAAAATCTCGGTTGAATAATACATGATGGAGTTGATGCCGCTGAATTGCGCTCCGACCATCAGCACAAATGCGATGAGCAGCGGCAGCCGGTATTTCTCGGAGAACAGCTCGGCCATCGACCCTTCCTCCTGTTGCAACACGTTCTTGACCGCGGCAATTTCATCCTCGGCATGGTCTTCGCCGCCCACCCGGTGAAGGACGCGGCGGGCTTCCTCTTCACGCCCGGCCGCAATGAGCCAGCGGGGACTTTCCGGGATGGGAAAGAGCAGCAATAGAAATAGAATTGCCGGAATCGATTCCGCCGCGAGCATCCAGCGCCAGCCATACCCGGTGTTCCAGGCGGCGTCGCCTGATTTCTGGATCCATGCGTTGATAAAGAGGGTCAGGAAAATGCCCGAGACGATTCCGAGTTGAAACAATGTTCCCAAGCGCCCCCGCCATTTGGCCGGCGCAATTTCCGCGATATACACCGGACAAATCATCGAGGAGGCGCCTATCGCAATTCCGCTGAGCACTCGCGCGGCAATGAACTCGACAAATGTTCGCGGAATTGCGGACAAAAGAGCGGAAGCCGCGTAGAGGATGGCGCAGAAGAAAAGCACCTTGCGCCGCCCGAATCGGTCGCTGATAAAGCCGGCAGACATCGCCCCAGGGATGCAGCCGATGATGGCCGAGGCCGTGGCCAGGCCAATCAGGAGAGCGTCCTTTTTTGGATCAAGGGCAAAATGGGTTTGCAAGTAGGTGTTGGCGCCGTTAATCACCGCGGTGTCATAACCAAAGAGAAATCCGCCGATGGCGGTGACGGCCGAGGCAAAAAGGACGAATAGCAGCGAACCTTGTTGGCGCTGGCCAGTGGCGAGCGGCGGACTTTGAGTTTCCATATGTCTATACGGCAATTATTTAATGTCTATACAACGCTGAGGTGGTCAAGGTATCGCGCTTGGGCCGCAGTTTGCAGCACAAAAATGGATTTTTGGATGCCGTCAATTGCCTTCCGTTTTTCCAACGTCAAGCAATTGAATGCCGGGTTTCAGAAAACAAATGCGCCGCTGTTTATACAATTTACCGAGAGCTTGCTTGAAGGCGTTTTTGCTGACGCCAAATCTTTGCCGGATCGCTTCAGGCGAACTGTCGTCGTCGAAAGCCAGGGTCCCTCCGTTGCTTTGGAGAGCCTGGACGACTTGATCGGTCAGCGCAGCCACCCGCTTGTATCCTGACGCGTCCAACCGCAAATCAATCTTCCCCCCCGGGCGGACGGTGCGGACAAAGCCTTTCAATTTTTGGCCGGTTTCGAGCGGGGTGGCAAGATTGTCATGATAAAGCAAACCCTTGTGCGCATTCTCCACGATGGCGTTGTAACCCAGCGGCGTGCGGCCCAGGATGAGAAGGTTGACCGGTTGTCCGTCGCGATAGGTGGGCGTGTCATGGCTTAAGTGCCGGCTCAAGCGCATGGTGGCCAAGATTCGATTTGTTTTCTCGTCAAGGCAGACATAAACACCCACCCGATCTCCTACGCGCAGTGAAGATTCCTGTTCGCGGTACGGCAGCAACAAATCCTTGGCCAGGCCCCAGTCCAAAAAAGCGCCGATATTTCGGTTTATGCTGACAACTCTTAAATACGCAAACTCGCCGACCATTGCCAACGGCGTTTCAGTGGTGGCGACGAGTCGGTCTTCGGAATCGCGATAAACAAACACATCCAGTTTGTCCTTTTGTTTCAGATCCGCCGGAATATACCGGCCCGGCAGCAGGATTTCCCCCAACTCCCCGCCATCGAGATAGAGGCCGGGCGGGGCCGCCCGAACAATCGAGAGAACATTACGTTTGCCAATAATCGCCATGACAGTACAGGCTAAACGCGCAACGGCTCCATCAATAGAAAAATCGACAGGTATTGCTGATTTCGGCGCCTTTGCCAGTCGGTTTTCCCCGGCAGACCCCACCCTTTTCGCCTTTTGGGTGCTACAGGTGCTACATCGTTGATTCTCAGGAGTTTAAGGTGCTACATTTGGTGCTACATTCGTGCTACAAGGGTGCTACATTTGCCAAATAGGAGCTTTTATGGCCCCCGGCCTTTGCTTTAAGCCTTTTGCTGGATGAGCAGTGAATCGCAGGGATAATTCGATTTTGAAGCGGTTTTTATGCTAAAATCAATGACGAGCGCGGACTGTTCCGGCTGCTGCGGGGCTGGCTTGCGCCGCTCATTGATTATACTGAATTTGCATGGCTGATGTCCGCATCGAAGAATTGACGAAGCTGCTGCCGCAATGCCTGCTGCCCGATTGGGTGCGCTTGGGGCGGCGGCTGGCCCGGCTTTTGCGCGATCGTCATCATCCGGCCCAGCGCGATGCATTGCTGGAACGGATGCGGCAACAAGTTTGCGCCTCCATCGCTTTGCGGGAAGATCGGCGGCTTAATGTTCCGCAACTTGCCTATCCGGCAGAATTACCGATCACCGCGCGCAAAGATGAAATCGTTGCCACGCTTCGGGCTCATCAGGTGGTCGTCATTGCAGGCGAGACGGGATCGGGCAAGACGACGCAGATTCCCAAAATGTGTCTGGAGGCCGGCCTGGGGATCGAAGCCAAAATCGGATGCACGCAACCGCGCCGAGTGGCGGCGCTTTCCATCTCGCGCCGCATTGCCGAGGAATTAAACGTCTCCTGGGGTCGCGAGGTCGGTTGTAAAATTCGTTTTGATGACCGTTCCAACGCGCAAACTTACATCAAGTTAATGACCGACGGCATCCTGCTGGCCGAAACGCAGGGCGACCCGACCCTTTCGGAATACAACGCGATCATTCTCGACGAAGCGCACGAACGCAGCCTGAACATCGATTTTCTACTCGGCCATTTAAAGGGCTTGCTCGTCCGGCGCAAGGACCTGAAGTTGGTCATCACCTCGGCCACCATCGACACGGAAGCGTTCTCGCGGCATTTCGACAACGCGCCCATCATCGAAGTCTCGGGCCGGCTCTATCCGGTCGAAGTCCAATATCAGCCGTTGGATGCGGCCTCGGAAGAGCAGGGGGAGATCAGCTATGTGGATGCCGCGGTGCAGGCGGCGGAGCGGATTTTGTATGAAACCAATTCAGGCGACATATTAGTTTTTATGCCGGGTGAGCGCGACATTCGCGAAACCGGCGACCAACTCGAGGGTCGATTCAATGGCGAAGCGGACATATTACCCCTTTTCGGGCGGCTGAGTTCGGGCGATCAACAGCGCATATTCGTGCCATCGTCCCGCCGCAAGATTGTCATCGCCACGAATATTGCCGAAACGTCCCTGACCATTCCGGGCATCCGCTACGTAATCGGTGCCGGCCTGGCCCGAGTCAGCCGTTACAACCCGCGCACACGGATTAAACGGCTGCCGATCGAACCGGTGTCTCAGAGCAGCGCCAACCAGCGCAAAGGTCGGGCGGGGCGGGTGCAGGAAGGCATTTGCATCAGGCTCTACGGCGAGGAAGATTTCAATGCCCGGCCATTGTTTACGCAGCCGGAAATTCAGCGCGCCAATCTTGCCGAAGTCATTCTGCGCATGAAGGCCTTTCACCTGGGCGACATAGAAACATTTCCCTTTGTCCAGCCGCCCGCGCCCGCCGCCATCGCCAATGGCTACGCGCTGCTCCAGGAACTCGGCGCTCTGGACGAACAACGCAGCCTGACGCCGCTCGGTGAAAAGCTGGCGCGGCTGCCGATTGATCCCACGCTCGGGCGCATGTTGCTCCAGTCGCAGCATGAGCGGGCGACGGCGGAGCTGCTCATCATTGCCGCCGGGCTGAGCATCCAGGACCCGCGCGAACGTCCGCTCGAACAAAAGGACGCCGCTGCTGCCGCCCATAAACAGTTTTCCGATCCGCAGTCTGATTTTCTCTCGCTGCTGAATATCTGGAACGCGGTTCACGACGAATGGGACCGGTTGTGCACCCAGGGCCAGCGGCGCAAATTCTGCAAACAACGGTTTCTTTCCTATTTGCGAATGCGCGAATGGCAGGATGTTTATGCCCAATTGCACGACGCGCTGGAGGACCTTGGCACGCTCAAGCTTAACGAAAGCAACGCCGCTTACGATGCCATTCATCGCTCGGTCCTTGCTGGACTGATCGGCCATGTGGCGCGTTTCGAGGAGCGGAATAGTTACAAGACGGCAGGGGATCGCCTCCTTTCGGTATTCCCCGGCTCGGCGCTTTATGGGCGCCCCGAACCGAAGAAGAAGCCCGGGGTTCCGGGGAGCGAGCCTGCGCCAAAAACCAAATCAAAACAGCCGCAGTGGATCGTGGCGGGCGAAATCGTGGAAACCTCGCAGATCTTTGCGCGCACTTTGGCGGGCATTAATCCCCAATGGATTTTCGAGCTTGCGCCGCACTGTTGCAAGCGCACGCATCAGAATGCGCAATGGAGTCCCACGGCGGGCAATGTGCTGGTGGATGAAATCATCACCTGGCATGGATTGGAGGTGCAGCGCCGGAAGGTTGCCTATGGCAACATCAACGCCGCCGACGCGACCTCCATCTTTATTCGCTCCGCTTTGGTGGAAGAAAATCTGCTGCCTTCACGCCACCGGGGTGACGAGGCGGATGCAGACCTCGATGAAGTGCGGATTCTCACGCCCGCGCCATTGGCAAAATCGGAATTGCCGGCGGCCTATGGCTTTGTAGCGCACAATCGAAGCGTCCGGGAGAAAATCGAGAACTGGCGGACGCGCGTGCGCAGTCATGGCTTGGGCGATCTTGATGAGACTTTGGCGGCATTCTACGCCCGGTACATCACCGGCGTTTCATCGTTGCATGACTTAAACCGGCTGTTGCGCGATCCGGCGATGGCGGAGCGCCTCTGCATTTCCGAAGCCGAACTGGCAGGCGGACAATTGCTGGGCTACGACGCGGAGGCATTTCCTGACACGGTGCCGGTCAGCGGCCAATCCGTCGCGGTCGCATACGCCTATGCTCCGGGAGAGGAACACGACGGCGTAACGATTGAACTGACTTTCACGCTGGCGCAAACGGCTTCGGCGGCGTTGCTCGAATGGGCGGTGCCGGGGCTGCGCGAAAAAATGGCCGGTGAATTACTCCGTGCGCTGCCAAAATCCATCCGGCGCGAATTGATGCCCTTTCCTCCGAAAGTGAGCGAGATTGTCGTCGAGTTTAGGCCCGTGGGAACCTCGTTTTTGCAAGAGTTTGCCGCCTTTCTTAACCGTCGATATGGCGTGAAGGTGAGTGCAACCGATTGGCCGACCAGTGCTTTGCCGGCCCATTTGCGGCCGCGTTTTACAATTATTGACAACCGGAAAAAATCGCTGCTCGCCGGACGCGACCTTGGGAGACTCCAGCAACAATTAAAGCAGACCAAGATCGAGCCCGCGGCGGAGCCGGATTCCTCCGATTGGGTTCGTGCCGCGGAAAAGTGGGAACGTTTCGGGCTTACGGATTGGACCTGCGGCGATCTGCCGGAACGCATCACGGTAAGCGAAGGTCCGGGAATTCCGTTGTACGGCTGGCCCGCGCTTGAATTTACCGAGGGGAGCGTGAATCTGCGGCTCTTTCGCAGCCGTGACCAGGCCCGGGCCGCTTCGCTGATCGGCGTGCAACGTCTTGTGGAACTGGCCATTGAACACGATCTTGCCTGGCTCGAAAAAGATTTGCGCGCCTTGAGCCGCTATGACGCGCTCTATGCGTCGGTGGGTGACAGCGCGGAACTGCGGGAAACTTCGCTGCAACATCTCAGAAAGCATCTCCTTCCGGCAGAACTGCTGCCCGCAATGACACGCGCCCATTTTGACGAGGCTGTGGCGGAAGCCCGCCGGCGGTTGTCCGGGCTTGTGCCGCAATTTCTGGATCGGCTTGGGCTGATTCTGCAATTGCGGCAGCAGGTGCAGCAACGCATCGGGGTCGTTGCTTCCCAATCCCCGCGCACCAAAAAACTATCGTCGCTAAGCCAGCTTGGAGCCAGCGCCGCTCAGCGTCCGGTCAATCCGCTCGCGGACGAAATGGCCATCTTGGTGTCTTCCCGGTTTTTGGAGCGCATTTCGTATGAACGGCTGGCTCATTTGCCGCGCTATCTCAAAGCGCTGCTGATTCGCGCGGAACGCGCGGCGCTCAATCCCGCCAAGAACCAGGAACGGCTGCGCCAAATCGCGCCCTACCAGGAAGCGTTGAAAAAACTTCAAGCGCAGCCGGCAGGGTCGTCCGAAGTGCAGCGTCAAATCGAAATATTTCGGTGGATGACTGAAGAGTTCAAGGTTTCATTGTTTGCGCAGGAATTGGGCACCGCCGCGCCGGTTTCGCCCAAGCGGTTGGATCAACAGTTGGAAGTGATTCACAATACGGCCTAACCAAAGCATAAAAATGGCATCCAATCCCAATGTCTCACGAATCCCCTGGGCACGGATAATTTATTTCCTGGGCGTATTCTCCACGATCTTGCTGGCCGCAACGTGGTTTATATGCGCGACGTGGAATCACTTTTGGAAACCGGCGTCCCTGCCGGTTTGGCAAATAATATTGCTCGCGCTGGACGTTGTTTTTGCAGGCACCACGGTGTTGGCAAGACGGTATTCGAATGGGTGGCTGCGGCTGGCGTATCGGATTTCCGCGATTTGGCTTGGCGTGCTAAACTACGGCTTTTTCGCGGCGGTCGCGCTTTGGATTTTTTCCGGAGGGGCGGCGCTCTTGTCGTTACATATCGAACCAAGACTGGCCGCCGCGCTATTCTTTGGCGCCGGGTTTCTCACCAGCATTTACGGCTTCGTCAACGCTTCCTGGCCGCGCGTGACACGCGTCACCGTCAACCTGGCGAACCTGCCCGAAAACTGGCGCGGCCGCACTCTGTCGCTCGTGACTGATTTGCACCTCGGAAATGTTCGCGGGACCGGCTTCTGCCGACGCGTCGTTACAAAGCTTCAACAACTGCAATCAGAAGCCATCTTAATCAGCGGCGATATGTTCGATGGTTCGACGGCGGATTTTGATGCGCTCCTGGAACCGTGGAAACACATTTCTTCTCCGGCGGGAGTCTATTTTGTCACCGGCAATCATGAGGAATTTTTCGATCGCGGCGAATATCTCGAAGCGGTGCAGCGGGCGGGAATTCGAGTGCTGAATAACGAGAGGGTCGATGTCAACGGATTGCAACTCGTCGGTGTGCATGACGCGGAATTGCACGAGGCCCGTCTGTTCCGCTCGCTTTTGCAGGGAACGGGACTCGATCGAAATCGCGCCAGTATATTGCTCGCGCACCAACCGTTAAACCTCGCTATCGCCGAAGAGGAGGGCATATCGTTGCAAGTGTCCGGCCATACCCACGGCGGGCAATTTTGGCCGTGGACACTGGCGGCGGCGCGCGTTCACAGGCAATTCAACCAAGGACTAAACCGGCTTGGCAAGCTGCTGGTTCTGACCAGCAACGGCATCGGGACTTGGGGCGCGCCGATGCGAGTCGGCACCATCTCTGAAATTATTTTGATCCGCTTGAAACGGCGGATGGGTAAAAAATGTTATGACAGTAAAAGCTACCAATCATCGATTTTGGATTGCAATCGTCATCGCGATCCTGGCGCTGGGCGGCGTCGTCCTCCTCAGTTTTCAACGGGAATTGGAGTATAATTTCAGGACTTGGGGCTTGAGCGTTACGGTGTTATTGGCCGTGCTGCTGGAGTTTTTGTGGTTCATTTTTTTGAGCGGTTTCAATTGGCGGCTGCGTCTGGCGGCTTTTTGCGTGGCGGCGCTGGCAATCTTCGGCTTGACGAGAATAGTGCGCGTGGCTGGAACCGTAAACGGCACCGGACTGCCAAGGCTTGCCTGGCGCTGGGGCGGGAAACGACAGCAACCGTTGGACACGTTTCAGGCTGTTCCAGAGGCGAAGGGATTGACTCCAGCGGTGGGCGCCGTTGATGTCCCGCAGTTTTTTGGCCCGAATCGTGACGGCATTGTCACGAATGCGCGGCTGGATCACGACTGGAAATCGGCGCCTCCCAAAGAGCTTTGGCGAAAACCCGTCGGCGCCGGGTGGTCCGCGTTTGCCGTGGTGGGAAGCCACGCCTACACCCAGGAGCAACGCGGCGAGAGCGAGTGCATCACCTGCTGCGACTTGCTGAGCGGGCGTTTGCTTTGGGCTTATTCCAATGCGGTCCACTTCAGCCAATGGCAGAGCGGCGAGGGACCGCACGCGACGCCGACAGTGGATAAAGACAGGGTATTCGCCATGGGAGCGGAAGGGACGCTGGACTGTCTCGATGCCCTGACCGGCCGGCGGATATGGTCGCGCAACGTGCTGGCGGAAAACAATCTTCCCAATCTTATATGGGGCGTAAGTGTTTCGCCGCTGGTTTACGACGAAACGGTCGTCGTCACCGGCGGCCTGACCAACGGTCCGACAGTGCTGGCCTATCGCCGCTCCGACGGCACGCCACTGTGGCGGTCCGGAACTGACAAGGCCAGCTACGCTTCGCCCATCCTTGCCACGCTGGCGGGCAGGCGGGTGGTGCTATCCTGCAACGCCGCTTCACTCACCGCGCACAACCCGACCAACGGCGAGATTCTTCTCGATTATCCGTGGACCAATGACAAGTGGCCGAAAGCTTCCCAACCTGTCGTGCTTGAAGGTGACCGGGTATTTCTTTCGGCTGGATACGGGTCTGGTTGCATCTTGTTGCAAGTGAAGTCCAGCCCAAATGGAAAGTTGGCGGCGACACCGCTTTGGAAGAACTTGCATTTGAAAACCCAGTTCAACAGCGCGGCGGTTCGGAATGGATTCCTTTATGGTCTGGACGATGGTCTGCTCGCCTGCGTTGAAACCTCGACGGGAGAGCGCAAATGGAAGGAAGGCCGTTACGGTTCAGGTCAGTCTCTCTTGGTGGACGACCTTGCGCTTATCCAAAGCGAAAGTGGAGATGTGGTGCTGGCGGACGCGACGCCCGACAGCGGCAGGGAATTGGGGCGCATCCCCGCGCTGAAAAGCAAGACATGGAATCATCCGACGCTGGCGGGCTGCTACCTGCTGGTGCGGAACAGCGAGGAAGCAGTCTGTTACGTTTTGCCGGTACGAAAGGCCGCTGATGCAGCCAAATAAGGCAGTGCCTAAATTTGAGTTGTTCCTAAAGCTGTGATTCTCCCTCGGCTCATGACAAAACCATTGCTTGAGTGGACTGAAGGAATCTGCTAATCTGTAACCATGAAATACGCGGATCGCATCACGTTTGACCCGGAGCAATGCGGGGGGCGGCCCTGCATTCGCCATTACCGCATTCGGGTCAAAGATGTGCTCGACATGTTGGCGGCGGGCGTGCCGGAAGCTGAAATTCTGGACGATTACGACTTCCTTCAACCAGAAGACATCCGCGCATGTCTCGAATTCGCGGCAGAGCAGGTCAATTACCCCGTGCTCGTAAACAACTAAAGCGGTGCGCTTCCTGGTTGATACGCAACTGCCTGCCGTGTTGGCTGGCTGGCTTCGGGACAAAGGGCATCAGGCCGAGCACGTTTTGGAAGTGGGTCTGGCCCAGAGCAAGGACAATCCAGTCTGGCATTGCCGTGCAACACGGGGCATCGATTATCACAAAGGACGAGGATTTTGCGGAGTGGGTTCGCCGGGGCCGCCCCGGCCCTTCCGTGGTGTGGCTGCGCATCGGCAATTCATCGAAGCGCATTTTATTGACATGGCTCGACCCGCTCTTGCCGCTTATCGTCCAAAAACTCCAACAGGGCGAATCGGGCGTTTTCCATAACCCGTCAGCAGCAAAATAGAACGAGCAGAACCGGAAAGCGGGCTATTAAGCTCGCCGGTTCTGCGGTCGAAGGTTCGTTGGGCGGGGCTTTGCTCTTCCTGTTTTTTTCCTCTTTTCCGTCCAAGGGTCCAAGGCGTCGGGCCGTAGCTTCGTCCAGTCACCACTTTTGAGCCGCCTTGAGTAACGCTTGGCCGGCGGGCTTCTCCGAGTGGGTAGACTCCGCTTATGCATGACGCTTTATGAGGAAGATCGATATCTGGCATTTGATTGCCTATAACCTGTGTGCGAGGTTGGCCAATGATGAAAGAGCCTATGACATCACATAACCCTTCGGACCTTCGCTTCGCGAAAATCCCACTTAATTTTGGCACTGGCGCCATCCCGGCTCTGGGTTTCGGAACATTGATCCCGGACCCTGCTGAAACCAAGAGCGCAACCACGAACGCATTAAGGGTCGGATTTCGCCACTTGGATTGTGCGGAACGATATCGCAATGAGCGGGAGGTGGGTGAGTCGTTACAGGCAGAGCTCGCAACGGGAGCAATCGCCCGGGAGGATGTGTTCATCACGACGAAACTGTGGAATACCAATCATCGGCCAGAACGTGTTGAACCGGCGTTCGATGCGAGTTGCCAGCGCCTTGGGATCAGTTACGTGGATCTTTACCTGATCCACACCCCCTTCGCGTTTCAGCCAGGCGACAACATGGATCCGCGAGATCAAAGCGGGAATATCATTTATGACCGGGGCGTCAATCTTCTTGATACCTGGAGAGCGATGGAAAGCCTCGCTGACGGGGGCAAGTGCCGGGCTATTGGATTATCGGATGTCGTTCTTGAAAACCTGGCGCCACTGTATGAGGCCGCGAGGATCAAACCGGCCGTAGTCCAGGTTGAATCGCATCCATATTTGCCTCAGACGGAGCTGTTGGAGTTCTGTAAGCAGAAGGGCATTGTTCTTTTGGCATTTGCGCCCTTGGGCCATGGAATACGACCTGGTCCGCTGGAAGATCCGGCAGTTTTGGCCATCGCCCGGCAAGCCTCTCTGACTCCAGCGCAAGTCCTGCTTGCCTGGGGCATCCAACGCGGAACAGCCGTCCTTACTACGGCGAAAACTCTGGATCGAGCTCGCGAGAATTACAACATCTCCGAGATTCCAGAAGCTGCGGTTGACGAGATCAACCGAATTCAAACCAGAAGCAGGCTTAACGCGGTGATCGAAACCGGGGTGCCAGGTTTCATTGCGAAGGGTGGCTGACATTTAAGCGGGTGTTTGAGATTCGGGCCCATTCAGGCAAATAAAACGGTTTTCCATTCCGGGGCTGTTTGCGTTAGGATGCCCGCTTGAAATTGAATCGCGCTGTGTTTCTTGATCGTGACGGGACGTTGATCCAGGAGAAGGAGTATCTTTCGCGTCCGGACCAGGTTTCCATTTTTCCCGGAGTGGGGCGGGCTTTGTGCGATCTCCGACGGGCTGGGTTCAAACTAATTATTGTGTCCAACCAATCCGGGGTTGGCCGGGGCTATTTCACGCTGGCGGATGTGGATAAAGTCCATGAGCATTTGATCAAGGAACTGGCCCGGGAAGGGGCGCATTTTGACAAGATTTATATCGCTCCGGAAGCGCCGGACATGCCGAGCCGTGGGCGCAAACCTTTGCCTCAATTCCTTTTCGATGCCCGGGATGAATTTCAACTCGACCTGGCCCAGTGCTACATGATCGGCGACAAGTTGATCGATTTGCAATGCGGCTGGAATGCGGGCGTGAAAAAGTCCATCCTTGTCCGCACCGGCTACGGCAGGGAATTGGAGCAGTTGAAGGGCGTGCTAGGCGAAGCCCTGGTGGTCGATGACATGGCGGCTGCCGCTGCCTGGATTTTGCAATCTGGCGCTCGATGAAAATTATTGGCCTTATTCCCGCCCGCTACGCTTCAACGCGCTTTCCCGGAAAGCCCCTGGCGCTCATAGCCGGCAAGACGCTCATCCAGCATGTGGTGGAGCGATGTCAGAAAGCCAAAAGCCTGGACGAGGTGATTGTGGCCACCGATGACACGCGTATCTGGGAGGTGGCCCAGGATTTTTGCCGCGTCGAAATGACCGCGCCGGAGCACGCGAGCGGAACGGACCGCATCGCCGAGGTGGCTGGGCAGTGCGCGTGCGACGGGGTGGTCAATATTCAAGGGGATGAACCGTTGATCGATCCACGGGTGATCGATGCCGTGGCGGGCGCACTGGCCGGCGACGAAATGTCCACGGCGGCGACGCCCATTGCGGACTTGGCGGAACTGGAGAATCCCAATGTGGTAAAAGTCGTTGTCAACGGGGCGGGGAGGGCCTTATACTTTTCACGGCGCACCATTCCGTATGTGCGAGACGCCGCCAGGGGTGCAGAACAATTGGCGGCATTTCCGTTTTTGAAGCATCTGGGCATTTATGGTTACCGGCGGGAGACGCTTTTGCGCCTGGTGAAGTGCAAAGTCTCGCCCCTGGAAGAGGCGGAGAAGCTGGAACAGTTGCGCGCGTTGGAAAATGGCATTCAGATTGCGGTTGTCAAGGTGAATTATGAGAGCGCGGGGGTGGATGTGCCGGCGGATCTCAAGCGGGTCGAACAGATTTTAAAAAAAGCGGCGGAGCAATCCTCATGAAATATATATTTGTCACGGGCGGTGTGGTGAGTTCGTTGGGCAAAGGCTTGACCGCGGCGGCCCTGGGCACGTTGCTGGAAGCCAGGGGGTTGAAGGTCACGCTGCAAAAATTCGACCCTTACCTCAATGTGGATCCGGGCACGATGAACCCTTATCAGCACGGGGAAGTTTATGTGCTGGATGACGGGGCTGAGACTGATTTGGATCTGGGCCATTACGAGCGTTTCACCCACGTCAAGCTCAGCCGCATGAACAATCTGACCAGCGGGCAGGTTTATCAGACGGTATTGGACAAGGAACGGCGCGGCGATTATTTGGGCAAGACCGTCCAGGTCATTCCGCATATTACGGATGAAATTCAACACCGCATCCAATTGCTGGCCGAGCGGTCGAAGAGCGATGTCGTCATCACGGAAATCGGCGGGACAACGGGAGACATTGAGGGGCTTCCGTTTTTGGAGGCCATCCGGGAATTTGCGCTGCGAGTGGGCTATAACAACGCGATCTTCATGCACGTCACTTATGTTCCGTTTATCAAGGCGGCGGGGGAATTGAAGACCAAGCCGACCCAACAGTCGGTGGCCAAATTGCGCGAAATTGGCATTACACCGCATATTCTGGTGTGCCGTTGCGAGAGGCATTTGGACAAGGAGCTGCGCGAGAAAATTTCGCTTTTTTGCAATGTTCCTTACGAGGCTGTGATTGAAGAGAAGGACGTGGAACATACCATTTATGAACTGCCGCTCATGCTGCAACGGGAACGGGTGGATGACCTGGTTTGCCAGTTGCTGCATTTGGACACGCCCCTGGCCAACATGACCCATTGGCAGGAAATTATCCGCAAGATCATTGCACCGCGGCATCGAGTCCGCATCGGCGTGGTTGGAAAATATATCGAACTGCACGACGCCTACAAGTCGGTCTATGAAGCCATTATTCACGGCGGGGTGGCCAACGATTGCGCGGTGGAAATCGAAAAGGTCGAGGCTGAACAAATTGAAAAGTGCGGCGCGGAAAAAATGCTGAAAGGCCTGGGAGGCATCCTAGTTCCGGGCGGATTTGGCGAACGCGGCATCGAGGGTAAAATCCTGGCGGCGCAATACGCGCGCGAGAAGAAAATTCCCTACCTGGGGCTGTGCCTGGGAATGCAGATTGCGACGATCGAATTCGCGCGCAATGTGCTGAAACTTGCCGGCGCGCATTCGACGGAGTTTGATCCGCATACGCCGCATCCTGTCATCGCGCTGCTCGACGATCAAAAGAATGTCACCTGCAAGGGCGGGACCATGCGGCTGGGGCGCCAGCCTTGCCAGCTTGTGGTGGGTTCTGTGGCCAATCATCTCTACGGCGCATTTGTGGTCAATGAGCGCCATCGGCATCGTTACGAATTCAACAACGATTATCGCGAGCAATTTGAAAAGGCGGGCTATTTCTTTTGCGGGGCCTCGCCCGACGGCAAGCTGGTCGAATTGATCGAACTGCCCGGCCATCCCTTCTTCATGGCGTCACAATTTCATCCGGAATTTCAGAGCAAGCCGGACGCGCCCCATCCGTTGTTCAAAGGCTTTATTGCCGCCGCCCATGCCCAATTTCACAGCAAGGCAATGTGATTCGTATCAGAGAAATTCCAGTTTTGTCGTGGCCGCATCGGAGTCCCAGCCGCGCGGCGGGCGGCTGTTGATCGCCGCCACTTCCTTGATCGAGATTTGCCGGCCGCGGGTTTTCGGACCTTTGACTTCCACGCTGGCGGGCTGGCAGGTCTGCTGGTTGATCTTTTGGTAGGGCGCGGGCTTGTAACGTATAAATAACTCCGAGGGCGTGCCCGGCTCGAAAAATAAAATCTTCGACTTGGGCGGGATGCAGTAATATTCCTTGTTCAGGATGGTGCCGCCGAAAGTGAAGCGCTTGAGATAAGTGGCTTCACGATTTGTATAAGCAAGAGTAATGACGCGTTCACGGTCGGGCACGGCGCTGTAAACCAGGTCAGGCCCGACAAATATTTTTTCCTCCAGTTCCGTCACCCGGTAATGACCGTCGCGGAAGACGAGGAGAAGCTTGTCGAATTTCGTGCATTCCAATTTGAATTCCTCGCCCGACACCTTGTAACCGATGTAGCCCGATTCGCGATCATAGGCGACCTTGAAGGCCTTGAACGCGACTTCGCGGGCATCGACTTCATCGTAGCGGCTGGATTTGGTCAGTCGCGGATAAAGCGGGCCGTACTTGGCCAGCAATTCTTCCAGATGATGGATGGTGTATTTGGTGACGTTCTGCAGGTGCTTGGTGGTTTGCTCCAAATCCGCTTTGACCTTGTCCATTTCCTCGCGATGCTTGTTGATGTCAAATAGAGAAATGCGCCGGATGCGAACGCCCAGCAGCATTTCGATGTCTTCCGGAGCGAGATCCCGGCGCATTTGCCGGCGGAACGGTTTGAAACCTTCCTCGACGGCTTCCGCGACGTCCTCGTTGGTGCGGGCTTGCTCGATTTTCTTGTAAATGCGCTGCTCGATGAAAATGCGCACGAGGGTTTTGTAATGCAGATCCTGCTGGAGTTGTTTTTCCTTTAACTCCAACTCGCGTTTCAGGGTGGCCACGAGTTGCGCGGTGTTTTCGCGCAGCACATCGGAGACGGTCATTTCGACAGGGCGATTGTCTTTAATGACGACAATGCGGCTGGCGATGGTCACTTCGCAATCGGTGAAGGCGTAAAGGGCATCGGCCATCTGGTCCGCGCTGACGCCGCTGGGCGCGCGCACTTCAATTTCCACTTCTTCGGATGTGAAATCGTTGATGCTTTTGACTTTGATTTTGCCTTTGCGCGATGCGTCTTCGATCGAGGCTGTCAGCGACTCAGTCGTCGTGGTAGGCGGAATTTCCTTTATCAGAACGGTTGAGTCGTCCTTGATTTTGATTTTGGCCCGGATTTTAACATCGCCAGCGCCGTCGCGATATTCGCGTGCGTCCATCAAGCCGCCGGTCTGGAAGTCAGGCAAGAGCTTGAACGGCTGCTTTTTCAGAATGGCAATTTGAGCTTCGAGCAATTCAGGGAAGTTGTGGGGTAAAATGCGCGAGGACATGCCGACGGCGATTCCTTCCGCGCCGAGCATGAGCAGGAGGGGGAGCTTGGAGGGCAGGGTGATTGGTTCCTTGCCGCGCCCGTCATAGGTGGGAACGAAATCAGTTATTTCGTCGTTGAAAACCTCGGTGCGGGCCAATTCCGTCAGACGGCACTCGATATAGCGGGGAGCGGCGGCCACATCGCCTGTGAAAACATTGCCAAAATTACCCTGCCCCTCGATGAGATATCGCTTGTTGGTCAGGCCGACCAGGGCGTCGCCGATGGAGGCGTCGCCGTGCGGGTGGAATTTCATGGCGTGGCCGACCACGTTTGCGACCTTGATGAAACGGCCGTCGTCCATGTCGTGCAACGCCCAAAGAATGCGGCGTTGGACGGGCTTGAGGCCGTCGCTCAGATTGGGAATGGCGCGGTCCCGAATGACGTAGGAGGCGTAATCGAGAAAACTGCGGTCCACCCGCCTGTGCAAGGGAAGTTCGATTTTTCCGGGGACGAAGGGGCGGGGGACAACGACTTCGACCTGCTCTGCCTGCACATGCAATTCGTCATGGCCGTTTTTGTCCTGTTTGGGCGGGACAGGGGATGGAGGCGGGTTGGGCGGCGCCGGACTTAAAATTGGCAATTCGGGCTGTTCGGACGGATTCTTGCGTTTGGCGGCCATAAGTTATGTTCAGCTTCTAATAAATTCAGCGCGGTGCGTTTTAAATTTCGACGTGTTCACCGCCCCGGGGACTATCTACTGTTTTTGCTGTTGGCGCGCAAGGTTACAGAAACGAAGCGCGGGAAATCATTCGAAATGTCGAGAATCACTGCTATTAACTTGGTTTGATTCACTTTGACGGGGTTTGACCAGCCGAGCTGGGAAATCTTGTAAGTGATTTAGTATTAGTGAGTTGCGAAAAACTGGGGATTTTTTGATTTGAAGGCGGGTATGACCCGCCAATGCCACTGCTTTGCAGGGACACAAAGGACAGTATGGACGGGCAGGGACGCATGGTTTCCAAGAATAGTCCAAATCCTGCTCAGAATGGAAACTGCCGGGCTCCTGCCACTTCGGTTTGGCGCGATAACGCGTGCTCATTTGAAGATTTTAACACAACTGGCGGAAATCGTACAACTCATGGTGAGCAGAATCTTTTAAGCACGATACCCTTGAAAACATTGACGAAAACGGCTTTCAAGGGTGCGTTTGTCAAGTATGTTTTATTGACGGAGCCGGTTTATTTGCGGGGTCCGGAGTGTTCTTCCCGCAACGGAACGGCCAGCAAAGTATAATAGTTGTCGGTCAGGAAGCCTTCGTAGCCCATGGGGGTGCCGTCCCACATCCGCCAGTCGTTCGAGCGGCCCTTGGCGCCGCGGCCTTCGAATCCGCCCTCGTGGTATTCCTTGAGCATGGGGAATAAAATCGCATCGGCCTCGGCGCGGCGGCCGAGATCGTAGAGCGCCGCCAGGGTAAAATACACAAAGCAGCCCGTCGCCCCGCCGTTTTCGTATTTCTGAAATCCGTCGGCATTGTCCGCCCGGACGCCACCGCCAAAGTGACCATCTCCAGCGCGATGGACATAATCCTTCAACGCGACGGTGATCAAGTTTCCCGGCAGACCCATGTGAAATTGCGTGTAACCCACTTCCTTCATTTTCGCCATCAGCTTGTCCATGATGGCGTTGGCCTTGTCGGGCGGAACCAGTCCGTAATGAATCGCGATGCCGTTCAACCAGAGAAAATAATAGTCGTGCAACTTGCCGTCGGCGCTGCGCCATCCGCCAATGACCCCGGTGGCGGGGTCGTAAAACGTTTTGAAATATGCGGCGCGTAGTTTTTCGGCGGCAGCGCGATAGCGGGCGGCGTCCTCCGTCTTGCCAAGTTGCCGGGCCATGTGCTCCATGCAGCCGAGCGCACGATAGGCCAGGGCGTTGCCGTAGGCGTCTTCGTAGCCGAACCCGATCGTGTCCCACCAGTTGGCTGGCCGCACCTTGGGAAAGCCGCCGGGCCAGATGCCGGAATTGCCGCTGATAACATATTTGACAAGACCGTCGCCATTGGTGTCGGTGGCGAGCATTTTGTCGGCCCAGCCTTTGATTCCGGCGTAATTGGCGGCAAGCCACTGATCGCAGTTTCCGCCACGCACACAATCATCCGATGCTATGAGCAAAGACGGAAATGTGTCCGCCGACTCGGCGGGGAAGTTGCCGGGATGGGGCAAACCATAGGCTGTGCCACCGGCGAGAATGGTGTCCACCGTTTGCCTCACGACATCAAGTGCGGTCAAGCCGTCCGCCAACGGCGGCGATTTCGCCGCAATATCACCGTATTCGTAATAGCAGAACGCGCACGAGGTGGCGCCGCTGCTGTTCGCCAATTGGTGGTGTGCCGGATTTAATTGCAGCACGTCGAGCCAGTTGCGGCGAAAGCTGTCGAAGCGGTGGTCATCCGCGATGCCAGGCAGCTTCGGATAAATCGCCGTAATCTCGAGTTGATATTCGATGCGCGGAGCCGCCGCCGTCGCTTGCGGAAATGTCACGATAACCTCACGACGACCCTTCGTGGTATAGCCGAGCGTTGCGTCCTTGGCCCCGGTTGCGGTGATGCGTAGCGAGCCTTGGCCTGGAAGGTGCATGAGCGCCGGCAGGCGCACGGTGTAGTGACCATTAAAAATCCCGAGGACGGTCGTAAAACACCGGCTGGTGTCGAATGTCAACGGAAGCGACTCTGGCGCACCCGCCGCGCTCCATTGTGAAACCAGCATCAGGCGCCGATCATTCACCTCAATGCTCCATGGCGGCAGCGTGTTCGTCGGCTGGCCGGGTGAACGGTAATCGACCTTTTTCCCGTCAGCCGTCGCCGAAACCTTGACCACAAAATCCATGTTGGACGGAGCGATGGTCTGGATGGCGTTGGGACCGCGCTTGCCAAGGCCGAGACCATCCACGTCAAGCGCATCGAGACCGGGCGCGTGCGGGGACATTTGCACTTCGATGCTCGGCGAAACGAAATACAGTTTATCACCTGGCGTGAAATTGGTCTCGGCGGCAGAAGTATCTAATGTGCTTACAATCCAGGCGGCGAGAATGATCCTGATTGACAGGCGAAGCAGGTTTGTTGAGCGTGCCGGCTTGGGATAACGGTTGCACTTTAAGCCAGTGGCGGCGTGATTGGTTTGGATGACGGAATTACTCATTGTGCGTTAGCGATAAAACACTGCACGGTAAAGACAACACCGTTGCAACGCCAGATTTTTGCTTGGGATTTCAAATGGGAATGCAGAGTGGCAGAAGGGCGCCGTACTCCGGGACGCTTCTCGAACAGTGGGAAGGGTCCAGTAGTGCGTTAGCGCCAGTGATGGGCGTGATTAAAAGTGAGTGAGAAGACGAAGGATTCAACCCGTTCCGGGTAGCGGCGAATACCGGACGGACCTGGGGTAGTCCCTCTGGGAATCGGGCCAACCCCAGGCTGAATGATTTTCTCCCGTTGGGAGAATGAACGGTGACTCACACCCGCCAGCGAGGGCGCATCTTGACACACGCACCATAATGGAGGGGTAAACGGCTCATCCTCCGAGCCACAAACGGAACTTTGAACGAAAGGATCGTATGAACTCGGAATCGGAACGGGTCCCCTC
>Ga0182030_10003129_pt1 | contig 35308 bp, 34 predicted proteins | sample 812S3MmetaG_FD_121299 | JGI IMG/M metagenome (GOLD analysis project Ga0182030, IMG submission 121299) | Permafrost microbial communities from Stordalen Mire, Sweden - 812S3M metaG (Illumina Assembly) | ecosystem: Environmental > Terrestrial > Soil > Wetlands > Permafrost | place: Sweden...
CAAGGCTGCGGCGGAGGCCAAGGCGGCCGCGGACGCCAAGGCGGCCGCCAAGGCCGCTGCCGATGCAAAGGCTGCCGCCGCGTCCAAGGCGGCGGCGGATGAGCTGCGCAAGGAGTTGGGCGAGGAGGAACACGTTTCTGCGGTCGAGGCGAGTCCGCTCAAAGATCGCTATGTGGCCAGCCTTCGCAATAGAATTCAAAATGCATGGATCAAGCCGCCCTCGGCCAGGGTCGGCGTCGACTGTCTGGTGGAGGTGACACAGGTGCCCGGCGGCGAAGTCACGAGCGCCAAGGTGACGCAATGCAACGGGGATGCAGCGGTACGCCAGTCGATCGAGAATGCCGTCTATCGCGCCTCTCCGTTGCCGGATCCGCCGGATCCGGCGCTGTTTCAACGTAACTTTGCATTCAGGTTCAAACCCGATGAATAAATTGCTCCTCGCCGCGGCCGCCTTGCTTGCGTGTTTGGCATTCTCACAAAGCGGCCGCGCGGAGTTCGTCGTGGAAGTTACCCGCGGCCAGGACAACGCGGTGCCGATTGCAATCGTGCCATTCCTGGCGGCGGAGTCGGCGGATGCCTCGAACGATGCCGCCACGGTCGTGAGCAGCGACCTTGCGCGCAGCGGCCGATTCAAAGCCATGGACCGCAAGGACATGGTGGAGCAGCCGCATGTCGGCGCAGGCATCGCGTTCGACGATTGGCGGCGGCTTGGGAACGACTACATTGTCGTCGGTCAGATGCTGCCTCAGGGGCCGGACCGCTACACCATCAACTTCGAGCTCTACAACGTGCTCACCCGACAACGTCTGCTCGGCTATCAGATCAGCGCGAATCGACCGGGCTTGAGGCTCGCGAGCCATCAAATCGCGGACATGGTGTTCGACAAGATTTTGGGTATCCGCGGCGCGTTCGCAACGCGCATCGCCTATGTCTCGGTGCTGGGTTCGGTTCCGCACCGCAATTACCGGCTCATCGTCGCGGACTCCGATGGCGAGAATCCGCATATCGTGATGCAGTCGAACGAGCCGTTGATGTCGCCCGCGTGGTCGCCCGACGGGCAAAGCCTGGCTTACGTCTCGTTCGAGGATCGGCTGCCCTCGGTATACGTGCAATACCTCAAGACGGGCGAGCGGCGCCGCGTCTCCGCGAAGGCGGGTGTGAACCAAGCTCCGGCGTTTTCGCCGGACGGCAAGAAGCTGGCGCTGACGCTCTCGACCCGCGACGGCAATCTGGATGTATATCTGCTCGATTTGACCACCAACGGACTCACGCGCCTCACCGACGATCCCGGCATCGACACGGAACCGGAGTGGTCCAGGGACGGCCAAAGCATTTACTTCACGTCCGATCGGGCGGGCGGCCCGCAGATCTACCGGGTGGGAATTCAACCGGGCGAGCACCCCCGCAGGCTCACATTCCAGGGCAATTACAACGCGCGCCCGCGGATCTCGCCCGATGAGTCGCAGCTTGCATTCGTCACGCAGGAGGGCGGGGCGTATCGAATCGCCGTCATGGACCTGAAGGGCAGAGGGGACGCGCAGATCCTCACCAAGGGTCAGTTCGACGTGTCACCGAGCTATGCACCGAACGGGGCGATGATCATCTATGCGAGCCGCGACCACGGGCGCGGCGTCCTCGCGATGACGAGCTCCGACGGCCGCGTCCAGGAAAAATTGGTGTCCAGCGAGGGCGAGGTGCAGGAGCCGGCGTGGTCCCCGTTCTGACGCCGATGCGACGCTTCAGTCGATGATTTGCTCAACTCGGTTCATAATGTCCTACATCGGTTCAATCTCTTTAGCAGCATCCGGATGGAATATTCAATGAAAAAAATGGTATCGATCGCCTGTTTGTTCGCGGCAGCCGCGCTGCTCGCGGGCTGTCCCAAGAAAAACACGACCGTCGAGCCGCCGGTCGCGGGCAGCCAGATCGCGGGCTCGGCCAATCCGAACGGCGAGGGAGCGTCCACCTCCGCGACGCCACTCGGCGGCGATGCCAGCAGCATGGGCGGCGCCCAAGGCGGCGGCGGACCGGCGGGCTCAGCCGAGAGCCGGATTATTTATTTTGACTTCGACAAATCCGACATCAGGCCGGAATTTGCGGGCATCGTCACCGCCAATGCCCAGTATCTCACCGCACACCCGGGGGCCAAGCTGAAGCTCGAGGGGAACACCGACGAGCGCGGCACGCGCGAATACAACATCGGGCTCGGGGAGCGGCGCGCACAGGCGGTGAGGCGGGCTCTGATGCTGCAGGGCGCATCCGAAAATCAGCTCAGCACCGTGAGCTTCGGCGCCGAACGGCCTGCGGTCGAAGGCGACGACGAGTCGGCTTGGTCCAAGAATCGGCGAGTGGAACTCGTCTACACGCCGTGAGGAGCGCGCGCGCATCGGCCCTTGCTTCCGCGTGCGCAGCCGCGCTGGCGCTTGCCGGCTGCGCCACCAGTCCGGAGGAAGATCCGGTGCAGATCAAGCTCAACGATCTCGATACGCGATTGACGCGGATCGAGCGCGTGATGTCGAACAACAGCCTGCTCGAGATCTCGAACCAGATGGGCGCCCTGCAGGCAGACCTGCGTTCGATGCACAATGACATCGACGTGCTCAATCACGGGCTCGACACGAGCCGCAAACAACAGCACGATTTGTACGCGGATCTGGATCAGCGTCTCAAGGCGCTCGAGTCGCGGGCGGGCGCCGCGGGTGGATCGGCGCCGGCAGCGGCGGGCGGCGCAATGCCGCCCGGTCCGCCCGGGAGCACGGTGCTCGGGGCTGCAGCGACTGCGGGCCCGGCGGCAGCCGATGCGGGGGCCGGCGGTCCTGCGCCGAACGCAGCGGGCGCAGCCGATACCGTGAGCTATCAGGCGGCGTTCGCGCTGCTCAAGAACAGCCAATACGATCAGGCGATCCGGGCATTCCAGTCGTTCCTCGGCACTTATCCCTCGAGTCCGCTCGCGGATAATGCCCAGTATTGGCTCGGGGAAGCCTACTACGTGAACCGCGCTTTTCCGGAAGCCTTGGCGGCCTTCCAGAAAGTCATCGACAAATACCCACAGTCGCGAAAGATTCCCGACGCGTTGCTCAAAGTGGGTTATTGCGACTACGAGCTCAAACAGTTCCAGGCGGCGAAAGACTCCCTGACGCAGGTCCAGGCGAAATACGCCGATACCCCGGCGGGTCATCTCGCGCAGCAGCGGCTAGAGAAGATCGCAGCCGAAAATCATTGACAGGGCGGGGCAGCATTGAGTGACGCACGGACGAAGCGCGGCCGGCTGCGCATCAACGAGATTTTCCATTCGCTGCAGGGCGAGGCCGATTCGGTCGGGTTTCGAACGGTGTTCGTGCGGCTCACTGGATGTCCGCTGCGCTGTCAGTACTGCGATACGGCGTATGCTTTTCACGAGGGCGAGTGGCGCGACATCGATGCGGTCATGGAGACGGTCAAGAGTTTCGATGCCCAACACGTCTGCGTGACCGGCGGCGAGCCGCTGGCACAACCGGATTGTTTGGCGCTGCTCACACGCCTGTGCGACTCCGGCTATCGGGTGTCGCTCGAGACGAGCGGCGCCATGCGCATCGCCCCTGTCGACTCCCGGGTCTCGCGGGTCGTCGACGTGAAGACCCCGGGGTCGGGCGAATCGGCGAGGAATCTTCAGGAAAACTTCGCTGCGCTCACCCACCTCGATCAATTGAAGTTCGTGATTTGTTCGCGCGAGGACTACGACTGGAGCAGATCGTACCTTCAAGAGCACGCGCTGGCCGGGCGCTGCCAGGTGCTGTTTTCGCCGAGCTATACGCAGATCTCGCCGACGGCGCTCGCCGAGTGGATCCTGGCGGACCGGCTCCCCGTGCGCTTTCAATTGCAGCTTCACAAGATATTGTGGGGCGATGTGCCGGGGAAATGAGCGGGCAAGCTCAACGCCGCGTCGAGAAGCCCGCGGTCGTGCTGCTGTCCGGTGGCCTGGATTCCGCCACCACGCTTGCCATGGCGCGCGCCCGCGGCTTCGAGGCGTTTGCGCTCAGCGTCGATTATGGTCAGCGACATGGCGCGGAACTCCTCGCTGCAGCGCGCGTCGCGGCGGCACTCGGTGCCCGCGAGCATCGCGTGATGCGCGTGGACCTCGCCGGCATCGGCGGCTCGGCGCTCACCGATGCGACGCTCGCGATTCCCGAGACACCGACTTCCGGCATTCCAATCACCTACGTTCCGGCGCGCAACACCATGATGCTCGCGCTCGCGCTCGGCTGGGCGGAGGTGCTCGGCTCCCGGGACATTTTCATCGGCGTCACGTCGGTGGACTTTTCAGGGTATCCCGACTGTCGCCCCGAGTTCATCGCGGCGTTCGAGAGTCTCGCCCGGCTTGCGACCAAGGCGGGAGTGGAGGGCGGGCGCTTTAAGATCCATGCGCCGCTGGTCGCGATGTCGAAGGCCGAGATCGTGCGTGAGGGAATTCGCCTGGGCGTGGATTATTCGATGACGGTCTCCTGCTATCAGGCGAGTGACGCCGGGTTGGCGTGCGGGCGTTGCGACTCCTGTCGATTGCGGGCGGCAGGATTTGCGGCAGTGGGGGTGGTGGACCCGACTCGGTACCGATGAGAGTCGGCTGCGCGGCGCATGAGCCGCGCAGCCCTCACGGCGCGTGAACTGATCACGGAAAGTTGGCTATACTCTGCGGCCACCATGGGACGGTAGCTCAGTTGGTAGAGCAAGGCCCTTTTAAGGCTTTGGTCCTGGGTTCGAGTCCCAGCCGTCCCACCATAAATCAACGACTTACGCCCGTTTGTCGTCTCGCGTACGGAAATCAAAAGGCGAGTCCCCGGGTTCGCCGGATCATTCGCGCGTTTTCGGTCTTAGAGGGAAAGCGCTACTTCACCAACAATTCTCGCGAGATGCGATCGGCACGTCCCGCGCTGAAACTGCCCGTACCCTGATTGTTATTCCAGTAGTAGTGATCGCCGTCGGCCGACACAAAATAGACCCACGGAACCACCTCAGAGTCGTAGGTCACGGTCGCAACGCAATTCTCGGTCACGGTATAGGTGCCAGTGCCGCTATACGTCTGCGACGACACGCCATCGCTGTAAAGCTCGTAGTACTTCATGTGGCCCTTGCCGTCGAACGACTCCTGGCCACTGCCCGATGATGCGGCACCTTGGGCCGTACTGGTCACTTCACTCCACGCCATCGTCCCATGCAAGCTCTCGAGCGAGCAGTTTTCCTCCTCGGCGCTTGCCGCGATGGCGGCAAGTCCAAGCATCGATGCGCAAGCGGTCAACACGAGTTTCTTATGCACGAAATACCTCCCTGGTTGAGTCATCGCAAGCTGAGAGTCTCGCAAACTCAGCGTGAGCTTACCAGCGGGCACTCGACATAAGCAGCCGGTAAAGCGCCGCGCCGCCCCATCGCAGCGACAAGGGAAAAGCGCTTCTTTGCCATAGAAACGTATTGTAGGGGTCAGGGCGTTTTCACGAGCTCAACCTTGTCGACCTCCGTGGCAATCGAGTGTCCGGCGGTCGATACGGCGCCGGAGAGCGATTCGATCGCAGCATCGGTATGGCTCATCATGTCATCGTAACTGGCAAACCGGGCACCCGACTCAAGCGGAATGAACGTTACCTTGGGCGACAGGGCCTTGCGCCCCACGTCGAACACCTGCTCGTAAAGAATTCCTTTGGTGACGGGATCAAGAAGGCGGGCATGAACTATGACCCAGGGAGTGCATCCCTCCGATGAGGTCTCGTACCCTAACGCGCCAAACCACACATTCAGGATCGCGCTTTTGTCCGTCTGAATCCCGGAGTAGTCATCACCCTTCTTGCCCGTTGCCGGCACCGGAAACTGGTCCGGAAGGTAGTCGAGCCGAAGGTGCTGCGCCTGAAATGCTTGGCGAAGGCTCTCCACCATCACTGCTGCCATCTGTGCGTGGTGTTCGTTCAGCGTCGTTGCGAGCGCTTCTGAGTGCTGGGCATCCGCCCCCGCCTTGATCGCGCCGCCAATGGCACCGAGTGCGAAGAGGCCGCTGTGGGAGTCGCGTACCTGCACGCGGTGAGATTCGGCCACCCGCAATAGCGCAATCGATCGCTCCGGTGCCGACGAGACTTCAGGTGAGGGAAGGGAGCTCGCCGCAGAGGCCGCGCCTTGCGGGAGCGCTAAGGAGGGGAGCAGCTGCGCGCAAGCCAGGGTGAGTAGGACCAATCGCATGTCATGTTTCCTTAGGCAAGGGGTTTGTTTGTGCTTATAGGCGCCCCCATCTTAGAAGCTTAGATTAATTCACGCGAAAGGCCATTCCAAACAGCCTCAATGACGGGCCCATCATCGTATAGAAAAAATCTAATAATAAACTGTAAATAAGGCTGCGGCCGAAAGGACAGTCTTAAACCGACGGCGAGGTCTGCGGCGCGACGGAGAAGAGCAAATATCGGAGTAGTTTTTTTCCTTCGGCCGCTTGCGTTTGCCTACGCCGCGGGAACCACATGATCTGCGACGATCTGGTCGAGCGCGTTGGCATTCCGAATGATGATTTTGCCGCGCCCCAACCCCCACCCATCGCTTCGCCTTCCAACTCTGCAAGTGTTGATTGACGATCTGGCGGGATAAAACTAGGAAGCGGGCCATTTCATCCTGCGAGACCTTCAGCTCGATTCCCGCGCCGGTTTCCCGTCCGTGCAGTCGACCGAGCGACAGCAGCCGCCGCGCGAGCCGCGCCGGAACCGCAAGCAGTGCGAATTGCTCCGCAAAGCCGCTAACCCAGCGAAGACGAGCGCATAGCAGTCGCAACAGGTGATCCGTCAGCAAGGGTTCTGTCGCGAGCAGCCTGAGAAACTGCTCGCGTTGGATGATCAGCAGATCGGACGGGGCGGTTGCGATGGCGCTCGCCGTGCGCGCGCGGCCGTCGAGCAGCGCGATCTCGCCGAAGGTATCGCCGGGCTCCATGATGTTCAAGAACACCCTCGCGTCCGCCTGCGCTGCTCGCGCTCATGCGCACCCGGCCCGTGGCGACTCCAAACAGCGGCGGCCGATAAAATAATAACGGTTGCGATGATATCAAGTGATATAGTATTGTCAAATTATCATTGAATCCGGCAACCGATGACCGCGGCATCCGACGACCTCTTGCGCAGCTTCGGCTTTCTCCTCAAGGACGTGAGCCGATTGTATGTACAGCGCTTCGAGCAACGAGCCGTCGCGCTGGGATTGACCTTGTCCCAGTGCAAGGCGCTGGTTTATCTTGCACGGCGCGAGGGGATCAGCCAGGCGCAGCTGTCGGAGTCGGCAGATATCGAACCGATGACGCTGGTCCGTATTCTGGACCACATGGAATCGGAAGGAGTGCTGGAGCGCCGCGCAGACCCTGCGGATCGCCGGGCGCGTCGCCTCTATCTCAGGGACAAAGCCAAGCCGCTGCTCGCTGACATTTGGCGCCTTTCGGATTTGACTCGCGGTGAGGCATTTTCGGGGATGGCCCGGCAACGCGCGGGTGAGCTGATCGAGCTGTTGGATAAGGTCCGGGGCAATTTGATGGGACTCGAGCCGGTACCGCCCGAGTATTCAACGGGACCCGTGGGCAGTCCCCCCGGACGCGGGAGCGAAGGCGTGGTCCCCTCTCGGCGCAGGCGAAGCAACCCGCGGTCATGAGCGCACGAGCTTCCGAATTGCAGGATGAGACCGCCGTGGCTGCGGTTGAGCGTCCCGGGAAGTTGCGGCGGTGGCGGCGGCCTCTCATGCTATTGGCACCTGTTCTGGTGATCATCGGCGCATTTTTCTACTTCACCAACGGCCGCTATCAGAGCACCGACGATGCCTACACGCAGGCGGCCACGGTTTCGATCAGCCCCAACATCGCCGGACGCGTTGTCGAGATCGACGTTCACGACAACGAGATCGTTCAACGAGGAGCGGTACTGTTCAGACTGGACGATGCGTCATTCCGTATTGCCGTGAGCAATGCGATGGCGCATCTGGCTGCGACCCGGCTTCAGGTTCAGTCGCTGAAATCCGTCTATCGGGAACGTCAGAGCGAGCTGCGGGCGGCACGCGATTCGGAGGCCTATGCGCGCCAGCAATTCGACCGCCAACGCCGGCTTCTCGCTTCCGGTATCGCTTCGCAGGCGCAGTACGATCAAGCCAGCCACGCCCGCGACGCCGCCCTGCAGCAGGTGGCCAGTGCCGAGCAACAAATCGGGGTTGCACTCGCGGATCTGGACGGTGATCCCGACATTGCCCCCGCGCGGCATCCGTTGGTGGAAGAAGCACAGGCTGCGCTGGACCGAGCGCAGCTCGATCTGTCGTACACGACCATCCTCGCGCCGGCCAAGGGAATCGTGGCCAAAGTCGAACAGTTGCAGGTGGGGGATTACATCGCGGCCTCCGCACCGGTATTCGCATTGGTGTCTACCGACAATGTTTGGATCGAGGCCAACTTCAAGGAGGTGCAGCTCGCGCGAATGCGGGCTGGCCAGTCGGCGACAGTCACCATCGATCGTTATCCCGGCCGGCGGTTCGCGGCGGAAGTCACGAGCATGAGCCCGAGTACCGGGTCGCAGTTCTCGCTGCTTCCCCCGGAGAACGCCACTGGCAACTGGGTGAAAGTGGTGCAGCGCGTGCCTGTTCGACTGCGCTTGGTGGATGTCGATCCCGGATTGCTTCTGCAGACGGGATTGAGTGCGGACGTCAAAGTCGATACCCGCTCAAGTGCTCGGGAGCCGGCCGCAAGCCCGCGTCTGTCGGCTGGAAAGATGCGGTGAGCAGCACCCCGGTGCTGGCTGGCGAGGTCGTGGGTCCGCGGCGCGCACTCATCACCATTTCCGTCATGATCGCCTCGATCATGCAATCGATCGACAACACCATCGCCAACGTTGCCTTGCCGCGTATTCAGGGGTCGCTGTCAGCGACACAGGATCAAATGGCCTGGGTGCTGACCTCCTATATCATTGCTGCTGCGATCATGACACCGTTGAGCGGGTGGCTCGCTGCACAGATTGGGCGCAAGCGTGTATTCCTGTTCTCGGTTGCGGGCTTCACCGTTGCATCCATGCTTTGCGGGCTCGCACAATCGCTGCCGGAAATCGTGCTGGCGCGGCTGTTGCAAGGACTTTGCGGGGCAGCTCTGATTCCGATGTCGCAGGCTGTTTTGCTCGACATCAATCCGCCCAAGGACCATGGACGCGCGATGGCAATCTGGGCAATGGCGGTGACTGTGGGTCCGATCGTCGGTCCGGCTGTCGGAGGGTGGCTGACCGACAATTTCAACTGGCGATGGGTGTTCTACATCAACTTGCCATTTGGGATTCTTGCCTTTCTCGGCATTGCCAGTTTCATGTCGGAGACGGAGTCGCGCAAGGCGAGGTTCGACTTCTTCGGCTTCATTGCGTTGAGTGTGGCGGTAGCCGCGTTGCAGCTCACCTTGGACCGCGGCCAGCTCAAGGACTGGTTCAACTCCGCAGAAATCTGGGCGGAAAGCACCATAACCGTGGTGGCTTTCTATTTGTTCGTCGTACACATGCTGACGACGACCGGAGAGCGCTTCATCAGTCCCGCGCTCCTGAAGGATCGAAATTTTGTCACCGGCAATGTATTCATGTTCATCGTCGGCGTCGTGCTTTTCGCAACACTGGCGCTGCTGCCGCCGCTGCTGCAAAACCTTCTAAATTACCCCGTGGTCACCACCGGGCTGGTCACGGCGCCCCGGGGCGTCGGATCCTTGATCGCGATGTTCGTGGTGGGACGTGCGATGGCCAGGGCCGACACGCGGCTGATCATTGGAATAGGATTCGCCTTGACGGCGCTGGCCTCGTGGCAAATGACGCGCTTCGATTTACAAATGGACAGCGCAACTGTCGTGTGGAGCGGCCTGATTCAAGGGCTTGGAACCGGCTTTGTGTATGTACCGTTGGCGACGGCGACGTTCGCCACACTGACTCCCGCCCTGCGCAACGAAGGCACGGCGATCTTCAGTCTCACGCGCAACATGGGCAGCAGCATCGGGATTTCAGTGGTGGAGACGCTCCTCACGCGCAACACCCAGATCATGCACGCCTCGTTGGCCGAGCACATCAATCCGTTCAGTCCGATTCTCCGTGCTCAACTGCCGGGCGGACCGCCGTCGCCGGGCGCATTGGCGGCACTGAATGCAACCGTGACCGCGCAAGCCAACATGATCGCGGTGATTGACGATTTCAAGTTGATGATGGTGTTGAGTCTCGCTGCCATCCCAATGGTGCTGCTGATGAGACGTAATGGGGGCGGCGCACCATCCGAGCCGGTGGTGGTGGAATGAGTACGCCGGCAGATAACGCAGTTCACGGACGCCGCGGGCCATATGCTGGCTCGATCGGGCTTTTTTGCCTGACCGGCATCTTGTGCTGCGCGGGCTGCAGCGTGGGTCCAAAATTCGTGAGGCCCGCCGCTCCCGCCGCCGAGCGCTATACCGCCGCATCGCCCCAGGGGCAGGATGCAGTGGCGGTGGGTGACAACGTCCAACGCATCGATCTCGGGCGGGAAATCGAAGGCAATTGGTGGGCACTGTTCAAGTCTGAGGCCGTCGATGACATCGTCAAGCAAGCGGTTGAGCACAACCGCAGCCTGGCTGCCTCCATGGCGACCCTAGAACAGGCTCGCGAGCTCGCGCTGGCGCAGGCGGGCACCCGTTATCCTCAGGTCGGCCTCAGCGCCGGAGTGGGTCGACAGAAATACGGTCAGCAGTTTTTGGGCAGCCTTTTCGATCTGCCGCCCTTCACGTATTTCGCAGTGGGCCCCACCGTCAGCTATACGCTGGACTATACCGGCGGCGTGGCGCGCAGCGTGGAAGAGCAATCGGCCATCGCGCAGGTGCAGCGGCACGAACTCGATGCCGCGTATCTCGCGGTCACGGGCCAGGCGGTGATGCAGGTGATTGCCATCGCGTCGAGCCGCGCGCAGATTGAAACCGTCGAAACCATCCTCGAGCAAGACCGTGACAACCTAAAACTGGTGCAAACCGCTTTCCAGGACGGCTCGGTCGCGCGCATCGATGTGCTGAGTGCGCAGAGCCAGATGGCGAGCGACATGGCTTTGCTCCCGCCGTTGCGCCAAGAGCTATCGAAGTCGCGCCACGCGTTGTCTGTGGTTCTCGGGCGCGTACCGGCAGCCGACTTGCCTGCCGACGTGAATCTCGCGCAAATCACCTTGCCCCTCGAGGTCCCTGTGAGCCTTCCCTCGGAACTCGCCCATCGCCGTCCCGATATTCTGGCGGCAGAGGCGCGATTGCACGCAGCCACCAGCGCAGTCGGGGTGGCGGAGTCGAATCTATATCCGAAGATTCAATTGAGCGCCACTCTGGGGCAACAAGCGGTCAACGCCGATCAAATCTTCAACCGATCGAATACCGCCTGGAGTCTGATCTCGGGCTTGACTGTGCCGCTTTTCGACGGAGGTACGCTGCGTGCCGAGAAACGCGCCGCGCTGGACGCCATGCACGCGAGCGCCGCCCAATATGAGCAGACCGTTCTCGAGGCCTTTGGGCAGGTTGCAGACCTGCTCGAGGCGTTGAGTCACGATGCCGAGCAATTCGATGCACAAGCCGAGGCCCAGGACCTCGCGCAGAGCAGCCTCGGGCTCGCGCGTGCAAGTTATGCCGAAGGGAACGCGGGTGTCTTGCAGGTGTTGGATGCAGAGCGCGTATATCAGCAGGCCCGGTTCGGGTACGTACGCGCCAAAGCGCAGCGTTACCTGGATACGGTGCAGCTATTCCTGGCGCTCGGAGGAACTCCGCGCGGCCTCTCTCCGGTCGGAGATTAACTATATACTAACGTACGTTGGCCGATTGACGGGTAAAGCGTGAAAGCGCGAAGCTATCCGAGATGATATCGAATCGAGAGGCTGCGACCATGAAACGCAATGAAAAAGTTGGGATCGGTTTTCTGATCCACGACGTGTCGCGTCTCTGTCGGACTGCCTTCGATCAGCGCATGAAGCCATTGGACATTACCCGCTCTCAGTGGTGGGTACTCACGGGACTGTCACGTCATGGCGAGAGCGGTATCACTCAAACGGGGCTCGCGCAGGTGCTGGATTTGGGAAAGGTGGCGTTGGGCGGGCTCCTCGACCGGCTCGAGGACCGTGGATTCGTCAAGCGCCACGCGGACGCGCTGGATCGTCGCGTCAATCGCATTCATTTGACCCGCAAGGGTCAAACAGTCCTCGATAAGATGGCGCACGTTGGCATGGAGATGAACACCAAGATCATGAAAGGCATCATATCGGAGCGGCAGCGCTTGCTTGCGGAATTGCTCAGCATCATGAAGAAGAATCTCATTGACATGGATGTGGTGCCCGGGTCGGTTGAGCGGCGCCGGGGCGATGACGGTGCGCGTCGCGATGGACTTTAAAGGAGCTTGGCGTGCCTGGGATCTACTTTGATGACTTGGCGGTCGGACAGGTGTTCAAGCACGCCATCCGGCGCACCGTGACCGAGGCCGATAATGTCTGGTTCTCGGCGCTCACGCACAATCCTGCATATTTGCATTTAGACGAGGAATATTGTCGGACGCAGACGGAATTTGGCCGACGCGTGGTCAACAGCGGTTTCACGCTGGGTCTGATGGTGGGGATCTCCGTCGGCGATACGACATTGGGCACGGCCGTAGCCAACCTGGGTTGGGACGAGGTGAAATTTCCGAAACCGGTGTTTCACGGGGATACCCTTCACGTCGAGACCGAGGTGCTCGAACTCCGGGAAAGCAAATCGCGCCCTAACGCCGGAATCGTTACATTCCTTCATCGGGCGTACAATCAGCACAACGAGCTCGTGGCTCACTGCAAGCGCAGCGGCCTCCAGCTCAAGCGTCCAACCTAAGCACCCATGCCGTTACGTTCATTTCTTTTCGTTCCCGGCGACAGCGAGAAGAAACTCTCGAAGTCACGCGATGTCGGTGCTGATGCGCTGATTATCGATCTCGAGGATGCGGTCATGCCGGACCGCAAACCGATCGCGCGCGATTTGACCGGTCGCTTCATCGACGCCGAAGGGCAACGAATCCCAAGCCAGGTTTGGGTCCGCATCAATCCGTTGGGCTCGGAGTTCGTGCTCGAGGATCTCAACGCCGTGGTGCGGCCCGGTCTGCGCGGACTGGTGGTGCCCAAGGCGGACGGCCCGGCTGATCTGCTGCGTGTATCCCATTACCTGGATGTTTTGGAGTCCCGCGCGGGCATTGCGCCCGGAATGGTACGGCTGTTGTCTGTCGCGACCGAGACGGCTCGAAGCGCATTTACGCTCGGCGACTACGCAACTGCGGGTTTATCCCGATTGTTCGGTCTGACGTGGGGAGCAGAGGATCTGAGTACGGCGATCGGCGCGAGCACCAATCGGGGTCCTGATGGCGAGTGGGCGCTCACTTATCGGATGGTGCGCTCACAGTGTCTGCTTGCGGCGCGTGCGGCGGGGGTCGAGCCCATCGACACGCTGTACGCGAACTTCAAGGATCCGGAAGGGCTCGCCAAGTCCTGTCAGATGGCGCGCTCGGAGGGATTCACGGGCCGGCTGGCGATTCACCCGGATCAGGTATCAGTGATCAACTCGGAATTCGTACCCAGCGCCGATGAGGTTGCTCACGCCAAGCGCGTGATCGAGGCGTTCGCAGCCACGCCGGGAGCGGGGACGGTGAGTCTCGATGGATTCATGGTGGACCAACCACATCTGACGCAGGCTCGCCGGGTGATCGCGCTCCATGAGCAGTCGGTCCGGCGATGAAAGGCTCGGCAGATGTGGGCCATCTGCTCGCGTGGCCTGCCGCGTCTTTGTCGCGGTAAGCGTCGAAGAGTAGGGCGTGCGGCGTCGGCCGGATTTGTTGCATCGCGCGAAGGTCGCTGACGATATGGTGTAATGGGCTGCATGATCGTTCATCTCGTCGACGGCACCTACGAGCTCTTTCGTCATTTCTACGGCTTGCGCCGCTTCACCAAGGGCGCCGATCGGCCGTTCGGCGCCGTGCTCGGAGTGCTCAACGGCGTATTGCAGATGATCGAGGAGGGAGCAACCCACCTCGGAGTCGCCACCGATCACGTCATCGAGTCGTTCCGCAACCAACTATGGAGCGGCTACAAGACGGGCGAGGGCATCGAGGCCGCCTTGCGAGCTCAGTTTCAACCGCTGGAGGAGGCGCTCGATGCCATGGGGGTCGTCGTCTGGCCGATGATCGAGCTGGAGGCGGACGACGCGCTCGCCTCGGCGGCGGCGATTGCGGCAGAGGACTTGCGCGTGCAGAAGATATGCATCTGGACGCCTGACAAGGACCTCGCACAGTGTGTGCGCGCCGACCGTGTGGTGCAGGTGGACCGAAAAAGCAAGTCGATCCGGGATTCGGACGGCGTGCGCGCCAAATTCGGCGTGAGCCCTGAATTCATTCCTGATTATCTCGCCCTGGTGGGAGACAGCGCCGACGGCTATCCGGGGATCGCGGGGATCGGGCCCAAAGGGGCCGCGAGCCTGCTTGCTCGGTTCGGCAAAATCGAGGATTTTCCCGCGGACGTGCTCGGCGAGCGGCGCGAGCTCGCGCTCAAGTTCAAAACGCTGGCGACGCTGCGCACCGACGCGACGCTGTTCAGCGATGTGGACACGTTGAAGTGGTCCGGCCCTTTGCCGGGATTTCGAGCTCAGTGCGAGAACCTGGGCGATCCGCGGGTGTTCCAGCGGGCTGAGAAGGCTGCGGCCGCACGGACTTCCCGGCAAGCCGCGCCCTAGCAAACGCGCCGTCGGGAAGCTGTTGGGCTGGCGCAGAATCTGAAAGTGCCTGACGGCCGGCGTCTCAACCGCCGCCGCCGGCCACGACACATCCCGCATCCATCAGCAGATCGCCGCTGGGACCGTTGCCGGTCAATATGACGAACCCTGGCCCGCTCGAGTATTGCGCGCCTGCGATCAGCACGGTGTAGTTTCCCAGGTGATGCCGCGCGTCCGGACTTAGGTTCGCCACCAATTCGAAGGGATTTGACACCTCCAGCGCCTGACTCGAGAGACGGATCGCTTGAAAGGAGAATCCGGCCACCGTGACCGGCGACCATCGATCGGTCAGAGTGTCCGCCACCGCCTTCAGGGAGGCCACCACCTCCGGCCTCAAGCATTCGATGTGAATGTTGAACTGATGCTGCGTGCGCGTTGCCGCAGTGCCCACCGCCAATCCCACGTCGACGCTGGGTATCGGGTGCCCGACGAATTTCGCGAGCAGATCGCGACCGTGCCAGGCTTGTGCAAAATAATTGGGCAGGTTGGGATCGAGCAATTCCGTGCTTTCGGTGCCGGTCATCGTCTGGGTGGGAATCAACAGATAGCGGGCACCGCCGTCGGGATCGGCGAGCAAGGCATAGCCGGGGCTCTCGGCATTCGCTCCGGCGAGAAACACTTTCTCGCAGGGCGATGGATCCTGGCGTTGTGTCCAATTGACCACGCATCGGTTCTGCACGATCTGTCGATAGGCGTCCGGCCCCGCGTTGGGCAATAAATCGGAGGATTTCTCCCGAGAACTCTGCGACGTTCCGAGGCCCATGGCCGACGATATCGCCGTGGTGGCCACGAGGAGGGGGTAAAGCGTGCGGAGTCGTGAGGCGGAATGTCGGTGCATCGAATTCTTTTACCACAAACTTATATTCGTCAAGGAGATGACTCATCGGGCATGGATAAAAATAAACTTGGAGGCGGCCTTGCGAATCTTTTGAAGATTTGACAATTAGTCCATTAAACTGCCCCCCGGCGGACCGACGGGTCGCCGGCAGCTGCTGCGGGCGACGTCAAAAGCAAAGGGACACATGGATATCCACGAATACCAAGCGAAAGAACTTCTGTCCGGATTCGGCGTCGCGGTACCGCCCGGGGGCGTTGCCTACAGCGCGGAACAGGCGGTCTACGTCGCCACTGAGTTGGGCGGATGGCATTGGGCGGTCAAGGCGCAAATTCATGCGGGCGGGCGCGGCAAGGCGGGGGGTGTGAAGCTGTGCCGCACCTACCAGGAAGTCGCAACCGCGGCGAAATCGCTGCTCGGCGCCACGCTGGTGACTCATCAGACCGGGCCCGAGGGCAAAACCGTGCATCGCTTATACGTCGAGAAGGCCGAGCCGTTCGTGCGTGCGATGTACCTGGGCTTCGTGCTCGATCGCAAGATCGAGCGCATCCGGGTGATCGCTTCGGCGGAGGGGGGCGTCGAGATCGAGGAGATCGCTGCCAGCCGTCCCGACAGCATTCTGCAGCAACAAGTCGATCCGGCGGTGGGACTGCAGGCATTCCAAGCGCGGGAGCTCGCATTCGGCATGGGGCTCAACATCAAGCAGGTGAGCCAGGCCGTCACCATGATCCTGGGGTGCTACCGCGCCTTTCGCGATTTGGACGCGACCATGGTGGAGATCAACCCGCTGGTGGTGACCAAGGACGACCGCGTGCTCGCCCTCGACGCCAAGATGTCTTTCGACGACAACGCCATGTTCCGCCGTCCCAAAGTCACTGAAATGCGCGATGCGGCCGAGGAGGATCCGCGCGAGACGCAGGCGGCGGAGTTCGGTCTGAACTACGTCGGTCTCACCGGCGACATTGGATGCATCATCAACGGCGCGGGACTTGCGATGGCGACCATGGACATGATCAAACACGCGGGCGGTGAGCCGGCCAACTTCTTGGACGTGGGCGGCGGCGCAAGCCCTGAGCGGGTCGCCGCGGCCTTCAATCTCGTGCTCTCTGACCGCAACGTCAAGGCGATCCTGGTGAACATCTTCGCCGGGATCAATCGCTGCGATTGGGTGGCCCAGGGCGTCGTGCAGGCCGCGAAGGGCCTTCGAGTGCCGCTGGTCGTGCGCCTCGCCGGCACCAACGTCGAGGAAGGCCGGCGCATCATCGCCGAATGCGGTCTGCCGATCATTTCCGCCGACACGCTGGCGGAGGCGGCCGACAAGGCCGTCGCGGCGTCGCGGAGTCCGGCATGAGCATCCTGATCGACGAGACCACGCGCGTGATCGTGCAGGGAATTACCGGCGACAAGGCGACTTTTCATGCCAAGGAGATGATCGCGTACGGCACCCGGGTGGTGGGTGGGGTCACGCCCGGAAAGGGCGGGCAGACGCATCTGGGCCGGCCCGTTTTCAATACGGTCAAGGATGCCGTGCGGGAGACGGCGGCCGAGGCAAGCCTCGCCTTCGTACCGCCCCCGTACGCGGCCGACGCGTTGATGGAGGCAGCCGATGCGGGCCTGCGCCTGGTGTGCATCATCACCGACGGCATTCCCGCGCAGGATATGATGCGCGTCAAACGCTATCTGCGCCGCTACGCGAAAGATCAGCGCACCACGATCGTCGGACCCAACTGCGCGGGCATCATCAGCGCCGGCAAGGCCATGCTTGGCATCATGCCAAGCAACATTTACGTGCGCGGCAATGTGGGCGTCGTGTCCCGTTCGGGGACTTTGGGCTACGAAGCAGGCGCCCAGATGAAGGCGCTCGGCATCGGCATCACCACGAGCGTGGGCATCGGCGGTGATCCGATCAACGGCAGTTCGTTCCTGGATCACTTGAGACGGTTCGAGCTGGATCCTGAAACCAAGGTCGTGGTGATGATCGGCGAGATCGGCGGCCCGCAGGAGGCGGAGGCGGCCAAGTGGGTCCAGGAGAACATGACCAAGCCCGTGGTGGGCTACGTCGCCGGTCTCACCGCCCCGAAAGGACGGCGCATGGGCCACGCAGGGGCCATCATCTCCGCCGAGGGGGATAGCGCCGCTGAGAAGTCCGAGATCATGAAATCCTACGGGTTGCTGGTCGCTCCCAGTGCGGCCGAGCTCGGCGCAACGGTCGCGCTCGCGCTCGCGCGGGCGGGCTGACTCGATGCGCGAGGCGCCCGGCGGCTTCTCGCGAGCGGAGCTGCTGTTCGACCTGCTGATCGAGGTGGTCGAACGCCGCGAGCCTCGAATCGCCGCCGTGCTGAGGGGTGATCTCACCACCGCCGGGATGCCGGCCGAACTGCTGGGGCGCACGCTGCAAGCACAAGGCATCTGGTTCCAGTTGCTCGCGATTGCCGAACAAAACCGCGATGTGCGCAATCGACGCGAGGTGGAGCGCGAGCGCGGCCACGAGCAATTGCGCGGCACTTTCGCGAGCGTGTTTGCGGCCGCGGCGGCCGAGGGAATCAGCGCCTCCGAGGTGCGCGATGCCCTGTCCGACCTGAAGGTGCGTCCCGTGATCACCGCGCATCCGACCGAGGCCAAGCGGATCACGGTGCTCGAGCGCCACCGGCGGATTTACCTTCGACTGCTCGAGCTCGAGTCCCCGCGATGGACCGACCGCGAGCGCCAGGAGTTGATCGAGACGCTGACGGAAGAGATCGAGCTCCTTTGGCTGACGGGCGAGCTCAAGCTTCAAAAGCCAACCGTCGAGCAGGAGGTCGCGTGGGGCCTGTATTTTTTCAACGAGAACCTTTTCGACGTGGTGCCTCAATTGCTCGGCAAGGTGGCGAAAGCATTCGCCAAACAGTTTCCGGGCGAGGCATTCGAAATCCCCTCGTTTTTTCAGTTCGGCTCCTGGATCGGCGGAGACCGGGACGGAAATCCCTTCGTCACCAGCGAGGTCACCCGGCGCGCGCTCTGGACGACGCGACTCGCGAGCCTTCGGCGCTATCGCAGCCGCCTGCTTGATCTGGTCCGCAATCTGAGCATCGAGGACCAGTCGCTCGAGCTGCCCGAATCATTCCGCCACGCCGTGGCGCGCGCCCTCGCGGCCGCGCCGCGCGGCGCGGAATTCGCGGCACGCAATCGTGGCGAGATATTCCGACAGTTCGTCAATTGCATGATGACGAAGCTCGACCGCAACATCGCGCATGCCGAATCCGCCAGCTCGCCGCAACCGGCCCTGCCCCCCGAGGAAGCCGGCTACGCGAACGCCGACGGTCTGATCGAGGATATCGACCTCATGCGCGACGCCCTGGAGCAGGCCAGCGCCACGCGCTTGTCCGATGCGCTGCTGCTGCCGCTGCGCCGCGAAGTCGGTATTTTCCGCTTCAGCACGGTGCGCCTCGACGTGCGCGAGAACAGCATGCGCGTCAATCAGACGCTCGCCGCCATGTTTCGCGTCCGGAACGGGGGCGAGGAACCTCCCGCGGCGGACTCGGAGGAATGGAAGGCGTGGTTGCGGGCTGAACTGGCCGCACCGCGTGCCGGGCCGCCCGCCTACGACGGACTGCCGGTGGAGGCGGCAGAAACTCTGGAGACCTTCCGGACCATCGCCCGCATGCGCGGCGAGATCGACCGTGAAGCGTTCGGTGCATTGATCCTCAGCATGACGCGCAGCGCCGCGGACATCCTCGGCGTTTATCTGCTCGCCAAGGAGGCAGGCCTGTTTGCCGATCGGGCCGGGGTCGAGCGCTGTACCTTGCCGATCGTGCCGCTGCTCGAGACCATTCCCGACCTCCGGCGCGCCGCCACCATTCTCAAGGAGTTGCTGGCCGTGCCCCTGGTGCAGCGCAGCCTCTACGTACAGGGGAAAATCCAGGAAGTTATGATCGGCTATTCGGACTCCAACAAGGACGGGGGGTATTTCACGGCGAACTGGGAACTGGCGAAGGCGCAGGGCAACCTGTCGCGATTGGGGCGCGAGCTCGGCGTCACCATCGCCTTCTTTCACGGTCGGGGCGGTTCCGTGAGCCGCGGCGGCGCACCCGCGGGCCGCGCCATTGCCGCCTCGCCGGCTGGCTCGATCCGGGGCCAGTTCCGTGTCACCGAGCAGGGTGAGGTCGTGTCCTTCAAGTATGCCAATCGCGGCACGGCCGCTTATCAGATCGAATTGCTGGCGGCATCGGTGGTCGAACACGTGCTGCGCTCGGAGCGTGAGCCGGCCCTGGTTCCGGTGCACGAGTTCCACGAGGCAATGGAGGCGCTCTCTGGCACCGCATGGTCGGCGTATCGCAAGCTGATGGAAATGCCGACCATGCTCGAGTATCTGCAGGCATCGTCGCCATTGGAGGAGCTTGCGATGCTCAATATCGGCTCGCGTCCTGCGCGCCGCACGCAAGCCAGGACATTGGCCGATCTTCGCGCCATCCCCTGGGTTTTTGCCTGGACGCAGAATCGGCACATGCTCTCCGGTTGGTACGGCGTAGGCAGCGGGATCAAAGCGTTCCTGGACGTACGCAAGGAGCGTGGGCTTGACCTGCTGAAACGCATGTTTCGCGAAGCGCGGTTGTTTCGACTGATTCTCGATGATGTGGAGCGCACGCTGTCGCAGGTGGATCTCGCGATCGCGCGCGAATACGCCGGCCTCGTCGAGGACGAGACGGTACGCGAGCCGATCTTCGCGCAGGTCGTGGACGAATACCGGCTGACCTCGGAGATGATCCTGCGAATTTCCGGGGGCGCCTGCATCGCCGAGCGCTTTCCCCAATTCAGGCGCCGCCTGACCCGGCGCCTCAAGACCCTGAACGAGGTCAGTCGCGAGCAGGTGCACCTGCTTCGCGCCCATCGCGCGGGCAGCAGCGAGGAGCTACGCACTGCGCTCCTCATGTCGATCAACTGCGCCGCCGCAGGGTTCGGAGCCACCGGATAGCCGGCCATAGCAACGGAGAATCATCATGAGTTTCACCACCATCGAGCCTGCCACCTCGCGCCTTCAGCGCTCGGAGCTCGCCGTCCCGGGTTCGAACACGGCCCTGTTCGACAAGGCGGCGAAGTCGGCGGCCGACATCGTGTTTCTCGACGTCGAGGATGCTGTCGCACCGGATGACAAGGCACAGGCGCGCCGGAACATCATCCAGGGACTGAACGAAATCGACTGGGGATCGAAGACCATGATGGTCCGCATCAACGGGCTGGACACGCACTACATGTATCGCGATGTGGTGGATATCGTCGAGGCGTGCCCGCGGCTCGACATGATTCTGATACCGAAAACCGGCGTCGCGGCGGACGTCTACGCCGTAGACATGATGGTCACGCAGATCGAGGCGGCGATGAAGCGCACCAAGCGTATCGGCTTCGAGGTACTGATCGAGACCGCGCTCGGCATGGCGAACGTCGAGGCCATTGCGCAATCGAGCAAGCGGCTCGAGGCAATGTCCTTCGGCGTGGCGGATTACGCGGCATCGACGCGGGCGCGAACCACCGTGATCGGGGGCGTGAACCGCGACTCGGGCGTGCTCACCGACCGGGAGGCGGATGGCAAGCGCGCCTATTACTGGACCGATCCGTGGCATGCGGCGCAGACCCGGATGATGGTGGCGTGCCGCGCCTATGGGCTGCGCCCCATCGACGGCCCGTTCGGCGATTTCGGCGACGCGGAGGGCTTCAAGGCCGCCGCCAATCGCGCGGCGGTGCTGGGCTACGAGGGCAAGTGGGCGATTCATCCGTCGCAAATCGCGTTGTGCAACGAGGTCTTCACGCCTTCCGCGGCCGAATTGACCAAGGCCGCCCGTATCGTGGAGGCGATGGCCGAGGCGGCCCGGGAGGGACGCGGCGCGGTGTCGCTCGATGGCCGCCTGATCGATTACGCCAGCATCCGCATGGCCGAAGCGCTGCTGAAGAAGGCGCACGCCATCCGTCCGTGAGTTCCGCATGACCCGAGCGAGGACGCGAGTCGTGGTGCTATCGGCGGCGGATCGGCGCATTGTGCGCCATCTCGCGCCGCTCGAGGATGTTGCCGAGATCGCGGTGAGCGCGGACCTCGACGAGCTTGCCGAGCTCCTGCCGGGCGCCGAAGTCCTCGTATTTGGGCTCGCCCTTACATCGCTCGATTTAGCCGCTGCCTGGAAGCATGCCAGGACCGTGCGCTGGGCCCACTCGTTGTCCGCCGGCGTCGAAGACATCCTGTTCCCCGCGCTGGTCCGCAGCAGCGTTCCGCTGACCAACGCGCGCGGCGTGTTCAAGCGCGCGCTCGCGGAATTTGCCGTGTTGGGAATTTTGTATCTCTACAAAAGAGTGAGGCGATTGGTCGAAAATCAGCGCGCACGCCAATGGATGGGCCATGATATGACGCTCATGGCGGATCGAGTGATGGGTGTCGTCGGCTACGGGGCGATCGGCCGTGAGTGCGCGATGCTCGGGTCGGCGCTCGGCATGAAGATCCATGCCCTGCGGCGAAACCCTCAGCGGTCCGATGGCGATGCGCTCCCCAGTCGCATCTACCAACCCGGCGAGCTGCATGAAATGCTGCGCGGCATCGATGTGCTGGTCTGCGCCGCCCCGCTGACGCGCGACACGCAGCATTTGATCGGTGAGCGCGAATTCGAGGTGATGAAGCCGAGTGCGATCCTGGTCAATGTGGGGCGAGGTCCGGTGGTTGACGAATCCGCGCTGGTTCGTGCGCTCATCAACCGGCGAATCGCCGGCGCTGCGCTCGATGTGTTCGAGCGCGAGCCGCTTGCCAACGATTCTGCGCTCTGGGGGATGGAAAACGTACTGATCTCGCCGCATTGCGCGGATCGTACGGGGGATCCCGATTGGGTGCAGTTGACGGTGCAATTCTTCGTGGAGAACTTTCATCGATATAGAAGCGGCGAGCCGCTCCAAAACCTGGTCGACAAGCGCGCCGGATACTGATTGCGCCGCCCCCTCAACTGCGCCGGCCGGGATTTCGAAGCTAGCGCTGCAAGAACGCCTGCATGTGAAATCGCGCCTGCTCGTCACCGTACCGAAACTCTGCCCCGACGGGGCAGGCGCGCCGTGCCAGGCAACCGTGCTCTCGACAGGGCCGTCCGGCGTCGCTGAGCACGTGCTGAACGCAGGCGTCAAGCTCGAATGTGCCGGGGCGAAAGGCATCGACAGGACATGCAGTCAGGCACGGCTGCGTCGCGCAACTCGCGCACGGGTGCTCGCTCGTTGCGGGCGGTGGCAGCTCGATCACGAACGGCAACAGGAGCGCGCCGCGGTAGGCATGCCACAAACCCCATTGGGGGTGAATCAGCAGGCCAATTGGGCTCTGATGCACCGGCTCGCAGCGAAGCGCCAGGCGCTGGAAGGGCAGCGGCGCTTCGGAGCTTGCGCTTGGATAGACATCGAATGCGTCGAATTCGCGAGCGAGCGCCCCGATGATGCGGCGCGACCATCGGTCGAGCGGATCCGGCAATCGATCCTGCGCCTCGGGAGCATGCGCAAAGTGGCGCCATTGGATGCCACCGGTAAAGCCAAGCAGCACCACGCTCGAGGCCGAGGAGAGCCGGCCATCGAACTCGCCGGGTCGCGGATGAAACGCGCCGCGTACCGCCAGGCCGGCCTCGGCTGCACGCTGGCATAGTTGATCGAAGCGGGTCACGGTCAGGCATCATACGTGCGTTTGCGCGGCGACGGGGGTGCCGCATCATGTTGCAGATGATCACCAATCCGGCGACGCTGGCTCCGTTGGGGGAAGTACTCGAGTCGGACAGCGACGCTGTCGAACGCGCCGTGGCCGCCGCCCGCAGCGCAGCGGGCGTGTGGCGAACAACGCCCGTGGTGCGCCGTGCTGAGCTTCTGAAGGTGATTGCCGATCGTATTCGCGCGCAGGCGCAGAATTTGGCCGAGCTGTCCACGCGAGAGAGCGGCCTCGCGCAGTGTGAATCGCTCGATTCCGTGCGCGCCGCCGCGGCGTGTTTTGACTATTGCTCGACGCAGCGCGGGGCGTCGCTGGAGGGTAATCGGCGCGTCGAACCCGAATGCGCCGTGGCCGCCGTTTTGGTCCCTTTCGATCTGCCGCTGCTGGTGATGGCGGCCGGGGTCGCGCGGGCACTTGCCGCCGGCATCTGCGTGGTTTGCAAGCCGCCGGTTCGAAACCCACTGAGCTGTCTCGCGCTCGCTCGCGCGTTCGACGGGCTGCCGGACGGAGCGGTGACCACCGTGACTGGCGGAGCGTCCGTGGGACGGGCGCTGGTCGCGCACCCGGTGATCGGCGATGTCCTGTTCACAGGATCGAGGGCCTCGGCGAGCGAATGGGCAGGGACGCAGGGCGGCAAGCACTTTCATCTGGAGGTCGGCACGGTGGATGCGCAAATCGTATGTCGGGATGCGGATCTCGATCTGACCGTTCCGGCGGTCGCATGGACCCGCCTCATGTGCGGCGGGAAAAGCCGCATGTCCGGCGGACATCTTTACGTCGAGCGCTCCCTGGCGCGGGAATTCGTGGATCGGTTGCATCAATGCGTAGGGTTTCTCGATGTGGACGATCCGGGCAAGCCCTCGACCGATCTCGGACCGTTGCTCTCGCTCGAAGCGGCCCGCGAGCTCGAAGATCAAGTGGGGCGCACCCTGCGCGCCGGCGCCAAGCTGATCTTGGGCGGAAGGCGCTTCAGGCCCTCGGGACTGCCGGGACACTTTTTCCAGCCCACCATATTGACGGACGTGGGGGCGGGCAGCGTACCCATGCGGGAACGGCTGCTCGGGCCGGTGATCACCGTCACGCCGGTGGCGGATCTCGCAGAGGCACTGCGCCTGTGGGCCGAGTTCAGCCCGCGCACGTCGCCTCCCGTCGCAGCGATCTACACCGCAGATACTTCAGCGGCCGGCTGCGCGGTACAGGCGAGCGCCGAGGGCACGTTTCGGATCAACGATCCCTCGGTTCGCGCTTTGGGGCCGTTCAGCGGCTTGCATCACTCCGGCATCCGTTATGCGCTCGGCGCTGATCTTAAGCAACTCGAGACGGCGGTCGCGATCGAGCGCAAACCCTGGTGGTTCCCCTACGCCGATCGTGCGCGCTCGCTGTGATTCGACGTAGAATCTCCCGCCGGCGTTGAGCCCTGACTTTGGATTGTACCGTCGATGCGCTATTCGATCTTCAACCTGGTTCGCCAAGCCTTCAACGATCATCGCGGCTGGACCCCCGCCTGGCGGGACGCCGCGCCCAAACCTGCGTACGACATCGTCGTCGTGGGCGGCGGGGGGCACGGTCTGGCCACCGCGCATTACCTCTCCAAGGTGCACGGGCTGTCGAACATTGCGGTGGTGGAGAAGGGCTGGATCGGCTCCGGCAACGCCGGCCGAAACACCACCATCATCCGCTCGAACTATCTATTGCCCGGCAACAACCCTTTCTACGAATTGTCCATGAAGCTGTGGGAGGGGCTCGAGCAAGACCTCAACTACAACGCGATGGTGAGCCAGCGCGGAGTGCTCAACCTATATCACTCCGACGCGCAGCGCGATGCCTACGCGCGTCGCGGCAACGGCATGCTGCTGCACGGCGTGGATGCCGAACTGATCGATGCGGCGGGCGTGCGCCGGATGCTGCCGTTTCTCGATTTTGACAATGCGCGCTTTCCCATTCAGGGCGGACTGCTGCAGCGGCGGGGAGGAACCGCACGCCACGACGCGGTCGTCTGGGGGTACGCGCGCGCAGCCTCGGGGCGGGGCGTCGATATCATTCAAAACTGCGAGGTGACGGGGCTCATCCGGGAGGCCGGCCGCGTCACCGGCGTCGAGACCACGCGCGGGTCCATTCGCGCGCAGAAGGTGGGCCTCGCCGTGGCGGGCAATACGTCGCGCCTGGCTGCGATGGCGGATCTCACGCTGCCGATCGAGAGCCATGTGCTCCAGGCGTTCGTGTCCGAGGCGATCAAGCCTTTTTTCCCGGGCGTACTGACTTTCGGCGCGGGACATTTCTACATCAGTCAATCCGACAAGGGCAGTCTCGTGTTCGGCGGCGATCTGGACGGGTACAACTCCTACGCGCAGCGCGGCAACCTTCCGACGGTCGAGGATGTGTGCGAGGGAGGAATGGCGTTGATCCCGGCGCTCGGGCGCGTGCGCGTGCTGCGCTCCTGGGGCGGCATCATGGACATGTCGATGGACGGCTCGCCGATCATCGACCACACCCCGATACCGGGTCTGTACCTGAACGCCGGATGGTGCTACGGCGGATTCAAGGCGACGCCGGCTTCGGGCTGGTGCTTCGCCCATCTCCTGGCGCGCGACGAGTCTCACGAAGTCGCGCGAGCCTATCGTCTCGATCGATTCGCGCAGGGCCGTCTGCTCGATGAGCGAGGCGTGGGTCCCCAACCCAATCTGCACTGAACCGAGACGAATTTCGATCTTTCATTCACAAGGCTTCCCTATCGATGCGCATTCAATGTCCTTTTTGCGGTGAACGTGATTTGAGCGAATTCTCCTATCGTGGGGATGCGGGATTCAAGCGGCCGGATGCCGCGGCGCCCGATGCGGGCCCAAGATTCTTCGAGGAGGTCTACCTTCGGGTGAATCCGGCAGGGGTGCACGCCGAGCTGTGGTATCACCTCTTCGGCTGCCGCAGCTGGCTCAAGGTGACGCGCAATACCCGCACACACGAGATCCTCGCCGTGGCGGCCGGTGAATCGCTCGATATGCCCGCGGGCGGATCATGAGCGCCGCGCGTGATCGCACGGTCTCACAGCCTTTTCGTCTGCCGCATCACGGGGTCGTCGATCGCGCGCGACCGCTGGGGTTCGAGTTCGATGGGCGCCGGCTCGTCGGGTTGGCAGGCGATACGCTCGCCTCCGCGCTGCTTGCAGCGGGAGTGCGGCTGGTCGCCCGCTCGTTCAAATACCACCGTCCGCGCGGCATCGTCGCGGCGGGCTCCGAGGAGCCGAATGCGTTGGTCGAGCTGCGCAGCGGTGCGCGGCGCGAGGCCAATACGCGCGCAACAGTCGCTGAGCTATTTGACGGGCTCACCGCTCGCAGCCAGAACTCATGGCCGAATGTCCGCTTCGATGTGGGGGCGGTCAATTCGCTGTTATCGCCGATCTTCGTCGCCGGTTTTTACTACAAGACCTTCATGTGGCCGGCGGCGTTCTGGGAGAAACTCTACGAGCCGCTGATTCGGCGGGCGGCAGGCCTGGGGCGCGCAAGCCACGAGCCCGATCCCGACAGTTACGACAAGGCTCACGCATTTTGCGATGTGCTGGTCATCGGCGGGGGACCGGCGGGATTGGCCGCCGCGCTCATCGCCGGGCGCTCCGGTGCGCGGGTCATTCTGTGCGATGAGGATTTCATGTTGGGAGGCCGGTTGATCGGCGACCGTCATGTCATCGACGATCTGAGCGGCCGTGACTGGGCATGGCGGGTCGAAGCGGAACTGCGCTCGATGCCCGGCGTGCGAATCATGCCGCGCACCACGGTCTTCGGCACCTACGACGGTGGCTTGACCGGTGCGCGAACTTATGGGGCCCTGGAGCGGGTTTGCGATCACCTCGCGGTACCCACCGCACATCGTCCGCGCCAGCGATTGTGGAAAATCGTTGCGCGGCAGAGCGTGCTCGCCGCGGGCAGCGTGGAAAGGCCCATCGTTTTCGGGGGTAACGACCGGCCGGGAGTGATGTTGGCCAGTGCCGTCCGCACCTATGTCAATCGATTCGGCGTCGCACCCGGGCGCCGCGCCGCCATTTTTACGGCGAGCGATGACGGCTGGAGAACCGCCGCTGACCTGGTCCAGGCGGGCATCGCGGTGGAGTCGGTAATCGACTCCCGATCCGAGGTTGATCCTAAGCTGCTCAAGGCCGCGGAGCGCGGCCACGTGCAGGTTTTGTTGAACTCGCAGGTCGTCGGGACTGCGGGCGGGCAGCAGCTCTCGCGCATTTCGGTGCGCGGACCGGACGGACGGATCGCACGATACGCCGTCGATCTGCTCGCCGTATCCGGTGGCTGGAACCCGAGCCTGGCGCTGTCCACTCATCTGGGGGGCAGGCCCCAGTGGGCGGCGGCCATCTCGGCCTTCGTGCCGGGCGAACTGCCGCGCGGGATGCACACAGCAGGCGCCTGCGCCGGATCGTTCGGACTGGGCGATGCGCTCGAGCAGGGTGCGCGGGCGGGCAATCAGGCTGCCGCCGCGGCCGGATTCGAAGTGCAAGGAATTCCATCGTGGAAGAGATCGGACGATCGAGTGCGCTCGAGTGCGCTCTGGTTCGTCGAGGACTCCATCGGCAAGTCTTTTGTCGATCTACAACACGACGTGACCCGTGAGGACGTGGAACTCGCCGCGCGGGAAGGTTTCCGTTCGGTCGAGCATTTGAAGCGCTATACGACGCTCGGCATGGCAACCGATCAGGGTAAGACCTCGAACCTCAACGGGCTCGCCATCATGGCCGCGCTCACCGAGCGGTCGATCCCGAGCGTGGGCACGACCACGGCGCGCCCACCGTACACGCCGGTGTCGATCGGCGCGCTCGCGGGCCCGCATCGCGGCCGGCACTTTCGCCCGACCCGGTACACCGCGGGACACGATTGGGCGCAAGAGCACGGCGCGAGCTTCGTCGAGGCGGGCCCGTGGCTGCGCGCTCAATGGTTCGCGGCGCCCGGCGAGTCGAGCTGGCAGGAGACGGTCACGCGGGAAGTGCTTGCCGTGCGCTCGAGCGTCGGCGTGTGTGACGTGTCGACCCTCGGCAAGATCGACATCCAAGGGCCCGATGCCGGCGCTTTCCTCGACCGTGTCTATATCAACACCTTCTCGACGCTGCCGGTGGGAAAATCGCGCTACGGACTGATGCTGCGTGAGGACGGCCTCGTCATGGACGATGGCACCACGGCGCAGGTCGCGAAGGGTCGTTACGTGATGTCGACCACCACGGCGAATGCCGCCGGTGTCATGCAGCACCTGGAACACGCCCGCCAGATCCTGTGGCCCGAGCTCGACGTCCAAATGGTCTCCGTCACCGAGCAATGGGCGCAGTATGCCATTGCAGGGCCGAAGTCGCGCGAGTTGCTCGAACGGCTGTTGGGCGATGCGTTCGATGTATCGGACCGGGCCTTCCCCTATCTCGCCTGCGCAGAATTTTTCTGGGCAAACCTGCGCTCCCGACTGTTCCGCATCTCCTTCTCCGGCGAGCTGGCCTACGAGCTCGCGGTCCCCGCTCGCTTTGGCGATGCAGTGATCCGCGCCATCATGAGGGCGGGGCAGACGTTCAACGTCACGCCGTATGGCACCGAGGCGCTCGGCGTGATGCGCATCGAGAAGGGTCATGTGGCCGGCAATGAGTTGAACGGCACCACGACGGCTGTCGACCTGGGGCTCGGGCGTATGATGTCCAAGAAAAAGGACTTCATCGGCCGGATTTTGGCGGAAAGACCCGGGCTCACCGATCCCGACCGACCGTCGCTCGTCGGGATCAAGCCGGTCCACCGATCCGAGCGCTTGTATGGCGGCGCACATTTTCTTGCGCCGGGTGCGACTCCCAACCTCGAGAACGATCAAGGCTACCTCACCTCGGTTGCCTATTCGCCCATGCTGGGCCACTGGATAGGACTGGGTTTCTTGAAGCGTGGACCGGAGCGCCACGGCGAGCGCCTGCGCGCGTATTGCCCGATTCGAGGCGGCGATGCGGAGGTCGAGGTGGTCTCGCCGTTATTCTTCGACCCGCAAGGAGGACGTCTGCATGTCTGAGTTTCCCCGGCTGGCGCCCCGCCGGTGGCTTTCGGGCGTCGGCCATGCCGCAGTCGCGGGCCCTGCAACCCCCGGCATCAAATCAGGGGTCAGGGCCATGATCCGTGATGGATTCGGGCTGGCGACGGTCCTCGCCCGGAGGGGCGCGTCGGATGCGCTGAATCGCAGGGTACAAGAGCGCTTCGGGATCGATCTGCCGCACGGGCCCCGGCGATCGGCTGCCTCGGGCGTGGTGTTCGCCGGCACGGGGCCGGGGGCCTGGCTCGTGCTGACCGAGCGGGATGAGGGTGGTGACTGCCACGAATTTGCCGCGAGGCTTTCGAGCGAGCTGGACGGGGTGGGCTCGGTATCGGACCAAAGCGATGGCCATGCCTTGATCCGGCTGTCGGGCGCGTGCGTGCGCGAGACGTTGGCCAAACTGATTCCAATCGATGTTCATGCGCGCGCATTCGAGGTGGGCCAAGTCGCCTCAACGGTCGCCGCGCATGTCGGCGTGACTTTATGGCGGCTGCCGGACGAGGCGCAAGAGGCAGCCGTATTCGAGGTGCTCATGTTCCGAAGCCTGGCCCGTAGTTTCTGGCACGCGCTCGCCGAGGCTGCCGGCGAGCACGGCTTTAGCGGCTGAGCACGGCCTTATCGGCTGAGCACGGCTTCAAGGGATCAGTGCCTCCTTCTCGGTGACGATGAGATTCATGCGGACATCGTGCAATTGAGGGTAGATGGTCTCCAATTCCGATTCGGCGTAGCCGATCCCGATCGCGTACGGCTGCGGTGACGCTGCCGCCAGGGTTCGGTCAAAATAGCCTCCGCCATATCCCAACCGGTATCCCAGCCGGTCGAATCCCACCAACGGTGCGAGCACGGCGTCGGGTATCAATAGTTCGCGCGCCTTCGGAATCGGAATGTTCCAGACACCGGCCTGCATCGCGATTCCCGGGTACCAGCGCCAGAATTCCAAAGGCGCCGAAGGTGATACCACGACCGGGAGCGCGACCCTGCCTCCGCGCGCCACGTGGCGTTCAGCGAGGCTGCGCGGGTCGAACTCGCCCCTGATCGGCCAGTAGAAGCTCAACACGTCGAAGGATGCGATGTCGATCGCCTGCGTCAGCCGAGCGCGGGCTTCTTCGCCCAATTGCCGACGCTGCTCGGCAGCGACCGCTTCGCGGCGCTGAAGCAGTGCCTGCCGCGCCCGCTTGCGCCACGTGCGAATCGCAAGCCAGCCGTCGGACGGGAGGGGTGGTGGATCGGTGGAGGCAGGCGTGTTCATGTCCCCCGCGCAAGCCGCGGCGCTCCGCAGGGAGCGCCGGCTCACTGACTTCGATCAACCAGCGGGGCTGCCCTCGACCTGAATCTCGAGCTTCACCCACATCTTGAACCCATACGCTTGACCGTAATCGATTCCATAGTCGGCCCGATCGAACGAGGCAGTCGCGTCGGCTCCGCAGACTTCCTTATGGGTCATGGGGTTTGGCTTGCACAGGAAGGAGTCGATCTTGAGCGTCAGCGGCTTGCTCACGCCGTGCAGCGTGAACGTGCCGTCGGCTTCCGTTGGGCCGGCGGCGCCGAATTTGGTGAATTTTCCCGAATAAGTCGCCGTCGGAAATTTGGCCGCGTCGAATATTTCGGGGGACTTGGCATGCTCATCCAGTTTCGCGTTGCCGAAGTCGATGGAGCTCACGTTGACGGTCACCTCGATCGTGCCCGACTTGGCGTCCTTGTCGTAAACGACTTTACCCGTGGTCTCGTTGAACTTCCCGCGCCAAATGGAAAGGCCACCCATATGGTCCGCCTCGAAGCTGGGGTAGGTATGCTTGGGGTCGAGGACATAGGTGACCGGCGCAGCGAAAGCCGCGGCGCAGACGAACGCGGCCAGCGGGGCCAAAACAATACGCTTCATGAGGGCTCCTTGAATACAATGGGTATACTTCTCGGCGACATCCCGAACAGAGCGAGCGCGCCGACTCACGCGAATGATAGCTGATGCCGCGCTCCGCCCGCCTTATTTTTCAGGGATCCAAGGAATAGATGGATTTAATCGAAGCAATAGATACCAGATCTTCCGCCGCGCGCTTGGGCGCGCCGGGCCCGACGCCGGCGCACCTGGAAATGATGCTGAACGCCGCGGGGCGCGCACCCGATCACGGCCGCCTGAAGCCCTGGATTCTGATCGTGTTGGAAGGGCCGGCCAGGGAGCGGTTTGCCGCCTCCGCCGCAGAAGCCAAACGCCGGCTGAACCCCGCGCTGATCGAAAGCCAAGTCGAGGCGGATCGCGAGAAGATCCTGCGCTCGCCGACCCTAATCGTCGTGGGTTGTTGCGTGCGTGAGCACCCCAAGGTCCCCGCGATCGAACAGATCGTCGCGGCGGGTGCGGCGGTCGAGAATCTTTTTCTGGCAGCGCATGCCCTCGGTTATGGGGTCATGTGGAAGACAGGTGCGGCAGCGTACGATGCGGACGTGAAGACTGGATTGGGACTGAGCCCAAGCGATCACATCGTGGGGATCATTCATGTCGGTACCCGCCTGAAGTGACGCCGCGCACGGCGACGGATTTCACCAGCGCCCAAACCGGCTTCGTGGGAGCGAGCGCAAGCTCGCGAGTCGCTGCTTTGGTGATCCGCGCGAGAATCGACGGGCCGCGGCCGCCCTCAGCATCGGTGCCGACGTCGATCGAGATGAGATCCGCTGCACCATCGTCTTCGACTGCGGTGACGATGCCCTGCAGTTGATTGCGCACGCTGAGAAACTGGGGCTTCTGCGTCGCCACGATGATGTCGCGGGCCAAAAGCTGGACACGCAGTGTCGTGCCGGGCGGGCTCGCGGCATTTACCTGCAGCTCGCCCGCGCCGATGCGAACCCGAAGCAATCCGCTGGATGGTTCGCGGCCGATGACCGTACCATCGACGACGGCACCGACGGCGTCGGGACCAATCATGGCGCGCAGCCGCCGGTCAAGACTGATGGTGCCGATGCCACCCTGCGCCGCGACGCCTCCTGACCGCATGAGCACGATGTGCGTCGCGAGCCTCAGCACCTCGTCGAATCGATGGCTGACATAGACCATGGGGATGGCCAGCTCGTCCCGCAGCGTCTCCAGATAAGGGAGAACTTCCTCCCGGCGATCGCGATCGAGCGAGGCGAGGGGCTCGTCGAGCAGCAGCAGCCGCGGCTGGGTGAGCAACGCGCGGCCGATAGCGGCGCGTTGCCGTTCGCCGCCGGACAGTTGATGCACGCGGCGTGTCATGAGCGGCTGCAGATTCAGCATGCCGACCACATGGTCGAATCCGATGCCGCCGGCGCGCGCGGCGCGCCGTTCCGCGAACCTCAAGTTACCGGCAACGTTCAAGTGCGGGAACAAACGGGCATCCTGAAACACGTATCCGATGCGGCGCTTCTCCGCTGGCACCTCGATCCGGGAATCTGCGTCGTAGAGAACCGTGTCATCCAGCGACAGGCGACCGCGGTCGGGCCGCAACAGCCCGGCGAGGATGTTGACCGTGGTCGTCTTGCCGCATCCCGAAGGGCCGAACAGTGCGACCACGCCGGGAGTCGGCGAGTCGAATCTCACGTCGAGATGAAAAGCCCCGCGTTGCTTGGTGATGCAGACGCTGAGCATCAGCGCCCCAGCATGCGGCGCACGCGGCGCGCAAACCATTCCGAGACCAACAGGCCGGCGAGGCCGAGCGTCACCGACAGCACGGCGAGCCGAGCGGCCGCATGTTCCGCACCGGGCTCCTGCAGCGCCGAGTAGAGCGCCAGAGGCAGCGTGCGAGTTTCCCCGGGTATGTTCGATACGAACGTGATGACCGCTCCGAATTCTCCGAGCGCGGCCGAAAAGGCGGTGATGGCTCCCGCCAGCAGGCCGGGCAGCATCAGCGGCACAGTGACGGTGGCGAAACGGTCGATGGCGCCGGCGCCCAACGTACGCGCAGCGTCCTCGAGACCGCGGTCGATGCTCTCGAGGGAGATTCTTATCGCCCGAACCATCAATGGAAAGGACATGACCGCAGTGGCGAGCGCGGCACCGTTGCGCGTGAAAATCAGTTGAATGCCGAATGCGCTCTTCAGCCAAGCCCCGAGGGGACCCCGTGCGCCGAACAGCAGCAGCAATGCATAGCCCACGGCGACCGGCGGCAGGACCAGCGGCAGGTGCACCATGGCGTCGAGCAGCGTATGCCCCAGGAAGCGGCGCCGAGTCAGCAACCAAGCGACACCCACGGCGGCAGGGACGCTGATCGCGACGCTTCGAATGGCCACGCTCAAGCTGAGGCCGAGCGCCTCGCTCTCCTCGGGGCTCAGCCAGATCATGGTGGGGCGCAGGGATTGATCACGCGCGCAGTATACTGGGCGTGCTGGATGTGACCGCGATCCCTCGAGGAAATGAAATGGCTTATTACCGCGCCGTGGCGCAGGCGGCAGCCGCGACGCCGGACCGGATCGGCGTGCTGCTGGTGAATCTGGGAACTCCCGATTCACCGACCTATCTCTCGGTGCAACGATATCTGCGCGAATTCCTCGGAGATCGCAGGGTCATCAATACCCCACGTTGGATATTGCTGCCGTTGCTCTACGGCATCGTACTGCCATTGCGGCCGATCAGGAGCGCCCGCAACTACCGCCAGATCTGGATGAAGGAGGGCTCGCCGCTGGCGGTATACAGTGAGCGCCTGAAGATCAAGATCGAGCGCCGGCTGGCCGAGAGGCTGGGCGATGAGGTGCGGGTGGCGCTCGCCATGACGTATGGGGAGCCGACCATCAGCTCGGCGATTCGAGTCTTGGCCGAGCAAAATGTCAAACGCCTGCTGGTGCTGCCGCTCTATCCTCAATATTGTTCATCGACCACAGGTTCCGTGTTCGACCGCACCGTTCGCGCTTTGAAGCGCTGGAGGTGGCTGCCGGAGACGCGCTTCGTGAACGAGTATTACGACGATCCGGGCTACGTCGAGGCATTGGCCGAACGGATCGAGCGGCATTGGGCGGATGCCGGGGCGCGCGCTCACCTGGTGTTCTCTTATCATGGCATTCCGCTCGCCTACGTGGGGCAGGGCGATCCTTACCGTTCGCAGGCAGAGGCGACCAGTCGACTGGTCGCCTCGCGCCTGGGGCTTGCGTCGAACGAATGGTCGCATTGCTATCAGTCGAGATTTGGGACGGTGGCGTGGCTGCAGCCCTATACGGAGGACACGTTGAAGGAACTCGCCGGGCGGGGCATCCGCAAGCTCAGCGTGGTCTCACCGTCCTTTGCGGTGGACTGCCTGGAAACACTGCACGAAGTGGCGATCGAGTATGCCGAGAAGTTCGTCAAATTCGGCGGGGAGCGGTTGAGCTTGGTGCCGGCGCTGAACGACGATGATCGGCATGCCGATGCGTTGGTGGCGGTGATTGGCAAGCGGTTGCGCGGCTGGGGCCGCAACGAATCCGCGCCGGCGCCGGCATTGGAACCTGGCGCGGGCGCCAGTAGTCGAGGCTAGCGCCGGCGCCGGCATTCGAAGCTAATATATTTAATAGAAAAAATGCATAAATATTTGTTTTATATACATATATACCGGTCAATTTTTCCAAGCACGCATTCCCGCTGCCCGGCGATATGACGCCAGCGGCGGTGTTCGGAGTCGTCTGCCTCGCGCTCTGGGTGTACCTGTTTGTCGGCCACGGGCGTTATTGGTTGTCGCGCCCGGAGCTTGCGCAAGCACCGTGCGATGCCGGCGCGCCGGTCGATGTCATCGTTCCGGCGCGAGACGAAGCCGACACCATTGCGCCCGTGATCGCCTCACTGCTGGCCCAGGACTACCCGGGTCCGTTTCGCATCTTTCTGGTCGACGACAACTCCGCCGACGCGACCGCGCAGCGGGCCGGCGCGGCCGCAAATCTCACCATCCTCGCGGGCCGGCCGAAGCCGCCGGGGTGGTCGGGAAAAATGTGGGCGGTAAGTCAGGGCGTGGCGGCCGGCACGGCGCCGCTCGTGCTGCTGACGGACGCGGACATCGTCCATGACTCCCGCCACCTC
>Ga0182030_10003130_pt1 | contig 35293 bp, 29 predicted proteins | sample 812S3MmetaG_FD_121299 | JGI IMG/M metagenome (GOLD analysis project Ga0182030, IMG submission 121299) | Permafrost microbial communities from Stordalen Mire, Sweden - 812S3M metaG (Illumina Assembly) | ecosystem: Environmental > Terrestrial > Soil > Wetlands > Permafrost | place: Sweden...
CACCTACACTTACGACGCGCTGAACCGGCTGTCAACCGCGACAGCCAGCGGCCTGTGGGGTCAGGCGTACACCTACGACGGCTTCGGCAACCTCACCGGCAAGACCGTGACCCTGGGCTCCGGCGAAACCGGGACGGACGCATTTTACGGCTTCGCTTTCCTCTACAACACGGTCGCGCCTGCGAAAAATGCTTCTGTTTGAATGTATAAGGGCTGCGGGATACCAAAGCGGCGGGATGACGGCCGAAAGCGGCCAGGCAACCGGCCCGGGGGACGCACTTCCATCCACCTCTTTCTTTTTTGCCTTTAAGAGCCTATAATCCGAAGCAGGAGTGCAAGCATATGCGTTCTCTGGACATTCCCGAGGCGCTCATTATCCTGGGAATAGCCGGCGCGCTCGGTCTGGTTCTTTACAACTGGATACAACGGCGTCATCCGCAAAAATAGCGCCGCGCACACATTCGGCGTCTGATTGTCTGGCCGCCGCCGTGGCAGTCGTTGGCATTTTCACGAACGCCTCGCGGAATTCATATACCTCCTCCCGGAACCGATCCCCTGCACAGCCTGCCTGGTATATACCCGTCCACCATCCTTTGACAGTGCAGACCGGGAAGCCATAATGATTAAAAATCAGATTAGCGTGTCTGATTTTGTGAAAACCGCCGATAATCCAAGAGAGAAGAGCAGAGGTGCCATCATGCCTAGAGTTCACGCTTATCACGTCACCCCCAACCTGCCGCCCCGGCTGCAGTGCCTCCACAAACTGTCCTTGAACCTCCGGTGGTCCTGGAACCACCCCGCCATTGAACTCTTCCGCACCCTCGACCCCGACCTTTGGGAACAGACCGGCCACAATCCGCGCCTGATTCTGGGCCGCATCGACCAGCGGCGGCTCTCTGAACTGTGTGTCGATGAGGCCTTTCTGGCCCAGATGGACCGGGCGGCGGCGGATCTGGACGAATACCTGGCGGGCGCCGGCTGGTTCGCGGCGGCGCACCCCGAAGCCATGGCCGTCCGCATCGCCTATTTTTCAGCCGAATTCGGGTTGACGGAGTGCATTCCGAATTACGCCGGCGGCTTAGGCATCCTGGCCGGAGACCACCTCAAATCCGCCAGTGACCTGGGGTTGCCGCTGGTGGGCGTCGGTCTGCTCTACCAGGGCGGCTACTTCCACCAATATCTGAATGCCGATGGCTGGCAGCAGGAAACCTATCCCATTAACGACTTCCACAATTTGCCGATTCAGCCCATGGAGGAACAGCCGGGAAAACCGCTGAAGGTGCACATCGAATTCCCCGGACGGATGCTGGCGGCGCAGGTCTGGAAGGTCCAGGTGGGCAGAGTGCCGCTGTATCTGCTCGATACCAACGTGCCGGAGAACCAGTCGGGCGATCGGAATGTCACTGGGGCGCTCTATGGGGGCGACCGCGAACTACGCATCCAACAGGAGATTGTCCTGGGAATCGGCGGGATGCGGGCGCTGCGCGCCCTGGGCATCCAGCCCACGGTGTGCCACATGAACGAAGGCCACTCGGCATTTCTGGGACCCGAGCGCACCCGCATGATGATGGAGGAACTGGGCTGTTCCTACCATGAGGCCCGCCAGGTGACCGCGGCCGGCAGCGTATTCACCACGCATACCCCTGTCGCCGCCGGTTTTGACCGCTTCGATCCGGGCCTGGTCGACAAGTATCTTCGCGAATATGCGCGCAGCCTGGGTCTCAACATGGAGCAGTTCCTGGCTTATGGAAGAGAGACTCCCGGCAATCCGGGCGAGCCTCTGAACATGGCTTACATGGCCGCGCGCCATAGCTCTTATACCAACGGAGTCGCCAAACTGCATGGGCTCGTGACCAGGAAGATGGCGCAGCCCATGTGGGCCGGCTACCCCGAAGACGAAGTGCCCATCGGCTCCGTCACCAACGGCATCCACACGCGGTCCTGGATCTCCATGGAGATGAGCGCGCTGTTCAATCGCTACCTGGGTCCGCAGTGGGGCGAGAAGCCCGCCGACACCGCACTCTGGCAGCGCGTCGATCGCATTCCCGATCAGGAACTGTGGCGCGTCCACCAGATCCGCCGGGAACGCCTGGTCCACTATGCCCGCACACGGCTGATATCCCAGGTGAAGCAGAGAGGCGGCACGGCCGCGGATGTCACGCTGGCCGGCGGTGTGCTGGCACCGGACGTCCTGACCATTGGATTTGCGCGCCGCTTCGCCACCTACAAACGCGCCACTTTGCTGCTTCGGGACATGGACCGGTTGAAGCGAATTCTCAACCACGCCACGCGCCCCGTCCAGATTCTGCTCGCCGGCAAAGCGCACCCGCACGATACCGAAGGAAAGGAACTGATCCGCCAGATCATACGGTTTGCTCAGGATTCCCAGGTGCGCCGCAGCGTGGTGTTCCTGGAGGACTACGACATTTCCGTGGCCCGGTACCTGGTGCAAGGAGCCGACGTGTGGTTGAATGCGCCGCGGCGCCCGAATGAAGCCAGCGGCACCAGCGGCATGAAATTGCTGGCCAACGGCGGTCTGAATCTCTCGATTCTGGACGGATGGTGGGATGAGGCTTACGACCCCGAAGTGGGCTGGGCCATCGGCAAAGGCGAAGAGTACGACAACCCGGAGCACCAGGATCTCGTGGAATCGGAGGCGCTCTACCACCTTCTGGAAAAAGACGTCGTGCCGCTGTTCTATGACAGAGATTCTCTCGGCATCCCGCGCGGCTGGCTGGCCAAGATGAAGGCGTCCATGCGGCGGCTGACGCCGGTCTTCAGCACCAACCGCATGGTGGCCGAATATGCCGAACGCTTCTATCTGCCGGCTGCCTGCCGCCTGGTCCGCCTGGCCGGCGACAAGGCGCGCGTGCGGTCTCTTATGGACTGGCGCAAGCGGTTGCGCGTTCACGGCGACGAAGTCAAAGTGGTTCACGTGGATGTGGATGGCGGCAGCCGGGAGTTCCTGGTGGGCTCAAGAGTGAAGGTGTCGGCGCGAGTCCGGCTGGGCGGCGTGGCCACCGGAGACGTGCGCGTGCAAGCTTACTTCGGCGCCATCACTGCGGACGGTCAAATCGGCAAAGGATCGCACGTGGACCTGGCGCAAGTACGGTCCGACGGCGCCGATCAGATTTACGAAGGCCAGGTGGAATGCGCGCAAAGCGGAAGCTGCGGTTTCGCGGTGCGCGTGGTTCCGTTCCACGAAGATGCCCTATTACCCTACGAAATGCCCTGGGTCCGCTGGGAAGAATAGCCCCCGCAGTTCCGCCGCTGCGACGGTCTTAACGGCGTTATCATGAAACCGATCTGCCTATCCACTTATGAGACCGGCATCGGCTGTATTGATCGCATTTTCTTGCGCCTTGTTCTGCCAGGCGCAGCCGGCGAACCAGAGCGGCATCGCCCATGTCGCTTTCCGCGTCGCTGACCTGGACGCCGCACGCGCCTTTTACTACCGCTTGGGCTTCGAACAGTTCTTCGAAATGAAGCAGAGCGACAAGACCACCGAGGCTTTCCTCAAGGTCAACGACCGCCAGTTCATCGAACTTTACCCGCAAACCGACCCTTCGCAACCCATCGGGCTGATGCACGTTTGCTACGAATTCATCGACCTGGATGCGCTCCACGCCGAATACGTCAAGCGCGGCCTCACCGTGTCCGACGTTCGCAAAGCCGGAGCCGGCAACATGCTCATGACCATGAAAGACCCCGAAGGCCAGACCATTGAGTACACCCAATATATGCCCGGTTCCCGGCACTTCGAGGATCGCGGCAAGCACCTGGGAGTCCACCGCGTGTCGCAAATCATGTTGGGAGCCACCTCCCTGGCCAAAGACCCGGCGGCCATACGAACCTTCTACGTGGAAAAGCTGGGATTCACGGAAATCAATCGCGGCTTCGCCGCGCGCCTGCGCATGCCGGGCGATTCGGGTCAGGAACTCGACATCGTTGCTGCCGGCCCGCAAACCAAGTCGGGCGTCCAGTTCGGTGTGAGCAACATCGAGAATACGGTTCGGATGCTGCTGGGTGTGGGCCTTCGCGCACAACCCACCACCGGACGAAAGCCCTCCGGATTGACGGTGACCGATCCTGACGGCGCGGAGATTTCCTTCTTCAAGCCCGCTCCGCCGCCCGCCGCTGCCCGCTGAATCATCCGGCCTTGCGTTGACGGAAAATGTGCGGCCTCAGAATATTCCGTAATGATCTGTCACAAGTGTTTCGAGACTCTTGAAAGCGGAAACCCGAAAGTCCCAGACCGGACGTCAGACTAAACCATGCTCAATTTGACGAGTGTTTGAAATGGGCGGACGGCTACTCCCGGCAAAATGTCCCGGGCCGGGTACTATGCCGTTACCAGCGGCTTGGCGGTCAGAAAATGTGCCTCCAGTGCGGAAACAATTGCCTCACAGGCATGACCATCTCCGTACGGGTTGTGGACGCGTGTCATAGCGAGATACCGATCGGCGTCGTCCAGCAGCTCGGTCGCGGCATCCACAATGCAGCCTTCCGAAGTGCCGACCAGCTTGACCGTTCCGGCCTCGACCGCCTCCGGCCGCTCCGTTTTATCACGGAGCACCAGCACCGGTTTGCCGAGTGACGGCGCTTCTTCCTGAATCCCTCCCGAGTCGCTGATGATCAGATAGGAGCGTCGCATCAGGTCCACAAAGGGTACATAGGGCAAGGGATCGAGTAGTGTGATGTTCGGATGACCGCTCAGGATCTCGTGCGCGGGACCAACGACATTGGGATTGCGGTGCACAGGATACACGATCTGGACGTCATCCCGCTCGGCGAGCGTTGCCAGCGCGCGCATCGCGCTGCGAAATCCGCCGCCGAAGTTTTCGCGCCTGTGGCTCGTCACCAGAACCAGTTTGCGTCCTTCTTGCCGCCATGGCCATGAAGGGGCGGCCAGAGCCCCGGAATCGAGCTCACCGCACACGTAAAGCACCGCGTCAATCCCCGTGTTGCCGGTGATCGTGATGCGGTCCTCGGGCACGCCCTCCGCCCGGAGGGCCGCGGCGGCCCGGGACGTCGGCGGAAAGTGCAGCGTGGCCAGTCGCCCGGTCAGGATCCGGTTCATCTCCTCCGGGAAAGGCTGGGCCATATCTCCCGTGCGTAGACCCGCCTCTACATGCGCGACCGGAATGCCTTTGTAGAACGCCGCGAGCGCCGCCGCCATCGTAGTCGTAGTATCGCCTTGCACCACCACCAGGTCCGGCCGCTCCGCCGTCAGCACCGGCTCCAGGCTGCTCAGGATATGCGCCGTCAGCGCAGCCAGCGTCTGGGCCGGCCGCATCAGATTCAAATCGTACTCGGGAGTCACCGCAAACGTCTCGAGAACTTGGTCCAGCATCTCGCGGTGCTGTGCCGTTACGCAGACTTTCACTGAGAAACCCTCATGGCGACGCAGCAGTCTCACCAGCGGACAGAGTTTGATTGCTTCCGGCCGCGTACCGAAGATGCAGAGAATACGGATCAATTGAATAGTATAATCACCAACGGGTGCCCGGGACTACGATTCCAGGACTCCCGATTCACGGCGTTGGCGATGAGGGCCTCCTCCTCGACGGGCCTTCGGAGTGCGCCCGAAACGGAGGCTTCCTCTGAGCTTATTGCTGATAACGGTTTAGGTGGTGCGCCCGGACAGATTCGAACTGCCGACCTTCTGGTTCGTAGCCAGACGCTCTATCCAACTGAGCTACGGGCGCTTGCGAGGAAGACTTTTTTACTGTAACCGACTGCACGCCCTGCCCGCAACTTCTATCCGCCGCCCGCGTCTATCGGTCTTAGCCTGTTGCGGTATCATTACAGCAAGGAAGGGTATCGCGCCTCGCCGGCCCGGCTATATTATGAAGATCCCGAAACCATTGCTCGCCGCGTTCATGATTGGATCTGCGGCTCTTCTCGCACCGCTCTACGGTCCGGGAATTCTAGCCCACGCCGCCACTCCCCCGGGCGATGACCTCGATCCCAGCCTCAAGGCCATCTCCAGCGCTTATGCCCTGGTGGAAGAGAACGCCGCCACGCCCATTTCCTCTGAGCGCGTCTTTTACCAGGGCGTCATACCTGGCATGCTCCACGCACTCGATCCCCATTCCAACTTCGTCACGCCCGCCGACTACAAGGACATGATGCGCAAGCAGGCCGCCCGGTACGCCGGCGTCGGCATGCAAATTATCGCCGACGGCGGCCACGTCGTGGTCATGGAGCCCTTCGTCAATTCGCCGGCATGGAACGCCGACCTGCGCCGTGGCGACATCATCGCCGCCGTCGATGGCAAGGACACTCTGTCCATGGATTCCGCCGGAGTGGCCGAACTGCTGCGCGGAAAGCCGGGCTCCCAGGTGCGCGTCACCGTGCAGCGCGAAGGCGCATCCGAACCCTATACCACCACCATCACCCGCGGTTCCATCGAAACCAGCGTGGTGGATGCTTTCTGGGTGAAGCCGGGCACCGTCTACCTGGGCGTCAGCACGTTCGAAGCCTCCAACATTGAGGCCGATGTCAATGACCAGCTGAAGAAGTTGGACGAAACCAAAGCCACCGGGCTGATCCTCGATTTGCGCGACAACCTGGGCGGCATCGTGAATGAGTCGGTGGCCCTGGCGGGCCGCTTCCTGCGCCCCGGCCAGCTGGTGCTCTCGCAGCGCGGACGCGTGGAAGCCGAACAGAACTATAAGGCCAAGGCCCCCAACCTTCCGGCTCAGGAAGTGGCGGCGGCTGAAAAATATCCCATCGTCGTCCTGGTCAACCGGAATTCCGCCTCGGCGTCTGAAATCGTCACCGGCGCTCTGCAGGACCACGATCGCGCCTGGGTGCTGGGTGAAACCACTTTCGGTAAGGGCCTGGTGCAGGCGCCGTTCCCGCTCGATGAGGGCGCCGCGCTGCTGCTCACCATCGCGCATTACTATACGCCCAGCGGCCGCCTGATTCAGCGCGATTACTCGCACAAGTCGCTTTACGATTATTATTCCGCGCGCCCCAAGGGCGACACCCCGGAAGTCACCGCCGACACCAAGTCCACCGATGGCGGCCGTAAGGTCTACGGCGGCGGCGGCATTACGCCCGACGAAAAGTATCCCAACCCCAAGACCAATATTTTCCAGCGCCGCCTGCAGCCTTTCCTCGGCGGCCCCGCCGCCTTCTACCATTTCGCCGATACGTATTTCGGCGGTAAGAAGCCGCATTTGCCGGAAGCCTGGCAGCCCGATGCCGATACCATCCAGCGTTTCAAGGAATTCCTGCAAGCCAGGAAATACACGTTCACCGACGCCGAATTCACCGCCAACTTGGATTGGATTCGCACCAACCTGCGTTACGAGATGATCTTCCGCGCCTTTGACCGCCGCATCGCCACGCAGTTTTCCGAACAGGTGGATCCCGAAGTTCTGAAGGCCATCGACAGCATGCCGAAGGCCGCCAGCCTGCTGAAGGATTCAACCCGCGTTCTCGCCGAGCGCATGGGCAACAAAAAGTAGGACAGACGATCGCCTTGCGTCGTCTGTCAATCTCGCAGTGTAAACAAGCGTGACAGGCCACTGAAAAGCGATGGCCTGTCCCACGTCTCCGTCCAGCGGCCTCGCGCCATCGCTCAGCCCACCCCGCCTCAATCCCTACTGATTATTGTTCGCGTTGGTCGCCGGAGCCGGCGCGCTGGCGTTCTTCACGTATTTATCGAACCACGCGAACTTCTCCCATAACACGTGCTCGATGGTTTCCTTCCCCCTATAACCGTGCGCTTCAAACGGCAGGAAAACCAGCCGCGTAGTTCCGCCGTTCCCGCGGACCGCTTCATACATGCGCCCCGACTGAATCGGGAATGTGCCGTCATTATCGTCGGCTTCGCCGTGGATCAACAACAGCGGCGTCTTGATCTTGTCCGCGTACATAAATGGCGAAATGTCCGTGTAGAGTTTCGGCGCCGTCCATAACGTGCGCCGTTCGCTCTGGAATCCGAATGGCGTCAGCGTGCGGTTGGGTGCGCCGCTTTCGGCGATCCCGGCTTTGAAATAATCGCAGTGCGCCAGCAGCGTATCGGTCATGAACGCGCCATAACTGTGGCCGCCCACGCCCACCCGCGCGGGGTCGGTGACGCCAATCTCAACGGCTTTATCGATCGCCGCCTTGGCATCCATCACGGTCTGCTCCACAAAATGATCGTTCACCGAGGCGATCGGCCCCACAATCGGCATCGACGCATTGTCCAGTACAGCGTACCCGTCCAGCGCGAAGAATACTTCCGAATAGCCGCCAATTTCAGTGAAGCGCATACGAGAGCCCGTCACCGCAACCGCATCGGCCGCCGCCGCGTCGTCGTACTCCCGCGGATAGGCCCACAATACCGTGGGCAGGCGCGTGCCTTCTTTGTAGCCCGGCGGCAGATACAACGTGAAGGACATCTCCACACCGTCCGGCCGCTTATACGTGATCAGGCGCTTCTCCACCTGGCGCATGATCGGCTCCGGATCCGGATAGTTCGTGTAAGCCGTCATCTTTCCGGCGGCCGTGCGGATGTAATAATTGGGCGGCTCGCTCGGGCTCTCGCGGCGGGTGAAGAACTGCGTGCCGTGGGCGTCCAGCAGCCCTTCCACCGTTTCATAATGATCTTTGTCGCATTTGAAGAGATGCTCGGTCTGGAGCGTCGTCAGGTTGAACCGATCCAGGAACGGAAGGTCGCCTTCGGGCGAAGGACCGTTGCCCGTCAGATAGATGCTGTCTCCGTCCAGAAGAATGCCGCGCTCCCCATTCGGTAAACTGCGTTGCAGCGGAGTGCCGCGGTCGGCATAACGGTCGGAAGAATTCGTGCTCCACAACTCGCGCGGCGCGTCGCCCGGCTTGTCCAGATCCACCAGCGTGGTCTTGGTGATGCGGTTGGCGCCGGCACGTCCACCGCCGCCACCGGCTCCGCCGCGCCCGCCGCGCCCGCCTCCGCCAAACATCAGCCAGTGGCCGTTTTCAAAGAACGTGAAGGTCCCAATCGCCTGCTCGGATTTATAAATTTCCACCGGCGTGTCGGTGAAGGGAGCCTTCAGCGCCAGAATGTGTTCCGGCCTGGGCGTGGGCGGCGTCGCAGCCGCACTGTCTCCGCCCGCCGCCGCCCCGTTGCCGCCTCCAGCGCCGGTCGCGCCGCCGCCGCGTCCACCACGGCCACCGGCCCGCCCGCCTGCCGGCGTGCCGCCGATCGAATCCACCCACACCAGCGTGGCCGGCTCATTCATGCGCCACTGCAGGTTCCTCGTCCCAGCCGCCGCCGGCGCTGCCTGCGGATCGTCCGCCGCCGCGGTCGCCGGATCCGTTGCCGGCCCGGGCACAGGCGCTGGCACTCCGGCGCCACGTCCGCCGCCGCCCATCGGCGTGCTGGAAAAGTGACGCACAATCTTGCCGGTTCGGTCCCAAAGATCCATTTCCGAGGGAAACTGCCGCGCTGGATACAAATAGGAAAACGGCCGATGAATGCTGGTGACGATAAAATAATCTCCGTCCGGCGAGGGTCTCGCCGATTCAACCAGCCCCGGCTTCCCCACCGGCGTCATCTTGCCCGTCACCGAATCCACCAACGCCAGTTGCGACGTCGCCAGGTATTCGAAATCGTCTTCGTCATGCACGTTCTGCAGCATGTCCTCGTGCGTCACCACGCCCCGCCCGCCGCCCAGGCTCTCCTGAATATCCGGTCCCGGGGGAACCAGCGGCGCCACCGGTTCCGGCCCGCGATTCGCTTTCACCGCGTGCACCAGCAGCGTCTTGCTGTCTCCCAGCCACTGCACTGTGCCACCCGTCGGCACGCCGCCCCGTCCCGCGGCGCCAGTGGCCCCGAACACGTCGTTCACCCGCACGCCTTCGATGCGGTGCGTCTTGCCGGTTGCCGCTTCGCCCACCCAGATCTCAATCCCTTTATCGGTCGAGTTGGTGAACACGAAATGGTTCCCGTCGGGGCTCCACCGGCCCGTGCTCAATTTCGGATTCGGCGGCAGCGCCACTTTGATTTCCGTTCCCTCTGGCACCTTCCGCAGCGTCAGCGTACTGTTGAAGATCGCATTGTGCAGCCCGTTGGTCGCCGGGTTGATGCGGATGCCGGCCAGCCGCCGCATCGGCTGCGCCAGTTCGGCCAGCGGAGGATACCGCACCGGCAGCCCCTGCATGGCGTACGCGTGCGTAGGACTCAGTTGGATGGTGGGCGTCGAAGGCGCATTCAAAATGTCTTCGATTTCCTTGGGAGGTTTTTGGTACTTGTCTGCGCCGCATAGCACTACGACGGCAGCCAGCATCAGAAATTGGACTTTGGTGACTGATTTCATAACGGATATCGAGCATGTTATGTAAACCGGACCGGGAAGTCAACTTCGCCGCCGCTACTTGCCGCCGCTGCTGCCGGCCTTTCCGCGCGTCATTCTGCGAGGCATCCCGCCGCCGCTTTCACCGCCGCAACAGTCACTGGGTTATCATGTGGTGCAGTCCCCAGCGCCATGAATAATTCAACTCAGTCCACCGGCATGAATGCGGCACGCTTCCTGCCTCTATTGCTGCTCCTGTTTGCGGGCAGCGGCTGTTCCGCTCTCATTTACGAAATCGTCTGGTATCAACTCCTGCAACTCGCCATCGGTTCCACTACCGTGTCCCTGGCCTTCCTGCTTGCTACCTACATGGGGGGGTTGTGTATCGGCAGCCTGTACCTGCCGCGTATCCAGCGCGCCAGGCACCAGCACCCCCTGAAAGTCTATGCGGCACTCGAACTGGGAATCGCCATCCTCGGCATCGTTGTGCTTTACGCCATCCCGCTCATCGACTACATTTACGTAGCCGGCGCGGCGCACGGCATGCCCAGCATTTTGCTGCGCGGGTTTTTCGCTGGCATTATCCTGTTGCCTCCTACCATCCTGATGGGTGCGTCTCTGCCCGCCATCGTGCGCTGGATCAAATCCACCCCGCGCGGCGTGGCCTGGTGGGGCTTGCTCTATGGCGGCAACACCGTCGGCGCCGTGTTCGGCTGTCTGCTGGCGGGCTTCTACCTGCTGCGCGTTTACAACATGGCCGTCGCCACTTATGCCGCGGTCGCCATCAACCTGGCCGTGGCCGCCGCCAGTTATGCGCTGGCCGGACATACGCCCGTCGAAGCCGTCGCCGGTGAGTCAGACGAAGAAGAAACACCCGCCGCTCCCAAACCGCTTGTGGTTGACGCCGCGGTGAGCCGCTGGCCCGTCTATGTCACCATCGGCCTTTCCGGAGCCTGCGCGCTTGGCGCGGAAGTCGTCTGGACGCGCCTGATGGGAATGATGCTCGGCGCCACCGTCTACGTTTTTTCCATCATTCTGGCCGTCTTCCTCATCGGCCTCGCGCTCGGCAGTTCCGTCGGATCCATGATCCTGCGTTCCTCCAGCGGCACCCGCTCACCGCGCCTCGCGCTGGGCTGGTGCCAGATCCTGCTGGCCGCGGGAATCGCGTGGACCGCCTGCATGATCTCCAATTCCCTGCCCTACTGGCCCATCAACCCGCTACTCACAACCAGTCCCTGGTTTACGTTCCAGCTCGATCTGGTCCGCTGCCTGTGGGCCATGTTGCCGGCCACCCTCCTTTGGGGCGCCAGCTTCCCGCTGGCGCTGGCCGCCGCCGCCCAGCCTGGTGAGGATCCCGGAAAGGTCGTTGGCGCCGTCTACGCGGCCAATACTCTGGGCGCCATCGTCGGCGCACTCGGAATCAGCCTCATCATTGTTCCGTGGATCGGCACGCAGCAGGCTCAGCGCATCCTTCTGCTCGCCTCCGCCGCCAGCGCCTTGTTCGTCCTCGCGCCCTATATCAAGCAGTACCAGGCCCGCGCCATGGCCGGCTGGCTGGTCGTCTCGATGGTGGCCGCGGTCTATCTCGCAGTCAACCTCGATCCCATCCCCGGCAAGCTGATTGCCTATGGACGCCGCCTGCCGATTTCCTCCGGCTCTTCCACTGTCCTGTATACGGCCGAGGGCATCAACTCATCCGTTGCCATCACCAGGTGGAACGACGGCGCCACCGAAGTGGACGTCAACGGCCACGTCGAAGCCACCACCGAACCCTACGACATGAAGTTGCAGCGCATGGTGGGTCACTTGCCCGCGTTGATTCACCCCGATCCGAAATCCGTTCTGGGAATCGGCTTCGGCGCCGGTGTTTCAGCCGGAACCTTCACCCGCTACCCCACCATCCAGCACATCACCGTGTGCGAAATTGAGCCCATCATCCCGCCCACTTCCACGCGTTATTTCTACAAGCAGGATTATGACGTGCTCCACAACCCGAAAACCCGCATCGTTTTCGACGACGCCCGCCATTACCTGATGACCACCACCGATATGTACGACGTCATTGCTTCCGATCCGCTGGACGTCTTCGTCAAGGGCACCGCCGCATTGTACTCCAAGGAATATTTTGAGGCCGTCAAGCGCCACCTCAATCCCGGCGGCAGTTTCAGCCTCTACGTGCCGCTCTATGAAAGCGATGAGCGCACCGTGCGCAGCGAACTCGCAACGTTCTTCGAAGCCTTCCCCAATGCCACCGTCTGGGCCAACACCATCAACGGCCAGGGCTACGACATGGTCTTCATGGGACAGGTGGGCCCGTTCAAAGTCAACATTGACGAGATCGAAGCCCGTCTCAATCGCCCGGATTACCAGTTGGTGGCGCAATCCCTGCGCGACATCGGCATCAACTCCGCCACCGATCTGTTTGCCACTTATGCCGGACAGCGCTCCGACCTGGGCCGTTGGACCGAAGGCGCCGACATCAACCACGATGGCGATCTGCGCCTCTCTTACCTGGCCGGTTGGGGCATCAACTCAACCCTGGAAGACGTCATTTACCGCGCCATGATGAAATATCGCGAACCGCCGCTCGGGCTGTTTACAGGCACTCCCGCCAGCATGCAGGATCTGATGTCCGCCATGGATCGCAACGGCGCCCAATAGCTCTGGGGCGTGGCGGCCCAGACAGGTACCGGAAGAAGGGGATATGAACAGCAAGATTGCACTTTGCCTGTTGGCCTTCGGATTTGCCGGCGCCTTGATTTGGGCGGACCTTCCCGCCGCGCCTTCGTTCACGGAAAGTGTGGTTCCCGCCGGCAAGGAACCCGGCCCTATCGCCGTCGCGGATCTCAACCGCGACGGCAAACCTGACATCGTCGTCGCCAATCAGCAGAGCGAAGACGTCAACATTCTTCTGGGCGACGGCAAAGGCCATTTCCTGCCCGCGCCGCATTCGCCGTTTCCCGTCGGCCATCTGCCCAACGACATCGCGATTGTCGATATGAACGGCGACGGCATCCCCGATCTCGTCATCCCTAACCACCAGACGCCCAATGTCACCATCCTTCTGGGTGACGGCACGGGCGCATTCCATCCCGCCCCGCACTCGCCTTTCGCCACCACTTCCCGTCCCCATCCGCACGGCGTGGCGGCTGCCGATTTCAATGGCGATGGCAAACCGGACCTGGTTATCGATAGCTGGGGCGACAACCAGGTGCTGCTGCTCCTCGGGGACGGCGCCGGAAACCTCCTCACGCCCGGACGCTTCTTCCCCGTCGGCAAGCGTCCCTATCAGCGCCTGCGCTCCGCCGATTTCAATAAGGACGGCAAGCCCGATCTCGTCACCACCAATCTGGACGGCGACAACTCCACCATTTTGCTGGGCGATGGCAAAGGCGGCTTCCACGAAGCGCCGGGCTCCCCGTTTCCGTCCGGCGCGGCGCCCTGGGCCGTCGCCATTGACGACATCAATCACGATCGCAATCCGGATCTCGTCGTCATCCCTTATGCTCCCAATGTGAAAGCGCCCGCCCAGGTCGGCGTCACCATCCTACTGGGCGATGGCAAAGGCGGCTTCGCTCCCAGGCCGGGCCCGCCGCTGCCTCTGCGCGGCTGCCAGGATCCGAGTGGCGTCGCCACCGGCGATATCAACGGCGACGGTGTCCGCGATATCGTCGTCTCCTGCGCCACCAGCAACAACATCGTCATCTTCCTCGGCTCGAAAACCGGCGCGTTCACGCCGTTCCTCCGGCAATTCCACGAGACCGGCTGGTCAGGCCTCGCCGTGGCCGATCTGAATGGCGATGGCAAAAGCGATATCCTCGTCGGCAACAGCGTCGCCGGCGCCATCACCATCCTCTTGACCCGCTGACCGGTTGGCATTCACTCGCCGCTGGTGTAACGCGTCCAGCCTTTATCCGAGCCGCGACTTGTCGCTCGACCGTAAGGGAGCGAACCGGGAAGCGAAACTATTCCCCTCGGGATTTTACGCCCTAGGCCTTTAGCACGCCTATTGACACCCAACCCCAATCACATTACAATGCAAAGTACTTTTCATTGCGGGCATGCGCCCGAGGAGGAACCAGTGAACGCATCACCTATCAAACAGCCCAGCGCCTTGCTTCCCATCATCATGTCCGCCGCCGCCCTGGCTTTGGTGCTGGCTCACATTGCCATCTATGGCGCAGCCCGCGAGGCCGACGAAGGAACCACCGCTCATCTCTGGCAGATCTTGATGGCCGGGCAGCTACCGGTAGTGGCCTGGTACGCGCTGAAATGGCTGCCGCGGGCTCCCAGCCAGGCGCTGCGCGTGCTCGCCATGCAAGCCGTCGCCATCCTCGCGGCCTGTTTCCCTGTCTATTGGTTCAATCTATAAGACGCGCCGCCCGACTTCCATTTGCTAACCTGCTTGTGTGAGCAAAGAAATGGAGCCGGAAGTCCCTTTTCCTGAGAATTGGCAGTCGCCGCCTGAACTGGAGCGGGCTCTGCCGCGCGAAGTCACCCTCACCTTCACCGGCCGCTTCAAAACCGTCTTCGGTGGCATGCTGATCTTGGGCGCAGCGGTCCTCTTTGCCGTCATGCAGCGGGACAACGCGCAAACCGTCGCCGCCAATCTCACCTTGCACGATCATGGCGTCGAAACCAGCGCCACCGTCACTCGCCTCTGGCGCCAGGGACGCTCCCGGCAGTCCATGATGGCCTATTCGTTTACCATCAGCGGCAACAGCGTTCAGTCAGAATCCAGCGTCCCAAGCGATCTCGATGACCACTTTCATGTGGGCGGCGCCGTCCCGGTGCGCTATCTGTCGTTCGATCCCAGCGTGAGTCATCCGTCCGGGTGGGACCCTTACAACCCGCCGGCCTGGATGCCGTTCACGCTTCCCGCTTTCCTTGTTGTGGGATCCGCCGCGCTCCTCATCGGCGTTCGAAACCAGTCCACTTTGTTAGCGCGGGGATTGCCCGCGCCCCTGGTCATCACAAAATGCTTCCGCGTCAAGAACGGATGGGTGGCCAATTTCAAGCTCCGCACCCGCGATGGCGCCGTTTTCGGCGGCCGCTGCGCAATGCCGCGCAAGGTGGAACCCGGAACCATCCTGTGCGGGCTTTACGACCCCCAAAAACCAAGCCGCGCCCGGGCCTACCCCCTGGATTCGTACCGCCTGACCGGCCTGGACTAGCCCTTCTTCCCCCGCGCCTGCTCATCCATCAACTGCAGGAACGACTCCGCTTCCACATACCCCGGCCGCAACCGCAACGCCTCGTTGAAGTCGGCTCGCGCTCTTTTCAGATCCGGTTTGTATAACAAATGATAGAGTCCCGCGAACAAATGAGCCCTCGCGTCCCGCGGCCTCGCCAGCACAATCCGCTCCGCAATCTCCGTGGCTTCGTCGAACATCTCCAACTGGTGATATTCCGCCGCCAGAAAATCCAGCCGCGAAGAGTCGCTGGGGTCGGCCGCAATCTCTTCCTGCAATATCTGGATGTACCAGCGGTTGCGCCGGCGCCGCGCTTCCGGGTCCGCCGAGAAGGTGTGATCGATGCGGATGGCGGTCTGATGCAACCGCCCGCCCTCGGCCAGAATCGAAGCGTCGATGGTTTCATGCACGCGGCCGCGGTACCGGAAATTGGGCCGGTTGGAAAAAAAACGCACCACGTAATCCGTGAAGGGACGGTCCGAATCCGCCGAATGATTCCACCGCTCCAGAAAATATCCGGCGTTCTCATTCAATGCCACAATGCTCTCCACCCGGGCCACACTGCCGGAATCGAGCGTCTCATCGGCGTCCAGCACCAGAATCCACCGGCCGCTGGCGCGCTCGATGGCGGCGTTGCGGGCCGCCGAAAAATCCACAAATCGGAAATCGAACGGCACAACCCGCGCCCCAAAACCGGCCGCGATACGCGGCGTGGCGTCGGTGGATCCCGTGTCCACCACAATCATCTCACCCGCAATTCCCCGCACCGATTCCAGACATCGCGAGAGATTGGCCTCCTCGTTCTTCGCAATCATGCAGAGACTCACCGCGGGCGGCATACCAATCGTCATGGTTGATCTTAAAACGAAGTCTCGCGGGAAAGCTAAGCCTCCGTCAGTCATAATTGAATCGTGCCCCATGCTCCCGCCGGCCGCTGGCCCCCGTACCAGGCGCGCGAAGCCGCGCTTCGCGATCTCACCAGCCGCATGGCTGCCCGTCCCGATGACGCCAATCTGCAATTTGAAGCCGCCTGCCTGTTGACCGAATTGGGACGCACGCTCGAAGCCCGGGACGCCTACATCGCGCTGCTGGCTCGCGATCCTTCACACCGTCTGGCCTTGAATAACCTGGGCACGCTCCTCAATGCCACCGGTTATCGCAGCGCCGCCCGCACCGCTTACACCCAGGCTGTCGCCCAGCACCCGGCCGACCCCATGAGCCACGTCAACCTCGGCAATCTGCTCTATGAAGCCGGCGAATTTCAGGCCGCCCGCGAACATTACGAATCCGCGCTGCAGTGCGACCCCACGCAGAGCGAGGCGCATCAGGGCCTGGCCTACGTGCTGGCCGAATCGGGCGACGCGGCCGGCGCTGAGCAACACCGCCGCCAGGGGTTTGCCCATCGGCCCCTTCAGGTCTTGCCCTATCGCGGTGAAGGTCCGCCCGTCTCGCTGCTCCTGCTGGTCTCCTCGGTAGGCGGAAATATTCCCACGCGAAACTTCCTTGACGACCGCGTGTTCCAGACCACGGTCGTGCTCCCCGAGTTCTACGATCTCAACCAGCCGCTGCCGCCGCATCAACTGGTCTTCAATGCCATCGGCGACGCCGATCTCGCAGGCCCAGCCCTGGCGGCCGCCGGGAAACTCCTGGCGCTCACCGCCGCGCCCGTCATCAATCGCCCCGCTGCCGTGCTCGAGACCGGCCGCGCCGGCCACGCCCGCCTGGCCCAACTGCCCGGCGTGAAGGTGCCGGCAACGCTCACGCTGCCTCGTGAAATTCTCACCGCCGCCGGCTCCGCCGCCGGCTCCGCCGCCACACTGTCCCGCCGCGGCTTTCACTTCCCGCTGCTCGTGCGCACACCCGGCTTCCACACCGGCCGCCATTTTCTGCGCGTGGAAGACGCCGCGGCGCTGCCCGCAGCTGTGGCTCAACTGCCCGGAAACGAACTCACCGTCATCGAATTCCTGGACGCCCGCGGCCCTGGCCGCAAAGTGCGCAAGTACCGCGCGATGATGATCGGCGGCCAACTCTACCCCTTGCACCTGGCGATTTCCAGCCACTGGAAGATTCATTACTTCACCGCCGAAATGGCCCACCAGCCGGAGAACCGCGCGGAGGACGCGGCATTCCTGGAGAACATGCCAGCCGCTCTGGGCCCGCGCGCCATGGAAGCCCTCGCCAACATCCAGTCCACGCTCGGCCTGGACTACGCCGGAATTGATTTCGGCCTCAGCGCCACCGGAGACATCCTGCTATTCGAAGCCAACGCCACGATGGTAGTGAACCCGCCCGAGCCCGATGACCGTTGGGCCTATCGCCGCCCCGCCGTGGAGCGAATCTTCACCGCCGTCCGAACCTTGCTAACGCCGCAGTGAGCCAGTCGGACAGATCTTTATCCGAGGTGGCGTGGGCGGTTCCGCCCGCGCGCCATGAGCTTCCCCACACCTACCGCTGCGCCCAATACTGCCGCCGCGCCTGCACCGTCAACCCCTTCTGTTTCGCCGTCAGTTGAATCCCTCGAAATCCAGACACCGTCACCGGCCTGTCCGACACATACCCCACGTTGTATTGATTCCGCAGTTCTTCTTCCAGAATGTCGAAGATCTGTTCCACCGACTGCTTCTTCGAAACTTCGAAAAAACTCCCGCCGCTGTCTTCCGACATCTTCTGCAGCACGCGCTTCCCATCTCCCCCGCCGCCAAAAATCCCATACGCGCTTGGGTCTGAATACAGAATCGAATAGACCAGCGTGCCCGCTCGCTCCGCCGCTTCCACCGCATCTTTCAGGGATCCGTAACTGCCAAAATCCACCCCGTCGGAGAGCACAATCAGCGCCTTCCTCCCGGTCAGTTTTTTCATCACGTCATCGGAAGCCTTGGCCACCGCATCGTAAAGCAGCGTTCCGCCGCCGCCTTGCCTCCGCAGTTGCTTCTCGGTCTCCGTGTCCACGTATGCCATGGCATCGTCCAGCTGTTTGATCGACGCGGTCAACGGCTGCTTCAGTTGCACGCTGCTATCAAACTGCATGATGAAGACGTGGTCCTTGCCTTCGCGAAACACATGGTCCAGAAATCGCAGGCTCGCCCCGCGTTCCGCGTCCAGCACGCGCCGCTGGCTGGCGCTCGTGTCCACCATCAGGCCCAGCGTCAGCGGCAAATCCGTCTCGCGCGAAAAATACCGAATCGTCTGCGGACGCCCGTCTTCCGACAGCGCAAAATCGTCCTGCCCCAGGCTGCCGATCACCGTCCCGGTTTTATTCCGCACCGTGGCCAGAACGTTCACCACCTTTACCTCGGTGGAGAAAACCGTCGGCTCCTGCGCCTGCGCCAACCGCCCCGCACACAGTGCCGCCGCGCCTCGCAAAATCCCCCGTCTGGTGAAATCGTCTCTCATCAATGGAACCGGATAGTTCTTGTTCTGCCAACTCTCAGCCAACGTCAACGGCCCCTCGTCTGATTACTCCAAACCCGCTGATGAAATCGTCTCTCATCGGTGCAATTCGATAGCTCGGCGCAGCCCCTCACCCAATTGTCAGCCCGCCCCGGCCTATCCACTCCCTGCCCTGCGCATCGCCCCTACTCCAAGCCCGCAAGGGCGAAAGATCTTAGCCCAGGGCGCAAGCCCTGGGAAGGACATAGAAACTCGCAGAGCCCCGGAACGGGGCGAAACTCCCCCGTAACCCGTCCCCATGCCAATCCCGCCGCTTCTACCAGTCTATTGCATCCATCCATCCCAACCGTTCACAACTTTTTTCGACTTTCTTTCGCTCATTCCAAACCACTTCCCGCCGCCGCCCGCGGGCCCGCCGCAGTCGCCATGCTACCCCTGAATCGAAAGGTACCCTCTCATGGCAACGGACAAACAAATCGCCGCCAACCGCAACAACGCCCGCAAATCCACCGGCCCACGCACCGCCGCCGGCAAGTCCCAATCCGCGCAGAACGCCCGCAAACACGGCTTCGCAGCCTCCACCTTCACCGTCTCCCAACTGGAAGCTCCCGACGAAGTCTCCCACCTCCGGCAGGACGCCCTCGATCTCTACCGCCCCCTCAACTCCCAAGAACTCTATGCCGTCGAGCGTGTCGCTCTCTGCCAGTCGTCGCTCCTCCGCGTCGCCCGTCTCGAAGCCAGCCTCTTCTCTCAGTGCATGGTGGAAGGCGCAGCATCCGCCGACCCCAACGTCGCCCTCGCCGCCGGCTTTCAGCAAGCCACCCGCAAACCGCACACCTGGGCGCTCTTCCTGCGCTACCAGGCGCAGGCCGAGCGCCAGTACCGCCGTGCCATCGAGGAATTGAATCGTCTCCGCACTCAGCGCGCGGAATTCGAAGAGGAAGAACTGGAAGCCGAAATGGATTCGCCGAACGAAGCCAATTTCCCGCTGCAATCCCAATCAAACCAATCGGATCCGCACTCCGAACCGAACAGGAAATACGCCGGGGTGGGTCATGCTTTAGCTTGCCCAGCCACACCCAAACCCCAATTTGCACACACCGCTAAGCAGCAACTCGCACTGGCGCAGGTTCCGGCCGCCCACGCCATCGCAGCGTCACAAGGCCGATGAGAAGCCCCGCGCAGCCACCCGGAATCGCGATGAACCGCCGGTTCGGAAATGCCGGAATCTGCGCCAGATCCGCCGGCTCCAGCATGGTGATTGCGCCGGAACTCGAGGCAATGAATTGACCGGTCAGACTGTCCACCAGAGCACGCGCCTGGATCGGGTCGGGATAAGAGAACCGGATTTCAAAGGCCTGGGTATGGGAGCTGAGCGGCGTCGGATAGGCATGTATCCGCAGATCCTTCGACCGCATGGCCTCCACCACGTCCGAAATCGGCCGCTGTGCGCGCTGCTTCGGGTAGAGGTCCAGATTCGGCAGTTGAATCAAACGCGCCAGATTTTCGCTGCTGAGAACCTGCTGCTCCACGCTCTGAAGTCGATCGCCGGTGGGTGTGCCATCAGGTGTCTCCGCGATGCGCAGGACTGCGCGGGAAACGTAAACGCTGGGGATGAGAAACGAGACTGCCAGGGCCACAACGAAACCCGCCGCGGCAAAAGCGACGATTTGCAGCGTCCATTTCGGACGCCGCCAGACCAGGGTGGCGACCAGCCCGAGCAACACGCCGGCGCCGAGGCCCATCCAGAGAAAAGCGAGGTGATTGGGAACCATGGGACGCTGCGGCAGATTTGGCGGCTGAACCAGTTCAATTGGGATATGGGGCGCGGAGCCGTCCTTCCATGCGAGAGAGAAATTCCACTCCATGAAGAGACCGCAGAGCTCTCTCAGCACCTGCCGCGCCTTTTCCGGGTCAGGATAATCGAAGGAGATGGCGAACGCCTGTGTGCCAGCCTTCTTCGACGGCGGCTGATACAGCTTGATATGGATGTCATGCAACCGCATATTCTCGGCAACCGTTGCGATTGGAAAACGCTTGCGATCTTCCGGGTACAGGTTCAGGGCGGGTTTCATGATCACCGCCTCCAGCGTCCGGCGTCCCAGTATCTCCGTTTGCATCTGCACCAGGCGCTCTTGAGGCTCAGATGCATTCGCCGCCGCGCCGGCGGCCATCGGCGCAATCAACCGCATCATCGCGCTCGATTCATACCGGTTCGGTATCAGGTACGATGCGCCCAACGCGACAAGGGCGCACACAATTCCGGCGGCCACAGCCGCCTTTCCGTAGCTCTTCCAACTGCCCATCTGCATGATGAATGCTCCTCGCAGGACGTCGGCAAGCTCCCTCCAGCCGGAGCCGGCGTCGTCCAGCAACGCTTCGAATTCAATGCCGTAACGCGCGCGCCAGCCTGCCGGGTAGAGATAGGAGGCAAGACGGATCCATCGCCTCATGCGTGTTTCAACCTTTTGGCAGCGGTCTTGACTACGCGGTCGAGCCCGGCCACCTGCTCTTCCAGATAAGCGCGGCCCGAAGCCGTGATGCGGTAGGGCTGGCGGCGATCGTCCGACGTCACCGGCCGGATCCACCCATGCTCTTCGAGGCGGGTGATGGCGCCATAGAGAGTGCCCGGCCCCAGCCGCACTCCGGCGAACTGCTGAATGTCTTCCATCATGGCATAGCCGTGCTTTTCGCCATCCGCCAGGCTGGAGAGTACAAGTAATGTCGGGTCGCTCAAAGTATTACGCCTTGCGTAGTATCGTATAACGTAATAGCAGAGGTGTCAATAAGCAAAAGTAGGACAGACGATCGGTTTTCGTCGTCTGTCACGCGGCGTACTTTCCGAACATGGCAGACGACAACAACCGGTCGTCCCGCCCCGGTGTTTGCAGGCTGGTTGCCAGTACAGTACCTACCGCATCAACTGGCCGCCGTTGATCTCGATGGTCTCGCCAACCAAAAAGGCAGCCGCGCTCGATGCCAGGAATGCAATCACACTGGCGCACTCTTCCGATGTCCCCGCGCGGCCCAGCGGGATGGTCTTGACGAAATCGGCGAACATCTCCCGGTCGGTGTGGAACCCGGTGTCGATGATTCCGGGCGAAATGGCGTTGACGCGAATGCCCAGGGGCGCCATTTCCCTGGCCAGGTTCTTAGTGAACGAGATCAGGCCGGCCTTGGCCGACGCATAAGTGCCCGCGCCTTCCCGGCCACCGGTCTGCGCGGCAATGGAAGCCACATTGATGATGACGCCGCTATGCCGATCGATCATGGATTGCACCACGGCCTGGGAGGCGAATACGGCGCTCTTGAAGTTGAGCGCCATGACCTCGTCCCAAAGATCTTCCGTCACGTCGCGGATGGCGGCGCGCCGCACCAGGGCGCCGGCGTTGTTCACCAGGATATCGATGGGGCCGAGTTCTTTGACAACCTGATCCACCGCCGCACGGATCTCCTGCATGTTGCGGAAATCGGCCGGAACCGCAATCGCTGTGCCGCCGGAGCCGGCAATCCACTCAACAATCTCCAACGCTCCGTTCTGGTTGGCGTGATAACCCAGGGCCACCCGCGCGCCGAGTCCCGCGAACAGTCTGGCGGTAGCGGCGCCGATGCCCGAGGAGCCTCCGGTGATGAAAGCGATTTTTCCCTGGAGATCCGATTGAATTGGCATGGGAGATCTTATTCCGTTGCAGCGACTCGGGCGGGTATCAATCGGAAATGCACGACAGGCGGCCTTCCCAGCGCCACGACCGGCGCCTGGGTGCGGCTTCGGCTTACTTCGATCACCTGGGAAGCGTGCCGATTCAGATACCAGCAGGGCGTATATCCGAACTGCGGGAAGATCGAGCGGATACAGGGCTGCTCGACGGTGTCCCCCAACTGGTAATCGAATTTCCCGCTCTTCTGGCGAATCGCCCAGAGCGTCTTGACCTGCACGCTGCCCAACGTCTGCCGGTTTCCGGGGATGCGGTAGCGCGCGGATAGGTAGTCGCCCGCGTACAACGCGGCTAGGCCCAGGACGAGCACGAGGACTGCGCGCAGAATGATTCTCACACTGCCATTTTATTACGCGAGATTCCCCGCCGGGAATGAGTAGGAATCTGCCGCGCCATGGTGGAAGGATTCACAATCTTCGCGCCGGCTTCGCAACCGAGCGGCGCCGCGCTGATTGGGCCGGGCTGCACGATGCGATGTGACTGGCGGAGAGGGGGGGATTCGAACCCCCGGTAGAGCTTTTGACCCTACGACGGTTTAGCAAACCGCTGCTTTCGACCACTCAGCCACCTCTCCGAGAGTTGGGTTGGTCGTTCCTTTGCATCGTACCATACGGCGGCAGCCGCTTCTCGGAGCAAGCGGAGCTTAGCCTTCGGCATGCTTGACAACGGCTGTTTCTTCTGGAATTATGATTCAGATAAACTTATCCGATTATCGGAGGTTCCATGCCTACGGCAGCCGTTCCCAGCGCACTGTCGCTCGACGAGCAATCCTTCGCGGACCGTATGATCGCATCATACGCCGGAACGCCCGGAGCCTTACTCTCCGTTCTGGAGCGCGTCCAGGAACATCACCCGCACAAGTTCCTTTCCCCTGAAATTCTCGAATATGTCGGGGAACACATGGACATCCCGCTCTCCCAAATCTATGCTGTAGTCACGTTCTACGCGCTGTTCAATCTGGAACCGCAGGGCGAGCACACCATCTGCATCTGTCGCGGCACCGCCTGCCACACGCGCGGTTCGCGCAAATTGCTCCAGCGGCTGCGTCTGGAACTGGGACTGCCGGACGAAAGCGAGGCTGGCGCCGACAAGCTCTGCGTCACTACTCCCGATGGCCGCTTCTCGCTGCGCACCGTCGCCTGCTTCGGACAATGCGCGCTGGCGCCCGTGGCGGAGGTGGACCACGCCATCTTCGGCCATGTGAATGAGCAGGCGCTGCGCCGCGAAGTGGAGAGCCTCAACGGGAGGAAGTCGTGACCCGCATCCAGGATATCGGCACGTTCAGCGCCGTGCGCGAAGCAGGAATGGCGAAGCTGCTTCCCAGCCGGCCTCGCATCGCGGTCGGCATGGGAACATGCGGCGCCGGCAATGGCGCGGACGCTGTTTACCACGCCTTCGCCGAGTCCATCAATCGCGACGGACGCGATGTCAAGCTGGTCTCCGTTGGGTGCTTCGGCTTTTGCGCCCAAGAGCCCCTGGTGAATGTACGGCTGCCTGGCCAGCCCCTGGTTGTGCTGCGGCGCGTTCGGACCAGTGACGTGGAGCGCATTCTGGATGGCATCGCCGCGGGCACTTTCCCGCAGGATCTGGCGCTATGCAAGATTGAAGAATGGGACCATTTGACCGCTCACGTGCAGTATGGCAGCGGCCTTCCGAAGATTCCTTCCTGGCAGGATGTGCCCTTCTTCAAGCCGCAAAAAAAGATCGTGCTGCGCAACTGCGGCCTCATCAGTCCGGACGACATCGAAGAATATATCGCCATCGGCGGGTATCAATCCTTATATAAGGTGCTGATTGACGCCAACCCCGAGTTGGTCATTGAGCAGATCAAGGCCTCCAAGTTGCGCGGCCGCGGCGGCGCGGGGTTCCTCACCGGGTTGAAGTGGGAATTTCTGCGCAAGGCCGTCGCCGAACACAAATACGTCATCTGCAATGCCGATGAGGGTGACCCCGGCGCGTACATGAATCGCAACGAGATTGAAAGCGACCCGCACGCGTTGCTGGAAGGCATGACTATTGGCGCTTACGTCATGGGCGCCACCGAAGGAATCATCTACGTCCGGGCTGAGTATCCGCTGGCTGTCCACCGGCTCACGCGCGCCATCGAGCAGGCCCGCCAGTCGGGCATGCTAGGCCGGAACATTCTCGGCCGTGGATTCGAATTCGACATTCAACTGGTGGAAGGCGCCGGGGCGTTCGTCTGCGGCGAGGAAACCGCTCTCATTTCGTCGCTCGAAGGCTTCGCCGGCCGGCCGCGGCCCCGGCCGCCATTCCCCGCGCAAAAAGGCCTCTGGGGCATGCCCACCAACATCAATAATGTCGAGACCTGGTACAACATCGCGCCCATTGTCACCAAAGGGCCGGCCTGGTTCAGCGAAACCGGCAGCACCAAAAGCGCGGGCACCAAAGTCTTCTCGCTGGTCGGCAAAGTGAATAATACCGGACTGGTGGAAATGCCGCTCGGAACCACGCTCAAAACTTTCATCTATGACGTGGGCGAAGGCGGCGCCGACGGAAAGCCGGTGAAAGCAGTGCAGACCGGCGGACCCTCCGGCGGCTGCATTCCTCAGGAGATGTTCGAAACGCCCGTTGATTACGAGACGCTGGCCCAACTCGGCTCCATCATGGGTTCCGGCGGCATGGTGGTGATGGATGAAGACAACTGCATGGTGGATGTGGCCCGCTACTTCATCGAGTTCACGCATTCGGAGTCGTGCGGCAAGTGCATTCCCTGCCGGGTGGGACTGGATCAATCCCTGCGGGTCCTTAACGCCTTCACACGCGGACGCGCCGCCGAGTCGGACCTCGACCGCCTGGATGAAATCGGCCGCATGGTCAGGGACACCTCCTTATGCGGCCTGGGCCAAAGCGCGCCCAATCCGCTGCTCACCACCATGCGCCATTTCCGGCACGAGTTCGAGGACCACATCCGCGCCAAACGTTGCCGCGCCGGAGTGTGCGAAGAGCTGGCGCTTTCGCCTTGCGAAAACAGTTGTCCGCTGCACATGAACATTCCGCGCTTCCTGCAGCTTTATAAGGAAGGGCGCATGGATGACGCGTTCGAAGCCGTGGTGCTGGATAATCCCTTGCCGGCCTCTACGGGCCGCGTCTGCCAGCACCCCTGCGACGACCGTTGCCGCCGCCGCGCCATCGATAGCGCCGTGAACATGCGTGAGGTCCATCGCTTCATTGCCGACTCGGTCTATGAATCCGACCGTTTCGACCGGCTCGCCGCGCGCATCGCTGCCCGCAAGTTGCCGCCCACGGAACGCAAAGTGGCCGTGGTCGGCGGCGGCCCCTCGGGGCTGACCGCGGCGTTCTACCTGGCCCTTCTCGGGCATCAGGTGACAATCTACGACAGCAATCCGGAATTAGGAGGCATGCTGCGCTATGCCATTCCCGAGTACCGCCTGTCGCAGAACGTGATCCGCCGGGAGGTGGAGTTGATCCGCCGGTTGGGCGTGGAGTTCGTCACCGGTGTCGCGGTTGGCGTCGACATCCAGTTGAACGATCTGGACAACCAGTACAACGCCGTGTTCCTCGCCATCGGAACCTGGAAAGAGGCCTGGGTCTATCTCCCCGGCACCGAATCGAAGGGCGTTCTGCCGGCGCTGCTGTTCCTGGAAGCCGTCGCCAAAGAGGAGCGGACGGTACTCGGCGGCAAGGTGGTGATCGTCGGCGGGGGAAATGCCGCCATCGATTCCGCCCGCACCGCCCGCCGCATGGGCTCCGACGTCACCGTCATCTATCGCCGTGAGCGGAAAGACATGCCGGCCATTCGCGAAGAAACCGACGCCGCCCAGGAGGAAGGCGTGAAGTTCATGTTCCTGGCCACCCCGCACCGCATCGTAGGCGACGATCAAAGTAACGTCAAAGCCATCGAGGTGGTGCGCACCCGTTTAGGCGAGTTCGATTCATCCGGCCGCCGCCGCCCTATTCCCACCGAAGAGATCCGCCGGTTCGAATGCGACACCGTGATCCTAGCGGTAGGTGAGGCCGTCGATCGCGATTTCGCCCGCGCATCGGGCCTCCGCATCAGGGAGAACGGCACAGTGGAAGTGGATCGCTACACCTTGGAGATCAGCCGCAGCAAGTTCTACGCCGGCGGCGATCTCATTTCGGGCGCTTCCAATGTCTCGAACGCCATGGGCTATGGCAAGAAAGCGGCGCGCAATATCGATCGCCGTCTCATGGGACCCGGACGCTGGGAGCAAATCGCTCCGCAATTTTCCTACGGCAATGAGTTGCCTGAAGAGCCGGTATCCAAGGAACGCCATCACGGGCACGAATTGCCGGCGGACGAACGGATGGAGAGCTTCGTCGAGGCGGTACTCGGCATCTCGCCGGAAGAGGCGCTGGAGGAGACGGCGCGCTGCCTGCGTTGTGACATCCGCGAGCACCACAATTAAAGGAGATCCCTGTGCCTGACAAGATTTCGGTTCGCATCGACGGCGAATTCGTGGCGGCCACTGAGGGCCAGACCATCCTGGAGGTGGCCCGTGCCGGCGGCAAATTCATCCCCACCTTGTGTTGGCTGGAAAACGTCTCGGCCGTCGGCGGTTGCCGCCTGTGCATCGTGGAAGTGGCGGGCGTGGGCCGCTTGCTGCCGGCCTGCACCACGCCCGCGCAGGACTGCATGAGCGTCACCACCAATTCCGAGAAGCTGCTTCAATACCGCCGCATCGCGCTGGAGTTTCTCTTTGCCGAGCGCAATCACCAGTGCGCCATCTGCGTGTCCAACAATCATTGCGAACTCCAGTCGCTGGCGCAACGCCTCGGCGTCACCTACGTCCGCTATCCCTACACGTTTCCCAAGCTGACGGTGGACGCTTCCCATGACCGTTACGTGCTCGATCACAACCGCTGCGTCTTATGTACCCGCTGCGTGCGCGTGTGCGCCGAAGTGGAAGGCGCCCGCGTCTTCGACGTCTCCGGCCGGGGCGTCCGCTCGATGATTGTTTCCGATATGAACCGCCCGTGGGGCGAATCGAAAAGCTGCACCAGTTGTGGGAAATGCGTCCAGGTCTGCCCCACTGGGGCCCTGGCGGAAAAGGGTTTCGGCGTGGAGGAAATGGTGAAACGGGATCGCAGTGTGAAGCGCCTGGCGGCCAGGCGCGGAGGTCATGCATGAAAAAGGTGCGGCTGGCAACCGTGTGGCTGGATGGCTGCGCCGGGTGCCATATGTCCCTGCTCGACATCGACGAAGCAATCCTCAACGTTGCGCGGCGCGTCGAGGTGGTTTATGGCCCCCTGGTGGACGCACAGGAGTTTCCCAAATTCGTCGACGTCACCCTGGTGGAAGGCGGCATCAGTTCCCAGGAGGATCTGGAAAAAATTCGCGCCATCCGTCAACGCAGCCGGCTGCTGGTTTCACTCGGCGATTGCGCCGTAACGGGAAACATTTCCGCCATGCGCAACCAGACGCCCACGCGCAAACTGCTCGACCGCATCTACGTCGAAGGAGCGCAATCCAACCGTGTAATCCCGACCGACGGAGTGCCCGCGTTGCTGAGCCACGCCGTTCCGCTCCACGAGTTCGTGCCCGTCGATCTCCACGTCCCCGGCTGCCCTCCCTCGGCGAAAGCCATCGCTTTCGTGCTCGAGGAACTGATCGAGGGAAGGATGCCCGATCTCCGCACGAAAGTGAAATTTGGATAGTCCAGGAGCAGCCATGCAGAAGATTACCATCAGCCCGGTAACCCGCATCGAGGGACACGCCAAGATCGACATCTTCCTCGATGACAAGGGAAGCGTTGCCGACACGCAATTTCATGTCACCCAGGTGCGCGGGTTTGAGAAGTTCGTCGAAGGCCGCCCGTTTTATGAGATGCCGTCCATCACCGCGCGCATTTGCGGCATCTGCCCCATCAGCCACCTGCTCGCCTCCGCCAAAGCCTGCGACAGCATCATGGCGGTGACCCCGCCCGAAGCCGCCATCCGGCTGCGCGAGTTGGTTCACTGCGCGCAAATGGTCCAGTCTCACGCACTCAGCTTCTTCTATCTCTCCGCGCCCGATCTGCTGCTTGGCTTTGATTCCGATCCCGCTCGGCGCAATATCTTTGGCTTGATCGATGCCGATCCGGAGATGGCGCGGGTGGGTGTGGCGCTTCGCAAATTCGGCCAGGATGCGATTCAGACTCTGGCGCAGGAGCGCGTCCATCCGTCCTGGATCGTCGCCGGTGGCGTCAATGCGCCGCTCACCGCCGCGGCCCGGGACCACATTCTGGCCGGCCTGCCCGATGCCCGCGCCCTCGCCACCCGGACGCTCGAGAGCTTTCAGCGTCTGCTCGATGGCTTCGCCGAAGAAATTGCGCACTTCGGCACCGGCCCCACGCTCTACGCCGGCCTGGTCGATCGGTCCGGCGCCCTCGATTGGTACGATGGCCTCCTCCAGTTCAAGGATTCGAGCGGTGTGCCGCTTGCCACGGATGTCCCCGCCGCCGATTACCCGCACTGGATCGGCGAGGCTTCCCAGCGCGACTCCTACCTGAAATCGCCGTACTTTAAACCGCGGGGATTTCCGTCCGGCGAATATCGCGTGGGGCCGCTCGCCCGCTTGAACGTAGCGGAGCGCCTCGGAACCCCGGAGGCCGACCGGGAGCTGGCCGAATTCCGCGCGCGCTTTGGTCCCGTGGTCCACGGCTCCTTCCATTATCACTATGCCCGCCTGATTGAACTGATCCATGCGCTGGAAAAGATGGAACTGCTGCTGGCCGACCCGGCCATTCTCGGTCTCCAGGTGCATGCGCGTGCCGCGGTGAACCGTCTGGAAGGCGTGGGCATGATCGAAGCGCCGCGCGGTGTGCTGATTCATCACTACAAGGTGGATGAGAAAGGCGCCATGCGTTGGGTGAATCTAATCGTGGCGACCGGCCACAACAGCCTGGCCATCAATCGCAGTGTAACGGAAGTGGCGCGCCACTTCGTGCATGGCGAGCGCATCGAAGAAGGCATGTTGAACCGCGTCTCGGCCGTGGTCCGAGCCTACGATCCCTGCTTAAGCTGTTCCACGCATGCCGATGGCACGTTGGCGCTGGAGTTTACGTTAATCGGTCCGGACGGCCACGTCCTCGATCGCCTTCACTAATTCCGTCCTGGCCCGCTCCACCGATTCGGTGGGCTGATCACTGCCTCTGGAAAGTGACGTTCCTCTCGGTCACGCCATCCATGTCCACAATGCGGATGGTCTTGTTCAGCCTTTCTCCGGAATCCGAGAGCGTCCAGCTTTCCCGAGTGACGGTGACGCGATACCCGTCTCTTGCAACTGTCAGAAAGACCAACGCCGAGCGTTGCCAATCGACAGTGCGCCAGCGCTGCCGCCCGTTCGCACTCCGATCCGCTTGCTCAATGCCATCGGTGCGGTACTCGTTTTCGCCCATTAACCCGGCCAAGGGGCCTCGAAGGGAACTGTTGTCTGTTGGTACGTCTCTGGCCTCAAAGCTGACCTTGAGGTCAGGGTCCTGATGATGAATCTTCTCAACTCTCACCCGTTCCGGCGCTAATCTCTTTCCAGGTTCCAGTGAAATCCGGCTTTTGGCCGAAGACTGCGACAACGCACAGCAACGTCAGCGCACAAACAGATGAAAGACGTTCCATATCTCATTCGACTCCAGTAGCGGCGTTGTTGTTCCGCGTGAAGGCCGCACCCTTTCGAGCTGGAAATTCTCCTAATCGGTCCGGACGACCGCGTCCTCGATTGTCTTCACGAGTTCCGCCATGGCCAGCTCTACCGATGCGGTGAGCGTATCGCCGAATTCAAACCGCTCGCCCGCGATCGTATACAGCGCGCCGGAAGCGCACGAGCCAAAGAGTTCGGCCGCCGTCGCGAGTAGGTCGCGCGGAGTGGCCTGGTGGGTGAAAATCGCCGGTCCGCCCGTTGCAGTAAGCTCCTGCCGGCGGATTTCTCCGACCCGTCCCCCTGCCGCCGCCGCGTCGATAAAGATCACGTGTTGGGCGCGGCTGACCGGTTCCATCAATTCGGGCGTCAATTGATGGACCGCCAGAACTTCGATGTCGCGTCCGCCCGCCAGCCTGTCGCGGAGCAGTTCCGCTGCGCGATATCCCGCTCCGTCGTCGCCGCGCAACCGATTGCCGTAACCGATGATAAGGAACCGGGACACTTGTATGCTCGTCGTTTGAACCGCCAGCCAAGCTTCGATTCTCGCACCACTCGTCTGCGTTTGGCGATTTTGAAGTTTGCCGTCGTCGTGCCGCACCTTTGCTACACTGGTGCAAGGGAAGGGTACTCCGCGGGAGGCCCGCCCCGTAACTTTGTTCTGATGTGCGCCCGTAGCTCAGCTGGATAGAGCGTTTGCCTCCGGAGCAAAAGGTCGGTGGTTCGAATCCACTCGGGCGTACCATTTATCTATCACTTAGCGGCATTCCAAGCCGCTGAAGACCCCAAAAGACCTTTTGCTCAGCCGAGTTTCTGTCCACGTAGCGTCCATTTTGTCCACGTAGCGTCCATTTTCAACTGGGCCATCCAGAGCCCGTTCTAAGCCAGCGAACTAAACCAGCAAATCAACCCGAGACCACAAGCACTACTAAAAGGCACCGCCACCCGCGCGGCGCCTTTTTTTCTTTGTCATAGAGGAAAATCATGACGGCCGGCGACATTGCTAAGCCTCTACACGGACGGAAATCGGGCTCGGGCTGGATGGCTCGCTGCCCTGCCCATGACGATCGGGAGCCCTCGCTCAGCCTGCGCGACGTCGATGGCAAAGTGTTGGTGCATTGTCACGCGGGGTGCGACCAGCGCTCTGTGATCGAGGCGCTGAAGGGTCTAGGTCTCTGGCCCAATGGCGAAGCACACCAGCCCCGGCGGATAGTCGCCGAGTACAACTACATCGACGAATCCGGCGAACTGCTGTATCAGGTGGTCAGAACGGAACCGAAGGGCTTTTTCCAGCGCCGGCCAGATGGCCGTGGAGGCTGGATCAATAAGAAATCCAATCGGCAGATCCTCTACCACCTCCGCGAGGTTCTTCAGGCGCCGATCGTGTTCGTCTGCGAAGGCGAGAAGGATGTTGAAACTCTCCGCGATAACGGGTTCGTTGCTACGACCAACACTGGGGGCGCCGATGCGCCATGGCTTCGCCATTACACAGACGACTTACGCGGGCGTGAAGTAATTCTGTTGCCTGATGGAGATCAAGCCGGCCGTCACCGTGTTGCTCGCATCGCCAGGGCATTGTTTGGCAACGTCGCGCGGCTGCTGATCCTGGAATTAGAAGGCGCCAAGGACGTCTCTGAATGGTTTCAGCGAGGCCATTCTGAGTGCGAACTGATCGCCCAGCTTGATGAGAAGGGGGTCTCGAAATGAAGCGGGAAATCATCGACGAAAGAGACATCGATGCCTTCGCGGGCGATTCCGTAGATCGTCCGGCCAATTCGAGCGCGGAACCGGAGCCGTTTGCCTGGATCGGTGGTGGGGAGTTGACGAAGATGGAATCGAAGCGCAAGCCGATGATCGTTGACAAGATGCTGCCCGCCGGGGCGCTGACGCTGAATGCGTCGAAGTCCAAGAGCGGCAAAACGACGCTGATGGTCGAGGTTTGCCACGCCGTCTCGACGGGCCGTCCGGTGCTCGCTCGCTACGCTGTCACTTCAGGGCCGGTCCTCTATTGGCTGGCTGACGATGCCAATGTGGCAAGGTTCGCTGAAGCATGGCGGATCGTAAGTGGCGACGAGAGGGTTGAGGATTTCCACTTGAGTGTGAAGCGTCAGCACCTGCACCCTGACGGGATCTTCAATCTGAGGAAGGCTGCCAACGAGTTTCGGCCCGTTCTAATCGTTGTGGATTCCTACACGACCATCAGGACACCACGCACGCGAAACACAGATTTCGTGAAAGCTGAATACGACGACATGCGCCGGCTTTCGGAATTGGCCGCCGAAACCGGGGCCGCCATCAATTTAATCCACCACCAAAGCAAGGCTAAACAAGCGGACCCGTTTGATGCCGCGGCAGGCAGCTATGCAATGAGCGCCGGATCGGACGGCCGCATGGCAGTGGAGAAGCTTGACGGAACGGAGCGGCTTGTTCGCATTGATGGGCGCGATCTGGACGCATTTGAGTTCGTTTATGCGCGCGGAGCGGACCGGCGTCTGTTCCACGTGATCGACGGACCCGCAGCGACCCACTGGCAGCGGTTGCGACTCATGGCGGTACGGCAAAGGGGAACGTCTTTCTCAACGAAGGACGCTGGCGAAGTCTTTGGGCTTAGCGACAGGCAGGCGCGGCGTATTCTGGCGCAATGGGAAAGCGTCGGGGCGCTGACGGAAGTCGAGCGCGGGCGGTTCATTCTGGAAAACGCGATTATCGAAGCCGCCGTCCGCGCCCAGAAGGCCACCGAAGGATGAAATGCTCGCGAGTGTCGGAAGTGTCAAAAATGTCCTAATACCCTGTCTCATGTCCTCGATGTCCGATATGTCTGTAATGTCCGGAGTGTCCGTTCGCGTAAACCGTTTTACGTGTTGGAGATTCTTGGAAACGCGACGGTTTGACTAAGCGCGCCGCCACGCGATGCGGACATTGCGGACATCGCAGCCCTACCGGACATTCGGACATTTCTTGGCACGCCCCGACGGCCGCGCGACCGTTGAACGCATAAGCTGCAATCCGCTAACCGGGAGTTTCCCGTCGGCAACCCGCTCCACTCGGACCCACCAGGAGGTACGCATGTCCAAACCACTACGACTCTCAGATCTTTCGCCCTCCCGCCGAGCTCTCGTGCGGCTGTGCCAGGCCATCAACTACGGCAGTATCGAGGATCTGGAGGTGCGCCACGGGCAGCCCGTATTCGATCCGCCGCCGGTGGTGGTGAGGGACGTGAAACTGTATGGGGAGGAGCAGCCGCGACCAGAACTCAGCCTTCAGGATTTCGCGCTTAGCGAAGAAGCCGTTCGCCTGATGAAAGGCCTGAATGAAATGAAGAGCGGCACCGTTCGGCGCATCGAGGTTCACGCGGGGCTGCCAAGGCGGATGCTTGTGGAGTCCCATGTCACCGGGCATACTACGTGCCCGGTGTGATCCCTGCGCCAAGCCCCGCCTACTCGCCACTGAGCATCTCCGAGAGCCGGCCTGTGACATCTGGCAGAGTGATTCTCCCGGAAACTACTGGGAGCCACGGCCAAACGCCGCCGGGCGAATTAGCGACGTTGGCTCAAGAAATATGCATGGAGCACGTCTACGTGGAGGAGGAGCTAGCTAGTCACAGTCTCTTCCATGCGGTGCGGGCTGGTCGGGCCCTCCTCAAGGCTAAGCGAGCAATTCAGCGTCAAGCGTGGCTGCCTTGGCTCGCTCAGAACTGTCCTGGTCTCTCATCGGATAGAGCGCACATCTACCTGCAGTTTGCGTGGCGGTATCCGGGATTAGAGAAGGCAGAAACGGGCTTCGTTACTTTCTGGGACGCTGTAAAGTGGCTCGGCGCGCCGACCGGTTATGACATGAATGATCATTTTGCTCGCGTCTCGGAAGAATGGCTAACACCGCCAGAAATTATCGACCGTGTCAGATTCGCCCTTGATCGCATCGAACTCGACCCGTGCAGCAACTCCGGCAAACCGAACATTCCTGCGAAAGTCCACTACACCAAGGCCGACGACGGGCTCGTGCAACCGTGGGGTGGCAACTGCTTTATGAATCCGCCATATGGTCGGCCGATTCTCGCCTGGGTTGAGAAGTTCATGATGTATTCCATGGCCGGCACCATTTGCGAGGCTATTGCCCTAGTTCCCGCTCGTGTTGATGCGGAATGGTTCAGGCCTCTTTCTCCGTACCCGGCCTGCTTCATCAGCAGTTGGGTGAAGTTTCCTGGCCATGACCAGGGGGCACCCTTTCCCTCAGCCCTGGTTTACCTGGGATTAAACGTTGAACGTTTCGAGGAGGCTTTCTCCGGCATAGGCTGTATCGCCAACATCCATGAGTATGAATATGCGGGACCTTCGGCAACCCTGCCGCCAAAAGGTCTCAAAGGCCCGTTCTCTGGTAGTGCCCAATCTTCTTAGAGAGATTCAGTTCGCCGGGGCCGGTCGCCACGGGCGCAGCCTGCGGAGGATTCGCCTTTCGCAGGAACGGACGGCATTGGGCGCCTGTTGAGTAGCAGATCATCGGCACATATGACGTTCGGCCCCGTCAGGCGCGATGACCGAGTCCAGAACGTTAAGGACCCTTATCGGTAGGTGGGACGGCACTCTCGGACTATCGCGCGACGAATGGGTGACCGCGACTGGTTAGAATCGGAGGTCAAATTCGGTCGCGATGCTCCGAATTGCCGGGAAGCAGTTCGTGCTACTGTTTGCCCGTGACCTATTTCAGCTTAAGAGCTGCTTTTATCATTACTGCCGCTGCCGCCAGCTGCGGGGCAAGCGTTGTTTTCCCGGACTCTTCCTCCACGGCAGGCCTCACATTCAACGGATCTGCTGCAGCCGTTGGCGACGTGTTACGACTTACCCCGGACACCGGTTACCAAAGCGGAAGCGTGTGGCTGACCACGCAGCAAGATGTCGCAGACGGATTCGTAACGACATTTCAATTTCAGATCACCCACGCCTCCGAACTCTACGCTGATGGCATCTGGTTTAGCATCCAAGACGACTCCCTAGTGTCCTGTCTCAAATAATTATTTACAATTAGACGAAGCTACCGTATACTGGATCATGTTCAGTGTGGCGGCACCGCTGGCCATATCCTCCGATCAGAAGCGAGAACTCGATCTGCTGC
>Ga0182030_10003131_pt1 | contig 35290 bp, 38 predicted proteins | sample 812S3MmetaG_FD_121299 | JGI IMG/M metagenome (GOLD analysis project Ga0182030, IMG submission 121299) | Permafrost microbial communities from Stordalen Mire, Sweden - 812S3M metaG (Illumina Assembly) | ecosystem: Environmental > Terrestrial > Soil > Wetlands > Permafrost | place: Sweden...
ATTATTTAATAATAACTCTCTAGAAATCAATAATCTATTAAATTAGAAAATATATTATAAAGTAGATAAGTTATATATTATAAATATATAATATATTTAGTAAAGCTTTTTATAAATACTTTTATTTTACTTAAGTATTACTTAGTTCTGTAGAATATTATCACATACTTTACTTCATTTGCAAGAGTACTATAATACATGACAAGAAACTTCTCACTACAAAAATAATCCTGACTTTTAACAGCAAAGTCAAAGAAAGTCACCAACTAAATAGTAATGTATAGTTCAAAATCCTTTCAATAGACAAACCCCAACTCAAAGAAGTACTGAAGTAGGATTTCCAATCACATATCTTACGATGTTGAGGGAATCTCATCGTCTGAGCCACACCACACAATTTGTATCGTGGTCAAAGTACTGAAAATCTCCAACAATCGTTGCTAATAGAGTATGTTTTCAATGGAGCTCATATTCGATTTTGATTCAATTTAGATTAAGAAGTATTAAATGAACCGGGGAGCATGCAAGAAGAAAGGAGGGAATGATTGGGGCGGCAGTGTTTGAATGATGACAATGTTCATGTAAACGATATTGAGCTCAGGTTTTCTGCAGGTACAAATGAGATTCATTGTAGCAAGAGAGCAAATAAGAAATTCAAATAGTTAAGATTCCAAAAGATTCAATAAATCACAGTACTCTACCAATATAGAAATCAGTGCATGTCTCTCTCAGGCCTGCTAGTTTCTTAGTGCTGCAAGTAATAATTTTATGCTGTATTGAAAATCGCGTTAGCCATTCTTTAATTCATTAAAATCAATGCTTATCTATGAGATTTGCTCTGATGCTATTCATCGCAATTCCCTATTTCGAACCTATATCATTAACCTCATCACTCACTAGCGCCTCCAAAACAAGATAAAGCGAACCTTCTTACCTTACATCGTTTCTATCAAAAGACCAAACTGCTCATAAAATTCAGCCTATGGGATTCTCTGTGACGGGAAGTTTGATTCAGCTCAGATGAATTGGGAGAGCAGAGGATTTGATGAATGTGAAGGTGTGGCTTTCATTTTGATATAAATACAGAGTTGAAAAGGAAATGGAGGATATGACAACTGATTGAATGACAATCATTTTGCATATTAAAATGATAAATGTAAAATTGAACTTCAAAATAAACAACCTTGACCATCGGAGCCACTTTTGCTTTTTCAATCCTAGTGGTTGATGAAGTAGAGCTCAACACTAATGTGAATTTTCAATCACAGTTGTCATGCTACCTGGAATTTGATGGCATTTGGATCATTGCATAATGAAAAGAGCTATGAAATCTAGTACTCTATTCATATGAAGATCTCTGTCATCCCTTCAAGTTTTCTAATCTGAAATATGGCGAAATGCTATATCATCATCAACAAGCGCTTTGCTTCTGAAATTCATTAGATTGTTCAATAAATCACAAGAATCCACCTCCAACCAAAAACTTTAAGGCTCTTGTGATACTCTATCTTAGCTCAAAGCCTCCATCAGTAGGTCTCATAGAACCCCCCCCTCTTTCCAAATAAAAGCAGGCTCAAGAATAAAAAGATTGTGTTCTCAAGGAGTTTTCTTCTATCACAATGAACGTACGAAGCATATGAGCATGCTGCCTTTTAGCAAGATGAATAAATGTTCAATTATAATTGGTATGTTGTCAGAGTGCTCCAAAAAATCACACATCTACTCCTATATTTCCGATTGTTTCATCTAAGGAGAGCCTTGGTCTATATTTTTATTATTCCCCGAAGACTCACAAATTCACTGCCACGGATCCCTTTCATGATCTGTCATACCATTCCATCACCCCACAAATCACGCCATTTCCATAACTTCAAGCCATAGGCATTTTCACTAGCGTCCCCGGGATAAGATAAAGCGAGCCAGCCAATCCATTCTTCAGACCCCAACACAGTCAACTTCACAGATCCTTTGATATAGGTAATCTCTGCCAACCGCCGAGTGCAGAAAGCAGATGCTCTCTAACTAGACCGTGACTTTTTACACTGATATTGGGCTGGTTGGAAGTTGCTACTTACTCGGAGGATTGGAGCTTAGCCTCAGTATCTTTTGGCTTTCATTATGGATAATAGCTGTTGTCAAGTACATTATTGTTGTCAAGATTCTAGCAGAACTGGGTGTATTGTATAGTATGTATTTATTTGGTGTAAACTCCGGAGATTGGTATCTGAGGACCTCAGCAAATACCTTTCAAGTAGAAATATTTTTTTGACCAGACAAGCAGACAGTAATCGATCAAGAAAACCCTTTTTTGATAATTATCTTCTGACCTTGCACTTGGAGAAGGTCTATATATATCCTAGGATCCAGATATGGAGGTCACAGACTCATAAACTGCAATAAATCATGACTAAGATGCAGGTGAATCTGATTCTCACAAAAGCAAAGTATAAAAGCAACACGTAAGTCATCTTTCCAATCCCCATCCTGAAACTTCTCAGCAAGCTGTCACTTGACTCAACAACCTGTTTTGGCGTTCCGGACCTATAACTTTGAAAACTCCACCCATCACTACAAATCTCCCTTTAATCTCAACAGTACTCTGATATAATATCCCATGACTCTGATAATAAACAACGGCGGTCAATGGTCTAAACTTTGTTGTGAGCAACTGTTCCACACATGAGCTTCAGAAGAGAGGACAGGTTTGTGAGTCATGTATATTAAAGGGAGCTCTATTGTGTATGTCTATCTACCTAGGTAGAAGTACTCTAGCTCGGAAATATATAACCTTCGCTAGTGCCTGTTGCGGTCTATATCACGTGCTCCCTCAGCTTCCAATTCCCTTTGCCAATGTCACATCCAATTTTCTCAAGGGGTTCTTTACCGCAGTGGTGCATTTATTTTACAGCAAATGGATTTGTAACATAATGAAAGTGAGGCGGATATCTTTCATGGCATCAAGAGCTTGTGTTTGCGCTGCTTCGGTCATTTCCTTAGAGTTAGTGTCTAAATAAGCTACAACTAACAGACAATTGCAAGTCTGATACGGAGCACCCGGAGATGAATCCTCATCGACAAGGACAAAATATAAAACAACTGGCTGATATAGCCTTTACAGTCTCTATCTTGAACACAAGCAAGTATTTCTGTCTATGTCTGGTACCTTGTTTTGGCCTTCTTGTACCCCGCATCTCCAGTATACATTGTCCTGAGTCTTTGAAAACCTGTCTTTATTAAGTAAAAACCTCAATCATATCTCAATTATGAGTCTCACAGTTGACGGACGATTTTTTTAGGCGCAGCTGCAATGATCCTTTGTACCATTTTCAAAGTAAGTAATTTGATACACAGGAAAACAATGTTCATTCAGTAGTGCAACTGATGCCCTTGTCGGCAGGCGTGTCAAGTTTGATTGATTAGTGCGATAAAACAGAGTCTAACTGACAGCTGTTAATAATACTACTATGGCCATCATTTGCACACTTCTAATTGTCTAACTTACACTTGAACAATAAGCTTATTTCAAAGTATGTGAATATAGTTGTGCATTGGCGTGAGTAGTCAATGTCTATCAAAGCAGAGAATAATGATGGTGCGGGAAATCAAAACCAAGACTTGATTAGAAGGGAGAAGATAAACTTGTTGAAGAAAAGCGGACCAGCTCCACCTTAGGTAAGAGATTAATGGGGTATTTATGAAAGTGGGGAGAAGAGGGGGTAGGATGTGGCGTAAGGCCAATGCTGACTGCAGATCAAGCTAATGAGATCGAATTTGTGGATCTTGTGTTGCGGGATCTCCACGCCAAGCTGTGTTGGAATAAATTTGAACGAATAGTAAAGAATAGCAAATGGATCGAGGACTTGCTCAGTTACGCAATCTAGACTTTCCTCAACAGTTCCTTGCATTCCTGATATGAAATCTGGTCTAAGCTTCCTGATCAACTTTTCCAATAGAAGTAGGTGTTGCAAGTTCGTTGTAAATTGGGACTTGCCAATGATCTAGCCTTCTTTCATTAACGAGAGGAGTTTTGACCGTGTGGAAGATTTTTGTTCATATTTCTTGGCGGCGGCCTGAATTTCTTGATCACTCTTGCCTCGTTTTAAATACATTGCACATCTGAATTGCCACGCGGCCTGAGCTTTTTTATTTAATTTTGAATGGAAACAAGATTCCTCACAGGCTACGCGGCCTGACCTTCTGCCTTCTGGATCCAACTCAACGCTCCTGAACAAACCAAGATTAGCTCTCTCGTTGCATATCTGCACTACTATGCGGCCTGAAATTCTGAACTCACCAATCGAATCACGGTAAGCTTGAAATTGGATGCGTTTCTGAGGCAGTACTTAGGAATCTCAAATCCAGAAGCAGCGGATGGCCGGATATGCTAAGCGAGATCCGAAAAGGTACCCTTGCGCATCCGGGCTAGAAAGCTTTTTGAAAGGACATGTCAACTTGCTTACCATATTGGTATGTGAGAAGTGTCGGCTTGGTAATGGGCCTAGCTCTGTCTGCGAATCTAAGATTTTAGAAATAATTATAGATTAATGAAAGTTCGGCAAAATTGGGTTATGCCGCAGAACAGCATGGTTCCTGATTGGAGATTCCGGGGGCGGCCGTGGTTCAAGGTTTTAGTTTTCAGGAACATGGAAATATAGAACAGCCTCGGTATGACAGAAGACCTGGGATTTGGAATCAAGATCTACTTATTATCCATTTTCGACTGTGAATGCAAGACTTCTGCAAAAGCGCATAGTCTGCCGAATACGAAGAATGGCTCCATCACAGCGCTTTCAAGCCAAAATTATTGGTCGACCTTCAAATAAGCATACCGGCGCTATGTTTGCGCCGCGAATCGATGATATCTATACCATTTGATCCTCAACATTCCCATAGTAGATCCTAAAAACGCATCACAATTGATTCCATCTCGGCTGAAGAATAATCCCTGCTCGGCAGATACCCACCAATCAAACCCCAGATTGCCGGAAAAGCTAGCCGTTGTGGGTGAAGAGGTCCCACTTCAGCTTGACTCAGCACGGCTTCAGCCTTATGCCAATGACGTAAGATGCGTCTGATTTGATCTCGCCAAGGAAGAGCTGTACCTCGTAAGCGCTCGTCTAAAGTACCTTAGGTTCATATCGCTTGCAGCTATATGGAATTATTTTGCTGAGTCGGGATAGCATAAATCGCTAGTAAAAGATGATTAATCATGGACGCGGATCCCTTCTTCCGCTGACTTGTCCTCAGTGACGATGGGGATGGTTGCCTTCACCTTAATGAATGTCACTATGATCAAGCTATGATCAGAGCAATATTAAGTGGAGAATGAAAAGGCAATGAGAACGATATCTGAGGGGACATAGCATTGCTGTGGCAGACCAGAAACTTGAATAGCAGATCAACAAGCTAATAAATTCATAGGAAAGGATGTCATTGTAAACACTAAACTTTAACCATGCTCTTGGGTTCGCTTGAAAAGGGGTTGTGGTCGGATTCGTATGCGGCCGCCGCATTTTGTGGGACCCACTCAAATTAGAAGGTCAACCATATCAAGCGCCCGTTACCTCTATTCTCAATCCCTATGCTCAGTATCATTAGAGTTCAAAATGTCGGAAGATGCTAACACTTCAGTAGTAGGATCCGACTCGGACTTACAGCCTATTGCGCGGCGGGCCTGTCTTTCTTGCAAAAAAAGACGCCGGAAATGCACAAAGCAGATCCCTACTTGCGGGGAATGCAGAGTGTATGGGGTTAACATTGAAACAACCGGGGAAATGCTAATACGATGTTTAGACTCCAGCGTGAATGCGAATACGAAGATTCTCGATTGAAGACTTCTGCTGGCCCCCGAAAACTATCAACAAAAGAACCAAAGAAGGGCCGAAATTCGAAGTCACTTCCATTCAGAGCATCAACGAAATGTCTCCCTCCCATAAAGACCAATACTGGAATACCATCCAGTCCATCAACACTGGGAATCGATGTTCCTATTCCCCATGTTGTGCTGAAATTTCTTGGCGGTCTTGATGAAATTCTTCAATTTCGAGCAGATTATGAGCGACAAATTCATGGATGGATGCCAGTGATATCTTCTCGACTTCTTCGTAAAGCATTGATAGACGATACGACCGAGCCTCGGGCCGACCTAGCACTTTTGCTTCTTTGCATGAAGCTAATCACAACTCCTCCAAAGAGCACAGACTATAACATGCGGACGAGACTGTGGTCAACTGCGAGAAGCCTCTACCGATCGATAGATCAAACGAAACGGTACTCAACAAGTTTCCTGCAGTCAGGACTTCTGATCACGTTGTATGAAGTTTCTCATAGTCTCTACCCCGAAGCCCATTATTCCTTGATAAAAAACGCGAGGCTAGGTGTGGAATTAGGCATTCATGAGCTTCGGAGTCCCAAGATGATTCCTGCACCGGCGAGCTGGGCAGAAGAGGAAGAGAGAGGGAGAACATGGTGTGGGATTGTAATGTTAGACAGGTAAGCTGAGATGAAGGTAGACTGGAGCTTACTAACCTCAAAGGGAAGATATGTTAGCCTTATGATACCAGGGCGGGAACTTAGCACTCCACCACCAGATGGAGAATGCTATCTGCCCGCCGATGATGAAGCATGGGAAAAAGATGTACGGCGCCATCTTGTCCATCTCTAGTTCTTCATTGACTCTTTAGAATCCCGTGCCCCGCGAAACACTCATTTCTTCGAAAGCATCCATAACCCCCGGATTATTCCCCTTTGCCCGCGCAGCACATGCCTCCTATCTTCTTGGCAATGTTGTGAGCTATCGTCTCGAAAAGTCGAAATCTATTTGGGATGACGCACAACTACAATCCACCATCTGTGCTCTGTCTGCTGTCATTTCATTGGACATTTCCGCTATCAGGTCCACTGCCTCATGCGCATCTTTTAGCGCTGCCATTGGCTTGTGTAATAGGTTCGTCCTCTAACGTTGACCCATATCGTCTACTGATCGATTGCAGCGCAATGATAGCAATCAATAGCTCAGCTTTTGAACAGAGCACCGACGTTTCCATCGAAGACGGTGAGAGCCTCACGTGTGAACGAAGATTTTCTTCGCAGACGCGCATCAAGGAACCGGCAGATTGCATCGTGGAACAGAGCAAGTTATTCTATGATGGGCTTTCTAAATGTAAATTCCGCGAGATGGTATCTCCTCTGGTGTTGGAATCGGGATTCCAGTCAGCCAAAATTCTTGGATCTATGTGGAAGAAGACCAGAGAAAAAGGGTATTGGGACGCAATGGAATGTATAAAGGAAGCCTTGAGGATTTATTCGAGAAGGTGGGGTCTTGCTGGTATGAATTCCCCTGTTCTCTTTTACACTTACCAGGAAATAGCTGATGAGGTTGTAGGGGGATATTCGAGACAACTGGATCACTTATTGGAGAACGAGGAAGTTTATGATGCTGAATGATGTAGGTAATAAATGGTCAAAGGGGGCTTGGAGAGAATATGTTGCGAGAAGAATGGAGATATCGTCTGTGAAATGACTGTTGGCCAAGCTTGTGAAGAGCCCTGAACAGTCTGACAGCTCACTGGTGTTGATCATCAGACTCTTGAAAGGGGCACACAAACTACTGCTGGATTTAAGGAGGAAGAGGTAATGGCCGGTCGGGAGGCTTTTGAGGTCACTCCCGACTAGCAGGGCAAGAAGATCACTTTGGAATGCGAGACTACTCATTCCAAGACAATTAGAGTTGTCCTGCGCCGCCGCTGCAGTTGTTCTCCGAAGGTTGAGAGCTGTGGCAACTCGATGTACCTCATCTAGATCCTTTCTACTGATGTAGCACATTCAGCAGAGTAATCACTCCTCTGGCTTGAGATAGCCTGTTTGTAAGATTGAAAGCAAAATAAACCCGTTCTCAAATATGAAAATATTTTGATGATATAGCTCAAGGCCGTAGGTCCTACGTTAAAGATAATGCATGAGAAACTATTGACGCCATAACTGCTTTCTACTAGGCTTTTATCACGTGCCCTGCCCCAAATTAGCCTCAATTCCCTCGAATTAGTTCTAAGTGCGACTTGCAACAGAATCTTTGTTCATTTCGAACGATTTTGCGATGTGCATCAAAAAGCCATGATCCTTGACGTTGTGGCTTGGCACATCGCCGCTTTTGCCCTCCAAAAAATATCGAGAAATTGGCGAGCCGACGAGCTTGAGCTTCGAGCAAGAATTGCGCCGCGAGGAGGAACGAGGACGGGAAAATGGGGAAGAATAAACGGCAGAAACTAGCTCCTCATGGGACGAAGAGGAATAGATCGAATGGGAAAGGTGCGCATCCGAAAGGAGTGACAAAATCGCAAGGGCAAGCAAAGAAACCGAAATCGCATATTCAAACCCAGCATAGTGTGCCCACGATTCCGTTTCGACCTAGCGATCGTATTTTGTTGATAGGAGAGGGCGATTTAAGTTTTGCGCGCTCATTAGTGGAGACTCATCATTGTGGGAGTGTGACGGCGACGGTGTATGAGAAAGAGGAGGAATTGAGAGAGAAATATCCGCATGTGGCGGACCATATACAGGCTGTGGAAGAGGGAGGAGCGAGTGTGAGGTATGGGGTTGATGCTACGAAGATGGGGCCAGTGTGGAGGGAGATGAAAGGGAAGGTGGATAGAGTGGTGTTCAATTTTCCTCACGTCGGAGGAAAGAGTACGGATGTGAATCGGCAGGTTAGGTATAATCAAGGCAAGTCTCCTGGCATATTGGGGCTTAGTGCTCTGCTGATCAGAGTATTGGTAGAACTTCTTGTTACCTTTTTCAAGAATGCTCTTGTAGCTCTCGCGCCTTCGAGTCCGGGTTCGACAAGCTCGATCATTGTTACGCTTTTTGAGGGAGAACCTTATACATTGTGGAATATCAGAGATTTGGGAAGGCATGCGGGATTACAAGTCGAGAGAAGCTTCAAGTTTCAGGCTAGGGCTTATCCTGGCTACAAGCATGCAAGGACCTTGGGTGTTATCAAAGGAAAGAATGGAGAGGGTGGGGCCGGGTGGAGGGGTGAGGAGAGGAGTGCTAGAAGCTACGTGTTTGTGAGAAAGGGTGAGGGAATCCCTGTTGGAAATGGCACGGAGAAGAAGAGAAAGCTGGACGAGAACAGTGATGAAGAGGATGACTCGAATGGGGATAGCCCAGCGGAGGAACAAGGGACCAGCGATAATTGGGACGAGACCGACGAAGCAGAAAATACCAATGAAGATAGCGAAGACGAATGGGCCGGGATTCAAGATTCGGACTCGGATGATCAAAACGAGGAACATGATTGAAAGTCTCATTTCTTAGTGAAGGCCTCACTATATCCTAGCTAATTCCCGGTTCGCAAACTCCATTTTCCCACCCCATATTTCGCCCATCGCGCCGGAACTATTGGTACAGAGGTATGTAGAGCATCGTTTATACCAGAACCATATCTGGTTGGAAAGGGATATCGCCGTTCATTGCTCCATTGCCAAGCATAGCCCCATTCTCAGCGCCCACAGACAGCGGTAGCAGGCCCTCACCAAGTGCACCTTCCGGATGCAAAGGATACATCGGTGCTTCCATTTGATCGCCATCAAAGATCACCATATTTTGTATTGGCTGCTGGCGAGAACCAAGGACGTTGATGACATCTTGAGCTAGCTGGCCACCTAAAACCGCCGTTACCGGTGCAATTTCACTGCCTAGATTTTGTAAGAACTTTCGAAGAACATCAGAACGCAGTGTTTCATCCGGAAGACCCAAGGCTTTATGCTTTTGTGTCGCCAAGACGGTAAACATCTTCAGGTCTTCACTCGTGCTTGGGATTCTTCCATATTTAAGTGAGATAAATTCCCAAAGAGCTCGGAGGCAGGACAGGATAGGTGTAACGTTTTTGAGCCGACGTCTGCTTCTCAAATATTCCGCAGGAAGATTCGCTACATCACTAGCCAAAAACCAAGTAGAATATAATTCCCGCTTTGTGACCAGCTCGATAACTTTTCCATTCTCCTTCTTCGTCTTGACGTCAACCACACTTCGTGTTCTAGTCTCTGGTTGTATCATTGTTGGCCTGTTGCCCTTTTCTCTCTCTACAACGTACTCATGCTGAATAAGATCTGCGAAAATGAAACCGTAGAAACCATGGACACCAGCCGCATAGAATGGTCTATGATTAATTCTCGTCGCCGTATTAATGATGTTCAAGGAATCCGGGTCCAAATCCGTTGCAATCACGATGTCGAAAGCTCCGAAGAAATCTGGCCCTTTATTCTTAATATCGCTCTGATCCACGATGACATTGACCCTCGGGTTCAACTTCCTGATTTGCGGTGCAGCAGCTTCTGCTCGGTTTGTACCAATGTCGGCTTCGGTGATGAAGAATTGAGCGCCCAAGTCGGCTTCTGTGACGAGTGCGTGGTCGACGATTGTCAAGGAGTGTATTCCAGCTAAGACAAGGTTCTTTGCTACTTCGTTGGCGAGAGCTTTCATGGTAATAAGGAGGATGTTGGCATTGCGGATCTTCTCTTGGGCCTGAACGCCCCAGAGACGGATTTGTCGGTCGTAGAGCGCGATTTCATCTATTGCTGTTAGCTTCTGAGAGCGCTATGCGCCGTGGGTGATCGTACCAGCGCTTATCCCTTGTGGAGCTGCAACTGATGCGCCCAATACGCCTGCGACTTCACCTTGGAGAGGTTGGTCTGGTAAGGTTTCCATGTTTGCGTTTCGAGGTTGGGAGAGAAAAGAACAGAAAAGAACGAGACTGAACGTTAATGCGCAGAATTCGAGTTAGCCCGCTCTAGAACGCTGGATTCATTCCTGGTAAAGGAAGTCGCGCCAGAATTGGCCCCAGCAAGAGATCCCCTTCAAAAGTGAGACTGAATTTTCGTTGAACTTCAAATAAACAGCTGCGGCTCAACTACTCAACTATCGCGTTTCGTTTGTTCCTGAAATTCTATTTCGACGTCACTTCTTTGTCCAATGAAAACGGCCTGACCCCACAAAGATGCGAACGCTTTACGCGAGAACAGCACCACAATCACGACGACATCGAATATCTTCGAAGTGATACTACATATGCAGAAAGGCTTGGCTATTGTACAAATCACCCTTGTTGAACCTTCACATTCCGCACACCATCTCCAAGGGCTTGCTCCCGCCCGCGTCGCGCACATATTCCACCAGACTACATGCCGAGACCTCTGTCTCTAATGGTAGGTGGCCTCATTTAAATAAGAGATCAAGCAGAAAGACTTACATAGGCCTTAGTCTGGTAATTTTGATAGCCCGCCATCCTCAGATTCGCCTCAAAGCACCGCAGCCCGGATAGTCCGCGAAATCCTCAATAACAGCCAAGCATCCAATGCTGATATTAGTCCCTCTGGAGAATTATACAGAGCAATAGAAGAATTTCACCGGAGAGGAAGGGCGAACCGACTCAACGCAGATAATCGAGGCAGCTTGTTGGAGAACCACCGCCAGAGTCAAATGGATTCGGAACAAATAAGAAGAGTGAATCGCATCAATGCAGAGAGCCACCATACGGCTTTAGAAATGATAAGAAGAGTGAATCGAATCAACTCAGAGAGTTCAGCTCAATCCGAGAACCGTCCAAACGGAATGGCTTCAGAACAGGACTCAGAGGGGAGGCGAAGGCAAAGAGAAGAGGGGTCGCCTTTATTTGTGTTACCACATCAGTCTAGCAGTGGAGGACCAGCAAGGGGGTCTGAGAACGAGTCAGCACCTGGCCGTGACAGAAACGCAGACAGGAATTTCTCAAGACTTGTTGGAATGACCGCTCGGCGGGGTAGGCCTCGGTTGGGACCCAGTGATCGATATTTAGACAGAAGTCGAGCATTAAACGCAATGAGCACGTTGAGTGGGGAAATTGCCACAGCAGAAAGTGGTCTCGCCGATTTACAACATGCGGGAAGACAATTGGAAGCAGCCAGCTCTACTCTGAGATCTCTTCTAGACGATCCTTTTCCGAATCTATCTTCTCCATCTCACGAGGGACGGGAATATTCAAACGAGGCTGAACATAATCGTCGAGTCAAGCGGCGGAAACTGGATACGGACAAGACGGATTCGGAATTCGGTGGCTTTAGTTATGGAAAGTATGGGCAAGTGGAGCCAGGAAAGCTTAAGATGGAGATTGTCAGCTGTGATGGAGGAATATACCAGGAAACTGGTGGTGATTATTCAGCGGATAATGTATTGAAGAATGATGGTACAGTCTATTGCACCAAGAGCAATAGATGTAATCTGGTCCTGCGACATCAAGGGGCAACGACGTTCTCGCTGAAGGAGTTGATTATAAAGGCACCTCATTCTGGATATACTGCACCGTAAGTCATCCCCTTTCACTGGTAGGACACAGGCTAATTTGGCCCAGGGTTCAACAAGGAATGGTATTCATATCCATGACTTCCGATGACCTCCTTGCCAGAACAGCTCAATACCAAATCCAATATTCCCCAGCACGTACTCGTCGTCCCGGATCCTCTAACTCAGAAGGATTGCCGCCTATTGTGTCAATACGACATAATAATGACGGCTCGATGACCACTGCCCAAGCTCGAGCTCGCCGCCTCTATGACATCGGTCTCCAAGATGAAGATTGCGACCTACGTACCGCCCAAATCCCATCGGACTTCACCGCAAATGCACCACCATTCCAAGTCACCACCGAATGCAGTGATTCCGAACCCGAAGAAGACCCACGCCAAGCCTCGTCAAGACAACGAACCATCAATCGTCTGATAGGCCTCCGCTTCGACGACTCAGATAGTAGTGGTGACGATGATATCCACCCACCTCCTCCTGGCTGGCACGACGATCTCATCAGAAACTCACCTCGCCTGCGGCGCCGCGAAACAACCGGCAACATCACCCTCGATGAAGCAGCCGAAGCAAGTCAAATCGCCACTCAAGAAGCGGTGAAAGCAGTCGGTGGCGAGTTGATGGCACCACACGCAAGGTTCTATATCGAGCGCGGCAAGACCAAGTGTACAGTGCGGTTCGATCCACCTGTCAGCGGGAGGTTTATCTTACTTAAGATGTGGAGTCCGCATCATAGCCCTAGTGGGAATATCGATATACAGAGTGTTGTTGCGAAGGGGTTTGCAGGACCGAGATTCTTCCCTGCTGTTAGTCTGAGGTAGGGTGGGTGAGTAGCTAGTTATGATGGAGTTTATTATGGGGTGGGCTGAGAAATAACGTTTGGAATATCATATCATTGCGAGGGAAGGAGCATGGCATCGGCGTTTATAATGCAATATAGTATTTCTTTCCATAGGAAATGCTAGCGAATTTTCCCCTGCATCTTTCACTCTGTTGCTGCTTCAGACCCCTCGAAGCTGACTCTAGGTACTTTATTGCTCAATGTTCATGGCGTCTATGCGTCAGTTGAGAGAAGAATTGCGGTGTGGGTTTCGCTAAGTAGCATCCCTCGCTTAAGCTGCGATTTGCAACATAATTCATTCGATTTCTTTTCATCGATGGAAGCGAGAGGGAGCTAAGAGGCGAGGAGGCCATCGTGATCGCTACCGTCGTATTGCTCTGGCAGCAGTGTGCTGTTGCAGATCGCATTATAAGCGAGGGAGATTTGAGTGGTACCGATGAGATTGGCTCTATGGGAGAGGAGAGGAGGGTTGATGGGTGGAGGGGATGTCTCTGAGTCTTGGGAACTAGCGGTGAAGCGTGATGTCTGTGCTATGTTCGGGTTTTGGAAGGAGGAAGTTGTTGATCTCGCACTCTTTAGCGTGAGGGAGGAAGGTTGCTAGCGATGGGATTATGACGGCCCTGAGAGTGACGAGGTGCTAAGTCTTGGGGATGGTGTTGACGCTTGGTATCGCTGCCATGAGAATGCTATGGGATACTCTCGTTGCATATCGCAACCTAAGCGAGACATGGCAAAGGTGATAGCGAAGAGGTTGTTCGAAGGCGGGTTGAAGCCCCAAGGAGCGGTGGGGGAGACCATTTCGTCGCTTGATATCGCTACCATGAGAATGTTATGACTGCTATCTGTTGTTGCAAGTCGCACCTTAAGCGAAGCATGAAAGAGCGGTAGCGGTAGCAAGATGAAGTTAGGATCAAGAGGCAGGAGAGGGCTAGATGAAAGATTGCTAGCGAGAGAAAGAATGCTGTACACACTTCAAAGTTAAGTTGAGGGTCACGAATTTCGGGGACTCAGAGAAGTCTTGTGATATAGAGCTAGAATTCAAGGGTGGGAAATTCTAATATGCTGGCAATTTGGTTCATGTGGAACAATTGTAGAAGGAGATAATGGCTGGTGTAGCCTCCCGTAGGAATACGGGAGTGGATCTAATCTAATACGATTTTATTACAGTGTTGTTGTTATTCTTGCCACTGGGAAGTGAGAGGGCTATCTTGTTGAAAGAACATGGCAGCTGCGTTGCGGATATTACGTTAAGGGCAGTCGGAGCTGACATCTTGTGTCGACCTCGTTGATGGGTCCGGATTGTGCGGGGATGAGACGGTCACTCATCCCCTCTTCCCGACATGTACAGTACATCAGAGCCGAGGAAAGTAAGGTTCTGAAATGACTCGGGTATTGTGAAAAATCCTGGGTGAAATTCAAAGGACGCTCAAACATTGAATATATATGTATACAATCTTTCCTCTATGGGTACCTATCTATATGGAGCGCCGAATCCGGGCGACGTCGGTCTCCATTCTATACACACATCCATTGTGCTGAGCATCCTCCTTAAAGTTGAAATTTGTTGTTTCAATTAATTGATCTTCGAGCTTTGCATTGGAACGAGGCTCCTTTCCTCGTTGAGTGCCATTTCCTATGTGTAATGGCGGTATCCAAAACGGAAGCGACGGTTACTCGACACATCTTGTACCGGTCTCGCATGGTTTCACCACTAATCTCTTCGTCTTCCACAAGCTCGATTCTCCGAAATCCTCAATTCATTTCCCTCCCGTACCGAGACGATAGATTTGATACCCAACACTCGGGAGAACAAGAATCTTCGGAATACATTCGACCATGGCTCGATTTTGGTCCTTCAGCTCTTGATCCAAATCTCGCCATGGAATAAGATTCGAGCGTTTACGTTCAGACGCCTCCTGAGGTACCGAACGCCATTGTTTCTGGAGGCGTTGAGCATTCCAGCGCTCATGCTCCCGCTCGGCCAGGATATCGAGCTCAGCACTAGTGAAGGCTTTGACCGCCGCCCGACTCCCACGAGCCTCCTTCGCCATATAACAATTCACCATCCGCAGTTTATGGGGAATGTCGTCGGCTTGGCTTCGCGTGGGTTCTTTGTGTTGCTCTCTCATGTCGTCCCACGGTAACATGGCGGTGTCCTGCTCAAGCGTTTCTCGATCCTTGGCTGTCACTGCCATTCCCCGGCGTAGCTGTTTCCAAACGGTATCCAGTTCAATCGCAATAAGCTCTCGCAGCTTCTCGGACAAGCGTGGATACCTGACAAGATTCATGAAAGCCTTTGCATCCACGTGGAGATTCAACTGCGACTCGGGAGGCAATGCAGCGCGTTCGAACTCGCTACGACCGGAGACGGTACTCATGGCCAAGATCATCTCCAACGACCGAGCTCCATGATGATATTTTGGAATACTCAGAAGGCCATTCAAAACTGCATCGTCGATAATTATACGCTCACCGACTTTGAGTTGAGGCTCCCGCTTTTCGAGAAGAGCCCTCAGCAGAAGCGCACGGCGAATGGGATACATGCGGTCTTCTTTGGGGTCAGCACAATCAGAACCCAGAATATCAATGTACCCTCGCAGACTGCTGATGAAGTCCGGACCCTTGGCAGCATAAAATGCTTCCCGATCCGAATCATCAGCGGGCGAGTCGATCGGCTCTGCAAATTCCGCAAAAGTTGAGTATGAGGATGCGATAAAGAAGAATACTGCGTTTCCTAGAGGGTGTTCTTTTCCATTATCTAGGAACTTCCCTCTTTGCATGGAATTGAGAAAGTGACGGAGCCAGCCCAATTTTACGCCAAACGCAGCGTCAAACGTATCGAAAAATACCATAGGAAGCTTTCCTGCAAGTGTGTGGTCTCTTATGGTCTGAAATGCTGTGGATAATGTCTGTATATCCGTGAATTGAGATAGGTTGTACTCAAGTCGGATGACGGGTCGGCCCTTGGCAGCCCTTTCAGCAACCTGCGTGGCAGCAAAAGCTTTGCCAGAACCGTGCGGTCCAAAAACACCTATGCACCACGGTTTCGTTTGAGGGGTTCTAAAATATTCATTTAATAGGTTCGTGATGGCTCGAAAACTCTCTATCTCTTGACGATCTGCAGTTATCAAACGTCCAAAGCTTGCGGTTGGTACTCGAGCGAGGGCTGCACTTGGACCTATTTGCACTATATGCCGAGCGATTTCTGCAGCTTCGCCCATTGTCTCTTCCAGAATAGACCAAGACGAGCCTATACTGATCTTCATTGACGGGATTTCAACAGATGCAAGTCTCTTATCTGGTTGAAGATCACGCATTGTCTCCTCGAATGCATAATCGGGACCATCGTCCTTAGAATGAAAGCCAGTTTCCGCAAGACGTCGACTCGCAGCGAACCCCATTCGTATCCCTGTCTCGAGATTCTCCGGATCATTTACCAACCCCATAGCAAGACCAGCAGTGAACGCTGTCGTTAAGCCGGTCATCTGGCCAAGATGGGACTCGACAAATTCTCCTTCTGCGCATTCAGGATCGAAGTAAAGTACGGGTGGTAGCCCATCACGACCACGATGATGAATCACTCCATCACAATCAAAACGAACGATAAGATTTGCGCAGGTAACAAGAGTATCGAGGCGACCATTCGATCCCAATTGGCGTACAAAGTCTTCAGCTGCTTTTTCCCATGACAAGTGGCGACTCAACTCAATTCCTTCGGCCCTCAGATCATTCGCATTAACAACGACAATGACCCTAGATGGGTCACGATCAAAGTTGTCTAAATTCGGACCCAACCGTACCTCGTCCCATAGATGACCCATTCCTAAAGGCCTGGCCATTTTGTACACCAAATGGCGAGGTCGACTCAATCGTAAAAACTCCATAGCGTGGTCCATTTCAATAAATCCATTACTCGAATCGACCAACAAAAGGATACCTAGGCTCGGTATCTGGTCAGGCTTCATTTGCGGGGAATGCCAATATGATTTTTGATTTGCGATGCGCCGTAATCTCTCTACTTTGAATCTGGTCGGCCCTCCTTCTTGGTATTCCGGGCCTGCTGGAATCATGTCCAAGATTGCGTGTACAAGCTCTGATGAAGGAGATTCTTTCAACTGTTGAGGTGATGGGCCGAAGACCTCATGTTCCGGATGCGTTAAGCCTGCGCTGAGGAGCTGTGTCACCAGCGCAACACCCCCACGACGAACGACGACTCCAGTCGTTCTGTCCCTCCATGGATCTCTGCTGAGATCACGATCATCGGGTTGTACGAAAGTGAGCCAGTCGTTGGTAGCTGCTCCCGCCACAAGAATATGTCGCGCTGACATCTCTATCTACATTTTATTGCGTAAGGTAAAAACTTGCTTTGAAATCGATGTCAGTGGCAATATATATAGTGCAGAAGGGAAGAACCAGCGAAATTGGATCAAGGCATCCAAACCCTGGCTTGGTCAACTTTACGGTGGATGCATCGGGATAATCAACTTCTCAAGGACTGTTTCAGGAGACGGTGGGGGGGTCTTGGCTCCATCTTCTTTCATTCGTAGAGTTGCTCTATGCGGAAGTCAGCAAGAATCTATCTCGCCCGACTATTGCTGTCCGCCCTACGTTTCTTCCTTGAGGCTGATTTTCAGTGGTACGATTCGTCACCGAGGGGCACGTTGTCGCGAGGTTGACTGCGCCACAATATTGCAGCCTAGAATCCTTCTCGAACCCACCACTCGCCCTGTCCGAATACATTACCTTTCCATGGGGTCTGTCAGCTTGTTGGCGATCGCTCTCATCAGGGATCCCCAACCCCTGAGCACTGCAGCACTGATGGATGGCACTCACTTAAGCTTAGGTCCACCATCGAAAGTCGTTGCTGTCGCGATCCGTAATTTGGGGCCATGGGTGAATTACGAATAGAAGGGAGACCGTCACTTCATCCTCTCCAGACAATTGAACGACGTTCCAGTCGAAGAACGATCGTGGAAAGTAAAAGGCTATATGGATTCGAAATCAGTGATGCGGCCTTAGAGGTACTTATCACCCTCTTCTCCTTGAACGAGGTTTAACACGTGAGCAGAGGACCGATTGGACGTTTCCGACCGCGGATTTGATGAGATACACTTCTCTCGATGCTGATAACTACCGGGAGTTCATAACTACTACTCAGGTAATGCTCTGTTTTAAGCTCGGCTCTTAAACTGATATTTTTCGACAGGATCAGGATGGCAGTGCCTATTATAGCCAACATGATCGAACTTACCTCAATTTACTGTGAGGGACTTGGTCAATTCATATAGAATGCCCAGAGCTAATCTTTCCAGTTACAAACGATGGGACAAATCATTGCTTGATAACGGAAGCTTCAAAACTACCAAGTTCCCAGTGTTACCAGAAATCCGCGCCCTGGCCCAAGAACAGGGTTGGGTAGTTGACGAGTACGAGAATTTATGGCACAATGATAGCGGAGGGTCCGCAGTCATGACCGAAGATGAGAAATCAGGTTTACTTTATCTCATTAGCTCAAGAACAAACTAACTGTTTGAAAGGGTTTATATTGCAGACTCCCAACGATGGTGGACCGTTCTGTTCTCTTGTGATCTCGGAATATCAACCCAACAATAGCAAGGTCTCCAGCTGTGGTGGCTTATATATTGCCGACAAAGAGTATGATCTAGATGAACTACTTCAGACATATTCTCTCCCAGTAAGCCTTGGAAACAGCGATTCGGTTTGCAGATTTCACGCCATGTCTATGGTCTTGCCGATGAAAATATTCCGAACACATACAGAGGCAACACGCAAACAGCTCGAAGATCTGGCCAAATTGATTACGCAAACCGAATTACGTATTGCATCTGGCCAAGTGGATGAAAATACGGAGAAAGATAACAAGTCGCTAAATTCAATGAATTTGCATCATATGCGAATACATCGACGCTGGAACTTTGAACGTGAGCTTGGTGCAAGCATATTGCAGTACTTCGATATAGCCGTAGCTCGAGAAAATGGGAAAAGAAAGGATACATTGAAGGCGATAATCAAACCAATGCGGAGTCAGGTAGAGAGGCAGGCTCGATACTCTCTAGCATTGAAATATGACATGGACACGATTCCAAAGAGGATTCGGAACCAATCCAAGGCTGTGAGTATATAATGGAGCCATCATCTGCAATATAATTTCTAATGTTATCTAATAGATTTTCAACCTCATGATTCAAAGAGACAATCAATTAAATCTCGCCATCACGGAACTCAACACCGAAATCGCCACGTCTTCTGCAAAAATTGCAGAAGAGAGTCGCCGCGACAGCGCTTCAATGAAGACAATCGCGGTTCTCACTCTTGTATTCCTACCTGGCGCCTTTGTTGCTGTGAGTCAAACCCTCAACCCCAATCTCATGGTCATCGCTGACTCTAGCAGAGTATCTTCAGTATGTCCATGTTCAACTTCAATCCGGACGCTGGCAAACCAATCACTTCTGGATATCTCTGGCTTTACTTCGCGATCACAATTCCATTAACTCTCGTCATTCTCGTTGGCTGGCTGGTTTTCTATTACAAATTTCAAAGACCGAAAACCCAGAGGAATAAGGATATTGAGGTCCAATTGCCGCCATCCGTAAGAGCGATGACTTTCCATGTGAAAGGAGAGAAGTTTGTATAATTATTTGTCTGAACACGCGAATTGAATAGAGGAACATAGAACTTCATGCCGTGATCCAAAATTAATGATTATCCCGCCGTCCCCGAACACAAGAACTACCCGCTGCGCCTCTTCCCATTTCTAAGCCTTATGATCCTTGGAAATGGTAACAAAAAATAAACTCCATCTTCAATCGAGGTCTTCATATCCTCCCTCTTGACCTTCCACGGAACCGTACATGACCTCTCAAACTTTCCTATATGCCCCTCCTTCAACTTCCATTTCCCAAGCGGCTCCTTCACATGCTGACCTGGTAATGTCAAAAAGAATAGTAATATCACTAGAGAGAAACTAAACGCCAGCGATTTTCTAACGCTTCACTATTAAACCAACATCCTTGAATAGGCAGAGAGACCATTAAAATACTTCCCTGGAAGTTAACATGTCGGGATTACTGGTTGAGCATGAGAGCAGACATTTCAGTCGAGTTGACATATTTATATTCCTGCGTTGCTCTACGCAAGGGAGTTGTTACTAGCAGGCGGCACTAGATGAGGAAGAATAGGAAAGTGGATCAGGAAGAAAAGGAGTAGATATTAGGTATGCACAACTAAAGTTGGAGCTCAAGCTCCACTCGATGTTCCCGCAACTGCTCCGCGTCTGTGCATCTGTGGGCCTTCCCATTCATATGTATTCCAAAACCTTGCGCGCTTATTCCTGGCCCGGGTTGGTAATCTTTCCCTGGGTAATCGTGGCATACTATCATGAAATGCGATTGATCTCTCCCCTGGTCACTAAAAGAGCCGCCATCACTGAACGAAAGTAGCGTATCGTAGCTTCGAAGTTATCATAAGGAAATTGTCGTCGCATAACATCGAGACAGGCTATCAACCATTCTGAGGGTTTGGGGGTCTTATTCTCCTGGTGCCTCTTCCCTATTCATGGTCTCTCCTCCGATCGATGTTCGTCAGACGGCTGTTTTCGTTTCAAAGAAGGGGTATTTCGGTTAAGGGAGTTATTGTAAGACGCACCAAGAGGAGCCAAATGCATAGATGACCCAACATTTGCCGCAATATGGCCTTCCCAATGAATTGATCCACGCGAGGAACGATCAAGTCTAGCAGCTCGCCAGGTATCAATGATTGCGTTGAATCGCTCCCCCAGGACCTTTTCCAGGGTTTCAATTCCAATGTCCTCGATCAGTTCCTCGAACCCTTGACCGTGCTCATTCCAATCTTTGACTTTGTCGAGGCTCAACTTTTCTACGCGGTTACTATTGCCATCTCTACCCCTCTCTTCCGTCACTATCCTCATTCTACTTGAAGAAAAGAGGGGTTTCAGTCTTCTTTGGAGATGCTGGGTACGCTGTTGAGGTCCGTTGAACTCGAATAATTCCCTTTCATGGCTTAAAACAAAGGCATCAAGCAAGCGACATTCCGTGCAGCCACATCCATAACGCGACTGTCCCCAATTAGATCTGTTCTAAGGGTATCAACGTTTCTTTTCCTGTAGTGTCCGCAGCCTCATGCATCCGCTCTTCAATGTCCTTGGCAGATGCATCGTTTTCGCGATTCAACCCGAGCTCCGTTCTCGAGCTATTGGCGCCCGATGGCACCAAGTGTTCCTCTGCACCGGGCTGTCATCAATCACCCAGACTTCTTGATTGGTCATGATCAAAGGGCAACTGGGCAGTACGCCAGCGAATTTAATAGATTTAACAACCAATGATGGCTTACAGGCATACGTCTTCCCAGGTTACCCCAGGGCTGCAGATGTGGCTTCGCGGCCTGACTTCTAGAAGGATTGACGCGTCGGGCGCGACGGCATGGCTGATCTGCGGCGGGATTCGTGGGGCACATTTCAACCCACGTGATTTTCGACCCCGCGTCTGAAGGGCGAGAAGGAGCTATTCGAATGACCAGTTAGATCTTATTAAGCACATTAGTGAAGGTAGGTAGGTAGGTAGAAAATCAAGAGGTGGGAAAGTGAACCCGCATACTAAAAGATCTACCACGGAAATGTTCGTCAAAATGGTATGCATATCCGACTGGTCCTCGAAAGATTGACTACTGAGATGCTTTCCAAATCAGGTCCTTGGTGTGTTACAGCTCAACTTCTAAGTAAAGCTAGCTTCTGCCAAGTAGATATATTATATTGTATCTCGCCCGAGGGCTTCCCACTCGTTTGAAAGTTGCAAAGCTATCACAAAGTCCACTAGAGAGGGTAGGGAGCTGTCCTCGGAATCAGGAGAATTTATGTTAATGATACACGCATTTCATGACAAAACCTACTCTTTTCTTTGTGTTGACCCACCGTTATCCACCGTGTAGATCCGGAATATACAAATGACACCGATATTTGAAATGACAGCGACGTTTGGATGGACAGCGATCGATCAACTTGACAGGACTCCCATAATTGCTGTCCAAAACTAGCTAGACACGAAACAAGTTATTTCAGCGCTGATAATTATCGGGAGAGGGCGAGACCTACTCGTCAGCATCGCCTCCAAGAAAGGACTCACAACTTCCTAAGTCTTGGCTCATCTTTTCTTTCTCCTTGCCTCAACTCTTCTCTGATCATGGCTATTTTATACCCCAGTGAAGCTGCACGTGAAGGCTCTGGAGGTTTGGCTAATCCCTCAACTTCCGCTTTCATTCACCCCCTTGTAGATTTGAAGCATCACTCATGTCCTTGAAATAAGGTCGCAAAAGTTAACTGCCTAAGAGCATAAAAGAGACCGATGAACGTATCTCAAGGTTCAACATAAATGATGATGCAGAAAAGCATTGGCAATGGAGGCATGTTGAGAAGACGTACCTATACATTCTTCTTTCTCACACTCTCGTTCTCTCTCCAAATTCTAAAATCTTGCCGGATCCGTTTTTGCGGGAAGCTAAAGCTTCAACTCCCATGATATTGCTGTCAGAGCTCACCTGCTGTCACCCACATCACAGTTGTCACAGTCCTTGACCAACGCATACCTGTAAATCAATGGAAAATCCCCTATATATCCAATTGAGGGTAGTGGGCTGCTTACTCCTCCCTCTTCGAGATGGACCAAAGCCATGGATTCATGGACCAGGAGTAACAAGCTTCCACATCGATAGTCTCCACTACTTGCTCGCTTCGTGGTGTCGCCGACGTGTACTCTAACCTGGGTTATATATTCGTGGATTCAAACAGGCATACGTGACGAGAAACAGCTCCAATATTTGATCGCACCGATGGGGGAAATTCCGGAGATAATTCGGCCTGAATGGTAGATGAGAGACAGGACTTTGAATGACAACGACATTGCTCATGATAGCAGAGATAAAGTTCTTGAAACACGAGCCAGAAAGGGAAAATATAATAGCGTGGAATTCCAAGGAGTGACAAGATCCTCTCAAACAAATCAAGTTATTGGTAAAGTTATTTCCGGCGCTCCGCTCCGCCTTTGTCCATGTCTGCTATCTTTTTGTTCCATGGTGGAATCAGGAGACTCTCCCTTGAGACCTTTTATGCCCACATCCAAAGACAACATTTCCCACTCGAAGAGATATGGAGGTGAATGGAAGAAGATGTGCAAGCTCTGGAAGCCTCTCGAGATTATTGAGATTATTGAATGATCAACCACCTTCCCTGTGATACCTGTCAAAATATTCAACGAAGTCGTTTCTTGGGATTCTGTCGTCTGCCATAACTAGCAAAGCCACGTAGATATGCTCGAAAAGATGGATGACGTCGCCTTAATGTTCAAATAGAGCTTAGACAATATAGTCTAGAGGTAATCGGGGTCATTTCTGGATTAACCAGAAGCTGCCATGAGACACATTGATGAATGTAGTGGGGAAAATGAAACTGCCGTCAAATCCCACATTGCTGTCATTGCTATAAATGCTGTTCAAATGATGGGAAATCTAGTAGTGTTAACGAATTAGCTTGTCTTTATCTTCTCAATGTCTAGAGTAGCTTGGAACCCTCAGACAGTGGCTCTACTTACCCCAAAATCGTCTGCGAGTATTCAAGACTGTTGCTGGATTATTCAAGCCTGTTGCGGGATATAGAGATGAATATAGTCAAAGAAAGGATACTGTTATCAAATGCTGATTTGCTGTACTGTGATCCTTGCAAGTGCTGTTTCAACAATGGCAAACTCACAGTTTCTATGAAATGGGGTGTCTTTGTTTTCAATGTCCAAATGAGAATCAAACAATCATAGCAATGAAGATCAGCCGTAAATCCGCCTGTGTCATATGTTTGACCGAAAGGTCTTTCTCATAAGCCATTCTGTGCGAAATTAATCTGCTACTTGAATGAAAATTTTTGCTTTGAGGTATTAAGGGCACCATTACTGACTGATCCCGGGCCCAGGAAACCCTACCAAGGCGAAGATCTCGGATGCGCTTTCTGCATACCCATGAGCTGTAGGTATGGTCTGGTTGAAAGTAGAACCCTTGATACAACGTACTTCCTCGAATAGGGTCTAGTCCAATACAACTGTGCAATAGTGGCTATATATCTACTCCAAATTCCATTATGAAACGAAATCGAAACATTCAGTCAACATCCTGTCTCAATCTTCCCGAGACACCCAATAAGAAGAATCCTTCGACCACCTCACAACCTGCCAAGATTCGACACGTGATCCAATATCCGAAAAAGGATTCAGCCTAAATGCAACGGGCCGAAACGGGCGTTCAGGTCGACAGGGGTGACGAGGCTGAAGGGTGGGATGGGGATCAACCAAAGGATGATCTTGGTGGGATGTTTGTCCTGACGCTTTGATGAGCTGACAACCTTGCTCTGAGAGGACTTGAAACATTCTGGTCCGATGCAAATCTAGGATCTAAACTTTTGCCAGGGCACCACTTTCCTCGACAAGCTTAGTTTATCTGCCACCTCCTTCACAGCCTCAAAGGGTACGGAAACGCTTTGGCTGTTTGATATCTCGTCGAGGGCGTAAGGGATAAACAAAAAGCCGCTCGTCATCTCCTTCCGACCGAGATTAACCTAATCTTTTCTCGAAATCAACCTTTATCCTGATGTGAAGCCGATAATGTAAGGTTAATCGGGATGACTCTCGGCTCCATAAGTTGTGTGCGGCGAGGCGAAGCTGCATTTGCGGCTGATACCGATATTATGCATGTATTTGCCAAGACTCGGATCAAAAGGAAAAGAAGGCTGCATGTGGAAGAAGATTGACATGTGAGACAAAATCGATATAAAAGTGTACTGGAATGGGATTCCAGCTTCTGTTTTAGGATTGATAACCTGTTTTGGGTAATGTTGGTGAAGTGAGTAGGATGCGCCGAATTTCAGTCGGGAACGAGCCTGCGACCTACCCTTGTCAATGCAATGTGAAGGAGAGTTGGCCGCAGCCTGATTTGCAAGTTTCTTTCATTATCTCTTATCGTACATTTCGTGAATCTCCTTCCCCTTTCCCCTTTCCTCGGTGACTCATTGCACTCTCCTATCCTAGCAAAGCTTCTAGTCTGCCTCCCGTAACTTGCATAACCTTCTGGAGAAGCAGCGTCAACCCTAGCCTCGCGCAAGAAAATTTCATGATACAAAGAAAAGGAAAAATCTGAAGAGAGTAGGCAAATTAATGCAAATTCCAGTGATGCATGCATAACATCAGTGCTGCCACCCCATGCGTTTCGTGAATGTTCAATGGTATCGTTCGTAAAATTACAAGCTGCCGTGAAATGTGGAAATTGATTTTGAAAGAAGAGCAAAAGAAATCGTAAGTGCGCATTAAAAGTCCGTAACAGCATTGCAGATGAAATCTATGCCCGAAAGACTAGAAGTGTATTATGGACATGATAGGTTTCGTCGAACGCGTAATTTTGAAAAGGAAATCGGTGAAGGCGTTAAGCTCTATGTAAAGGCCGTTCTGGATCGTTGGAGACGTTGTCTTTTGAAGGAAATAGGATTATTTTGACTGTTGTGTGAGATGCGATGATTGCTCGAGTTGCGACAATGCAGAGGGTATGTAGAATTTTAGCAATCCAGACACTTCAAGGGCAACCATTAGATGTTTGAACGCTGCGAAGGGCCCTGCTCCGGGGCTTGAGCGTTTGGCGGAGCGTAGGACATTGGTGGAAGTTGTTGACTTTCAGTTTGAGCCTGGATCAACGTTGCTGGTCCTTCATCCGGATGTTTTGGAGTTGGTGGTGCTGGTTCAAGAGTTGAGTGACCAAAATGTGGAGGCTGATTGACCGTTTGGAAACTACTTTCGCCACTTTCACTTGTCTGTCTTCCAGTTAGTGATGTTTTCTTGATTCATAGAGGTAGTCTTACCTTAATCGCCTTTGAACTGGGACGCGCACGCTTCTTCTTGCCAGACGCAGCGGTACCCTCGCTTTCCACAGATTGACGCTCCTCTGGGTTTATGCTTGGTTCAGAAGCAGGACCTCCAACCATCATGGGTGCAAAAGCAGCAATTTGTCCGGGACTTTGTGCAATACTAAACTCCCCTCCTATTGGACTTGGCGCAAGCATTCTTGGTGATGGCATGACCTCTCGTGGAGGGAGTGTCGTGCTACCTGGAAACTCGATTTGCATGTTTCCCCCCGACCCCCTGCCTCTCAAAGTTGGTAGAACCTCTCCTCTTGCAATTGCCTCCGCGTTCCGAGCCTCAACATCTGCTTTAGAAGGTCTACCTCGTTTCTTGGGTTGCGGCGCTGTTGCGAAGGAGGAGAATTGAGGGGAGCCATTCGAGGCTGGTTTAGGTTGAATGCTTCGAGCAGTAATTATTGTATCTGAGCCAGATTGACGCCGCTTCGAGGAGGAGCTTGGAGCAAAGGGATCGAAAGCTTCCGGTGCAGATTTGCGCTTGCTAGAGGCGGTAGGAGCTGGAGATATTGGAATGAGGGCTGGATAGCTTGCGGGAGGATTAGATCGTAGGGCGTCAAACGCGTCGATACATGATTTTAAATTTCGGCCTATAAATAAAGTGAGTATGAATGTTCAGCGAGATCCCGTAGGGTTTACACGACTTTGGGTGCGTTGAAAGTAGCAATTCTCGAGCTTGAATAAAGGGGGTTTAGAGCTCACCATGAGGAAGAAGCATCTCGGACCAAGCCGGACTGACACCGCCATCAATAAGGAAATTTAATATCCTGTCAATAGGAACATTGCTTGTTTTGATTGCTTCGGCGAGAACAAAGCGCTGTTGGTGGGGAAAATTGTCAGTTAGACGCGACAGACGAGGTATAAAGGCGGTTTGCTTTATAGATCTACCACTTTAAGTGCTATAATATGCGCGTTGATAGATACCATATGATATAGCTATAGTAGCATATCTTTGGACTCCTTGAACGTACCTTCTCTTCCTCGGAAAACGGGTTCGCCATCATGTAGCCCCTATGGTTCTGTGGCCGAAGGAGTGGGACTGTTGGCGCAAGCAGGTCGTATACCGCGTATTGCAAGAAACTAGGATAGAGAGAGTGTGGAGAAATCAAGGTAAGGGGGAATGGGAGGAATTATCTGGTCATTAAGTATGGTATCGTAAAGACATCTATTCACTTGGTCTAGTGAGCGTGTATCGAGGGTCATGAAGGAAAGTCAGGCCGTTGGCAAAGGGGGCAAAAGCATCGAAGGCTGAATTACAACAAGGCCGCGTGAGATGAAGCGCGGTTCCAACTCTCTTGTCGCAGAAAAGAGTTAAACAGAACAGGAACAGACGCAACGGGCGTTAATAAAGAGATGGTCATTATTAAAATGAGCTCTCTCTGTCGTGCATATGCAGCTCGAATTTCCTATAATTTGACTCGCTGGCGTTGAACCTTTTGACGCACCAAAGCTGCAGACTCGCTGCAGAGGAAAGGATTAAGCAGAGAAGCTGCAAATCATGGCGCAAGAAAACTAGAGCTCTCTCCAGGGAAAAGGGCCACCGTAGCTACGCCGCCCGTACAAACAGCTCACTGCGAAGCATGCGGAAACGCAGCTGTTTTTCCCCCCTCATCTTTTGTTTCGCATTTCTTCCAAAATTTGATAGATGTGTGTCGTCGAATTTTACTCTCCTGGAAAAGGGGAGCAGATATCGATTGCTATTGGTTACCTTTGTTTGCTGAGCTGGCCTTGCAGCTCTGTCAAATAAAGACCACATTGGTAGACATTTTGGCCGCGGAAACCAATCACCGGCCAGAAGTCGCACAGAACTGCTTAGCGGGTTCCCGTTCATACGCACAATCCTATAGTTCGTCACATCCCTCGTCCCATAAGGCTGGAGGTCTCTCGACCTGCTGAGCCGCAATCTAGACATCATACTTGATGTCGTCAATTGTCTCTGTTGACTTGAACATGAGAGATATGGTTGGCTTGGAGCTTTCTCAGGGTACACAGGGAGGAGCAGCCGATTCTGCGACCCGCTGAACAGGACGCCGACGTTTGGTTCTTGGGAACACCGCGAGACAACAGCGCTTGCAGGATCAGGATGATCAAGTCTGTTCGCGGCGGCCTCATCGACTTCTCCTTCTACGTGGATATGGGTTTTCATATAGGAATGATGACTTCGTGGGGCCGCGGTCGATGCGCCAATGCAGAATGTGCTGTCAATCGCTCATAGGCATGAAGGTCCAGTCAATCCACCCAATCCTTCAATCTCTTCACCGCTGACGTTCCTGATAGATTGGATGCCCTCTAAATATCGAATGTTTTTCCTTTCATCCGATCTGCCATATTTGCAATACATCGGGCAAGCTGGAACTGATGTGGGGAGATTAGAATATTGGTAAAGCGCATTGATTCGCGACTGAAAGTTTCACGCACATGTTCCCTCATACAAATGGCAATGGCCCTGGCAGGACGTGAAACGCTCCAAGGAGGCTTCGTTCAAGTATCCATCATGGCAGAAGCATACTAGGTCACATCAACTTAGAGATTGTTGCCCTGGGAGGGTAAGCTACGGACGGCGATGGGCAAAGTTTTGACTTGAGGAAGATCCATGGAGGAAGCAGTCCAAAATGCTTCCAGATCGGTGATACCGAGTCGGTATTAGTGGTACGTATTCTTTCACAACATTCTGTTCGATTTTCAGTCGCAGAGGGGATAGATTACAGGGTCCTATCTTCACCATAAACCTCATGTTTGAAAGGCCGGTGTCAAAATCCAAGAGTTCAAGAGATTACCTTCTATGGTCTGGGATCTGCTGCAAGATAACCTCAGCGATACTCACAAAGCAGAATATCTTCAAAGCCAAAAGAAGGGGGGGTAATTACGTTGTCTGCTTCAAAACTCAAGATGCGGCATTTGCCGGCGCTACTGGCCCATCTCCTAAAGAGCTGTATTACTTGCATTTTCTTCATAGCAATTCAAAGCAATTCAAAACGACTTGGCAAGGACTGGCGAGATGCAAAGTGAATTTTGATATGTGATCGCATTGCGAGCGACATCAGGTATTTTCGAGCGCGCGGGTTGGCGATGTTGTGCAGGTAATGGTGGTATCGTCTGCAGATATTTCTATCCATCACCTCCCCGTCACGAACCTCTCAACACCACATCCTCAAACCTGTCACAAAGGCGAAGGACTCCATGTGCGCGTCTGCGAGCACGTCCTTGAACCCAAACCCCTCTTTTCTCGCTCAACGAGCTCGTCCAACATATACAATCCTTACTATCCCTGTGGCCGCGACTCGTCCCGGCGCAACCTTTCTTTTGAATTTCAAGTCTCCTGCCGACAGGCGCAGATTGCATATTAGGACAAAGCTTTGCATGTGTCACAATTTTCTTCAATAACCCGCTGTGTGCGTCGTTAAATTGCTCTTTGTAGGCCCGCCTGCACCAAGACTTTTGTTCCGAGTCGAAATCAATTTTCGACCTCGAACGCCAGCATTCTCTCCACACCAACACAACCATGCCGCATTGGCCCCAAATTACAACGGCGGACAATGCCACAACCTTGAAATCGGAGCCAGTCGATGAGGCACTTGGTGAAATGAAGCTGGAGGAAGAGGCAACACCCGATGAAATGGATACAACCAGAGATAATGGCAGTCATGGGCAAGCACCTACCCCCAGCGGTCTCAAGAGATCTCCTTCTACGACGCCAGCGCTGCCTCAGTCTACATCACAATCGCCAATAAAGGACCAAAGTGCCAGCCAAACCCCGAAGTCCGAATACGATGGGGAGGAAGAAATTATTGGTGGTGATATCACAGTCAGTGTTGAACCCGGGAAAGCACCCAAACTACTGCGAAAGTCGTCGCAAAAGATAATATCCCGCCCACCCCCTTTATTTGACAACCTGGCGGATTCTACAGAAGAAGCCACTCAAGTATTTCAAGTAATCAAGGACTGTATCTATGGATCAAAGTTCATGGGATCTTCCGAGCACGATGCTTTGGACTGTGACTGTTCTGAAGAATGGAGTAAGTATCTTGGAGTATTTCACTTTGCCATTGCGACACACTGACAGGATTTGTAGGGGATGGCCGAAATCATGCGTGTGGTGAAGATTCGGACTGTATCAACCGTGCGACAAAAATGGAGTGCGTGGACGGCGATTGCAACTGCGGGATAGGGTGCCAAAACCAACGCTTCCAACGCAAGCAATACGCCAACGTTTCTGTCATAAAGACCGAAAAAAAAGGGTACGGTTTAAGAGCCAACAACGACTTGCATCCAAATGACTTTATTTTCGAGTACATCGGCGAAGTCATTAATGAGCCGACCTTTAGACGGCGGACCATTCAATATGACGAAGAAGGCATCAAACATTTCTATTTCATGTCTCTTACGAAAAGCGAATTCGTCGATGCTACCAAAAAAGGTAATCTTGGACGATTTTGCAATCACTCCTGCAATCCAAACTGTTATGTGGACAAATGGGTCGTCGGCGAGAAATTGCGCATGGGCATTTTTGCCGAGCGACACATCAAAGCTGGCGAAGAGCTGGTCTTCAACTATAACGTTGACCGATACGGTGCCGACCCACAACCCTGCTACTGCGACGAGCCAAATTGTACAGGGTACATTGGAGGAAAGACTCAGACAGAGCGTGCAACTAAATTATCGCATGCGACAATTGAAGCTCTTGGCATCGATGATGGTGATGGATGGGATTCCGCTGTCGCCAAGAAACCTCGGAAAAAGAAGACTGGTGAAGACGACGAAGAATATGTCAACAATGTCCAACCCAAGGGTCTTGATGAGGATGGTGTTCGAAAAGTTATGGCAACGCTCATGCAATGCAAAGAGAAATGGATTGCCGTCAAATTGCTTAGCCGTATTCAACGATGCGACGATGACAAGGTACGGAATAAGGTGGTACAAATGCACGGCTACCAAATCCTACGCACCACGTTAAAGACCTGGGAAGGTGACAATAATGTTATCCTTCAAATTCTCGATATTCTCTACAAGTTTCCTCGACTCACTCGGAATAAAATCTCTGACTCCAAAATCGAAGCCACCGTGGGAGATCTTGTTACTTCTGAACACGAGGACGTTGCCTTTGAAGCAAAGAGATTGATAGAGGAATGGAGCAAACTTGAGGTAGCATACCGAATCCCAAGGAAAAAATTCGACCCGAATGCCGCCACAATTTTCGAAAGAAGAAATACAGAGCCAGCCCAGCCAGTCAAAGAGTCTACTCCATCAATTATCGCTCCAACCGGTCCCCGCAGTGCTGTGCCTCAACGAAGTACAAACTTCCTTCCTTCAAGGCCTCTTCCACCCAGAAGACCTTTCAGCGGCCTGCCTGCTGGTTGGTTCCAAGCCATGAATGAAAACGGGGTTCCTTATTACTATAGCAAAAGTGGCCAGACGCAATGGACAAAGCCATTCCAACCTGCCCCCGAGCCACCGCCTCCGCCTAAAGCACCCCCGAAGAGTGTACAGACTGCAAAAGCTCTGCAAGATATCATTGACAGCATCACAAAACCTGACCCCAGCTCTCAGACACCGACCCAAAGTGCCCCTCCTACCGACTCTACTCCAACCAAACAGAAGAAGAAGCCTTCTGAGAAGTGGAGGTCGCTGCCTCAAGAAAAACAAATGAAGCTTTATGAAAACACTGTAAGTCCACTGGCAGTGCTCAAAGATTCTGCTAATAAGTTCAGCTTTTCCCCCACATTAAGCATGTGATGCAAAAGTTCTCTTCCCAACTTCCCAAGGACGACCTCAAAAAATTTGCTAAAGAGGTTGGCAAGAAGCTGGTTGCCTCGGATTTCAAAAACAATCGTGTTGAGGATCCTACCAAGATCTCCGAGAAACAGGAGAAAAAAGTGAAGGCCTATGTGAGAGAATTCTTCGAAAAGGCTGTTCAGAAGAAAAAGGCAATCGACAAAAAGAAAAGGGAGAAAGAAAAGGCGAACGGTGTCAAGGGTAGCTCGTCGAAGGACAAGGAACTTGCCATTAATGGAACTGGAAAGGCAGAGGTCAATGGTAAGAAAGTTGAGCAATCACCTCCAAAGGAGGATATCGATATGGAAATGTCCGAAGACGATGATAAAGACCTTGCAGTCTCGTTTCCGATCGAACCGTCACCATCAATACCCGCGACGCCCGCCGAATCCACAGACCTCAAGCGAAAGCGCGAGGAAGATGAACTTGGTACTCCATGCGATGATTATGAGTCAAACAAGCGCCAGAAAGAAGATGAGCCCGGTGATTCGCCTATCGTATCTCCTCCACCGCCACCACCTCCTCCGCCATCTGGAATGCCTGACCCATCTTCTCTCGAGGATGACTCAGGCGTTCCGGTGGAGCATGTCAAGGAAGAAACAGAAGAGGATAGAGAGCTCCGCTTGCAGGAAGAAGAGCTGATGCGTGAGAATGAAGAAGCTATGAAGATGGATCTTGATGGCTCACTCCAGGCGGAAGAAAAAGATGCAAAGTTGCATGATCATTCTGCCGCTTTGCTTCATAATAATGGGATATCGGAGAAAGATATGGAAGACGTTGAAGCGGATATCAAACAAGAAAGGGCCAGTGTGCTTAGCCATTGAGAGCTTGTAGTTGAATTATTGCTCTTTGCCTCGTCGAAGAGATGAAATACGGGAAAAGAAAAGATATACGTTTTGTACTTTAGTGTATCATGAGCATAGGCGTCATTCATTGGCATGGGATGGGGATTTGATATTGCATTCAAGTCTGATGGGAATGGGTCAGCATTTGCATTTGATGCATACCTCCCCTTTATGGAGGGATGTGTGTGCGAGGGGGAAAAGATAGGGAAGGGGAGAGAGATGATACCATAATGTGGTCTGACTCCTATAAGATCAACGATCTACTCTCACCTCGAGGAGAAACGTAATATAAAATCTCAGGATGCTCATAGTCATGGTCTGAATTCTCACATCGCGTACAACTGTCTGATCGAGGTTAGTTCAAGGACCCTTGTGAAAGCTAAACTGGTGGCGGGAATTTTACCCCACCAAAGGATTCAAATCCTCGAACTTCTGACTCCATCGTATGTTTTGCTCGTTCTCTTTTTGAAGGGAAGGAGATCACACAATGAAGACTGCTTCATTCTTCAGCTTGGAGTGAATAATTAAGTTGCAATCACCCGTAGGGTTTCCTCCCCTTGTTCCTCTCGGCCTCTCTACCATAGTGTACAAGAACGCAGCTAACCCCACTTCTGCCAACAAAATACTACGATCTCCTCTTCCTTCCACTTTCTTTTCTTTACTCTTGAATCTTCGTAATGTCTTCCCTCCGTTTAGCATCACGTCTGCGACCTCTCGTGCACCCTCCAAGGGTCTTTCTCCGCCAACATCGACATGTCGCAACCACCGCATTCAAGGACCCTACACCCCAATTGGAGCAATCTTTTCTCCCAAATGAGCCCAGCGGCCCAACTATCAAGACCTCGATTCCTGGCCCACAAAGCAAGCAAGCAATCGAGGACCTAAACAAGGTCTTTGATACCCGCAGCTTGAACATGCTTACAGATTATACAAAGAGTTATGGAAATTATATCGCGGACCTTGACGGCAATGTTTTGCTCGACGTGTATGCCTCCCACTCATCCGTGCTGACTGAAACTGACATTGAAATAGTTACGCCCAAATCGCATCCATCCCGCTTGGCTACTCCAACCCTGTTCTCCAAGCTGTCGCCCAATCCCCCCAAATGACCAGCGCTCTCATCAATCGTCCCGCTCTTGGAAACTTCCCCTCCTCCGACTGGGCCTCCATTCTCCGTACCGGAATTCTAAGCGTGGCACCCAAAGGTCTCAATCAAGTCTTCACTGGCATGTCGGGTTCCGATGCCAACGAAACGGCTTACAAAGCAGCATTCATGTGGAAGCGGCAGCAACAGCGTGGAGGTCATCACGTCGATTTTACACCTGAGGAAATCTCCAGCTCAATGATAAATCAATCGCCCGGAGCACCACAACTCTCAATCCTCAGTTTCAAGACGGGTTTCCACGGACGTCTTTTTGGTAGTTTATCAACCACACGCTCGAAACCGATCCACAAACTTGATATCCCCGCCTTCAACTGGCCACAAGCTACATTCCCATTACTGAAATACCCACTCGAAGAACACCTCCAAGAAAACCGCAAAGCCGAGGAAGAATCCCTCGCAGAAGTCGAACATCTAATCACCACCCACCCCCTCCCACCATGCGCCGTAGTAATCGAACCCATCCAATCCGAAGGCGGCGACAACCACGCCTCCCCCGCCTTCTTCCGCGCTCTCCGTGCCTTGACCCGAAAACACGATATCCTGCTCATCGTCGACGAAGTACAGACCGGTGTTGGCGCGACCGGCAAATTCTGGGCTCATGATCATTGGAACCTGACTGATCCTCCGGACATGGTGACTTTCAGTAAGAAAGCTCAGACCGCGGGTTATTACTTTGGGAATAATGATTTGCGACCTAATAAACCGTATCGTCAGTTCAATACCTGGATGGGTGATCCCGCACGCGCGATATTATTCCGTGCTATCATCCAAGAAATTCAAAAACACGACTTGGTAAACCACACCGCCAATGTTGGCGAGTACCTGTATTCCGGTTTAGAAGAGATATCGAAGCGATACCCGGGCGAGATCCAGAATTTGAGAGGCAAGGGCCAGGGAACTTTTATTGCATGGGATAGTCCCAGGAGAGATGAGTTTTTGAAGTTGGCTAAGGGCGTAGGTATTAATATTGGTGGGAGTGGGGAGCGGGCAGTGAGGTTAAGACCGATGCTTATCTTTCAGAGACATCATGCAGATATTTTGTTGGAGGGGGTGGAGAAGATTTTCAAAACTTAGTGAGGGGAACTTTGAAAGGGAGATGTGATATAGGATAGCATATGAGAAAATATGTTACAGGCATATGAAGCATGAGATTGGGTATCAGGATATGTTGATTTCAGGAGCAATATATCACGAAAAGCATTTCACAGCACTTGGATCTCATCCGTCCTTCAATCAGTGCAATTGACTAGATCCTAAATGTAAATCATCCTCCTTTCTCCTTCACAATCATTTTCTTACCTTTATGAAACATTCACCCACCCACCCCACAACCCTATAAATTTCTCCCCCTCTCCCTCCAC
>Ga0182030_10003133_pt1 | contig 35283 bp, 30 predicted proteins | sample 812S3MmetaG_FD_121299 | JGI IMG/M metagenome (GOLD analysis project Ga0182030, IMG submission 121299) | Permafrost microbial communities from Stordalen Mire, Sweden - 812S3M metaG (Illumina Assembly) | ecosystem: Environmental > Terrestrial > Soil > Wetlands > Permafrost | place: Sweden...
CCACCGAAACCGCGAACGTCGCCTTGCGAGCCGGTTCGTCCCAGCAGGGCAGCAACTGGCGCGCCCCGGTCGGCTCAAAATTCGTCGCGAGCGTCCGCCGGGAACCATCCGGCGTGCTGTAATCCATCGCGAAAAATCCCAAGGTCGCGCGGCCGATTGTACCGTGATAGTCGACCGAGAGGACATGTTGTCCGGGTGTCAGCGGAGCACTCAGCGTGATGATGGCACGGCCGAGCTTCTCATCGCTGCGCACGGTGCCTTGCTTGTCGCCGTCCACCGCTGCGCGATCGAAATGGAGGCCTACCGCGTTCAAGGTGATGTCGGCCGTCTTGCTGCGCACTTGGAGGGTGATTGCCGCCGTCGCGTGAAAGGTGAGCGCCTCGAGGTCGGGCGAGAGCGAGAGGTTGTAGTGCACCGGGAGCACGGTGTCGGGAAGGACTTCCCGCGTGTCAGTCTTCTTGGCATGCGTTCCGGTCGGGGCCGCGGTCACGATGCCTGCGGCGCATAGGAGGACAAGCCCGGTCAAACGCTGTATGAACGTCATAAATCCTCCCTGGACGATGCATGCTCGGCGCATGGTCTCACGCGTGCCCGAACCGCTGCAATGAGGTGGCGTTTCCCGGCCACGGGGAGGTGTGATCAACGTATCCAAATCGGCAGGATCCGCGGGTCTCCACTCCGCTCGAATGGCGGACCGACCCGGACATCCTGTCCGGGTGTATGCCGGTGTGCGGCCTACTCGACTGCCAGGCCGTCTAGGCCCGTTTGCGCCGAATCGATCTGAACCGCACGCCCAATTTCATCGCCTTCTGCGCCACCGCTCCCGGGGTGCGCTTGAGCTTCTTGGCCACCGCGGTTCCCGACAACTTCGCCTTCGCCAATGCTTTCAGTGTCCTTACATCGTCCTTCGACCACGCGACGATCCGTCGCCGTGACTGTCTCTTTGCTTTCGCCATCATGCCCCTCCGTAAAAGGCATGCATGATACCCGAGGAGCGCCGCCAATCGTCAATTCGTAGAATGACCGTATGGGCTTGACGCAGCGCGTCGAATCACTTCTGCGCCCCGAGCCGCGCTAGCATCCGCGACAGCGCTTCAGGGCTTATGTAAAAGTGCTCGCAGACCCGGCCCCACAACATCGCGGTGGGCACGTTCCGCCCACCGCGCTCGTTCTGCGTTTCATGGAGCACATACAACACGACGCGCTCCTCCCGCGTCAATCCGTCCCGCACATCAGGAAGGGTGTCGTATCGTCCGGGTGCATCATCATTAGCCATGATGGTGGCCGTAAAACCTCGTCATGGGCGGGCGATCTCCTGGGCTTCAGCTCACAGACTCGCAATGATGTCTCACGATAGCGTTGCCCGCAATGACGAGGACAACCGCGGTTCCAACTGTGAGGCGCCCACCCGCATTGATCCCACGGTTGCAGCGGAAGCCTGCTCCGTCGAATCAATCGCACCTCAAATCATCTTCAACAACCACGGGTCGCCCGACTCCGCGCCAAGTCGTAACGCGTCGCTCAATAGTCGGCACGCCTCCACCGCTCTTGCCCCAACAATACTAGTCATCGCATCAATTTATACATACTCCATACGGACCTCTTTTCCTGGGATTCATTAGCTTCGATCAAGTGGGTTTTGGTTCGATGCGCGAGGGGTATCTATTGGTGCGTACGGTGATCGTCATGTTTGGATGTATGGAGTATGTATAATCGACGACTTCGAATGGAACTCGCGACCATGGACCTTGCACTTCACCGCCAACAAGTCGCCCGCGCGCTGACGAGTCTCGATACCGGCATCGAAAGACTCGTCGATGCCCTTACCCATCGGCCCGCCTGGGTCGATGCCGACGGCGCCCGCACCGGCCGCGAGGCCTTGGCCAACATCTGCACCGCCTATGCCTCCATCAACTACGCCATGCAGGATGCGGCGAATATCTCGATCGTCTGCATGGGAGTGGCGGGCGTAGCCGCCGATGTCCTGAAACGCGCCGAGGCGCTCAACACGGCCAAGGCGGACCTGAAGGCGACGTGCGCTCCGCTTCAGCGCATCACCCTGCGCGTGCCCGTCAAAGGCGAGGACGGCCCCACCAAGGCCATCCCGGCAATCCGAGTGATCTTGCGCAACCTCCAGCGCAGCGACCTAAACCTGCTAGCCGCCTATCGAAAAATCCCCATTCTCGGCGCGCCACCGGTGACCATCACCTACACCCGGGCCCGCACCCGAGCGGTCTATCGCAAAACCATCGACGAGCTCTACCAAATGCTGAGCCTCATGGACGGCCCCACGGCCGCCACCGATCGCGCACGCCTCGACACGTTGCGGCCGAACGAAAAATACCTCGCTGTCACCAAAGCACACTACGACAACATCCGCGCCAACATCACCTACGCGCGCTTGGATGCCCGCGGCCGCGGCCGCGTACAACTCGCGGCCGAACTCCCGCTCCTTTACACCGCCGGCCGCTGGCCGACGCCGCCGCAGGTGAGGTACCCAGCGCCTGCAGATGGCACCGCCGATCGCCCCCGACGGCGCCGCCAGGGGGAACTGGAACACGCCCCGTTTCTCGAATCGATACCGGCGTACCGGTATTTGCGACGCAGCCCCACCTCTTGAACGTCAAAGTCCGCTCAAGGCGTCGTGTAGCGTCTGCGAATCTCCGCTATCGATGCGCCGGGTGATCCTCCCGCTCCCGTCGGCGATGACGACGGTCGGCACCTGATTGACCCGGAACGCGCGAAACAGCACACCCGATTCATCCAACGTCAGCGGAATGTGAATCTTGTGCTCCTGCTGGTACTGTTGCAGGTCATCGGGAGCGGCCCAGAGTCCGGAAGCCACACCGAGCCAGCGAGCATGCGAACCTTGCGCTGCGGCCGCGACCTGCTCGCGGGCGTCCCGACAGCCCGCCGCAATCGACGGGCGCGTGGTCGCGAGGTACGACTCGCACCACGGCGATAAAAACACGAGCACGGTGGAATGCGCGGTGCTGGTATCGCCGAGCGCCAGGCGCCGGCCGTCCAATGTCTGCACCGTCGTGGCCGGCAGTCGATCGCCGACCGCGTAATGAGGAGCGTCGGCGCGGGCCACGCCGTCGCTGCGCTTCGCCTTCGAGGGCCCCGCACGGCGCGCGGTCACCAGCGCCTCATTCAGCTGTTCATCCGCGAGGTGCCCCACGTACTCGATGTGTCCGTCGCGTCCGATGACGATGTGCTGCGGCGTGACTCGTAGATTGAACGCGGCGGCCAAGCTCCCGTCATCGAGCACAATCGGCATCGTGATGCCCAGCTCCTTGCGAAAGCGCCGGATCTGCTCCACGGAATCGTTGAATCCCGTATTGACCGCAATCACGGCGAGGTCGGGTCCCGCCGTCTCGTACGTGTGCTCGAAATGCGGCATCTGCTGCCGACACGGGGTGCACCACGTGGCCCAGAATTTCAGGTAGACCGCTTTCTTGCCGTATAGCGCCCCCAGATCAATCGTTTCCCCGTCGATCGTCTTGAGCACCATCCGGGGCGCCGGGGAGCCCACCAATCCCCGCCCGGCCGCCAGCGCACGTTGCTGGCCGGTTGTCTCGGCGTGAATCGGTGCCGCGAGCCAGGCAAGCAGCACCAGTCCCGCAGTCCTCCCCACCAGCCGTGCGTTCATGGTGTTGCCGTCTCGGCAACGCCGCGCGTGGCAGGCTTGCCCTTCTGCTTGATCATGAACACCAAGATCTTCGCCGGTTGCGTTTGACTCGCATTGGCGGATACCACGTGAACGTCCGAAACTCCCTCGTAAAACGTCTCGCCAGCGCGCAATGTGACGGGCGCGCCGCCTTTGACCTGCATCGTAATCGTGCCCTCCAACACATAGACGAACACCTGCGCGTCGTGGCGATGCGGTAACGAGGCGCCGCCCGGCCCATACTCGACGGTGAGCAGCAGCGCCTCGCGCTGCGAGTCGCTCGTCAGATCGCGCTGCAGGAGTTGCTTGACCACGGCTGCCGGCGGTACCGTCGCGTCCGCCGCCGCCGACACGAGCGTCGGCAGGAGCGCAAACCACAGCGCGACAACCCTGATTGGCGTCACTCGATCGGGAATACTGGCCGCCATCGGGCATCTCCTTCTGTTACTTGAATTGCGCGGCTTCCGGTGACTCCCGCCTTGGGCCACAATAGCGCGTCCCTGGACTCGTAGAAGATCCACTTTGGGAGCCTTTGATGGAACCACTTCTGCCACTGGCGATCCGCCTGCCCCCCGGTCGCGGCTCCCTGCTGTACGAACTGCACCGCCAGCTGCGCACCGCCATCGTGGACGGGCGCTTGCAGCCCGGGGTACGGTTGCCGTCGACCCGGGCGCTCGCCGCCACCTATGGCGTCTCGAGGAACACCGCAGTGGCGACCTATGACCTGCTGTTGAGCGAGGGCTACATCGCGACCCACCGCGGCTCGGGCACCCGGGTGGCGGAGTCACTGCCGCGACCGTCGAACTTGAGGCCACCGCGGCGCGGGGCAGACACGGCGGACCGTCGAGTCAATCCCGGTTGGCGGCTGCGGGCGCTGCGACGTCCCAGCTCCGTGGCGGAGGTGCCCCCAATGTCTTTTCAGCTCGGGGTTCCCGATGTCACGCGTTTTCCCGTCGACGTCTGGCGGCGCTTGTCGAACGAGATGCTTCGGACCATGGGGTCGTCCAACACGCTAAGCACCGACTCTCAGGGTCGCTTCGCCTTTCGGGAGGCAATCTCCCATCATGTCTCGTATACCCGGGCCGTCGCCTGCGGGCCCGGCGACATCGTCGTCACGTCCGGTGCGCAGCAGGCCTTTGACCTTCTATCGCGAATCCTGGTGACCCCGCAGCGTACGGTGGTTGCGCTCGAGGATCCGGGCTACGGGCGGTTGCGATCCGCGTTTACAGCTGCCGGCGCCAAGATCTCCCCGGTTCCCGTCGACGATGAGGGGATCGTGGTTGAGCGTGTGCCGCCCGACGCCCGCGTCATCTGTGTCACGCCCTCGCACCAGTTTCCCCGCGGTTGTGCGATGTCGGCGGCGCGCCGGACGGCGCTCCTGGATCTCGCCCAGTCCCAGGGCGCCGTCATCATCGAGGATGACTACGACGGAGAATTCCGCTTCACCGAGCGACCGCTCGATGCACTCCAGACCTTGGACCGAACCGAGTCCGTGTTTTATGTGGGCACTTTTTCCAAGAGTTTACTGCCGACGTTGCGACTCGGGTTCGTCGTGACGCCACCGTGGGCCCGCGCCGCATTGGTGGCCGCCAAGGAAGTCTCGGACGGCGCCTGCTGCGACCTCACGCAGGACATCGTCACGGCCATGATCCGCGGCGGCCATCTCGCCCGCCACGTCAGACGCATGCAGCGTCTCTACAGTCGACGGCGCCAGCGGTTGCTCGATGACATATCCTCCGATTTATCCCGCTGGCTCGAGCCCCTTCCCTCCTGCGCGGGGCTGCACGTCGCCGCCGTGCTCAAGTCCTCTCAAGAAGATCAGGAAATCGCGGCGCGGGCGTTGCAGCAGGGGGTCGGAATCCTGCCCCTGAGCGCCTTCTCGCACCGGCGCGACTCGGAGCGGGGATTCGTCTTCGGGTTCGGCGCGATCGAGGAATCCGCCATTACGCAAGCCCTGAAGCCCCTGCGCCGGGCATTGTCCGCGGGCCGATAGAGTCCTCGGTTGATCGGCATCCCCAACTATCCTCGGCAAAGCCTCGTCCTTCCGATCGAGTGGAAACCCTCAGCATGATCGACACCGATATTCTCATCGTAGGCGCAGGACCGGTGGGACTCATCGCCGCCCTGGACCTTGTCCGTCGCGGCATTCGGGTCTGCGTCCTCGAGCTTCGCCCCGCGGGCGACCCGCCCAGCGTCAAATGCAATCATGTGTCCTCGCGCACCATGGAAATCCTGCGCACGCTCGGTCTGTCGCGCGCCATTCGCGCCGTCGGTCTTCCCGATGACTTTCCCAACGACGTCGTGTTCCGCACGCGCTTCTCCGGCAGGGAGTTCGCGCGCATTCCCATCCCCTGCCGCCGCAACCGATATGCCGGCGGCGCAGGACCCGATACCGGGTGGCCCACCGCGGAGCCCCCCCATCGATGCAATCAGCGGTACTTTGAGCCCATCCTGTTCGGCGCCGCGAAACAGTCGCCGCGCATCCGCGTCATCAATCGAGCCGACTTCACCACCGCCCGGCAGGATGACCAAGGTGTCACCGCCACCTACCGGGATCTCGAGACACAGGAAATCCACACGGTTCACGCGCGCTACCTGATCGGTTGCGACGGCGGCCGCTCGACAGTTCGCCGCTTGATCGGCAGCACGCTCCAAGGCGATGCCGTCGTTCAACGGGTGCAATCGACGCTCATCGATGCCCCGGATCTGTTGGCGACCCTGCAAGGGTCTCCGGCGTGGATGAATTACAACTACAACCCCGAGCGGGCCGGCACCGTGATTGCCATCGACGGTCGGCGCCACTGGTTGGTCCACAATTATTTGCTGCCCGACGAAGTCGATTTCGGCTCGGTCGACCGGGATGCCTCACTACGCGCCATTTTAGGCGTCGATGACCAGTTCAAGATCGAGATCCTGTCCGAGGAGGACTGGATTGGACGCCGACTGGTCGCGGACAAATTCCGGGAGGAACGGATCTTCATCGCGGGCGATGCCGCCCATCTTTGGGTTCCCTATGCCGGCTACGGCATGAATGCCGGCATTGCCGACGCGACCAATCTCACCTGGCTCTTGGGCGCCGTCCTCAACGGCTGGGCCCCGTCCGGCATCCTCGAGGCCTACGTGGCGGAGCGCAAGCCCATCACCGAACAGGTTTCGAAATTGGCGATGGGCTACGCCGCCGGCGCGATCCGCGAACGCAACACGGTCCCGGCCGCCATCGAGGACGCCACCCCGGAGGGAGAGCGGGCCCGGCGCGATCTCGGGGAGAAGGCGTATCGCGCCAACGTGCAACAATATGCCTGCGCCGGCCTCAACTACGGCTATTACTACGACGACTCGCCGATCATCGTCAAAGACTCAGAGCCGCCACCGGCCTATTCGATGCACGACTACACGCCGTCCACGGTGCCCGGCTGCCGCTGCCCGCATTTTTTCGTCGCCGACGGTCGGTCGCTCTACGATCTGTGGACCGACGGCTTTGCGTTGTTGCAGCTCGACCGCACCATCGATCTGTGTCCGCTGCGCGACGCCGCCGCCAAACGGCGGATCCCGCTCGTGATTCTGCCGCTCGACCGCGCGCTCGATCACGTCCCGCCGGCCTATCAACATAGCCTGGTGCTGGCGCGACCCGATCGACACGTCGCCTGGCGCGGGAAACACCTCATAGACCCCGAGGCCTTGCTCGATCAAATCACCGGAGCGGGAACCGACCGCCGGCACTAATTGCGTTTGTTTGCCCCGCCGGTGGCAAACATGATCTCGTCCGCCCCAACCAGACCTTTATGCGTGGTGCTCGTATCCATCATGTCGAATATCTTGAGCTGGTACGCAATGAATTCATCGTGCGAGACCGTACCATCCCCATCGGCGTCGATTCTGTGCATCATCGCCTTCGTGCGAAGCCCACGGGCGTATCCCCCCGTGGCGAAAGATGACGTTTCGCCACCGCTCGGGTCGATGAATTCCTTCGCGTCGACCTTGCCTTGTTTGTTCTTGTCGAGCGACGCAAAAACCTTTTCCTGAAACGCAAGCCACTCATCCTTCGAAATCATGCCGTCGCCGTTCGTGTCCATCTTGGACATCAAATCATGGGTGCGCAGCGCACGGGCGTAGCCTCCGGTCGCAAACGCGCGGATGTCCTCTGCATTCGCGGCGGGTATATGGGTCAGCATCAATAGACCGGTCAAGAGCGCGAGGTTGCGGCCCAATCGAGTTAACACGAGCATCGTTGATCCCCCTTTAGTTATGAACTCTTCCGCGCCCGACACCAGGCACGCACCAACCATGCAATCTACATGCCGCCGCTTCTGCCACCCCAGGGTTCAATCCCCGCCCATTTCAAGACATCCCGGCACTGGCGGCCGGTGGCCGCCGCCACCCGCTGCGGCGACCCACCACCCGTCGCGGCATACCGCGACATCATAGGCCCCCCAACACTTCCATGCATCCGTCTGGCGTGGACAACTTCGATCCTGTTAATCATCTCCGAAGGATCGTGACGGCCTCTGATTCATTATTTTCCTCATTCGGCGGTTGCTGGCATGCGTTTTGCTTGATCTCATTCGAGTCAGGTCGCGGGCCACGGTCCCGCGCCTCTCGGAAAATGCCCGATAAATCAGTCCAGTCCCCTTGAAGGAGTCATCGAATGAAGTCATCGCTCTTGTCCACCGCCGTTGGCAGCTTGCTTGCGCTGAGCGGGCTCAGCATGGCGGCCCATGCGGCCGACGATCCCAATACGGAAAAGTGTTACGGCGTCGTCAAAGCCGGCAAAAACGATTGTGCCGGAGCGAGCCACGCCTGCGCCGGGCAGTCGAAGGAGGGCACAAACGTCGCGAAGGAATGGATCAAGCTGCCCAAGGGCACTTGCGACCGCATCCAGGGCGGTAGTCTCACGAGCAAATAAGCGAATGGTGTGTCAGGGTCAAAAGGTCCCCGCAAGTCCTATCCCGGCGGTCGCCGGGATAGGACTTGCGAATGCCCTACCAGGAACTCATCGCCTGCGAGCGGCCGGCCATCAGTTGACTCGAAGTACACCGCGAGAATGACTTCGCCGACGGCGGGATGCCTATCAAGCGTCTCATGCAATTGCGCGCACTCGCCGACAACCCTCAACCAACTTGGAGAGACCCATGAGCACGGACGTGCAGCCCTCCCGCCCCATCAGCGTGGTGACGAAGGCATTCGACTGGATCGCGCAGGTAGCCGACCTGTTCCAACCCGCTTTCCTGCTGGCGACCCGCTGGTACGTGTCGTGGCAATTCTTGAACTCAGGCCGGCTCAAGGTGACCAACTGGGACAGCACGTTGGGGCTGTTTCGCGACGAGTACCACGTGCCGCTGCTGCCGCCGCACGCCGCGGCGATTACCGGAGTGTTCGGCGAGCTGTTTTTCCCGACCCTGCTCGTATTGGGAATCGGTGGTCGCCTCGGAGCCCTGGGACTGTTCGCGGTCAACGTCATGGCCGTGGTTTCCTATCGGCAGGTGCTGCTGGCCGACGGATCCGAGGCGGCGCTGGCCCAGCACGTGCTGTGGGGCTTCATGCTCGCCGTGTTGTGTGTGTTCGGGAACGGACCGCTCGCGCTTGATCGCCTGCTTGCGAAACGTCTGCCGGCCTCGAGGGCTCGATAGCAGCGGCGCCCCGTTCGTTCCGGAAGCGTCACGCCTACCAGCCTACGGCAGGACGTGAATCGGCGGTCACGTATTGCGATTTGTCGCAACAAGGCGCCGAATAGAGTCCGACCGTGGCTGTAGGAAGGGGAAATGGCAGACGAACGTTCCGCCGGATTGCGGAAGCCTGGGAATTATGATGAGCTGGTGGCTCTTCGCACGATTGCGGAAGGGACCGCCGGCGCCACGGGTGAGGAATTCTTCCGCACCCTGGTCGAGCATCTGGCGAATGCCATCGGCACTCATCATGCGTTCATCGCCGAATTCATCCCGCCGTCCCAGGTACGCACCCTGTCCTACTGGTCCGGCGGAAGTCCGGTGGCCAACATCGAATTCGATTTGAAAGGCAATCCCTGCGAGGAGGTCATCAATGGCGGACTGTGTTTTTATCCCTCCGGTGTCGAGGACAGGTATCCCGACACCGAACCCGGCATCCAGAGCTACCTCGGCGCGCCGTTGAAATCGAATGCCGGCAAGATTCTGGGGCATTTGTGCGCCTTCGACGAGGCCCCGCTGCCGGACGATCCGCGCGCGCTGCAGGTCTTCAAGATCTTTGCCACCCGCGCGGCGGCCGAACTCGATCGTCTTGCACTGGAGCGGGAACTGCGCGACAAGGAGAACCGGCTGCGCGACCTGTTCGATGAAGCGCCGATTGCCTACGTGCACGAGACCCTGGACTCACGGTTCATCCGTGCGAATCGCGCCGCCAGAAGAATCCTCGGCATCGCCCCCGACGATGTCCCGCACATCATCGGAAAGGACATGGCGCCCGCCACCCCTGATGCGCAGCGACGCATGCGCGAGGCCTTCGAATCCGTCGGCAAGGGCACGGACACCAGCGGTGTGGTCCTGGAACTGCGGCGCCACGACACCGGCGCACCGATCTGGATTCAATGGTGGTCGAATCCCGACCCCGGTGGCACCTACACCCGCACCATGTTCATCGACATCACCGACCGAGTATTGCTCGAACAGGAACAGGCGCGGCTCAAGGCGCAAAACGCCTATTTGCGGGAAGAACTTAGGTCCGTGCATAACTTCGAGGAGATTATCGGTGCGAGTTCCGGGCTGGTGAACGTGCTGGAGAGCGTGAAGCAGGTGGCGCCGACCAATGCCTCCGTCCTCATCACCGGCGAAAGTGGAACCGGCAAGGAGCTCATCGCGCGCGCCATCCATTCCGCGGGTGCCCGCTCCGACAAACCGTTCATCAAGGTCAACTGCGCGGCGCTGGCCGTCAGCCTCGTGGAAAGCGAATTGTTCGGCCACGAGCGCGGCGCGTTCAGCGGCGCGATCAACCGACGGATCGGTCGCTTCGAACTCGCCCACACGGGCACCATCTTCCTGGACGAGATCGGTGAAGTGTCGATGGACGTTCAGGTGAAGCTCCTCCGGGTTCTCCAGGAGCGGGAATTCGAGCGAGTCGGCGGCAGTCAGACGATCAGAACCGACGTGCGGGTTCTGGCGGCGACCAATCGCGACTTGCTCAAGAGCATCCGCGAGGGCACCTTTCGTGCGGATCTTTACTACCGGCTCAATGTATTTCCAATTCGACTGCCGCCGCTGCGGGAACGCCAGTCAGACATCCCTCTGCTGACCCATTTCTTTGTTCAGAAACATGCGCCGAGGGTGGGTCGGCGCATCGAGGCGGTGGACCCGGCATCCATGCACCGTCTGACGAAGTACGCTTGGCCGGGCAACATCCGGGAGCTCGAGAATGTCGTCGAGCGCGCCCTGATCCTTAACGATTCGCCCGTGTTGAGCATCAGCCTGGAGCCGTCCGCGGAGATGCTGCCTACACACGACCTCGCGTCGGGATTGGCAACACCCGCGCTGGCGGGGCCCGGCGCGACGGCCGCAGCTCCGGGCGCCCCGGATCTGGATACCATCCAGCGCGAACACATCTACGCCATTCTGCGCGAGGTCAATTGGGTCATCGAGGGAGGCCAGGGCGCCGCGGTGCGCCTCGGCCTGAAACCTGGAACTCTGAGACATCGCATGAAGAAGCTGGGGATCCGGCGCACCCCCACGCCTTAGGGCGCCGCCGTCGCCCGTCGCGGCAAGCCGCCACGCGCCGCGGCCCGCCGCCATTCTGATCGCCCCCGTGCCCGCTCATTGAATGCTGCGGGAGCTGCGGGCTCCTCTTTGTCCCGGTTTGGCCGTTGGCCCGGTAATTGCTTGGCAACCTCAGGGTTCACGTCTCATCGATACTCACCGCCACCGCAGGGAGACCTCGTGCTGCGAATCTCACAGTCGAAATCCATCACGCTCGCCACGCTCCACTTGGACGGCAAGCTGCTCGGACCGTGGGTCGACGAAGTGCGCACGATCGTCGCGCGACTGCCTCCCGATGACTATGTGCGCCTGAATCTGGAGGGACTGAGTTTTGCGGATCCCAATGGCATCGCTCTGCTCCAGGAGCTGCGCCGCCACGGAGTGGAACTCTCCGGCTGTTCGGCGCTGATCGCGGGATTGCTCGCCTCGTACCAGGGGCCCGCCGGAAGCGACAGCGCACCACCGCGTTCACCCAGGACCCTGAATGAATGACGATGCCCCGGCGACGCGCGGTTTCCGCGCGCTCGGACGATGCTTTTTTTTGTGCTCAAGGAGTAATAAAGGACACGACGTGCCGGTCCTTACTGGCAGTGGACCACGGATGCCCGTGCCTCGCAAAGATCGGATGAGTTGATCTGTTTCACTACCACAGCAGGAGTCGATGCCATGAGTCCTTCGGTTTCCAACCTAGCCGAGGAGAACAGTCAGGTCGAACGACTCGATCTGTCCCCGGACGGCCGCAACGGACTCCCATTGATCCCGGCTGCGGATTATTTCTACGCCGGCCTGACTGACCCACTCCCGCGCCACGACGGCCATACGCTGTACGGGTGCGCCGGTGACCGGCTGAACCGCATCGACGTACAGGTTCCGGGGTTACGGCCATGAGCGGCCGAGCGGGCGACCGGACGACACAGAACGTCCGGCAGCCGTCTCCGATCGAACTGGGCCGCGATGCACTCGGCAGCTTCGATGACAGCGTCCGGCGCGAGTGGTTGGTAACGAACGGCATCGGCGGCTTTGCCGCGGCGACCATCGGTTTGGCCGCGACCCGCCGGTATCACGGCCTGCTGTTCGCTGCGATGCGACCGCCAGTCGAGCGCGTCGCCCTGGTTCAGAAGCTCGACGTCGCCGCGGTCTATGGCGGCGAACCGGTACCGCTCGCGACCAACGAGTTTGCGGACGGCACGGTTGCGCCCCAAGGATTCCGATTTCTCGAGTCGTTCCGCTTGGAGGGTCTAATCCCCGTCTGGACCTGGCTGGTCGACGACTCCCGGGTCGAACAGCGTATCTGGATGCGCCAGGGCGAGAACACGACGTATGTCGAATTTACGCGCCTCGGCGGATCGAAGGACCTGCGCCTCACGATATCGCCCCTCTGCACTTACCGTGATTACCACTGGCAGTCCTGCGGCGAGCGGCCGATGCGCGTCGAAGCCGTGCGGGACGGCATGCAGATCCTCGCATTCGATGGCGCCACGCCGTACCGGATCCTGTGCGCCGGCACCGACCCGCTGATCGAGCCCCAATGGTATTGGAATTTCAAGCATCGCGAGGAGACGGCGCGGGGACTCGACGATCGCGAGGACCTGCTGCGTCCGGGGACCTTCGAACTCGCATTCACAGCGGGCCAGTCGCATGCGGTGGTCCTGACGGCCGAGCTTCACGACCCCCTGCCATCCGGCGCGGCGCTTGACGCGGAGCGGGCACGTCAGCGCGAGATCGCCGACCGCTTCGCCGCGACACACCGGGCGCGCGCCTCCACCGTCGACTTCCCGCAGATCGATCGCCTGGCGCTCGCCGCGGATCAATTTCTCGTGCAGCGGCGCAATTCGCGGGGCACTACGCTCGGCCAAACCGTCATCGCCGGCTATCCCTGGTTCAGCGATTGGGGTCGCGACACCATGATCGCCCTGCCGGGACTCACTCTGGCCACCGGCCGCGCGGGGATCGCGGCGAGCCTCCTGCGGACGTTCGCGAAATTCGTCGACCGGGGCATGATTCCCAACCGGTTTCCCGATGCCGGTGACGCACCCGAATACAACACCGTTGACGCCAGCCTTTGGTTTTTCATCGCCACGCATGACTATCTGCGGGCAACCGACGATCGGGCGTTTGCGGCCGAGATCTATCCGACCCTGAAGGACATGCTGGATTGGCACGTGCGCGGCACCCGCTTCGGGATCCGGATGTATCCGGCCGACTCCCTGCTGAGTGCGGGCGAGGCCGGTGTCCAGCTGACCTGGATGGATGCGAAGGTCGGAGATTGGGTCGTCACGCCGCGCATCGGCAAGCCCGTCGAGATCAACGCGCTGTGGTTCAACGCCGCCTCCATCCTTCGCGACCTGGCCGACGATCGAGGAGAGACTCAGGACAAGATCCAATACGCGGAGCTCGCCGGCCGCATCCAGGCCAGCTTCGAAGCGTCGTTTTGGTTCGACGCGGGTGGCTATCTCTACGATGTGATTGACGGACCGGAGGGGGCGCCCGATGCGCACGGACGCCGCCGGGACGCCAGCCTGCGCCCCAACCAGATCTTCGCCCTGTCTCTGCCCCACCCTCTCTTGAACCGGGAACGCGCGCAGCGCGTGCTCGATGTCTGCGCTGAATCGTTATGGACACCCGTGGGCTTGCGTTCGCTCGCCCCCCACGATCCACGCTACGCGGGTCGCTACGGCGGTGGTCCCGTGCAACGTGATGGCGCCTACCACCAGGGAACCGTCTGGACCTGGTTGCTCGGGCCGTTTGCGACGGCGCATTACCGCGCGAACGCGGATGCCGCAGCGGCCCTCGATCTCCTGCGCGGCATCCCGGCCCACCTGCGCGAAGCCTGTGTCGGTCAAGTGAGCGAAATCATGGACGGCGACGCGCCGTTCGCCGCGCGAGGCTGCGTTGCGCAGGCCTGGGGCGTGGCCGAGATACTCCGGGCATGGAGCGAAATCAATGACGGCGAACTCAAGCGGCATATCCCGGCGGCAGAAGCCGTCCGATCGGTCCACGGCACCCAGGGATAATGTGATGAACAAAGAAAAGCGCAGGCTCGCAGCGTGCAAGGACGCCCCGCCGGCCTGGAAGAAGTGGGGGCCATACCTGAGTGAGCGGCAGTGGGGTACGGTGCGGGAGGACTACAGTCCGCACGGCAACGCGTGGGAATATTTCCCGCACGACCACGCTCGCAGCCGCGCCTATCGCTGGGGTGAGGACGGGATAGCGGGATTCTCCGATGACCAGCAGACCCTGTGTCTGTCGCTCGGGCTCTGGAACGAGCGCGACCCGATTCTCAAAGAGCGCCTGTTCGGGCTCACGAACGGCGAGGGCAACCATGGGGAAGACGTCAAGGAACTCTACTACTACCTCGATGCCACGCCGACCCATTCCTATCTGAAGATGCTCTACAAATACCCCCAGGCGGCCTTTCCCTATGTGGAATTAGGCGAGGAAAACCGCCGCCGCGGCATCGGATCGCCGGAGTTCGAACTCCTGGACACCGGGGTCTTCGACCAGGATCGGTACTTCGACGTGGTCGTCGAATATGCCCAGGCCGGGATCGACGATGTGCTCATGCGCATCACGGCGCACAATCGCGGCGACGCCGCCGCCCCCCTGCACCTGCTGCCCCAGCTGTGCTTTCGCAATACCTGGAGCTGGAAGCCCGGTCAGGCCAAACCCACGATGCTGACCGACGGTTCGGTGCTCCTCGCGCGGCACGAGCGGCTCGGCGCCTATCAAGCGTGTGTCGCCGGCCCGGCCGGAACGGACGTCCACTGGCTGCTGACCGAGAACGAGACCAACACCCGACGCCTGTACGGCTCCGATGCCCCGGGGCCCTTCAAGGACGCCTTTCACGACCTCATCATCGCCGGAAGCACCGCCGGCGGCACCACGCCCCGATCGGGGACGAAGGCCGCCGCCCATGTCCGTCTCGAAGTGCCGGCACGACGCGAGGCAGTCGTGCAGCTGCGGCTCTCACGCAATCCGCAGGCCGGGCCCTTTCAGGACTTCGATCGGGTCTTTGCGGAGCGCATCGCGGAGACCGACGAGTTTTACGCCGAGCTGCAGAAGGACATTGCCTCCGCCGACGAACGGCACGTCCAGCGTCAGGCGCTTGCCGGCATGATCTGGAGCAAGCAATTCTTCTATTTCGATGTTCCCGAATGGATCAACGGGGACCCGGGCCAGGTGCCGCCCCCGCCCGAGCGCCGCCGCGGCCGCAATCGCGAGTGGATGCACCTGAACAACGCCGACATCATCTCGATGCCGGACAAATGGGAGTATCCGTGGTATGCGGCGTGGGATCTCGCATTTCACACCATCCCGCTCGCATTGGTCGATTCCGAGTTCGCCAAGGAGCAGCTGGTTCTGCTGACCCGCGAATGGTACATGCACCCGAACGGGCAGATTCCCGCCTACGAATGGGCATTTGGCGACGTCAATCCGCCGGTGCATGCCTGGGCGACCTGGCGCGTTTATCAAATGGACCGCAACCACAACGCCGGCACGGGGGATCTGGGCTTTCTCGAACGGGTGTTCCACAAGCTCATGCTGAATTTCACGTGGTGGGTCAATCGCAAGGATGCCGAGGGCCGCAATGTGTTTCAGGGCGGCTTCCTCGGATTGGACAACATCGGCGTGTTCGACCGCAGCGCACAGCTGCCGACCGGAGGTCACATCGACCAGGCCGACGGCACGAGTTGGATGGCCATGTATTCGCTGAACCTCATGCGGATCGCGCTCGAACTCGCCCAGCACAATCCGGTCTATCAAGACGTTGCCACGAAGTTCTTCGAACACTTTCTGCACATTGCGGAGGCGATGAGCAACGTCGGAGAGGCGGGAATCCGCCTCTGGGACGACGCGGATCAGTTCTTCTATGACGTCCTGCACCTCCCCGAGGGGCAGATGATTCCGCTCAAGGTTCGCTCCATGGTCGGGTTGATTCCGCTGTTCGCCGTCGAGACCCTGGAGCCCGAGCTGCTCGACAAGGTCCCCGAATTCAAGCGCCGCCTGAACTGGTTCTTGAAATACCGCCCGGATCTGGCCTCGCTGGTCTCTCATTGGAACGACGAAGGGCGCGGACAGCGCCGGCTGCTGTCGCTGCTGCGGGGCCATCGTATGAAGCGTCTGCTGGCCCGCATGCTCGACGAAACCGAGTTCCTCTCCGATTACGGCATCCGAGCGATCTCGAAGTATCACGACCAGCACCCCTACGTGTTCAACGTCGATGGAATGGACCTCAGTGTGCGATATCTGCCGGCCGAATCCGACTCAGGCCTATTCGGCGGCAACTCCAACTGGCGCGGCCCGATTTGGTTTCCGCTCAATTATCTGTTGATCGAGTCGCTGCAGAAATTTCATCACTACTATGGGGACGACTTCAGGATCGAATGCCCGACGGGCTCCGGCCATTTCATGTCGATCGACGATGCGGCGCGTGAAATTGCCGCACGCCTGACCCGAATCTTTCTGAAGGACGAACGCGGTCGACGCCCGGTGCTCTCGCAATACCCGCGACAGCAAAGCGATGAACATTTTCGCGATCACGTGCTGTTCTATGAGTATTTTCACGGCGACACGGGCCGCGGCGTCGGCGCATCGCACCAGACCGGCTGGACCGGCCTGGTCGCCAAACTGTTGCAACCCCGGCAGGGAACGAAAGGCCCGCAGTAGCTTAACCAGGAGACCGCTTCAATGGAAACCTCAATGCATCCCGCACACCTGCCGCGACCCGTCATGCCGCAATGTCCACCCCAGCGCATGCTGCAGGGACAGAAGGCACTCGTCACGGGCGCAGGTTCCGGCATAGGCCGTGCGATCGCCCTCGCGCTCGGGCAGGCGGGAGCGGACGTCATCGTCAATTACGTGTCCGGCGCCGATACCGCCGAAGAGGTGGCGGCGGAAATACGGGCGGCCGGCGGCCGGGCCATGCCCATTCGCGCCGACGTCTCCGATGAGAGTCAGGTCCAAGCCATGTTCAAGACGGCGATCGAGGCCTTCGGCACCATCGACATTCTCGTCAACAATGCCGGACTGCAGCAGGACGCGGCTTTCGAGAATTTGTCCCTCGCGCAATGGAACAAAGTCATCGGCGTCAATCTGACCGGACAGTTCTTGTGCGCGCGCGAGGCGGTGCGTGAGTTCAAGCGTCGCGGGGTGAAACCCGAAGTCTCCTGCTCGGCGGGTAAGATTCTTTGCATCAGTTCCGTGCACGAGGTCATTCCTTGGGCCGGCCACGTCAACTACGCCGCCTCGAAGGGCGGCGTCATGCTCATGATGAAAAGCCTGGCGCAGGAAGTCGCCCCCTTTCGCATACGGGTCAACAGCATTTGTCCGGGAGCCATCCGCACGCCCATCAACATGGAAGCCTGGGGCACGCCGGAGGCCTATCACGAGCTGCTCCGCCTCATTCCCTACAAGCGCATCGGCGAGGCGGACGAAATCGGGCGTGCCTCGGTTTGGCTGGCGTCGGACTACGCCGATTACGTGCACGGAATCAGTCTCTTCGTCGACGGTGGCATGACGTTGTATCCGGGCTTCGAGACCGGCGGCTGATGGGGGCACGAAATCCACCCGAACCGATGGCCTCACTCGGATCGATGGTCTCCCTCGGACCGATGGACGCCCTGCGTGCACACTGGCCCGAGTACTTGATCGAAGCTTGGGCCCTCGGCACCTTCATGATCTCGGCGGCGGTGTTTTCAACCTTGCTCGGGAATCCGCGCTCTCCCCTGGTCGCCATCGTTCCGGATGCGGACTGGCGGCGCGCCGCGATCGGGATCGCCATGGGCCTGACGGCCGTCGCATTGATCTATTCGCCGTGGGGCAGGCGCTCCGGCGCGCACATGAACCCGGCGGTGACCCTGACGTTCTGGCGGCTGGGCCGTGTGGCGCGCTGGGACGGCGTCTTCTACATTGCCGCGCAGTTTGCGGGCGGCGTCTGCGGCGTCTGGCTCGCGGCAGAGGTGCTGCGGGATGCGTTCCGGGCACCGCCCGTGGCCTACGTCGGCACCCACCCGGGGATGCACGGGGCGGCCGCCGCGTTCGCCGCCGAGTTCGCCATTTCCGCGCTGCTTATGACGGTCGTCCTGCGGGTGTCGAATGCCCCCCGTTACTCGAACTACACGGGGCTGTGCGCCGGCCTGCTGGTCGCCGTATTCATTGCTCTGGAAGCCCCCGTCTCGGGCATGAGCATGAACCCGGCACGCTCCTTCGCCTCCGCCATTCCGGCGGGAATGTGGCAGGACCTGTGGATCTACTTCACGGCGCCGGTGCTGGGCATGCAGGCGGCCGCGGCATGGCAGGTGTTCCTGCGCGGGCGGCAGTCGGTGCGTTGCGCCAAGCTCATGCACACGGCCGATCAGCGCTGCATTCATTGCGGTTATGACGTTCAGGGGACGACCCAATGAACCACTGCGCAACATTCGACGCCATCATCGTCGGATCGGGGGCCGGGGGAGCCGCGGCCGCCCACAAGCTGGCGCACGCGGGCCTGCGGGTGGCGCTGGTGGAAAAAGGCGAACGCCTGCCGCTGGACGGCAGCACGCTCGATTTTCGGCGCGTCGTCCATGACGGGGTGTTCAAGAGCCGGGAGGCCTGGCTCGACAATCGAGGCCGTCGTTTTTATCCGGAGGAATATTTCAACGTCGGCGGCAAGACCAAATGGTATGGCGCCGCGCTGTTGCGCTACGGATCACGGGAGTTCTCCGCCGAGCCGGAATACCAGTGCAGCGGGTGGCCGATCACCGAAGATGAGCTGCTGCCGTATTACACCGAGGCCGAAGGCCTGCTCAGGATCCGGCATTTCGCGGTCGAATCCGATCTGGAGCGGATCCTGGATGCGCTGGCGCAGCGGGCGCCCGGGTGGCGGCGGGAGGCGCTACCGTTGGGCCTCTCCGCGCAGATCCTCGAGCATCCCGCTGAGGCCCGGCACTTCGACGGATTCGCCTCGGTTGCCGGTTTCAAAGCCGACGGCCAGACTGCGTTTCTCGAGCCGCTTGCCCGGTTGGACAACTTGCGCCTCCTGACGGGCCAAGCCGTGGTCGAACTCATCGGCGCGCCGGACGATCCGACCCGCATCGCGGGCGTACGCCTCGGTGATGGCTCGGAATTGCACGCCGGCGCCGTATTGCTCGCCGCGGGGGCGTTGCATTCGCCGCGGCTGCTGCAGGCTTACCTGCAGGCGACAGGGCTGAACTCGCGGTTGCCGTGTGCGCCGAACGTCGGGCGGTTTCTGAAATATCATCTGCTGACCGCGGTGATCGGCCTCGCGACGACCGAGATGACCGACCTCATCCGCAAGACGCAGCTGATTCTGAACGACCGGCTGCCTCACAGCAGCGTTCAGCCTCTGGGTTTCGACGCGGAACTCATCAGCACCCTCATCCCCCGCGTCGTCCCCGGCAGCGTCGCCCGGCTGCTCGGTCGACATGCCTACGGATTCTTCCTGCAGACCGAAGATGGGGCTCACGCCGACAACCGCGTGATCGCCGCCTCGCCGGAAAGCGGCGGTCTGCCGGTGGTCGACTATGACGCCAGCCGGACGCCCGTCGCGGCGGCGGAGCACGGACGGCTCGTGCGAAGCTTCAAGTTCGCACTCGCTCGCACGGGCATGATCGCCTTCTCGGAACGGGTCGGCCTCGCCGGCACCGCCCATGTGAGCGGGACGCTCACGGCCGGGAGCGATCCGAAGACTTCGGTCGTCGATTCCCTTGGCCAGGTACACGGCATGAACGGCGTGTTCGTCGTCGATGGCAGCATCCTGCCGCGCTCGAGCCGGGTCAATCCATCCCTGACGATTTATGCCTGGGCGCTGCGCACCGCAGAACACCTCGCCGGCCGGCTGAAGGTCCCTCACACTGGCTAGGAGTTTCCCGCCACCATGCGCTCCCCACCCCACCGCTCGACACTGGCTTTCGTGGCTACGCTCCCTCTCTTGGCGGTACCCTGGACAGTTGCAACGGCCTCGACCGCCGCGCCGGTGCACGCCGTCGAGTCGATTTCGGTCACCGTTGCGGACATGGACCGCAGTCTCGCCTTTTATCGCGATGTCCTGTCATTCGAACCGGTCGCAGACACGGAGCTTGACGGCGACGACGTCGAGCATCTCTATGGCGTGTTCGGCGCGCGGGTGCACATCGTCTCGCTGAAACTCGGCGGCGAAATCCTGCGGCTGGAGCATTTCATCGCCCCGAGTGGCCGGGCCATACCGGCGGATTCACGGAGCAACGATCGCTGGTTCCAACATGTGGCCATCATTGTCGACGATATGGACGGTGCCTTCACCTGGCTGCGGGCACACCACGTCGAATTTGCCTCGACAGGGCCCCAGGTGTTGCCCCAATGGAATCCCGCCGCCGGCGGCATCGCGGCATTCTATTTCCGGGACCCGGACGGCCATACTCTCGAAATATTGCATTTCCCTGCGGGCAAGGGAGACCCGAAATGGCACTCGGCCGGCGGACGGCGGTTTTTGGGCATCGATCACTCCGCGATCGTCGTCGCCGACACCGAGGCGAGCCTCGCCTATTATCGCGACACGCTCGGCCTCAAGGTCGTGGGCACCAGCGAGAATTACGGGCCGGAACAGGAACGCTTGAACAACGTCTTCGGCGCGCGGCTGCGAATCACCAGTCTGCATGCCGCGACCGGGCCGGGCGTCGAGCTGCTCGAATATCTGGCGCCGCGCACCGGCAGACCCGCGCCGATCGACACCCAGTCGAACGATCTGTGGAACTGGCACATCGATATGTCGGCCGACGCGCAAACGGTCGACGCCGGCGCCCGCCGCGGGCACTACGCCTACATCTCTCCCGGTCCGATTCACTGGAACCACGACGGCAGGCAGTGGGTCCTGTCCCTGCGGGATCCGGACGGGCATGCGACGATGTTTGAATCGCCCTGACAGGCGACCGACCCAGGGTCCCCGAGAAGCGAGAGGATTCAGGGTCGGCGTTCGCCGCCCGTGATCAATCGAATGCCCCCCCCGAAGGTCAGGTAAGCCCAGAACCAGTTGAGCATCGTGGCCACCCGATTGCGTACGCCCACCAGGAAACCGACGTGCACCAGTCCCCAGAGCCACCACGCGGGAGCCCCCCACAATTGGATGAATCCGAAATCGACGACCGCTGCTTTGCGACCGATCGTGGCGAGGCTGCCGAGGTGACGGTAGCGGAACGGCGCAGGCGCGGGCCGTGAGTCGATCCTCGCCTTGATCGCCCGCGCCACATAGGCGCCCGCCTGCTTCGCCGCCGGGGCGAGTCCCGGCACCGGTTGACCTTCCCAGGCATTGCTCGCCGCCGTATCGCCGGCGACGTAGACATTGGCGAGGCCGGGCACGCTCAAATCCGGGCCCACCTTGACGCGACCGGCGCCATCCGCTTCGGCGCCGAGCCACTTCGCAGCCGCCGAGGCGGTTACGCCCGCCGCCCACAAAACGGTTCTCGCCGCGATGAGTTTTCCCCCGACCACCACGCCACTGGCGTCGATGCCTTCCACGCGACTCGCGAGCAGAACTTCGACGCCCAGCTTTTCCAACGACCGGCGGGCGACCGCCGACAGCGCCTCGGGGAACGACGGGAGCAACCGAGCCCCGGATTGCACGAGGATCACGCGCGCATTGGCGGGATCGAACGTGCGGAATTCTTTATCCATGCCAAATCGGGCCAGTTCGGCGATGGCACCGGCCATTTCGACCCCCGTGGGGCCGCCGCCAACGATGAGGAACGTGAGGAGCGCCGCCCGCTCCGCGTCGTCCTCGGCGGCCTCGGCCTTTTCGAAGGCCGTCAGCAACCGATGTCGGATCAGAAGCGCATCCTCGATGCGCTTCAAGCCTGGGGCCAGAGGCGCCCATTGATCCTTGCCGAAATAACTGTGGGTCGCCCCCGTCGCGAGCACCAGGTAATCGTAGGGCACGTCCTGCCCGTCGGTTTTCACGATCTGTGAGTGGGCGTCGACACCGACCACAGTGCCGAGTAGAACCCGAACGTTGAATGCCTCGCGAAACATCCGTCGTACCGGCGTGGCGATGTCCCCCGGTGAAATAGCCGCGGTCGCCACTTGATAGAGCAGCGGTTGGAATAAATGGTGGTTGGCGCGATCGATCAAGGTCACCGCCGCTTGGGTATTGCGCAGCGCGGTCGCGCAGCTGACGCCGGCAAAACCCGCACCGACGACCACGACGCGTGGCACCCCCTCGAGGACTCGGGAACTGCGCCGATCGGGCGGTGCAAAGAGCCGGTCGACCAGCCCCCGTAGGAAGCGGTCGAACGACAGCGGACCGCCCCCGAAAACGATCAGGATCGCGAAACTCATCAGCAGATAGACGGCATCCGTTTCACGGGGATCGACCATGGCGTCGCCGAATACCGCGAGGACCATGACGATGCAGACATACCGGGTGCCAAACCCGAGCAGGAGCAGTCCGCCGACGCCGAGCGCAACGGCCTCGGGCACCCGTGAGGCGACGTCGAGAGGCAGCCACAGCGACAGGGTCGAGAAGGGACCGCTGCGCGGCAGCATCCAGTGCGAGGCCGCGACCAACAGGCTCGCCGAGAGCCAGATGCGGAGCAGCGACACATAGACGGGCACGACATGCCGGCGAATCCATCCCGAAATCCTCAATATGCGAGGAACCAACGGCAAGGCGCTGTCCGCGAGCCCCCGACGCAACAGGTGATCGAGCGACGCGTGGCCCGCCCCGGCCAAGGCATACCAGCCAAACAGAGCGACCCAGAACAATTGGCTGTCGAACGGCTTGTAGGCGAATTGGATGACCAGCGACAGAATCAGCATGGGGAGCGCCGCGTACCGCGTCATGAAGCCGAGTGCCAGCAGCACGCCCCCGCCCACTTCGATCGTCACACCCACGACGGCCGCCGTGGTGGGGGACAGGAAGCTCACCGGATATTCGTTCGAGGCCAGATACAGCGCCGTGTCCCAGTGAGTCAGTTTGAGGACGCCGGAGACGAAAAAAATCTCCGCCAGCGCCAGACGGATCAACACATCCACCTTGGGCCATACCAGTCCGCGCAGGATACGGACGGAGAAATCCGTGCTCGCGCGGCCAAAGCGCACGATGTGGGATCCGACGGTCAAGGCATTGTGGGTGGTCATGGAATGAAGCTATGCAGGGAACGTACCAAAGGCCAATCGGGCGGTGCCCGCGCGTAGCGGTTCACCACTCTTCGCTGCCGCCGCGACCGGCCGTGGGCGGGCCGCAACGGGCCGCGGCGCCGGCAGCCAGGATTCACGAACGCGAGGCACGAGGACTCACAACGGGCCCGTCAGTCCATCAGCAGTGAACGCAGGCGGCCCCGCGCCCGAAACAGGCGCGTTCGCACCCGCCCGGCGGGGCACCGCTCGACGGCCGCGATCTCGTCTGCCGAATAGCCATACACGGTTTGCAGGAGAACGGTACGATCCACCGAGCTCATCGATTCCAGCAGGAATCTCAGGTCGTCCGGTGGCATCTCGGCTCCACGACTGGCGAGAAGTTGTCCCGTTGCGGACAGCCCGTCCAAGTCTTCGGTATCCAATCGCTTCCCGGAGTGAGCTCGCGCGACCTCGCGCCGCGCGATCGTGCTCAACCAACCGGTAACCGCCCGGTCATCCGCGAGTGTGTGGAGGCTTCTCCAGGCGCGAATCAGCACCACCTGGACGATGTCCTCGGCGGAGTGGGAGTTCCCGGTGAGCCTTTTCACATAGCGCAGCACGCTCTGCCGTTTCGTCGCACACAGCGCGTCGAAACGATCCTCGTGAGCGGCCCGCAAACGATGCGGTTGTTGCCCGGCTCGACCGGTGGCGGACCTGACCTTGCATGTCGGCGAAACGCGCTCGCGCAAGCCGGTCCGACCATAGGTGCGCTCCGCGACCCGTAGGTGCCGAAACTTGCTCCCCACATCGCCTGCCGCCGCTGGTTCGTCCAAGCCTTGCCTTCCCGTAGTGCACCCCTCCCCGAACAATGTAAGGCCCGAGGCACCTTCGGATCTTCACGGCAAGATCACGGGAAGGTGAACTTTGTCCGCGCGCCCCACTCGGCCTGGCGCCGGAGCCGTGCCGCCCGTGGGGTCTGTCCGCCCCGATCGGGCAGCGCCGCGCACCGGAACTCCCTATACTCGGCTCGCATGGGCGATACACCGATTGCTCCGCAAGGCCTCGCACGCATCTTGGTCATCGAGGATGATCCGGACATCCGAGACGTGATCCTCCTGCATCTGGAGAAGGGGCCCTTTGTGGTCACAATGTCCGAGGACGGTCCGCGAGGCCTGTCGCTCGCCCGCACGCACCCATTTACGCTCGTGATTCTCGACCTCGGACTTCCGGGTCTCGATGGACTGGAGATCTGCCGGCAACTCTCGGCCCTGACGCCACGGCCATTAACCCTGATCCTGACGGCACGATCCACGGAAATTGATCGCGTCCGCGGACTGGAAGGCGGCGCCGACGATTACGTGGTCAAGCCCTTCAGCATGCCCGAACTCGTTGCGCGCGTGCGTGCGCTGCTACGTCGGCCGCCGCTAGCCGTCGAGCAGAGCGGCGGCCAGGCGGGGCACATCGTCGTGGCGGGGTCGCTCGTGATCGATCGCTGGGAACGATGCGCCAGGCTTGGTTCGCAGCGCGTCGAGCTCACCACGAAGGAGTTTGATCTCCTGTTATGGTTCGGCCGGCATCCCCATCGGGTATTCAGCCGCGCCGAACTGCTCGATGCGGTCTGGGGAACGGGCTACGAGGGGTACGAGCATACGGTGAATTCGCACTTGAATCGACTCAGGGGAAAGCTCGAGCGCGATTCGTCCCACCCGTCGATGCTGGTCACCGTGCGCGGCGGAGGCTACAAGCTCGTACCCCCGCCCCCATAGACTACGTCGACGAGTCCGGGGACGCAGGTCCGGCCCGAGGCATTCGCACCGTGAAGCGGGTCCCCGACCCGACTTCGCTGTCGACAACGATGCTGCCGTGGTGCAGCTCCAGAATCCTCGTCACGATGGCGAGGCCGAGCCCCGCCCCCGATACACGTCCGGTGCTGTCGCCGCGCTCGTAGCGGTTGAAGATCCGTCCGAGGTCGGTGCGTTCGATGCCGCGCCCCGTGTCGCTGACTTCGAGGATGATGCCTGCCTCATCGGTGCCCAACCTGACCGTGACCTTACCGCCCGGCGGCGTGTGGCCCACGGCGTTGTCGACGAGGTTGTCGACCAGGCGCTGAAACAGACTGATGTCACCGACGATCTGTACGGATTCCACGCCCGGATCGAGCACGCAATCGATGCGCCGCGCATCCGCGATGGAGGCGAATTCCTGCAGCACATCCTGCAAGACTTCCGCGGGGCAGAATCGTTCGAGCGTGAGAGTGGCCAGAGGGTCGTCGAGCCTGACCAGCTCGAACAGTTCACGGACCAGGCGAATCAGCCGTTCGGCCTGCCGCACAGCGATGTCGATGAAGCGGCCCCGGTCGGACTCTGTGAGAGCCTCGTCCTTGACACTCAAGCGGTCGAGGTAACCGCGCAACGACGTGAGCGGCGTGCGCAGATCGTGCGCCAGGTTCTCGATCAGGGCGTTGCGCGCTTCGGTGACGCGGACGAGGGCTTGTGTCCTTTCCTCGACCACCGCCTCGAGCTCGCGCTGCCGACGGCGCAGCAACACGGTTCGCGCCTGCACGATCAGCAGGAGCATCAGGAAGACGGCGAGAAGCTCCAGCGTCTTGAACCAGATTGTTTGGTACCAGGCCGCGGCAACTCTCAAGGTGAGCTGACACTCGCGTGAGGACCATACCCCCGCATGGTCGGTGCCGCGAAGGCGTAGGTGATACGTACCGGGTGCCAGATTCGTGTACATCGCCATTCGATTGTCAGACCCCGTCTTGACCCAATTTCGGTCGTAGCCGTCGAGCCAATAGGCGTAGCTGATGCGCTCCGGATCGGCGTAATCGAGCGCGGAGAATTCCACCGCCACGCTCTGGGCGTCGGGCGGGACCTCCAGTACCGGGCCCGACATGCCCTGGTTGTAGGGTGCCGACGGCACGTCGCGGTGCCCAACCAGGATGCGGGTGATGACGACGGGCGGTGGAAATCGATCCGCTTCCAGTCGATCCGGACGAATCAGGGTGATACCGCCTTGGCCGCCGAACATCAATTCATTGCTGCGCAGTGCGATCCCGGACCCGATCCAATAGTTGGCGATGGCGGCACCGTCTCCCCGGCCGAAACGACGCACGGCGAAGGAATCTGCGTCGACGCGTGCCAGCCCGCGATCTGTGCTCACCCAGACGCCGCCATTCGCGTCCTCGAGGATTGCATCGACGCTGGTATTCGGCAGCTCTGTCGACAACTGACGCAGGACGACGACGCGATCGTGCTGCGGTGCCGAGGTGTCGAGAATGAAGAGACCTTGGGTATTCGTACCCATCCACAGGCGGCCGCGGCGATCGGTGTGGAACGACGTGACGAACATATCCGGAACGGGGGTTCCCGATGCGCTCGTCAGCTGAACGTGAGTCGGCATCGACGTCCCGCCGGTCGAGCAGAACAGTCCGTTGGTGGTCCCAAACCAGCGAGTACCGCCCGAGCCGGCGGCGATGGCGAGCACGTTGCGCAATTCCGATCGCTGCGCAGCATCCCACGAGAGCGCCGCCGCATGTCGTTCCGTGCCAGGCTCAACCGTCCAAATGCCCTCCAACGCACCGACCCACAGACGGGCCCCGTCGGCGAGCAGCGATGTGACGTGCCGCAGCTGGCCCGGGCCCGGAAGGGGTACGGCGTAGGATCGCCCCGCCGCCCGATCGACCCGGACGAGTCCAATCGGGTTAACGCCCGCGAACAAATCCCCCCCGTTCAGCACCGCGAGCGAAGTCACCTTGTCCGGAGGCAGAGGCAAATCGAGCGGCAGCGACTTCGCGCCGGCTTCCCGGGCTCCGATGAGCGCGATCGATTTACCAACGGCGATTGCGATCTGATCGTCGGACATGCGCGCCGCGGCGGAAACGGCGCCCTCCGGAACCCCGGAAGCTTCATCGGCCGTCAGGAGTGTCGAGATGCCGGCCTGGGTCTGGAAATAGCCAACCCAGCCGTTGTCGCTCGCCGCCCACATGAGCCCCCGACGGTCGCGTAGCAGATCGAACACGGAGTCCGCAGGAAGGCTCGTCGGCACTCCCTTTTGGTGACGAATGACACGTGTCTGCAGCGAGATCGGGTCCACCGCCAAGATTCCCGAATCGTGAGTCGCGAGCCAGACCTCTCCGCCGGGTGTTTCCGACGCGGCCCAGATGCCATGACCCTGGTTTCGCGCCAGGATGTCGTCCACGGTCCGCGCGCGCAACGTTGATGGATCGATCACGTAGGCGCCGGTTGCCAGCGTACCGACCCAGATGCGTCCATCGGAACTCTCAAACAGCGCGCGTACCTTGACCGAACTCTCACCGCTCGACGGCAGCGGAATTGGCGCGAAACGCGTCTCTGTACGCCCTCGACGTTCGAGTCCGCTATCGGTGCCGACCCACAGCGCCCCGCTGCGATCGAGCAGCAATCGCACGATGCGCCCGTGGCTGAGGTGTCCCTGGTCACTCGCGTCGTGACTTATCCGCGTCACCTGCATGAGATCGGCTGAGACATGCTGGAGACCCGTATTCGTGCCAACCCACACGCCGCCCGCTCCGTCGCCTGCGAGGGCCTCCACCGTTTCGCTGCCCAAGGAATCCTGACCACCGACGGCCTGAATGCAGTCCGTCGCAGGGTCATAAAGCGCCACCCCGCCCCCCAACGTCCCGATCCACAATCGCTTGCGCTCGTCGGCATAGAGGGCCCAGATGTTGTCCGATTTCAGGGCACAACGGTCACCGGGATGGGCAGCATAGGTTCGAATCCGATAGCCGTCCCACCGCTCGAGCCCGGTCTCAGTGCCAATCCAAATGAAACCTTGGCCATCCTGCGCCAGGACGCCGGGCGCTCCTGTGTACGGCACACTGGCATCGCTCGCTGACTGGCTCGCAACGAGTTGAAATATCGGCGTGGTGCGCTCTGCCCAGCGCGTCTCTGCGGCGGATGCCAATCCAAACCACGGCCACGCGAGAGCGGCATACAGAGAAATCCCCAGCCACACGTAAATCTTTGCTCGAATGGGGATCCCCTTACTTTTCGTTCGACAGGTCCGCGCTCTCGCTTGTTGCCACGTGCTCGCGGCAGGCATGACGGCACATCCCTCAGAGGTGTCATGTCGATGGCGGCAATTGACCCAGCGACATTCTTGGTTGTCTGACCATCGCAGGACTCACGATCAATCACTCGTCGCGGTGCTCGAGGAAATGGCCGATGGACTCCTGCTCCTTGATCTCGAGTTCACGTTCCTGTATCTGATGGTTGACGACCAGCGTGACGATTCCGAGCGTGAAGGTCCCGAGAATGAATTTCGCGAACGCAAACCATTGGGTCGACCGATCGATATCCCGGATTGCCATGTCTCCCCCTGGGGTAATGTCGGAAAAGCGGGTGTCTTCGCGGCCTGGGAACCCTGGATCAATCGAGGTCGACCGCCAGACGTTTGAGATCGGGGAGCGTGCAATGGCGGAGCGCCCCTTCGTGGGAGGCCCGCAACACGACGCGCGGTGCGTGCCCGGCGCGCAGCGCTTCCTGCCACCGGGGCGCGCACAGACACCAGCGGTCACCGGGTTTCAGTCCGGCAAAACCGAATTCCGGGACCGGCGTCGAGAGATCGTTGCCGCGGGCTTTGGAGAACTCCAGAAAGCCCGCGGTCATGACGGCGCACACCGTGTGGCTGCCAACGTCGTCGCGGCTGGTATTGCAGCACCCGTCGCGGAAGAAGCCCGTCATCGGACTCAGGGAACAGACTTCGAGGGTTTCGCCCAGTACGTTCTTGGCATCGTCGCGCCCGCCACCGCTGCCCTTGCCGGCGTCTTCCCTCAACAACACCCGGTTTCGCATGTCAGCTCCCGCGGGGAAATGCTTCCATTCTCGGTCGACGACGCCTCTTAATCAATCGGGGCGCCCGAAGACGAACCCCTCGACCACCTGGCCGGCCTGCTTGGCTTCCGGCGTGATCGTGACGTTGACGATCCGCGGCCGCGCGCCATTGTGCGGGCGAATTCCTACAGGATCATTCTCACGCAACCGTCGGCAGGCCTCAAATTCGCCGCGCCCAGCATCCGACGAACGGTCGAACTGCCGCGCGCCGCGGTTCAGGCGATGTTCCGATCCTAAAAGGTCCTACAGCGAGCCAGCGCTGGGTGACTTGCCGCCTGTCTCACCGGGGTCTACATATCCAACATCCAGGACAAAGGATCACCGTGAAGAAACGCCCGAGTTTGATCTGCATTGCGGCATTGGCTGTCGCCGCGTGTGCCCCGTCCTCGCACATTCTCACGGGGACCGCACGGGCACCCATCTCCCCTGCAAATGTCCGACTGTATCCGACGCCGCCACCGCAGTTCGAAACGATCGCGCTTCTGGACGCCTCGAGCAAGAGCGCCTTCGGCACGGGCGGCCAGAAGTCCATGGACAAAGTCATCGAGCGCCTGAAGGTCGAAGCGGCCAAGCTGGGAGCCAACGGAATCCTGCTCGGTGAGGTCTCCGACCGCCAAACCGGTTCACTCGGGACCGGCGTTGGGTCGGATTCCTACTCGGGCCGATCCGCGGTCGGCGTCGGCGTGGGCGGATCGCTCGGTATCTATAAGAAAACCGCCAAGGGCACTGCCATTTATGTCCCCCCGGGTGAGTCCAATCCCGTGACACAGCCCCCGGCAACGCCCTAGGTATCCGGGTTCAGGACGATCGTCCGTGCACGGTCTGGGTCATCACGAACGGCTCAAGTCTCACCATCCCGCGTCGGGAGGCTCCAGATGTCCAGCACGCCCGACACGGCATGGGCATTGGCATTGCCTTCTGGCAGGGCTATCTTGCCGTTGACCACGATCGGGCTGTTCCAATGACCGCTGCCGCAGTCAAGGCTTGCCACCGGATGTCCGGTCGTCGGTTCATAGACGCGCAATTGGCCTGTCGGGTCATAGAGGTAGAGCAGGCCCCCGGCAACCACCGGGCTGGTGCCCCCGTTGCTGTTCTTCCACATTTCCACGAGTTTGCCGCCGCGAAGACTCCAGGCGGCCGTGCCGCCTGAATCCGCGACAAACATCCACGTCTCCCCCTCGTGATGCCACACGGCGGGAGCGGTGAACAGCTTGTTGCCCGACGGGGTCGATACAGTCTGCACCTCATGGCCCTCGTGCGGCATCGTCCCCGCAATGGCTTGAACGCTGAGCAAGCGGATCAGCCCGTCCTTGCCGCCTTGGGCGAGCAGTCCGTCCGGCAGGAGCACAGGCGATGTCGACCCGATGTCGAGATCGCTGGAGTTGAGGTCCGCATTGTTGACGGTGGTGAAATTGCCCAGCATTCGAGTGGCATCGGCATTGAGTTCGATGGTCGCGTCACCCCAATCGGTCTTCCCGTTATAGGGTCCGTTCCCTGTCGCCACCAAGATATTGCCGGTTGCCGCGTCGATCACTGCACCGGCGCGGCCCCAGATCGCCGACTGTGTCGATCGGCAGGCACTCGGGACCAGCAGGTCCGGGCGATCGCTGCACAGCGAATTCCACACGTGCCGCACCGCGCCGCTCTGCGCGTCAAGAATTGCCACGTGACCCTGGTACGGCGGACTATCGCCAATATAACCCCCCGTCACCGCCACGATGTGGCCGCGGAACTCTCGCAGGGGGGAGGCGATCTTCTCACGCTGCGGCAGCCGCGTGATAGGGGTCGTCCAGAGCGCGTGTCCGTCCTCGAGAGCGAGCTTTTGAATGGTGCCATCGGGCGCGGCGGCGTAGAGATGGAGGCGGTCCGGATCTGCGACCGGGGTGCTGTTGGTGATTTGTCGAGTGCCCACCCACGTGGCGAATTTCGCGGGCGTATACTCCCACAACACGGAGCCCTGATTCGCGTCGATCGCGAGAGTCTTGCCATAGGTGGTGGTGACGACGAAGACATCGTGTGTCGAACCCTTGACGGTCACCGAGTGAAGATAGATCGCCGAAGCATCCACCGTGCCGTCCAGGGTGACCCGACGCCGCTGGAGGGTGGCGATGTTGGAGGGGGTTATACCCGTGGGCTCGGTGGGTGCGCTCGAGGCCGCTACGTCCCAACCGAATTGCGTCCAGTCGCCTGCGGGACTCTGTGCAAGGGACGGAGCTCCTGCGACTGCGGTCAGCATCAACCACAGCGGCGCCAAGCACCGCATGAGCACCGCTCGATCGTTCGAACCGTCAGACATAAACACCTCTATGTCACTATATCGGTGAAACCGACAACAATCGAGGTCGGATCGGTTTCCCTTGGCGACTTGGAAGTGCCGATCGACGATGCTCGCCCACGCTTTGGACGAGCGGGAGGTCCTGTCCGTGCTGACCTTGAGAGCGCTGCTCGTGACGGCCAGTGCATGGTACGCCTCGAGCGCCGGCGCAAGCCCCGCTTACGCGGACGTGTGGGTCGCGCGCGCGAGCGCCGGCCTCGAGCCGCGCATCATCGGCGCGCTCCGACAAATTGCGGGCCCCGACCGTCGGCTGCTTGCCCTGCACAGCTATTTACGCGCCAACGCTTCCGTGGCCGAGCACTGGAGTTGGTCGCGGGACCAGATCGCCGCCTACCCCACCACACCCGAAGGCAAGGCAGCTGCGAGGGAGATCGATGCAGCCCGGATCAGCTGCGGGCGGCATTGCAACGCTGGAAGCCTGGGATCCCCGTCGCCTTGGCCGCTCCCGGTCTGTCAGCGCACGGCCAGGGGCGGGCGTTTGATTTTCAAGTCGAGCATGCGGGTCGAATCATGAACCCTGGCACTATTCGTACGCGGCCGCTGCGGCGGCGACGGATGAGTCTGACTGACCGACCGAGGCGATCCCTCGCGCAGATTCTACTGACGCAGGAGCGCGCTCGTGAGCGTCCCATGTTCTTGGGCAATGGCCTCATCGAACGACAGGGCTTTATCGTGTCCGGGTTGCAAGTCCCGGATGGTGTCGTTATCCAGATCGACCGAATAGGCCACCGCCCCCAGCACCGTCGCTTTCACCTCCCTGAACAGCAGACCCTCTATCGAGGGATAGGGCTCGGTGTCGATCTTGCCTTCCGTCGACGTCACCCGGCGCGCGATCAGGCAGACGTCTTTGGCGCATTCGAGCTTCTCCATGATCAATATCATGCCCGGCTTGATGTCGGCCTCATCGACTCTCGCAAGAATCACCACCGAATTGCTCGGTTGGGAAATCTCGGTCATCAACGCGCCGACGGCGAGTATTTGCCCGCGCCCCGCTCGCGCGACCGCTTTGGCCCCTTGCAGGGCGGCACTGGCATTCTGATAATTCTGGATGGCCACGCGATCTTCCGCGAACGATTGCACGGCGGCGAGCGACAGCAGCGTCGCAACGACCAGTGAACTGACTTTCTTCATGAACGTCATCCTCATTTGCGCTGGCCTTCACGGTGTGGGTGTGCGGGCACTCCACGCGACCGACAATACCGCCGATACGCGGATCGGTACCGTGACAGTAGCCACAGTATCGGCACCATTCATCAGGGGGTATCGGGACTTCTGCTCACAACTTGAGGGGCCCGCGGACGGTCGCCGCCTCAGCGCCAGGACCGCCGCCGGGCGCGAGGTTTGGCCCATCACCCGGGCATCATCCGCTTCATGAATTGATCGAACAGCGGCACCGTAAAGGCCGTATCGCCATGCCCGGGGCTGTACACCATGCCTTTGCCGATCAGCGCGCTGCGGGTGGGTCCAAGCGCGTTCACTTTCCGACCCAGCACCTCCGCAATATCGCCCGACCGGTGCGGACCCGGTCCCAAGCTCGCCATCGCGCGTAGATAATTCTTTTCCGCCGGCGTGAGTCGGTCGAAGCGCACGCGGAAGAAGCTCGCGTCCAGATCGGCCGTGGCCTGAATGGTGGCCGCACGCACATGCTCCTCCGTGATCGGTGACGCCGGAGCGACGGACCATGCGTGTTTGCCCCATTCCTGCAGAAAGTACGGATAGCCGCGAGTTTGCATCAGGATCTCGTCCAACGCCGCAGGCTCGAACACCACGCCTTCCTTCGCCGCCGGCGCGGTGAGCGCGAGCCGCGCGGCCACGTCATCGAGGGCGCCGACCGCGGGAAAGTCGAACAACCGTTCCGCATAGGATTTGGCACGCCCCGTCTGACCGACGATTTGTGGCAGCCCCGCCCCCAACAAGGTGATCGGCAGTTGCCGCTGTGCACAGCGATGCAACGCCGTGATCAACGCGGCGAGTTGATCCTCCTCAACGTATTGCAGCTCATCCACGAAGATGGCAAATGCACTGGAGCGTTCTTTGGCCGCTTCGCCCACCGACACCAACAAGTCGGTGAGATCCACGTCGAGGTCGCCGCTATCCGCGAGACCGAGTTCCGGCGACACCTCGAGGCCCATCTCGACATCACCGAATTTCAGTTTCATCGCGCCGATGAAGCCCGCCAACGCCCGCATCGCCCGTTTGCCAGTTGCCGTTGCGGCGCGTGCGCGATCCAGTTTGAGCAGGGACGCCCGCATGGCCGGCGCCAGAATGCCCGGCAGCGAACGATCCTCAGGTGCCTCCAACCGCACGCCCAGAATCCCGCGCTGCTCGGCGTCCAACTGAATCCGGTTCAGCAGAACCGTTTTGCCAACCCCCCGAAGACCGATGAGGATCAAACTCTTGTCGTAGCGCCCGTCGCGGATCCGGTCGAGCGCGACCGCGGCTCGCTCGATGAGGACGTCACGCCCCGCAAGCTGCGGCGGCGGCGCACCGGCGCCCGGCGCGTAGGGATTTCGTCTGAGGTCCATGTATAGCGAGTTTATCCCGGTTTATGAAATTTTGATAATTGACCAAATATGGCTCTGCTAAGATGTGGAAGCCGTGAATTGTACCAGATAATCAATAGCTTACAAACCACTGCATGCTTCACATTATGGTCAATGACGAGCGCATTCGGCATCCGCTACGGACGGGAGTCCAGAGTCGGGATGTCCCGTCGAATTGCCGCTGAGAAGTATTCGCTTTGATCTGCCGCCTTCGCGCGTTCGGTGATGCGACCGCGTGTCCGAAGTTCTTCGAACGAATAATGCGGCGTCAGGCCACCCAGTTTGTAGACGTACTCCGGGAGATAACCCGTCAGCAGCAGTCGAAAATTCCACGGAAGATAGCCGACGATGCGCTTCATCATGTGGTAGACCAGCATCGTGCAATTGGCGGTCACGGTGTTGTAAAAGCGCGGCGTGCGCACGAGACTGTTCGCCTCCTCGAGGTAGGCAACGAATAAGGATCGCATCGCCGATCGAGGTAGGTTGATGTGATACAGATAGTCGTCCTCGCCGCGCACATTGGTCCTGACCCGGATCACGTCACGCTCGTCTGCCGCGACGATGCTGAGTTCGAATTCCTTGAAGAAGCCGCCGATCTCCGAAAAGCTCTCGCCTCGTTCGGGGCGAATCTCCACGGAGAACGCGACATACTGCGCGTCGTCGAACCCGAAGGAGACGAGCATGTGGGCGATCGCGGGACCGGACCAATACGACATCGTCATGTCCACTGATTCGAGGTGATCCAGGTCATAAACTCTGGTTTCCCAGCGTTGCGTAAAGTCGCTGTCGCTGCGCCAATCGAAATTGCGCACGTTGTGCAGCGTGACCCGAGTGCCGTCGAGCGTGCCCGTCGTCATCTGCGCCACGTCCGGCGCCCAGAGGTGATCGTTCGACGGTCGAAGCTGCTGCCACCAGCACAGCAAGAGAGTAAATGCCGCGGCAAACCCCAAAAGTCCTAATGCCGTACGTCCTCGCCAGAGGGCGACCAGCATGCCGATGTTCAAGAGAGCCCACACCGTGACGCCGACTCGCTGACCCACCTGTCCACCGGGAA
>Ga0182030_10003134_pt1 | contig 35276 bp, 39 predicted proteins | sample 812S3MmetaG_FD_121299 | JGI IMG/M metagenome (GOLD analysis project Ga0182030, IMG submission 121299) | Permafrost microbial communities from Stordalen Mire, Sweden - 812S3M metaG (Illumina Assembly) | ecosystem: Environmental > Terrestrial > Soil > Wetlands > Permafrost | place: Sweden...
AATAATCGAGAGCGAACATACGGAAAAATGGAAGTTCAGAACTTGGAAGAATAAAGACATTCAGACTACGCTTCAAGCCCTCAGGTCTTTTGATCAACTTAGGGGACCATCTCCAAAAATGGGTTCCCCGGCGGCGCTTTTTGAAAGGTTGCGGAAGGAAGCGCAGGCGCTTCCTGGAGACGAGGCGATGATTGCGAGGACTATCGCAGAAGGTCTGATTCCAATTGCCGACCAAAAGATCGCTGAGCTGCTAAAGACTGAGCAGGTTGATCTCAGATGGGCTATGACTCCACCTCCCCAATCTGTTCTTCTTTTGATGGGAAGAACCGGGAGAAGGCGCTCCGATTATGGACTCGAAATATGAGTCACGGGAGACTTTTGCAGTAACCTTGGAAATGGATTGAGGAATCACAGATTCCCGAAAGTGTACTTGGGAAGAGGAAGAATGAAGAGCTAGATGGAAAGGTAAGTCTGAGGCCATCGAAACGTATTGAGCAGAATAAGTGAGAGGTTCAATTTTAATACTCTATTTCAATCTTCTATAAAAAATTGCGGGTATTATATATACTCCTCTTTTTCTTGTTTACTGCCAGCTGAAATTTGTGAGACATGTAGTAAGTAGGATTGAGCGCCAGACTAACTAGTTCTAATATTTTTTAGCTGAAATTTCCACCGCACAACCTGGAAGACAAAGTTTCATAGAACACAAGTCTTATACTATCCAAGTTTCCGAATATAATGAATGTAACCAAGAGCCCGTAAGTGTACAAGAAGCTCGATGATGTGATATTGAACGAGGATGGGGAAGCCATTCGTCGTCCCATTCGACTATTCAAGCTCTACCGTTCAGTTTCTTTCCCTAGGGACATCAAACCCGCGCTGTACAACACCATTCTCGAAGCGCTACGAGGTGCTTTTTCATACCTGGGGCAGTGTAAATAATACCCTGCCTATCATCTTACACGGCAACCGACACCACGTCACAAGAAATCTCGAGTCAGCTCTCCGCCACCTGCGGTTAAAAGACCACACTAGAACGCTCTGGATTGATGCTCTCTGCATTAATCAAAGCGATTCCATTGAGAAAGGCGAGCAAGTCGAACAAATGCGCCCATTCTATACGATGGGGGGAGCCAGCAAGATCAATGTTTGGCTCGGGAAAATTCTAAAACACAAACCTCTTATGCGTTGAAATGAAACGACAACAGAAGCAGAGGAATTGCATCTGCTAGATTTCTGGGATAAAGAAGGTCCGACTGCTTACCGAAGGTTGCCCATTGATCCAGAATGGTGGTTAAGGGTGTGGATTCTTCAGGAAGTTATTCATAACGGAGATGTAGATATCTATATCGGCTCAGGCCCACCAATCCCCTTCGATGATATCGTTGATGCATATAAAAGTATCTTTACTTGGAATAACACTCATAGCAACCATGCCGAATCAAGAAACTTCCAGATGAACAGGTTGGACTGTGAGATTTGAATTTGACAAATCTGACCCCCATGGGACGTTACGAACGCGGGGTTTTCGCCAATCATGTTTGGGGGTGTGTAGCTACTTGGGAAAGGATGGCAAGGTAGGGATATTTTCGATATACTAATATGGAGAACTGTATACTGAAACTAGTCATCCAAATGAAATATGATTGAGTCATATTGCTTCCGAGAGTGACAGAGATAAAACGGGTGCGCTAATTGTAATCGTGCGTTTCTATCACCACCAATTTCCCTACGATATGAGCGAAGAAGACAGCGACCATCCACAGCCGCGACCCCCTCCCGCCCCGCCAAAAAAAAAACCAAAAAAAAAGAAAGGACAAAGAAAAAACAAAAGACAAGGCACGTACAACAGTAAGTATTCGCTGATGGTCACCCACTCAACTACTAATTTACCGATCTGGAGCTTGTGTATGGCAGAGCGGACGGGATGCCCATTTCTCTCCGAAGTCTATGGTCGTACGTACTGGCAATTTCCTTATCGAAAGATATATCCCAATCATGCATTGCGAAAAAGTGCGAGAAATTCGAGATATAAAGTGGCCATCACTTCGCGGCCGTTGTGGTGCAAGATGAATGATGTTAAGTGAGCATCATAACAAGGTTCTGAACCCGATCTTTTTTGCTAGGAATATCAAATCTTAGGTCTGGGCTGTTTTGATACGGAAATATAATAGGCGATAAAGGGCCTGATGCAAAGAAAGGGTACCATGAACTTTCTCGACCCGATATCGGGTAGTTCATTACTTCTCCTAAGAAACGATATGCTAGTATGTCCAGCCCCTGACATAAATGGAGTTGGAATTTGGGAGGAATTATTGCTAGGAATGGTGTGCTAATGAGTGCTAGGACTGAAAGGGTGAAGTAGTAAGACCGACTCCACCAAAGCATCTGACAAGAGTATCTGTGCTGCGGAAGCAAGATTGTCTGGATTGATGATTGACATCTCTCGACTTTTTGAAAGTGCTCCAGAACTCGAAGCTGCCTGTAAGGCCACCCTGTGTGCATGATCAACAGACCCAATTTGATTCGTACTTTCTAATGCATTCCCTCTAATTCGAAAAACCTATTTGAAAGTACATCGCAGTGATAACTGTCATCCACCCTTAATAAAGCGTCATTGTGCCATTACTAACGAGCGATATTGAACCTGAAACTCAACGGTAAAAACCTCTTCAACTTCAATTTGCTTGATCGTAATCTTCGATCATGGATGGTGGCACAGATTTAATTTCACTGGCAGCAGTCACGTCTGGTACTGGCAGTCCAAAAAGTACCGTACTGCTTCCAATACCAAGCACGTCTCAAAACCATAACAGACAGTATTGAATGTCTCTTAATTTAGCAACAATATGGAGATATAATGCAGGAATAGAATGATGATAATAGCTGGCAAAGGCGGAGGATGTGAGAAATGATAGATGCTCAAGGGGTATAAAGAGAGCTCGGTTTCTCCCATCAACAAATCCCAAACTCCAGAACCCCAGAATATCATTCACCTCAAGCTGAAATCACCTCGATCCAACTTTTCACTCTCAAAACTTGCTTCGCCAATCCGAGATAAGCATCAAGCCTCGCACTACCCTCCTCCAGTCAGTCGCACTCCTCGCCGCCTTGGGAAATCACTCCAATAATTGAAATGCATTCCTTATCCAAGATTACACTCATCCTCACCCTTCTCCTTCCCTCAATTCCTAGGGCCCCGGTGCCAGGCATCCAATTTGATTTCGAGGTTGGCGGTAATCCACGGGGCATCACTCGCGGTGACGTAGCTAAGAGGGTTCTCTAACTTGACTTCGAAGTTGGAGGTAATCCAATAGGGATTACGCGAGGGAGTGTTGCCAAGAGAGATTCTCAACTCGACTTCGAAGTAGGAGGAAACCCGGACAGTATCATCCACAGAGCGGCTGCAAAGAGAGAGCCTCAGCTCGATTTCGAGGTTGGTGGTAATCCACTTAAAATCACCCGTGGAGGTGTTGCGAACCGTGAGGCTCAGCTTAACTTCGAAGTTAGTGGAAACCCAGTTGGACTTACACGCGGAGGTGTCGCAAGGAGAATTGCTGAACCTCAGCTTGACTTCGAAGTGGGTAGAAATCCAATCGGTCTCACTCGTGGCGGTAACCCGAAATCCTACCGCGTGAGCCTTCGACCCCCCATCTCTTACGTTCTCGTCCGTGGGTCGGGCGTTGCGATTGCGGAACCGCTCTAAAGGCTAGAATTCTCTAGCTTTAGACCTAGTTGGTGACTACGGGTGTCAAAACAGTCAAACCTGGCGTTCTTTTTCAAGCGTTGTTGTCATTTAGTTGAAGGATTGTGATGCTGAAGGGTTCTTGTGTTAGGAGCTCCACTTTTAGGATTTGGTTGCGCCAAGAGATAGAGAATCTTGTGGCTGGATGGAGTGAGCTTTTACTTATGCTGGATATATTTTTCAATTCGATTTACTTTACAATAATGCAGTCTTAGTTCAACTTGACTTTGAATCACTTGATACTAAATCGGATTGTAACGGAGTTGACTTTCAACGCAGACAGCACGGCACGGAGTAGCGCTAGTATACAGATTCCTAATTAGACATACCCCTGAGTTGATCTTATTCATATTGCAGCATCCCACTACGGTATCTATCCAAAAAGCCATTAAAATGAGTCAAGTCCTGCCTTCCCCGCGTTCCAATCGGCCACCAGAAGACACGAAGAACAAAGTCAAAGAAACTTCCAATTGGTCAACTCACCCCAGCCAAAATCTTAGATTGCAAGCTGATCAGCGCCTCTCCCGGCGTGCCTTAGACTTTGCGGGGTTAAGCCTGCGGCGAAGCTCGCTCAGCCAAGCCCAACGCCGTCTTTGTCATCGCGCATTAAAGTGGCGCTCGTAGCACGCTATGTCGTAACGTTTTCCTTCAACTGATAATCTCTCAGACGCTCATTTGTGAACAACACCGTAAGCCCCAAACGAGACGAAACCATGACTGTACTTGGTTTAAGTGATCTACGCATTGGGAACATGTCAACGTGACCGGAGATAACAGAAATGTCACTATTTGGGAAGGAGGGAGGGAGTGAGTACCAGGGCCGATATCCTTGATCCTTCACGACACAATTTGGCCCGCAAGGTTTTCTTAAAAGCTTGTCGCGTCCTCTCGTATTTCTTTCAATCCCATCTTTATCTTTTCAGACCAGATCAATTCAAGATGTCTGACGCCGTCGCGGCAATGGGAAACGGAAATTACGACGCAGAGAAAGGCGAGAAAACCTTCAGCGGTACCGATGACAGTAACGGGAGTCCCGAACGCGCAGAATGGGAAACGGACAGTGCGCCCAAACAGAAATGGACAACTCGTTTCGTGGACAGCTTCAGGCGGGATCCTAATGCTCATGTTATTAAGCCTGGCCAAGCGGTAGATGCGACCGACGGCCACGGAGGAGCTGGAGGATTCAACCACAAGGCTGCGGCCGAGGCAACGGCGAATTCTGGTCTTGCGCATAAGTTGAAGGCGAGGCATATGCAAATGATCGCTATCGGTGGATCCATTGGTAAGTTGATATTTCTTTGTTTAAAATTTATTTCCAAAAATTCTCTTTGTCATTTACAAGGTTCTGACGTCTGACAGGTACTGGTCTTTTCGTGACGTCGGGCGCGGCTCTCTCCACTGGAGGACCCGCTTCTCTGGTCATTGCTTTCATAATTATCGGTATCCTCATGTTCTGTACTGTTCAAGCTCTTGGAGAGTTAGCCGTCCTCTTCCCAGTTGCTGGTTCGTTCTCCGCGTATTCGACTCGGTTTATTGATCCAGCATGGGGTTTCGCTATGGGATGGAAGTAAGTTCCCCACTCTATATATAGCGGCCTTCAACTGACTTCCGAAGCTATGCCATGCAATGGCTAGTTGTCTTACCACTAGAAATCGTCGCAGCTTCAATCACATTAGGATTCTGGCCAGGAGCTGAAAACACTAATAACGCAGCCTGGGTCACCATCTTTCTCTTCGTCATCGTTTGTATCAATTTCTTCGGAGTTCGAGGATATGGTGAAGCAGAATTCGTCTTTGCAATTATCAAGGTCGTTGCAGTCATTGGATTTATCATTCTCGGTATAATTCTGAACTGTGGCGGTGGACCGAATGGAGGTTACATTGGAGGTAGTTTCTGGCAGAAAAACAATGTCCCTGCCGACTACTTCGGATACACTCATGATGGACAAGCGCCTGGGAGTATCGTATCTGGTGCATTCCACTCGGGTTTCAAAGGTCTTTGCAGTGTGTTCGTCACTGCAGCTTTCTCATTCGCTGGAACCGAATTAGTTGGTCTCGCTGCCGCAGAAGCTGCCAACCCTCGCAAGACCCTTCCTACCGGTTCGTCTATTCCCTTGAAAATTTCCTATTTTTTATGGGAACTCTAGAGGTGGAGCTGTGTCAAGATCATACAAACGAATCACGTCTGTTTATCATCTCGTCTCAGCTCTCAAATCAGCTCTAACTCTATAGCCAAAGGAAACGAATTTTAATATGCTAATTCGATGATAGCCATCAAGCAGGTCTTCTGGCGTATTGCACTCTTCTACGTTGTCGCCTTGACGATTGTCAGTCTGTTAGTTCCTTACGGTGACAAGCGACTCCTTGGAAGCAGTTCCGAAGATGCCAAAGCCTCCCCCTTCGTCATTGCTATCAACAATGCTGGGATTCAAGTACTGCCATCCATCATGAATGTCGTCATTCTCATCGCCGTCCTGTCTGTCGGCAACTCCTCTATTTACGGCTCATCCCGTACCCTCGCCGCACTCGCAGAGCAAGGTCAAGCACCGCGCATCCTCGCCTATATTGACCGCCAAGGCCGTCCCCTCGTCGCCATCATCGTGGCTTCCGTCCTCGGCCTCCTATGCTACGTCGTAGCCGGTGGCCAAGAGACAGCAGGAACAGCCTTGAACTGGCTCTACGCGCTCTCTGGTCTATCCTCCATCTTCACGTGGGGCTCCATCTGTCTGGCACACATCCGCTTCCGATCCGCCTGGAAAAAGCAAGGCCACACCCTCGACGAACTAGCATTCAAATCACAAGCTGGTATCTACGGCTCCTGGCTCGGATTCATCCTCAACATCCTAGTCCTTGCTGCCTCATTCTGGACCTCTGCATTCCCAATCGGTTATGGAGATATGACACCTAGTAGCAGGGCGAAGACTTTCTTCTTAAATTATTTGGCGGCACCAGTGGTTATTATCTTTTATGTTCCGTATAAACTATGGTATAAAACGCCGTTTATGAAGACAATGCAGATGGATTTGCAGACAGGGAGACGGGAGTTGGATACTGCTGCTTTGATAGAGGCGGATAAGGTGGAGAGGGCTCAGTTGCCGAGATGGAAGAGAATTTATAAGATCTTCTGTTAGAGGGGTAGAGTATAGAGATGGGATTGTCTTATCCTGTGTAATTTTTGTGGGAGGTATGTTGATACCTGGTTGGGTGGAGCTGGACTGGGATAATTGTCTGGTTTTGCTTGACCACGTTAATGCTTAAGAAGTTATGACTTGAACAATCACGAAGTTGATTTAAGGAACTTTTTTTTAAGAATGAATTATTCATTTCAACTTCCGCGTTATAATATCTAGCCGCTCTACTTTTATCTTCTTCCATTATCACTCGCAACCGACTTATCCAATCCCATTTTCCACCTCACCTCAACATTTGTCCAAAAAAGTGCAGGTGTCACATAAAATTTAGAGTTGCGGGGTTAAACTCACTTGAAAGTTGAGAATGATACTAATAATTCATGATATCTATTTTATTTCCCGCGTACATCTCAGTCAATAAATGCTCCAGGAATATTCCTCGAGGGGCACTCTTCGTCACAAGTGTCTTCTTGAAGCTTTGCTGCCAAGGCAGCATCTGCCTCCCTTTCTCTCCTCGTGCGAAAAGGAGGGAAGGATGGCTCCCCAGAGCAATTATCATCATACACCCATGCCACACAAACACCGTCCGCACCGTTGCAGCACGGTACAGAACATACCATCCTATATAAAAGATCGTCCAAAACTTCTTCATCAGCTTCTGATTCAGTCACCAAAACATCTTTTGATTCCGAAGATGGGGTTAATTCCATCCCTTCAGAATCGATATTAATTTCTTGAATCTTCGACCCCGTGAGTGTACGCCCTCCTCCCCGTCGTATGCGTCGAAGTGTTCGCTGCCACTCCAGATCAACTTTCATTGGTGAGCAGAATCCGCTCCCAATATCCCCACACACCTCTCACAATCGTGAAAGCCAAACTTAAAACTAACCTTGTAAGGATGCGGAACAAACTCCCGATTGAAAAGCGCCAACAAACTTGCCTCATTCCAGCCATCTTCTCCCAAGGACCCCTCTTCCAATTCCCTTTGCACAAATTCCCGAAAATCAAAACCGAGCTCTCGAAGCATGTTTCGCCATATCGAGAATGAAAGCGCATCGTACATCGCAAGCATGGTTGGCGTACTCGGTCTCCGGAATCCTACCTGCGTCATAACACACGCATGTAAGTTTCTCGTTTTCCGAATTATCATCTGCATAGACCGAGGATCGCGAACCGGTATCCGTTGGCAATCGCTTCATGGATCGTGGACTGGCGGTCAGCGACCAGGGAATCGACATCGACGTGACCAGGTACACGGTGAAGGAGATATCAGAGTACCTCTTGATCGAAGAAGAAACATATGGCAGCGACGAGCGCTCGAGCGCTCAGAACGTGGTTGTATTCCAATATGGGGAAGACTTTTGAGACGATTGTAATGCTGCTTCTCGTCTGTCGGATTGGGAGAGGTTTATTTCTGCTTTTTTGAGGACGGTGAGCCATGAATCCTAGGGTCAAGAGGTAGTACATAGTGCTATCTTCGTATTCATATTTGGCGTGTTTTATAAGAAGCTGGAGCGCCGTGACCTTGCTTTTAAGATCTCTGCTATTGCTTCTGAATACCTCGTATATTGGTTCTCTAATTTAAGATGTTAGCTATTGTCTTTGGTTCCGAAATATTTTGACAGTCGATGGCCCAAGACATATTTGTATAGTTATTTCTATGTATGACAATGGCATGCTGTGTCGAAGATTGCGAGGGGGAAAATTACTGGTTCAAACGTCCACCACAAGCCATAGGATCTGCTCCTTCGAGGAGCAGATACTCCGCAATTTCTGGCTGAGCATGACTAGTAGCTACCTACGAGACATATTAGCTTGGAAAGTATTGAGTACCATGTAGCATGCCACGAACCCAGGGAGGAGTCCGTCCTGCCGCATCTCGATCCCATAGCGAAGCCGCTCTACGCCCGAGAAGAGACCGTACGCCTGAAAGATTACTGTCACGGCAGAACTCAAAGATCAAGGAGTCCTCTGGAATGACATGGGAAGGTTCAATAGAAAAATTCCACCCGGAAGTACAACGTGCTACTATCTGGACTCCAAAAGACAATGGAAGTATATTCATCCAGGCTGGAGGGTAAAGAAGAGAGTTATAATTTTTCTCGTAAGATGTGTGATCTTGAGTCGATCCTTTGACTGTGAATTTTCGTGTTCGCGACTTGGAGTAGATCTTGGCAAATGGGGTATTAATCAATATCTCCCAGTTTCGGGTAATTGACTCTGTCTTCCGGACCACATTTGAACGATAATATTCTGAAAATTTCGCTTCTTCAAGACAGGTGAGATCATGTTGGGGATCGGGAGGGCGCTGCCTTGTCAGAATTAAGGGCTTTTCCGGGTGCGGTTTGGAAACCTTGGGGGCCGTTGATTTTACGCAATCCTCACTGATGCTGGGAAGTAATACTTGCTGTTCAATAAGCGTCATGGAACTCACTCTCTCTTCACATGAATAAGTGGCTATTCTGTGTAGCAAAGATTGTACAGATTCAAGACTGGCTCGAGTCTCTCGTTGAACGGCCACGGAATTTGCGGCCAGTTCTCTATAGCCATCAGCCTGAAGTTCCCGGAAATTTTTAGTCTCGTTCGCTTACAATAATGTATTCTGCTGAGAAATCTGCAATGCAAACAAAGTTTCGGATATGGACGTTTGAGGAGCAATTCTGTCGCCTTTGTTTAAGGCGATTTTGAATTTGGCCCAGGCGACCTTCTTCCCACTGGCAGTATTCAACCCCGCTTTCGCCTTCTCAACTCTATCTTGAAGCTTCCGGAGCTTCGTTTCGGAAATCTTTAGGATGCCTTCTGAGTTTCCATTAATGGGTATCACGTGCCCGAGCTTTCGTCTCTCATCGAGGGTGGCAGAGAGCACCTGGAGGTCCAGGAATAGTGTATTGATCTCCGCCGGTGCATCTTTGACTAGCTTCCAAAATTCCACCAACTTTTGAAGGCCATCGGCGAGCTGAAGAGCAACGCCTACAAGACCTAACGCACTACTAGCACCGTCCATGACGAATGAGGAATAAAAGAAAGTATAGGAGAGAAAAGTGGAATAAGATGAGGTTGTATTGAGAAACGGGCAAGGCATTCACCAACATTAGCAGGGAGCCGCGTGTTTGACACTGCCCTGTGGCGGTGTCTTGATACGGCGCGTAGAAGCCTGGTCTCGTTGAAGGGGCCAGATTGTTGGCATCGAATCGTTTCGCCTCGCTTGAGGGGTTGGGCCAATGAGAAAAAACCAACAAGAAGAAAAGGCGACGAGGCGTTTCACGAGGCTCTAGGAAGCATATATTGTTATGAGGGGGAGGGAGGGAGGTAATGCTGTAGAGAAGACCGCAAGACCGACGGATACTGTCGACCACATTTTAACGGAGTTGTGTACCGCGCAATATCTTCAGCTCGAGGATTAGAGAAGAGGATCCACATGAACGGAAGCCCTTATTTTGTGTAATTTTTGGCATAATCTAGTTATTCTTCAAAAGAGCCAGGCATCCTCTTTATACGATCATCAATATCCGACGAAATTTGAACAAGCTCAACCTTTGAACTTTTGTATTCGTAGGGCGGTAGGTAAGGTTCATCAACTGAATCGTTCTCATACGCGTCCGAGACACAGATCCTGTCCCCCCAGCAGTGATCTGAACAAACATATCGATATTGCACCGGCGGATCCTTAGTGTTTGAGACGTATTCGAGATCAGGGCTACAACTATGGACTGAGAGCCCATCTCTCTCGAAATCGAGAGCCGTAATGCCTACATTCGAAGGGAAGATCTCACTTTCGAAGGTTGCTGGCGTCTGGCCGAGTCGAATGGCCCGAAGCATACGTCTCCATTCAAGGTCCACGTGCAGCCATCGAGATTCGTTTCTTCGACACCTGCGACAATAATAATAATACGCAGCGCCTCTATCGAGGACTGACATATTAAATGGGTAGCTGAAGAGTACGCCCAATGTATGTTCCGTCCAGCCCTGTGATGTCAAGACCGAAGTCTGACCGATCTCATCCTTAATGAAGTCCCCGAGATCATGACCGAGGGTTAACAGTATTGACTTCCAAGTCACGAACATCTCAGGTTGGTACATGGCAAGAGAAGTTGGTGTATTTGATTCAATCGAGCGACCTCCCTGCCATGTCCGTTCCTTGTCCCATACGCGATGTAGATTTGTGGTCTTCTGCACAATGATCTCGATTGAGATGCGATCACCCAGAAGTAGCTTGTTGGCCAGAGCTTCATGTAATATAGAGAATTTGTCCTCTTGGAAGGCACCTTTGATATATTGTAACGCCCAATGGAGCGCTTCCTGATCGTAGAAAAACTGTAAAAGCGCACAAACAACAAGTGAACAAAAAACATCGTCGGGTGGAAACATTGGGAGAATCAGCTTGAGAATTTGCACAGCGCTAGATCTCCGCTCGGCCATAGTCAGGACGAACATCTTCTGAGGGCGATAGAATAAAAGTAGCATTGCCACCAAGTTCGTGATTGTTTCATTATCGTATTCGGCGCTAGTATGGTTCAGGAGAAGATCCAGCATCAAAATTTTGCTTTTGACATCTATTGCGGTACTCCACTTGACAGCGGTTAATGCAGGACTACGGAAGTTGGCGTTAGAAACCGATCGACTCCATGGGAAAAACATACCCTTTAGAACCCCAAGCACATATCTTAGGATCTGCACCTTGATCGAGGAGAAACTTGGCCGTCTCAAGATGGAGTGATTCAGAAGCTATCTTAAGGTCATGTTAGCGAGGCTCTCGTTTAGGAATGGGATGGCCATGCTCGCACCCATAACGGCGTACAACCCAATGGATCTCGGTCCCATAGCGAGGCGTGACCGCCACTTAGAAGTGTCTGTATTGCTGCAACGTTGCCATTTCTACAAAACTCGAATATGGGAGCCTCGAAGGGAAGAGCATTGAAGGGTTGTAGTGAGAATTGCCACCCAGTTGTAGATTTGGTATCTAGCATGAGGCCATGATTTATTCCGAACATTTTCAGCACGGTGCCTGGATATAATACATAGCTGGAAGCTCGTTCCACCATTAATCGATCTTTATTTGAGAGGTCTTGAGGCACCTTTCGAGTGGAAAAATGCGCGTAAATCGAGGCAACTGGTGCTGCTATGTATGCGCTTGATCTCTGGGTTAACGGCGAGTTTTTGACACGGCGGAGACGAGGAGGATCTATTGGGCTGCGCGGGCCAATGTCCCCTTCAAAATTCATGCCAGAGTTTAGGACTCTTGATGGAGCTTTCGAGTACTGTGGATCAGAACTGGGTAGATTATCAACTATAATCTCCTCGATTTGCATCGTGATGTGGTTCTTGATCGAATGGATGTTGGTCACATCTGAGGAAAATTGCAAGCGTGAATTTGCAATCGCTTGTGTTAATTCTAAAAGTGACTGTCCTTGAATTTGGCTTTGGGATCTGGAACAGTCAGTAGTGCATTTTGAAAATGAGTCAATGATGTTACAGAATTTGATTAACCTTAATCAAGATCAATGTCAGTTTGGCAGTTTCGACAGATGCTCGAAGCGCCTCGATCTCTTTCTTTTTCAACGTAATCTTGAGCGCACTCCACGTCCTCTTTGTGTTGCACGAGGATTTGAGCTCTAGCATAGGCTTTCGAAGTTTATTCAAAAGATGGCCAACGTTCTTCTCGCACTCCCTTAGTACATGTTCTGAAGGCTCGTCTGATTCGGCTACTTCACTAACATATCGACAACGAGCTAAGATGGCGGCCAAGGAGTCAAACTCATGAAAGAGTGATGTGATATGGGCCGGGGCTCCCTGCACTTCTTTCCAGAAGTCATGTAGCTTTTTGATGCCTTCCGCAAGCTTCACGGCAGCAGATCCAACAGCGAGCACCGCCGAAGCACTAGACACACCATCCATAGTGAACAGAGCAGTAGAGAAGAGAAGTGGAGAAGTAAGGGGGGGGAAAAAGGCCAATAAAAATTTCTGAAAACGAAAGTTTTTGCGCAAGGCAGATGAAAAGACATTGCAGCAAGCACTGCCTCATCGCATGGCAAAACCAGCATGGGCGCCTAGGAGGCCTCTCGGATGGCCGCATGTCGAGCGCCTCGTTGATTCGTATCGCTTGTAGCCTCACCGAACCCCCACCAATCGTGAGCTACCAACAGAAGATGGCAAGTTTCACGAGGCTTTCCCAGGAGATCCTCTTCGTCTTAAAATAAACGACTCCAAATAAGGGCGGTCTTCGAGCGAGACTACTCCTAGGTCAAAACATGACTCTCGCTGCTCATTTCAGAAAGGGCAAGTTTAACTTGCCTGTTGTATTGGTATGCTGGGGAGGGATCTTGATGGTCTACAATATACCAAATCGACATTGTTCATTTCGGTCTACCCAAGCCTTTCAGTCTTAGATAAACATCGCAACCCCAGCCGTATAGACTTTGTACAGCGATTCCACCCCCAAAGTATTCTGCATAAGCTCTGCTTAATGGTAGACCATACCCAAGCCCAGCAATGGAACTTCCCTCCCCGCCTGCACCAGAGATCGCATTCAAGGCATCCATACTCCCGCTTCCTTGTGTTTGCCCCGGTAACTCGTCGTCAGCGGAGAATGTGGTAAATGAATACGACCATATATTAGGTAGAACATCTGGACTTATACCACCCCCACGATCTCGAATCCGAATAGTTACCCCAGGAGCAGATTCTTCGAAGGGTTTGATAGGCGCATTATCCTTTGCATCCTCTTTTCGTGCCTCCTCAGTTTTGCTCTGATCATATCCACTGCTGCCCTCTGGTTCAGCTGCAATTGTGATAACAATGGGCTCGTGCGATCTTCCAGATTCTACTGTTGCCCGAAAAGCGTTCTTTAATAACTCGGTAATTATGTACTCCAGATGCACCGGCACGTATGCAAAGGTAGTAGAAGGTTCTCCGTCAATGATCCATGTTGGTCGGACGCCGTATTTGAGCTCGCAGATCTCGGAAACGAAGTTGCCGCACGAATTGACGATGGACGCAGGTTGCAAAGCAGTGTCTATGACCCCGATATAAGAAGATGCATCGTTGCTCGTCTCGGGGGTTGACTGTGACTCTTGATGCGGCTGTGAAGAGACATGGAGGGCGATATGCTGCTCAGCAATCAATCTCGTCCCGATGCGAGCTCGAAGATGCTCATCGAGGAACCGAGTGACCGCGGCAGGATCGATATATTTCCTGCACTCTAAGAACCCCCGTGCTAGAGTTGGGATTGTGTGTGAATGTGTCTCGACAAGATCTGCGAGAACAGACGTGAATCGAATTTCGTCTTCAAGAGTTGAAATGCTCTTAGATTTGTACGGTAGTAACGTCGACAGGGAGTGCAGGTAGTTGTTGTATATTTTTGAAATGTTTGGATTCGAGACGACAATGAATGGCAGGTTTCGAAGACTTTCTATGCGATGCGCAAGGCGAATTGGAAGAAGGGAGAGTGTAAAATTCGCCGAGGAGAACAACGCGGATGTAGAAAGGGGCGGACGGCCTTGCCTGAAATGTGATTAATAATCTAGTTCTATGGAGATGGGGAGGCCATCTTACTTCACGAGATCTGCGAGGCTCAAGGAGTGTAAGGGCTGGCAGGACAGGCCAGCGACTTCATTATCAGCGATTGTGGTGGAACTTGGCGGATGGGACCACTTGTGCGCTGAGGGCGAGGGATGCCGATTGAAGCTGACAGAGCGTGTGGAAAATCTTGATTGTTGTACATTGATAACCCTACCATTTTTGAACTGCAATGGTCGTGGGAGGCATTTCATGGTGGCATTTGACAGAGTTTGTTGTTCTACGTAGCTACCTACTTGGAGGTACTAGTAATAAGTCGGATACAGAAACTCGGTTGCCCAATCTACTAGTAGCATTTACAACCCGACAACCAATGTAAAAATATGCCTCTCAAACATGGTTCTATTTCAACTTCCGTTTCCAGTCACTCACCCTGATTGAATTCACCATGAGACATAGTTTGGGACTTTGGAGATCTAAGGATTAATGCGATTAGAAGAGAAGTGAATTTTATGGTATTATAAAATCATAAAACAGCTCCCCCAAACCCGATATGCGCGCAGAAGAAACAGTGTGCTAAGATTGTGTTTAGAGACACTCTTCTCACTACTTCTGACATGTTCCCTAGCTACCCTGTGTATGGTATTCCTCGGTGGCGGACCCGATTGAATCGAACTTGGGGATTTTATCCAGAGTGTGGACGGAGCCCTCTTTGTAAGTCACCCTGAACAAGCAATATAAGCCGATGCAATCTTCATAGAAGCTCAAACAGCAACACTTACTCAAACCCTTTGGTGACTTTTAATTCTGTGATAATTTTTCCTCCATCCCCTTCGATGTGCTTCTTGGCGCTGTAGATAATCAATATGGTAGTCTTGGCCAGTCCTTAGTTTGACATACCTTTCATAGTCCTCCTCATCGGCGTCTTCTTTAAGCATGACCTAGAAGTTTATAAGTGGTGTATGTGGCTCGAGTTATGGGGGCTTACAATGTACTTGTCACCTTTATCTTGGGCCATTGTTAAGGTAGGGTCTGGAGTCTGGGCTGGTCTTGGATTGGTAGGTAAATAGAGAAGAAAGAAGACGGGAAGTAAGTGAAATTGGTATGATGTTTGGGAGGGAGTTTAATGAACAGATTCTGGGAAGAATTGGATGGCACTGGCAAGTTTTATAAGAGAAAGTGCCCCACCATGTATAGTTCGATCTTATGAGACCCCGCGGTAAACTGAGATGTACGTCATCAGGCACAGAGCTGACGTGCACCACTAGCTGCAAGACGCGTTTCATGGGAAGGGAATCTGATGCGATGCTCGCCCAAGGGGAATGCCAGATGGGAGCTTTATGCCCCAATGAAGAAAGTCATTCAGAACGGATTTCATGCTGCACTGCATTCTAAAGATTTCTCAAGGTCAATGTCTCACATCTGACGACAGATCGATAATCGATAAGGCTGCGCTAGTCCTGATTGAGCTGCTGTAGGCGAAAGCGGTCAGTGTAAAAATAAATTATTCTGGGCGGAAAAGTATACAGGCAAGCAACAATGCATTGCCGGATCCGTAGCTGAGCAGCCATGGAGGATCAAAGCAATCGGCCTCATAGGCCATCGAAATACAAGAAGAAGCATACAGGAGGTTAGAACTCCAAATCTATCCCAAGCTTGACCTATGCTAACTCGCCTTGACAGACCGCAATCCAAAAGCATTCAGCTTCGCAAATCCTGGACGTTTAGCAAAATCAGCTGTGCGATCGCATGATGTGAGCTATATCAATCAAGCGTCAGGCAGAAAACGGTGCTGACTCCAATCGCAGATCAAAGAAAAGCGCCTCCATGTTCCTCAAATCGACCGAATACCAGAAGAACCCCCTCCACGACTCGTCACAATCGTTGGTCCACCGGGAGTTGGAAAAACGACACTCCTCAAATCCCTCGTCAAAAGATATGCGAAGGAAACACTCTCAAGTCCCCAAGGACCTATTACAGTAGTCACATCGAAGAGGCAACGATTAACATTTGTAGAATGTCCAAACGAACTCGAGGCAATGGTAGATATGTCGAAGGTGGCGGACATCGTTTTGTTAATGATTGATGGGAACTTTGGATTCGAAATGGAGACTATGGAGTTCTTAAACATACTTGCGGCTAGTGGTATGCCAGGAAACGTTTTTGGGATCCTCACACATCTTGACCTATTTCGAAAACCACAAACTTTAAAAGATGCCAAGAAGCGACTGAAGAATAGGTTCTGGAGTGAGCTGTACCAAGGCGCACATCTGTTCTATCTATCTGGAGTCATCAATGGGCGATATCCAGACCGCGAAATCCACAATCTCTCGAGATTCATTTCCGTGATGAAGAATCCCAGACCTCTGATTTGGCGGAATTCCCACCCGTACACGATAATCGATAGTTTCCGAGACATCACCCATCCTACAAACATCGAGGAGGATCCAAAATGTGATCGAACAGTTGTACTCTCAGGGTACTTACGTGGAACAAACTTCGCTGCCCAAGGACAAAGGGTACACATACCAGGGTTAGGTGATTATACAATTTCTACGATGGAAGCTTTACCAGATCCATGTCCCACACCATATATGGATCAAGCGATTGCCAAAGCCACCGGGAAGACTGGACGGAGGCGTTTGGACGAGAAGGAAAAGAAATTACATGCGCCGATGTCCGATAAAAGTGGGTTGAAGATTGATGGGGACACTATTTGGATCACCCGAGAGAAAGGGTTCAATTTCGATAAGGATGCTGATGTAGAGGAACGTGGCGAAGGCGAGGAGTTGATTATAGGACTTCAAGGTGAACGAAGGCTGCTTGGAGAGACAGAGGAGGGCGTTCAATTGTTCAGCGGTGGCGGTGCAATTACGAAGTTACCTGACGAGGAAGATGGCGGTCGAAAGAATCAGCGGTCTGCGAGGTTCGTCGAACGGGATGATGTATCGGATGAGGAGCCCATCGATGATGAAGGATTTGTCAGTGGTGATGATCTCGATTCTGCAGAAGAAGCAGAAATCACAGAAGAGAGGCTAGGGAAAGCTTTTAGAAAGTCTGACGATGGAGCAGAAGGGGATATAGCATTCGCGGACAGTGACTCGGATCTCGGCTCATTATCTGGAGAGGACTTCGATGATGAGGACGAAGATCTAACCGATGGTGAAGAGGGCGCTTCCCGGTGGAAAGAGAATATAATTGAAAATGCGAGGAAATTGCATGGCCAAAGCAGATCATATCGAACAGCAGATCTTGCGAAATTAATGTATGATGAAGCGCTCACGCCAGCTGAGGTTTTGAAGAAATGGCGAGGAGAGGTTGAGGAGGAGGAAGACATTGAGGAGTCGGATGATGAGGATAATTTCTTCAAAAAGTCTGGTCGAGATACTATTGATGAGCAGTCACAAGACCGCGCCATCCCAATTTTTGATTATGATCAATTAGAGGCGAAATGGTCAGTCCAAGACAATATCGAGGATTTACGACAAAGATTTGCAACGGCAGACTTATTAAAACGGAAACAGTCTAATGGAGAGGAAAGTGACGAGGAAGAAGAGGGGGACGATGAGGATGATGAAGGTGATGGGGAATTTCAAGATTTGGAAACCGGCGAAGAGCATAAGCCGGACGACATCGAGGCGGAACGAGAAAAAAATGCCAGGAGGAAAGAAGAACTCAAGCTTCGTTTCGAGGAAGAAGATCGAGAAGGGTTTACTAATGACAAAGCCAATGCAAAGAAAGAGGGTGGTGAAGATGAAGAATTTGGGGAGGACGATTGGTATGATGCACAAAAGGCGCAGATTCAGAAACAGCTGAATATCAACAAAGCTGAATTCGAAATTCTCGATGAAAATCAACGTGTAAACGTGGAAGGATTCCGAGCCGGAATGTACGCAAAAATTGTCATCGAAGGCGTGGCATCAGAATTCGTTACCAGATTCGATCCACGAATGCCAATTATCGTTGGTGGTCTCTCTGCAGCCGAAGATCGTTTTGGATTCGTCCAAGTGAGGATCAAACGACATCGATGGCACAAGAAAATCTTAAAAACCAACGATCCTCTAATCTTCTCTCTGGGTTGGCGAAGATTCCAAACCCTCCCCATCTACAGCATATCAGACAATCGTATCCGAAATCGAATGCTCAAATATACACCAGAACACATGCATTGCTTTGGTACCTTCTACGGCCCTCTCATCCCTCCCAATACTGGATTCTCTTGCTACCAATCCTTTTCCGCCAAGAATCCAGGCTTCCGAATCGCAGCTAGCGGCACAGTTTTAGATGTCGAAGAAGCTCCCGAAATTGTCAAGAAGCTTAAGCTCACCGGAACACCCTACAAGATCTTCAAAAATACAGCGTTCATAAAAGATATGTTCACCACCGCCCTCGAAATTGCTAAATTCGAAGGCGCATCCATAAAAACGGTTTCTGGTATCCGTGGACAAATCAAGAAAGCTTTGAGCAAGCCAGAAGGCCATTTTAGAGCTACATTCGAGGATAAGATCCTCATGAGCGACATTGTTTTCTTACGGGCATGGTATCCCGTGAAACCGCATCGATTCTACAACCCGGTCACGAACCTCATTGGATGGGAGGGCATGCGCTTAACAGGTGAAGTACGCCGCGACGAAGGCCTCGCAACACCAGCGCAAAAGAACAGTCTCTACAAACCCGTTGAGCGAGTGGCTCGGCATTTCAATCCTTTGCGCGTGCCGCGGGCTTTAGCAGCAGAGCTGCCGTTCAAATCGCAGATCACGCAGATGAAGAAGCAGTCTAAGCCGACGTATATGCAGAAGCGGGCTGTGGTTGTTGGGGGAGAGGAGAAGAAAGCGAGGGATTTGATGCAGAAGATTATGACAGTTAGGAATGAGAAGGTTGCGAAGAGACGAGCGACAAAGGAGGAGAAGAGGGCGGTTTATAGGAAAAAGGTGGAGGAGAATGCGGAGAAGAGGGGGGAGAGGGAGAAGAAGGAGAAGCAGGAGTATTGGCGGAAGGAGGGCAAGAAACGAAGGGCAGAAAATGATGGAGAGGGGGGTGGGAAAAGGAGAAGATGAGCATATTCAAGTGGAGTTTTAGGAGCGTATATGTAAATATCAATGAGAGAGAAATATGTCTCACGTCAACCTGAATAGTAGCCATGATGTTCAGGAGAACCTTGAATATTTGCGGGAGGTCCCGCCTGCTACAACAGGGTAGATCACGCCACGCGGCCAATCACCCGAGTTTGGCGCTGTAGACGCGCAATTAAATATCGTACGATATTCCCTATAATTTCAAGTCTTATTGATATTTAAAGATTTTGCTTATTTTTCCTCAAAAGTAAATCCGTTCCTCATCCAATCACTCTCATCCAATCACTCTCATCCAATCACTCTCATCCAATTCTCCAACCATGAATCTCAAACACATAACCATCCAACCCCACTGCTACAAAAAGCCCCCCTTCAGCGTCGAAGTGCCGGACTGCAAGCCCATTGAAGGAGAGACCATCCCAAGACGCCATCCATCAGCTATCGATGGCTTGAAAAGCCAGCCCGAACCCGGCATCGAGACGCTGTATGATGTCTTTTTAAGAAGCGCCGAGAAATTCGGGGACTTAAATGCTGTGGGCACAAGAACATTGATAAAAATTCACAATGAAGTTAAGAAGGAGATGAGGGTTGTGGATGGGGAAGAGAAGGTGACGGAGAAGAATTGGGAGTTTTTTGAGATGAGCGGGTATGAGTATTTGACGTTTAGAGAGCACAAGATACGGGCATTGGAGATAGGGAGTGGGATGCGGAAATTGGGGTTAGGGTTGGGGGATAGAGTGCATATTTTTGCTGGGACTAGGTATGTTTGTTTCCGGTGAGGATTTCTGGCGCTGATGGGGGTGAAATTAAGTGCGAATTGGCTGCTTACAGCTCACGGTATGTCCCCCACCTGGTATAAAGACAATGGAAATCACGAGACTGATATTTTCAGCCGCAATATCCCAATCCCTTCCCATCGTAACGTCCTACGCCACCCTCGGAATCGAAGGCTTAATTCACAGTCTCCTCCAAACAAACGCCAAACTCATCTTCGTGGACCCTTCTCTACTTGATACCCTCATCACGCCCCTCAAATCCGCTAAATCTCTACAATTTGTAATCTACAACAGTGATCTCTCTCTCAATCAAGCCGATCTCACTGCCCTCCAATCAGCACACCCTCACATCCAGATCCTTCCCCTCTCCACCCTCCTCACCCTCGGCCAAACCAATCCCGCAGATCCCGTACCACCACATCCCCAAGACCTAGCCACCATAATGTACACATCCGGCTCCACCGGTCCCCCAAAAGGCGTCCCATTTACACACGCCCAAATTCTCGCCGCCATAACCGGTATCGACGTCGCTCTCGGTCCCTACCTCTCTCCTTCCGACTCTGTCCTCGCATACCTCCCCTTGGCCCACAGTTTTGAGTTCGCGTTCGAGAACACGGCGTTCTACTGGGGTATGTGTATGGGGTATGGGAATCCAAGGACGTTGTCACCGGTTAGTATGAGGGGGTGTGAGGGAGATATTAAGGAGTTTGGGCCTAGTGTTTTGGTTGGGGTTCCGGCGGTGTGGGAGACTTTAAAAAAGGGAATCGAAGCAAGAGTTGCAAGTCGGGGATGGTTGGAGAGAGGAGTATTCAATGGAGCGCTGGGTTTGAAGGCGTTCTGGTGTGATTGGGGACTCCCGGGCGCGGGGTTATTTGATTATTTGGTTTTTAACCAGATTAAGAAGGAGATGGGGGGGCGGATGAGGGCGTGTTTTTGTGGGGCAGGGAGTCTGGGGAAGGAGACGAGGAGGTGGGTGGGGTGGGTAATAAGTCCGTTGATTATGGGGTATGGGTTAACGGAGACTACCGCGTGAGTTTAATTTTCATTTCTTCCCTTTGATGAATGTATGAAATGGGTAAAAGCATTTGAATGTGCTGATAAGGGAACTAGAATGGGGACCCTCCAAGACCCATTGGAGTGGACAGATGATACACTTGGTGCGCCCTCACCTTGCGTCGAAATCAAACTCGTCTCTAGCCCCAGCCTTAACTACCTATCCACCAGCACCCCACCTCAAGGTGAGATACTGATTCGTGGCCCTGCTGTCATGAGCGGGTATTACCTGAATGAAGAAGAAACAAAAGAGGCATTTGACGAAGATGGATGGTTTCGAACAGGTGATATTGGGGAGTGGGCTCCTAACGGACATTTGAAAATTGTGGATAGGAGGAAGAATTTGGTAAAAGGGTTAGGTGGGGAGTATATTGCTTTGGAGAAGGTAATTTCCTTCCGTTTCCCCAATATTTAGAGAACGGGAAGCTAATTAAGTTGTAGCTGGAGAGCATATATCGGCAATCAGCTGTAGTGGCGAATATTTGTATCTATGCATCCGCTGATCGAGCAAGGCCTGTTGCGATTGTCGTACCAGCGACTTCTGTTCTGGTCAAAATTGCCGCAAACAATGGCGTTGAAACTCATGACCTGGATCGGTTGGTGAAGAACGAAAAGGTGAAAGGCGCTGTACTTAAGGAATTGCAAAACGCCGGACGAAAGGCTGGACTGGCCGGCTTTGAGATTGTGGATGGCGTTATCTTGACGGATCTGGTGTGGACTATCCAAAATGTAAGTTTGGGGGTTTAGAGTGAAGCAATTCAGAAGCTGACTATCATTCAGGAGTTACTTACACCCGCCCAGAAGCTGAACCGCAGAGTCGTGGTGAAACATTATCAAAGAGATCTGGATGAAGCGAAAGGAAGAGTAAAATCGCTTTTGTAATATTGATGTAATACTATTCAGGAAATGCTAGAATGTAAGATTTGTGTAGATAGACTAAATCGTTTGAATCATCATGACCGTAATTCCCTTGGCCACGATTGTCTACTCAGAATCTTGTGAGGCTGTGACTTGAATCTGAGTAACCCACCTCTTCTCTCCGGTAGGCGAGCAATCCTGTTCGAGTATATACTGAAGGTTAGAACAACATCATTCCGAAGGATATGTACACGTATTTAATTGAAGCCTGGACCTCTCTTCATGAAGAAATCGCTGTTGTGCCCCTGTATCTAACTCGCCATCCATTATACCATTAAAGCTTAGATTTGCGATTAATTCATTTCTTGGGGATTAATGTGATAGAACACAGTTCGAAAAACGGCTAGGTAAATTGGATGGCCATAAATTAGTGTTCAAGATATAATGATGTTAAAGGGGTGAAATGCCTAAGAAAGCACGAGAAATGTGATGGCCTCAGGCTTCAACCACGTATCACCAGTATTCACGGAATTGTGCCGAAAACATCTTCAATTATTTTCTCCATAACGCAACTTTGAGTTTATTTTCTGTTGCGCAAATGGCGCCTCTTGTTGATAATCCCTTAATTGCGTCTGCAACGTTACACAATCCTTGTAAGCCATACTATATCTCACAGCAGGGACAAAAGCTAATTCAAATCCAGTACCAATATACGCTCACACATACGTCTGGCCGTTCGCCATCATCTGGCCCATCTTCCTACGGTACTTCCTATCTCCAGACCTCTACGATAAATATATTGGAGGATCGGAATGGACATTTGTTTGGTGCGGGACAATCATCACAGCCCAAAGTTTGGTTTGGCTTTGCACCCATTGGAATGTTAATCTGAAGGCCCTCTTTACCTCCACCAAGGCGCAAAAGGTCCAAGATGCGAAATTGATCAAGGTTTTACCTGTCACAAATGCTGGGTCTGCAGAGATTTGCAAGATAGACAGAGATACTGTCAGTGGGATCGAGAAGCGCATGGGGGCTCTGCTAACACATGTCAGGCTGGAGGCAAAAATAATGTTTCGTTCCTCTTCCAAAAGCGCAGATTCCTTTACGATGCTGCCAAGAACTCCTTCAAACCACTTTCTTACGCAATCGACACCGAACCCAAGCCAACTCTCGAACATTTCCAAAAGTCCAGAGGGATAACCACTGCTTCCGAGCTCTCGAGAATCCAACAGCATTATGGTGACAACACCTTCGATATTCCGGTTCCTACCTTCACGGAACTCTTCAAAGAGCACGCAGTAGCCCCCTTCTTCGTTTTCCAAATCTTCTGCGTTGGATTATGGATGTTGGATGAATACTGGTACTACTCCCTGTTCACACTCTTCATGTTGGTTGCTTTCGAAAGCACCGTGGTGTGGCAACGTCAGAGAACGTTGAACGAATTCCGTGGGATGAGCATCAAGCCATACGATATCTGGGTCTACCGATTGAACAAGTGGGTGGAGACGCAATCCGACAAGCTCTTGCCAGGAGATTTGGTTTCCGTTGGACGTACAAAGGAAGACAGTGGTGTTGCTTGTGATATGATCTTGGTGGAAGGAAGCGCTATTGTGAACGAAGCTATGTTATCAGGAGAATCGACACCACTGTTGAAAGACTCAGTCCAGCTTCGACCGTCTGACGCGACTCTCGAACCTGAAGGTCTTGACAAGAATGCATTTCTTTATGGTGGAACCAAGGTCCTACAGGTTACTCATGGAAATACCGAAGAAGCCAGACCTCAAATTGCATCCGGTGTCTCTGCTCCTCCCGATGATGGTGCTATGGCTATTGTTGTCAAGACTGGCTTCGAGACATCCCAAGGTAGCTTGGTCCGTACTATGATATACTCCACTGAACGAGTCTCTGCCAATAATGCTGAGGCCCTTCTATTCATTTTATTCCTGTTAATCTTCGCAATTGCTGCCTCTTGGTATGTCTGGGATGAGGGTGTCAAGAAGGACAGAAAACGCTCCAAACTTCTCCTCGATTGTGTTTTGATTGTCACGAGCGTTGTGCCTCCGGAACTACCTATGGAACTCAGTCTTGCCGTCAATACCAGTCTTGCTGCCCTCAGCAGATATGCTATTTACTGCACAGAGCCATTCCGTATCCCATTCGCTGGGCGTGTCGATGTTGCCTGCTTTGATAAGACTGGTACGTTGACTGGAGAGGATCTGGTGGTGGAAGGAATTGCTGGTCTTGGACTCGGTCATTCTGGGACCGACACCCCGCGTGAGAAGGATGGCGCACACAGCCACATTACCCCTGTTTTACAAGCCGGCCTGGAGACCACCCTTGTATTGGCCACTGCGCATGCCCTTGTCAAATTGGACGAAGGGGATGTGGTCGGAGACCCCATGGAGAAGGCTACCTTGACCTCACTGGGATGGACTCTTGGCAAGAATGACACCCTAACAAGCAGGCATATGACAGCCGTTAAAGGTGCTTCGTCCGCTACTGCATCAAACAGTGTTCAGATAAAACGTCGATTTCAATTCTCATCTGCGTTGAAGCGTCAAAGCTCTGTGGCTACTGTCACGGCCATTCATCCACAAACTGGCAAGAAAATCCGAAGCACATTTGTTGGTGTCAAAGGGGCCCCTGAAACTATCATGAAGATGTTGGTCAAGGCGCCTGCAGATTATGAAGAAACCTTCAAGTACTTTACTCGGAAGGGCTCACGTGTTCTTGCGCTTGCATATAAACATCTCTCTGTGGACTCAGAATTAGGCTCTGGCAAGATCAACGAGTTAAAGCGGGAGAAGGTTGAGGCTGAACTACATTTCGCTGGTTTCCTCGTTCTGCACTGCCCTCTCAAGGAAGATGCTGCATCGTCAGTTCGGATGCTCAACGAGAGTAGCCATCGTGTGGTGATGATCACTGGAGATAATCCATTAACAGCCGTCCATGTCGCACGTGAGGTTGAAATTGTTGACAGAGATGTTTTGATCCTTGATGCTCCTGAACATGACGATTCTGGAGAGAAGCTTGTCTGGAGAAGCGTTGATGACCTTATCAGCATCCCTGTCGATCCCACAAAACCTCTTGACCCAAAGATCATTGAGAATAATGATCTTTGTGTCACCGGCTACGCTCTCGCGAAATTCAAAGGTCAACAAGCTCTGCCTTCAATCTACAGATATGCTTGGGTATACGCTCGAGTATCACCAAAGCAAAAGGAGGAAATTTTGATGGGTCTTAAAGATCTTGGATATCATACTCTCATGGCTGGCGATGGTACAAACGATGTTGGTGCTCTCAAACAGGCTCACATCGGCGTTGCTCTTCTCAACGGCTCACAAGATGATCTCAACAAAATTGCCGAACATTTTAGAAATAACAAGATGAAGGAGCTATATGAGAAGCAATGTCAGATGATGAAACGCTTCAACCAGCCAAATCCTCCTGTCCCAGTCCTCATCGCGCATTTGTATCCTCCAGGACCCACGAACCCACATTTCGAGACTGCTATGAAGCGCGAGGCTGAGAAGAAGGGTACAACGGCTGCTCTCAAGGAGACTGCTCTGGGCGACAAGACCAATGGAATCGAGACTATTACTTCTCCCGGTGCTAAAGCTCTAATGAATCAACAACCAACGGCCACGCCAGCGCAACAAAAAGCACAAAGTCTTGCAGATAAATTCACGCAGAGCATGACTGAGATGGAGTTGGATGAAGACGAACCACCAACGATCAAACTTGGCGATGCATCAGTCGCCGCTCCTTTCACTAGTAAACTCAGCAATGTCATTGCGATCCCCAACATCATTCGTCAAGGTCGATGCACCCTCGTTGCCACGATTCAGATGTACAAGATCTTGGCTTTGAACTGTCTCATCAGTGCTTACAGTCTGTCTGTATTATATCTAGAAGGTATTAAATTTGGAGATGGTCAAGTCACAATCAGTGGAATGCTGATGAGCGTCTGCTTTTTATCAATTTCTCGCGCCAAATCTGTTGAGGGTCTTTCCAAGGAACGTCCCCAGCCAAATATCTTCAACTTCTACATCATTGGATCAATTCTTGGTCAATTCGCTGTTCATATCGTCACTCTCATCTATATTGCGAGATACTGCGATAAACTTGCACCGTAAGTCTCACATACCATGTCAACAATTCCTCGCTAATAAACTCAGCCGTGACATGAACATCGATCTCGAAGGAGAATTCACACCCTCGCTTCTAAACAGCGCAGTCTACCTCCTCCAACTAATCCAACAAATCTCCACCTTCGCAATCAACTACCAAGGCCGACCCTTCCGCGAAGCCCTCTCCGAAAACCGCGGTATGTACTGGGGAATCATCGGCGTGTCCGCCATCGCCTTCTCCTGTTCCACGGAATTTGTGCCCGAGATCAACGAGAAGATGCGCCTTGTCCCTTTCGTTTCTGAATTCAAGACTACGCTTACAATCACCATGGTTGTTGATTATCTTGGTTGTTTTGTGATTGAGAAGGTTTTGAAGGCGCTTTTCAGCGATTATAAGCCGAAGGATATTGCGATTCGGAGACCGGATCAGTTGGCTAGGGAGCAGAAGAGGATTGAGGATGCGAAGGCGGAGCTGATTAGATTGGAAGAGGAGAAGGCAGCGAGAGAAGTGGAGGCGGTGGAGGAGAGACTGAGAGCTCAGGGACGGGCTTAGTGTAAATTTCCAAGACAATAGATTGTATTCATAGATATTTGTGTATTAGTTCCACATTTCCCAGTTTCAATAGGATTGCGATGATGTCTAAGGTAGGAACGTAGGAATAAGTGTAAACTCTCCTCCCATCACCTCACCCATACCTGGAACCCGAGCATACTAATGTTTAGCATAAATTATAGTGGTTTAAAGGCTGAGCGTCGATGAAGAGAAGAAATCACAACTTCAGAAGAGGATGGGACTGGCTTTGGGATAAATTTCATTTTCAGCTCTAAATCCCACAGAACATCCAACCAAATGCATGCAAACGTCATGCTTTCATCCTTTTAGATGCTCTGATATCACAACAGATTTCCACCCATATCACCACCCTCATTTTCCATTTCCCTCACTCGTCTTCTCCACCAACTGCAAAATCAACCCCTTCAACTCTTTCAGCTCATCCCTCAACTTAATAACCTCCAACGTCGCCGCATCCTCCTCAACATTCGGTTTCGCCGCCAAAACCTTCTTCTCCCACCCTTCACCCTCCATATCAATTTCGTCCGCCATCTGCTCCCACTCCTCCGTTGTATCATCATCCTCCTCGCCCCTTCTCCTATTACTATTCACCATCCTGGCGCTCCTCCTCTCGAACCACGCCGCCACCATCAATAACGGCGCATACACAACCGCCATCACGTAATCATTCAACCTCGCATAAGCATGCTTCGGCATCCACCACTCGAAGGGGATGATTAACCCGAAGATCTCGATTAGGTTGAGTGGGGCGATGAATACATTTTCGTCTGGTGCCCGCACGAATTGCATGGTTTTCTGGGCGAAGAGCGCCATGTATTCGTCGATCGCGTTGTCAGTGATGTCCTCATATGCAGAGTTGTACAACGCGATGAGGATATTCAACAACACGACCATAATCAGGAATGTAAAAATATAGTATAAAATAATACCAAATGGTGGGGCAAAAGCATCGAAGCCGGAAAAGTCGGGGGATTGCATGACGGCGTTCGCCATGGCTTGCAGGATGAAGCCTGTAGCATCGGCATTGGAATCTGCATTATCCATGCCGATGAAAGCTTGGAGGAAACCGATTATGATGACGATGAGGAGGGCGAAGAAGATTAGGGACTCTTTCATCATTACTTTGAGGACGACGAGCATGGCGCCGAAGAAGCGGATGCTGTCGAGGTAGAGGAGGAGGCGCATCCAGAACATGGGGGCGGAGAAGGCTGGGATTTGTTAGTGAGGTTTGATAAGGGGAAGGAGAGGCATACCGAGGAAATTGTAGCTCAGTTCATTGTAGTGCTTTCGTCCATGCTCGCCCTGTTGATAAGAGAGAGCGATGAATCGGGTGACAAGACTAGTGGTCAAGAGGGCATAGAGTACGACGTTGAAGACGTTCCAGAATCCAATATAATACCGTCCTACTTTCCATAACTTGCTGAACTCATCGCAGAGGAAGCCAAATGTGAAGACATAGAGTATCACCTCTACAATATCGATTTCTCCTTTGGGATTGACTGTTGCAATGACTTGGGAGAATAGAGCCAAGTATACCAGAGAAAAGATGATTTGCGTGGCATTTTGATAGACAGGCGCTCTCATCCGGTCTGGGTCGACGTGTGTCCAGTATCTGGTGTTGTCTTTCTTCTTGTAATCCACGAATGTACTCGGGTCATTCTCATCCTGCACCAACCAGCCCCGCCACAGATAATTGACGCACTTCTGATATCCCGAAGAGCCCGTAACGCGGAGTGCATGAAGATCGACCGCCCGTTCAATAACATTCGCAGGTTGTGTCTGCTCGCCATCGACCATTACGCTATACCGCTTAAGCAGCACATCCTGAAGCAAATACTCCTGATCTTCCTCCAACTCAATGATATGCTTCGCAATGACCTCACTTGCAACCGCCCTCACATTATGCAAATCCGCATCCCAAAGCTCCAATGAAGCTTGTTTCTTAAACCAGCGCTTGTTAACCAGCAACGCGTACACTACACACGCTCCATATTCACTGCCACCCGCCTCCTTTGCGGCTTTGATCACCTTTGTCGTGATGACATGACTGTGTGCTTTGGTAACAGAATCTTGTTCTAGTTCGCAGGGGACGCATTCTTCGATTAGGTACCGCAGGCGTAACGCGACTTTGGTTACTTCGGGCGCGGCGATGGCGGAGGGGATGGCATCTTCGTGGTACGTAGGGAGGAGACGACGGGCTTCATCGCGCCAGGCATGGCGGTCTGCGCTGAGTGGTTGTTAGGAGGGGAGTTCGTGGCGGTGGATGTTGAGGAGGGGTAGCTTACCTGCCGTCGAGACCGAACAGCTTCTTCCAACCGACCATCTTGAATTGCAATGTCAGAGAATGCAATTGGTTCTAGGTCAATGGCTGAAGGAAAGATGAAGATCGCAGCTGAGGAGAGAAAATTCTCCTCTTAGCCAAAGGTAGCATTGAATCTCATCTGAACTCGCTATGCCAAGTTCTTGATTTTAACTGTCTTGGCAAAATAAACACGATTCGCGTGAACCATGACGTCGGATGCTGGGCAGGACACTCAACGTTCTGTTTGTTTTACGAAACATTATTCTTACACCATCCCCCTCCAGGTATGGATGGGGAGTTGAGGCTGAGAATTTAATGATATGTTCTGGATTGATGGGCCATGGTTTCGAAGACATCACCGCCATTGTGGAACACCGCCCATGATTTTGGCGAGGTTAACAGCATGCTTTGCTTTTCACTTTGCGGCAGGTGCAGCATTATTTATGAGCAAAAGTCTGCATAAATACAATCCTGTTTCAGATAAAGCAGTGTTGAAGAAAGAATGCAAGTGTTCTGATACTCAAGGCTATATATTCCTCGACTTTGCGATGACCTTTCATTTGGTATTTGGTGGTGTGATCCACGACTCCGTCCTTGCTCTCTACAGGAAGTCCTAGGAAGATTGGTTGACGTACAACTTTGATACTCATTCAAAATCGAGATGATTTACACTAATAATCATTGATTATCGTCCCTTGACGTACAGTATATGCACTATGAGATCGGAATTCCGCCAACTAGCATTGCTCTGCAACTAGAGGGGGGATATATTTCTTCTTTCCATCAACTATCCCATTTCCCTTTCCAATCTTTTATTCTTTCGAATCTTGCATTTTGACCCGCTCCCCTTCAAGAGTCACCCCTCTAGAAAACAAGCCCCCCTCAAGCAAAATGACCACTCCAAACATACCCCCAAACCCCCATCCCAGCCTCTCAACCCTTCCCCACTTCCTCTCCCAAAACTATGACTTCCTCATCCTAGGCGGCGGCACATCCGGCCTCGTCCTTGCCGCCCGCCTCTCCTCACACCCGGACCTCACAATCGGTGTCCTAGAAGCCGGACCCCCAAACCTCCAAGACCCCATGATCCTCACTCCTGCCCTATACACACAACTCATAGGCTCCCCCAACTATGACTAGTGTCACCGCAGCATGCCCCAGCAACACCTACCTCCGGACCCCTCAACTGATGGGGAAAAGAAAACATTCGACCAACCGCGAGGAAAAGGGCTAGGTGGTAGCAGCGCCATCAACTACCAAATCTACAACCGTGGCCAAGTAAGCGACTACGACGCCTGGGAGATGCTCGGATGCACTGGGTGGGGATATGCAGGATTAGCACCTTATTTTCTGAAACATGAGAATTTTGAGGATCCAGGGACGTACGCTGGGAGGAGTAATATGGAATTAGAAACGGGGTTTGAGGAACAGTTTCATGGGAGGGGGGGACCGATTCAGACAAGCTTTAGTACGTGGCGGACGGAGGTGGAGCAGGATTGGATTGTTGCGAGTGAGAATCTGATGCGTGGGCTAGGGAAGGGGAAAGGTGTGGATATGTGGAGTGGTGATCACTTAGGGACCTTTCATGGTTTGAGCACGATTGATCGACGGGAGGGTGAAAATGAGGCGACGAGGAGTTATGCCGCGACGGGGTATCTATTGCCTAATATCGGAAGACCGAATCTTCATGTTTTGACGGACGCGCTGGTCACCAAGCTGGTAGTTGAGAAAGATGGGACAGTGACTGGTGCGAGATTCCTATATGCGGGGGAGGAACATACGGTATATACTCGGAAAGAGGTCATCCTTGCAGCCGGGGTCTTCAAATCTCCTCAAATCCTTGAATTATCGGGGATCGGGAATCCGATTGTCTTGGAGAATGCTGGTGTGGAATATATCGTGCAGAATATGTGTGTGGGAGAGAATTTTCAGGATCATGTTACGACGGCTGTGGGATATGAGGTTGTGGATGGAGTTACGACACTCGATATACTGTAAAATGAAGGTGAAATCGCAAAAGCCATGGATCTGTATATGGAAGAAAAAGGGGGGCCATTGAGTACTGGTGGGAGCGCTCATTGCTTCGCCTCCTATGCCTCCCTTTCCACCCCTTCCGAGATCGCCGAGATACAGAAAAGCATACTCGAAGAGCCTAGTGGACATTCTGCGAAAACAAAAAAGATCCTAGCCCATGATATTGGAGAACTTACGGACGGGAGTCTGCAAATCGTGATGATTCCAGCGACCTTGAATATTGCGAGAGCAGCTGATCAGAAAGAGCTGATAAAAACACCAGAGAGTCAAGTGGGAAAGCAGGGCATTACTCTGGGCCCAGCAATTGCACGACCTTTGAGTGTAGGGTCTGTACATATCGCATGTTCTGATCCCACCGTTGATCCAGCGATCGATCCGAACCACTGCGCCCATTCAGCCGATGTGGAGATGATGGCGAAAGGTGTCGAACTGTCAGAGAAAATGGTAGCAACGTCGCCATTGAAGGAGAAAATAAAAAAGAGGTGGTACCCGCATGAGAGTGTGGATTTGAAGACGAAGGAGGGAAGGAAGAAGTATGTGATGGCGACCCGTGGGACGGAGTATCATCCGCTCGGGACAGTGGCGATGGGAGGAGAAGGGGACGGTGCTTGTGATAAGAGATTGAGGGTGAGAGGAACGAAGCGGTTGAGGTGCGTGGATGCGAGTGTGATACCTTTGCAGGTGAGTGGGAATATTATCGGGACGGTCTACGCAGTTGCAGAGAAAGCAGCGGATCTTATCAAGGAGGATTGGGGGGTGTGCGGATTCTTATATTAATTTTGAAAGACTTCGCTCGTTTGTCTCACCAAATGGAAGTGGGAAATCTTCACTTAGTGAAGAGCCCTTTTCCTACCAAGCTATATGCTCATACCAGTAGACGGATGGGTGAAGCAAGTAGACGGGATGACAGGATTGTGGCCTAGTCACGTGAATACCGTGAATTTAACAATATCCACATAGCTGACCCTTTTCGCATATGGAAACAAATTCGTCTCAATCCACTCTATACCCTGTGTTAATCCTCTCATTCTCCTGCATTTCCCTGCATAAATTGTGTATTATGCAGTATGACATCATACAAGGCTGGGCAACCTCACATCAAGATTCGCTGTGCAAAATCCTGTAACCCCGCCATCGAGATCGGGAAACCCCACTACCAACATTGCTAGGGGCCAAGGCCAAACTCCGAGTGGTTGAATATCCTGCCGTGTACCAGGTAAAGTGTTTCTTCTTATTCTTCCTTTTCTATCTTCGCGTCCTATCCTTCAATCTACATGATTTCCTGAGATCTTGAAACCTTCCTGAATATCAATATGACGACCGGAGCTCCCCACGATGGCGGGTCCAATTCTGAAAAGCTCAAGGACAAGCTCAAGCACCCCTTCGAGCATATGCGCGAGAAATTCAGAGATAGCTCGCTCTACGATCTGAAAGTTGGGTTGATTCACAAGAAGTAGGTTTCCCGCGGCGCCTTGTAAATGCAGAGTTGACATCAACAGACACGAGATTGGGAAGTTGCATAATCTAGTAAGCGATGGCGCAGGTAGTTAACCAGAGGATCATATTGATAAAATAGGTCAATCCCAATCATCGCCATGACGAAGAACACGAGAAGATCACGGATGAGAAGAGGACGAAGATTGGGGAGTCGCATCGCTTCCAATCCTTTGCACCGGAGAGACCGGGGAATAATATTAAGTGGTATGTTGATGGACGGGATTATTATTGGGTATGTACTCCTTTCTATGCCTGGGGACGGCGGTTGACTTTGTAGGCGGTATCAATTGCTCTCGACCGTGCGAAGGAAACGATTTATATTGCGGATTGGTGGCTGTCCCCCGAATTGTTCATGAGGAGACCTCCGTATTACAACCAGGAATGGCGATTGGATCAGATTCTCAAGCGGAAGGCTGAAGAAGGAGTTAAGATCTTTGTGATCGTATACCGAGAAGTCGAGGTAAGGAGCAGTCTCGCTAGTTGTACATTGCTAATAATCAGGCTGCCCTCACTTGCAATTCTGAACACACGAAACATGCCCTCCAAGCACTCTGTCCCAAAGGTACGAAAGGCCATGGCAATATCCAGATTATGCGCCATCCCGATCACAATGTCCTCGAGAACGCGGCTGATATGACCTTCTACTGGGCACACCACGAAAAATTCATCGTCATCGATTTCAATACTGCATTTATCGGAGGATTGGATCTCTGCTTTGGAAGATGGGATAACCACCAACATCCTTTAGCAGATGTGCATCCCGCGGGTGTTGCGACGGAGATCTGGCCGGGACAGGATTTCAACAATAATCGTGTGATGGACTTTCAAAGTGTGGCGGATTGGAAGTCGAATGAGCTTTCGAAAGCAGAATATGGGCGCATGCCATGGCACGATGTGGCTATGGGTGTTGTCGGAGACTGCGTCTACGATATCGCAGAGCATTTCGTTCTACGATGGAACTTTGTCAAACGCGACAAGTATAAACGAGATGGGAGATATGATTGGCTTTTACTTGAGGGTCGAGATGGCGAGAATGAGGATTTGGTTGGTGTTCAGAGACCGAACCATCCGGTTGGGGATTATATCAATCATCCGATCACTCCTCTTAGTGGCAAGAGGTTGGGTGAGCAAGGGACAGTCCATGCTCAGATTGTGAGGAGCAGTTGTGATTGGTCGAGTGGTATTCTTACAGAGCATAGTATCCAGAACGCTTACAGTGAGATTATACGGAATGCTCAGCATTACGTCTATATCGAGAATCAGTTCTTCATCACCGCTACTGGAGATCAACAAGCTCCTATCAAAAACACCATTGGGAAAGCTATCGTTGACGCAGTGGTGAAAGCTGGGAAGGAAGGTCGAAAGTTCCGAGTTATTGCTGTTATCCCATCTATTCCCGGGTTTGCTGGCGATCTTCGCGATGATGCAGCAATGGGCACTCGAGCTATTATGGATTATCAGTATAAATCGATTTGCAGAGGCGAACACTCTATTTTTGGCCAGATCAAGGCTCAAGGCATTGATCCTACGAAACATATCTTTTTCTTCAACCTCCGGTCTTACGATCGTTTGAATGTTACCCCCAAGATCAAGAAGATGGAAGAGGAGTCTGGTGTGAAATATCAAGAAGTGCAGCGTGCTGAAGCACAAGAGATTATGGATTCTGGTATTCACGGATCAAAAGATCAAGATGAAGGCGCAGATACGCATATGGGCAAGAAAGGCGCTTTAGACCCTCGAGATGATTCCGGCGACGAAGGCGAAGAAAAGAAAACCGACGCGAAAAGAAAGTTCGAAGCAGCAGCAAAAACAACCGGACAAGAGGGCGAACCCAAAAGTACTGATAGTGTAGCCAAGAGCGCCATGCACGGAACGCCAGCACTCACTGAAGAACCATGGGAAGGCGATCTCAAAGAGGAAGTAGATACCTGGATCCAAGAAGAACTCTACATCCACGGCAAAGTGCTAATCGTGGACGACAAGACCGTCATCTGCGGCTCTTCCAACCTAAACGATCGTTCCCAACTCGGGATCCATGACTCGGAACTCTCGATCGTGATGACGGATACTAAAACCATCAAAACGAAAATGGACGGTGAGGATTACGAAGCTGGTTATCACGCCGCTACACTCCGTCGTTATCTTTGGAGGGAACATCTGGGCTTATTACCACCGCAAGAGCTCGACGCTTCAAAGGACCCGAATGCCCAGCCACCAGACGTCCCCAATGATCCCCAGGAGAATGACAAGTACGAGTTCGTCGCAGATCCCCTCTCCGACGACCTCTGGGAAATGTGGACCACGCGCGCAACCAAGAACACCGAAGTATTCCGACAACTCTTCCACGCCGACCCAGATGACAATATCAAAACATTTGATGATTATGAGAAATTTTTGCCGCCGAAAGGAGTCAAGGCGGGGCACATATTTGATAAAATGATTCCCCCGGAGGAGATAAGGCAGAAGTTAGATCGAGTGAAGGGTCATTTGGTTTGGATGCCTTTGGAGTTTCTTATGGAAGCAGAGATGGCGGAGAAGGGGTTGCAGGTGAATGCTTGGACAGAGAGTATTTACACCTAGGTTCCAT